>Ga0209369_1000144_pt1 | contig 155173 bp, 134 predicted proteins | sample EBPBio142010_DNA_FD_185865 | JGI IMG/M metagenome (GOLD analysis project Ga0209369, IMG submission 185865) | Wastewater treatment Type I Accumulibacter community from EBPR Bioreactor in Madison, WI, USA - Reactor 1_10/4/2010_ DNA (SPAdes)... | ecosystem: Engineered > Bioreactor > EBPR >...
CGCCATCGCCATCGCCATCGCCATCGCCATCGCCATCGCCATCGCCATCGCCATCGCCATCGCCGGCCCCAGGTCAAGCGGGAGCAGCACGCGATTGCCTCAATCCGCTCGAACACACAGTTGGAACGGTGATTCACTACGAGCGTCGCACCACCGGTCCTTCGGGAATCAGCGTGGGCACGACCGATTACGTGGTCAAACGCCAGACCGCCTTCAACGGGCATTCTGGGTTGGTTGAAATAGAGATCAAGACGAGCATCACGGATGCGGGACAAAGCCCGAGGACTGGAGTGCAGTATCTTTATGAACGTTTCAGTGATTCAGCCATTTTTCGCTATGGCATGGTGATTCCTACTGTGCTGGGGCAGGGGATTCCAGACATGTTAATGACGACCGTATACGAGCCTGCGGTTGAGTTCAAGGCAGTCACGCTGAACGTGGGTGAAAGCTACGTTGAGGAGTGGCATTCCACGACCATGGCGACGGGCGGCCCGACAGGAAGCGTATCTCCGATCAAGGAATCGGAAAGCGACAGGATCACCTATCTGGGGCAGGAAGTTATCACCGTGCCCGCAGGTACGTTCACCACATGCAAGATCCATCGACGTAGCACGATCGCTGACAGTGAGGTGTTCAACTGGTTTGCCAAGGGTTCGGGACTGTCTGTGCGCGACCTTCAGCGCACCGAAGGCAAGGAGTGGTTGCATGAACTGCTGCCGGGAGCCACCATCAACGGCGCACCAGTACATATCGAGTAAATGCGGGCGCAGTAGGGTGGCCCTGAGCGAACCTGTTGATGATCTTTGGACACGAGGCCGGCTATGGGTGATCACTACAACCGAGGTTACGGCGGGCAAACTGACACCTCGCAGACGCAGCGAGAGCGTGACGACTACAACCGTGGCAGGTCGAGTCGTGAGCAAAGTGATCGCTATTTCCAGAAATTGGCCGATCTTGAGCGTGATAGACAAAAACCCAGGCGATCAGAGTACACATCGAACGACATCTGGTCTGCCCTTCCGGCGCTGGTGGCGGCAGCCGCATTCTTTTATGTCTGGTCGTATTTCGACAATCTATTCTTTGCTGCGGTCGCTGCTGTCGCGGCATGGCGCTTCGCAGAGTCGAAGCTAGGCCAAGGGTTGTTGAGAGTGTTGCTTCTGATGGTGGGGCTGGGCCTTATGTGGTTCTTCCTTGAACTGTCCAAGACTTTCAGATAAGCCTGATTTCGGGTGGGGAGGGAGTGTCAGGATTTCTGTGTGTGAGGCTGTTGAATCCGTCACTCAATCGTGAGGCGGCTTGGTGATCTTACTGGCCCGATCTGGTAAATCGGTCCTCGTAGAGGATCGCAAATTGGTTCATCGCTGGGGAGCACATTCCGGGCAGTCTGGGCACTGGTTCGAATCAAAGCAGTGCAATTGCGGCCGCTGTGGATGCAGTGCGCGCTGGCAGAATAGGGCGATTCATTTCCTCTCTCCGTCTGTCGTGAGCATTCTTCTGCCTCTTTCCGCCACCCTGGCCGCCTATCTGCTGGGCTCCCTGTCGTTCGCCGTCATCGTCAGCCGCGCCATGGGCCTGTCCGATCCGCGCAGCTATGGCAGCAAGAACCCCGGCGCTACGAATGTGTTGCGCTCTGGCTCCAAGGCGGCGGCCGTCGTCACGCTGCTGCTGGACGCCGCCAAAGGCTGGCTGCCGGTGGCCCTGGTGCGCTGGTTTGGCGCGCCCTTCGGGTTGGAGGAGGGCACTATGGCCATGGTCGGCCTGGCGGCGTTTGCCGGCCATCTGTGGCCGGTGTTCTTCCGCTTCGAGGGCGGCAAGGGCGTGGCCACGGCGTTGGGCGTGCTGCTGGGCGTAAGCGGCTGGCTGGGCCTGGCCACGCTGCTGACCTGGGTCATCGTTGCGTTCTTCTTCCGCTATTCCTCGCTGGCGTCGCTGGTGGCGGCGGCTTTTGCGCCGTTCTTTTATTTTCTGGGCGCCGGCATGGTCTGGTACAGCGATGCGCGGCTGGGCGTGGCCATGGTGGTCATGGCGGGCCTGCTGGCCTGGCGCCACAAGGCGAACATTCAGCGGCTCATCCAGGGCAAGGAGTCGCGCCTGGGGGCAAAAAAGAAGGCCTGAAAAAGAAGGCCTGATCAGCCCGAGACGCTGGCGCTGCGCTGCGCCGCGTACAGCCCCAGGCGCACCATGGTGCGGTAGGGCAGCTCCACGGTGACCGCCGAGCGCGCCAGCGCCGCCTGAATGCGCTGCTGGCCGCGCTCCGTGTGGTACAGCCGGGGTTCTGATTGCGGCTCGCCCCTGGCATCGACGACGCTGGCCACCAGCGGGAAGTTGGCGCGCTCGCTGCGGCGCAGCACGATGGCCGTCTCGCCATTGTCCAGCCGTACAAAGGTACCCGGTGGGCACAGGCCCACGGTGCGCACCAGGGTCAGGCCGACCTCGTCGCGCACGTCGGCATCCTGGCCGACGATGGCCCGCACCGAATCGGTGGCGCTGCGGCCGGCGCGCGACTTGCGCGGGCTGATCATGGCCGCGTAGCGGTCTATGGCGCCGAGGATGCGCGTCAGCCGCTCCAGCGCCGGCAGGCCGGCCAGGGCGGCGGCTTCGGGCTGTGGTGTGTGGTGCTGACCCACCACCTCCAGCCACAGCTCGTCGCTGATGCCCAGCTCCTCCAGCAAGTCCAGGCCCGCGCGCGGGTGCTGATCGACGGCGCTGCGCTGCGCGGGCGTGAGCGGCTCGCGCTGCTGGGCCAGTTCGTCCTGCAGCGCCGTCATGGCCAGGTTCATGGTGAAGGCCGCGCGCACCAGGCTGTCGCGCTCCTGCACGGGCAGGCGCAGCTCGTGTCCAAGTATGTGGCACAGCGTGGCGCACACCAGGGCGTGCGCGGCGCTGTAGCCCACGCTGGAGGTGGCGGCGAGCTGGAACATCAGGTACAGGGCGGCGTCTATGTCGTGCGCCACCAGGTCCTGCAGCCAGCGGTCGCACTGGCGCAGCTTGAACGCAAAGTCCTGCACGCTGCGCGGGCGCGCCAGCAGCACCGACAGCGCGGACTCCAGATCCGACCACTGGCCCAGCAAGTCTTCGTACTCGCTATCGACCGTATCCGGGGCGTTGGCGGGTGACTGTGCGGTCATGGGCGGGGTGGTTTGTGTGGGGTGGTTCAGCGCCGCTTGAGCAGCATCATTTCGTCGCCGTTGCGGCTCATCTCGAATTCGCGCAGGAAGCTGTTACCCAGCAGCACATAGGGCATGGGCTGGGGGGTGACGATGGCGTCCACGCCGCGCAGCTCCACGTCGCCCACGCGCACCGAATCGAGCCGCATGCGCCAGCCCTGGGCCACGCCGTTGGCGGTGTTCATCCGCACGCTCTGGCCCTGTTCCTCAAACTTGAGGCCCATGCGCTGCGCGTCGGGCCGGCCTATGGCGACCGTGGAGGCGCCGGTGTCCACCATGTACTGCATGATGCGGCCGTTGATCTGGCCACTGCTGACGAAATGCCCGCGCGCATCGGCCTTCAGCACCACGCGCTGGCCCGTGCCGCTGCCGCCGACGCGCACCGGCGCCTCGCCCAGGCGCAGGCTGCGCCGGCCGCCGGCACTGTCCACCACGGCATCCTCGCGGCCCACCGAGACAACCTGCACCCCCATGTGGGACTCGCCCGGCGCCACGCCGCGCGGCGCGCTGCCATTGACGACGAGCAGCGCCTTGCCACCCAGAATGCCGGCCAGGGCCACGTCCTGCGCCTGCACCTGCGCCGGCAGGCAAAACGCCAGCGCGGTGCTCAGGCAGGTCAGCGGGTAGCGCATGGTGCGGGGAAGGTCAGTCGCGGAAGTTGTCGAATGTGAGCGGCAGGTCGGCCACTTCCTTGCGGATCAGCGCCATGGCCGCCTGCAGGTCGTCGCGCTTGGCGCCGGTCACGCGCACCTTTTCTTCCTGAATGGCGGCCTGCAGCTTGAGCTTGCTTTCCTTGATGAGCTTCTGGATCTTCTTGGCCTGCTCGCTGTCGATGCCGTTACGCACCTTGACCACCTGCTTGAGCTTGTCGCCGCCGATCTTCTGCGGCTTTTGCACGTCGAGGAAGCGCACGTCCACGCTGCGCTTGCTGAGCTTGCCGCGCAGAATGTCCTCGACCTGCTGCAGCTGAAATTCGGCGTCGCCAAACAGCGTGATCTCCTTGTCCTTGAGCTCCACGCCGGCCGACGTGCCCTTGAAGTCAAAGCGCGTGCCTATCTCCTTGGCCGTGTTCTCCACGGCATTCTTCACTTCGACGAAGTTGGCTTCACAAACGGTATCAAAAGACGGCATGGCAATACTCTCTGGTCAAACCTGGGGCAAACCCGCAGCCCAGTGGGGCGGGTGCGACAATCCGGCCGATGTTAGTCGAGAAAAACGTCCCCCTGCAGCCCTACAACAGCTTCGGCATTGCCGCGCGCGCCCATACGTTGGTGCGCGTGCGCTCGGCGCAGGATGTGCATGAGCTGCTGGCCGACCACCGCCTGGCGCCCCAGCCGCTGTTTGTGCTGGGCGGGGGCAGCAACATCGTGCTCACGGGCGATGTGAAGCCCGTGGTGCTGAAGATGGAGATCAAGGGCCGGCGCCTGCTGGAAGAAACCGACAAGGCCTGGATCGTCGAGGCCGGCGCCGGCGAGCCCTGGCACGACACCGTGGACTGGACTTTGACCCAAGGCTGGCCGGGGCTGGAGAACCTGGCCCTGATCCCCGGCACCGTGGGCGCGGCGCCGGTGCAGAACATTGGCGCCTATGGCGTGGAGCTGCAGGACCGCTTTCATTCGCTGGTCGCGATCGACCTGGCCACGGGCCAGCCCTTCACGCTGGACGCCGCGCAATGCGCCTTCGGCTACCGCGACTCGGTGTTCAAGCATGCCGCGCCGCTGGCCGAGCAGGAGGGCGCCGGCCTGCCCGGCCACTGGGGCCGGGGCATGGGGTTGGCGGGGCGGGCGGTGATCACCCATGTGCGCTTTCTGCTGCGCAAGGACTGGGCGCCTGAACTGGGCTACCTGGATCTGGAGAGGAAGCGTATCGAGGCCGGTGTGGCGCGGCCCACGGCGCGGCAGATCTTCGACTGGGTGTGCGAGATACGCCGCGCCAAGCTGCCCGACCCGGCCGTCATCGGCAACGCCGGCAGCTTCTTCAAGAACCCCACGGTGTCGCCCGAGCAGTGCCAGGACATCATCGCGCGCGACCCGAAGATCGTGCACTACCCCATGGCGGACGGCAGCATCAAGCTGGCGGCGGGCTGGTTGATAGACGCCTGCGGCTGGAAGGGCAAGAGCGTGGGCAAGGCAGGGGTGTACGACAAACAGGCCCTGGTGCTGGTGAACCGCGGCACGCCGGATGACAGCGTGACCGGCGGCGAGGTGATGACCCTGGCCCGCGCGATACAGACCAGCGTCTATGAGCGCTTTGGCATTCGGCTGGAGCCTGAGCCGGTGGTGTTGTAGTTGTTGCTCATATTTAAATAGCTTCTGACGCTTGATGGATAAGCGATAGGTCCAAAAAGTGCCGAAAGAAAACCGCCCGAGGGCGGTTTTCTCGTGACGCATGGCGTCAATGGGCTGGGCCGTGGTGCATCCAGGCGCTGTACTCCTTGTCGGTCAGCAACACCCACAGGGCCAGGGCCAGCACGACGATGCCCGAGGCGACGGCCACGCGCATGACATCCATCTGGGCGCTGAAGCCCAGCAGCCAGGGCGAGGCAATCATCCACAGTCCCAGCACGGCCTGGCTCCATTCCTCCCAGGCGCGCGGCACGAACATGGCGCCCAGCGATGCAGCGATCAGGGCCAAGCCGACGACCACGCTGCTGGCTGTGGGTGCCATCTGGGCCTCAAAGCCCATGGCCCAGGGCGATAGCACCAACCAGGCGCCGACCAGCGCATTGAGCGGATCCTGCCAATGTTTCATGTTCCTCATGGCTGCAACCTCCTGCCGCAATACCCATTCGATTGTGGCAATTTGTTAGAGCGCGGGCGGGGGCCAAGGTTCCCTGCTGCGCGCCGCGCCGCCTATAATCGCGCCCCTCGATTTCGTCAACATGGGTTCCCTCGCCCCCATCCACAAAAAAGGACTGCCATGACCTCGCTGCAGGCACCGCCGTCGCGCGCGCCGCTCTATCTCTCCCTCCTGGTGGCATTCCATATCGCCATCGTCATCGCCAGCAACTACCTGGTGCAGCTGCCGATCAACCTGCTGGGCTTTCACAGCACCTGGGGGGCGTTCAGCTTTCCCTTCATCTTTCTGGCCACCGACCTCACGGTGCGGCTCATCGGCAAGGTCAGCGCGCGCCGCGTGATCACGCGCGCCATGCTGCCGGCGCTGGTGGCCTCGTACATCGTCGGGGTGCTGTTCCATGAGGGCGGTTTCAATGGCTGGGGCGCCCTGGCTGACTTCAACAGCTTTGTCTTTCGCATTGCCTTTGCCAGCTTTGCCGCCTATGTGCTCGGGCAGTTGCTGGACATCCAGGTGTTCGACCGCATCCGGCAACAAAGCCGCGTCTGGTGGCTGGCGCCGGCCGCGGCCTCGGTGGTGGGCCAGGCACTGGATACGGCGGCCTTTTTTGCGATCGCGTTCTGGCACAGCTCCAACGCCTTCATGGCGGCCAATTGGGTGGAGATTGCCTGGGTGGACTATGTCATCAAGCTCGCGGTGAGTCTGCTGTTGTTCGTGCCCGCCTATGGCGTGCTGCTGGCCGCCGTGGTGCGCTGGCTGCGCCAGGATCCGCTGCCGCTGGCCGCCGCGCGATGAGCGCCGTGCAGCCGCGCCGCGCACTGGTGCTGCTGTCGGGCGGGCAGGATTCCGCCACCTGCCTGGCCTGGGCGCTGACGCGCTATGCTGAGGTGGAGACCCTGGGCTTTGACTACGGCCAGCGCCACCGTGTCGAGCTCGACTGCCGCGAGCGGCTACGCACCGGCCTGCAGGCCATGGCCTGGCCGGGCCGGCTGGGGCCGGATCATCTTCTCACCGTGGATGTGCTGGCGCAACTGGGCGGCAGCGCCATGACCGACGAGGTGACGATTGCCATGCAGGCAGACGGCCTGCCCAACACCTTTGTGCCAGGGCGCAACCTGCTGTTCTTCACCCTGGCGGCGGCGCTGGCCTACCGGCGCGGGCTGGATGTGCTGGTGGGCGGCATGTCCGAGACCGACTATTCCGGCTACCCCGACTGTCGCGACAACACGCTGAAGGCGCTGCAGGTGGCGCTGAGTCTGGGCGTGGACAGGCGTTTGACGCTGGAGACGCCGTTGATGTGGCTCGATAAGGCCGCCACCTGGCAGATGGCGCAGGATCTGGGCGGCGCGGCGCTGGTGGAGCTGATCCGGCGCGACTCGCACAGCTGCTACCTGGGCGAGCGCGGCCGGCTGCATGCCTGGGGCCATGGCTGCGGCCACTGCCCGGCCTGCGTGCTGCGCGCCCAGGGCTGGGCACAGTGGGCGGCGCGTCAGGCATGAAAAAACCGCCCGGCTTGGGCCAGCGGGGCCGTTCTTTTTTGATAGCTGCCAGCGTTTGATGGATAAGCGCTGCAGCCTTGTTTAACCATTATTTCTTGGCGCCATCTTCCAGCTGCGCCAACGCGGCATTGCCGCCCAGCGACAGCAGGCCGGCGCGCGAGTACACGCCCAGCTTGTCGCGCGTGTCCGAAATATCCAGGTTGCGCATGGTCAGCTGGCCGATGCGGTCCAGCGGGCTGAACGGCGCGTCTTCCACCTTCTCCATCGACAGGCGCTCGGGAGCGTAGGTCAGGTTGGGCGATTCGGTGTTCAGCAGCGAGTAGTCGTTGCCGCGGCGCAGCTCCAGCGTGACGGTGCCGGTGACGGCGCGCGCCACCCAGCGTTGGGCGGTCTCGCGCAGCATGATGGCCTGGGGGTCGAACCAGCGGCCCTGGTACAGCAGGCGGCCCAGTTTCAGGCCGTTCAGGCGGTACTGCTCTATGGTGTCTTCGTTGTGGATGCCGGTGACCAGGCGCTCATAGGCGATGTGCAGCAGCGCCATGCCGGGGGCCTCGTAGATGCCGCGGCTCTTGGCCTCGATGATGCGGTTCTCGATCTGGTCGCTCATGCCCAGGCCGTGGCGCCCGCCGATGCGGTTGGCCTCCAGGAATAGCTCGACGGGGTCGTCAATTTCGCGGCCGTTGATGGCCACGGGCTGGCCTTCGTTGAAGGTGACGGAGACTTCCTCGGCCAACACCTGCACATCGTCGCGCCAGAACGCCACGCCCATGATGGGGTTGACGATGCGGATGCCGCTGTTCAGAAACTCCAGGTCCTTGGCCTCGTGCGTCGCGCCCAGCATGTTGCTGTCGGTGCTGTAGGCCTTCTCGGCGCTCATCTTGTAGCCAAAGCCTTCCTTCGTCATGAAGGCCGACATCTCGGCGCGCCCGCCCAGCTCGTCGATGAACTGCTGATCCAGCCAGGGCTTGTAAATCTTGAGCGAGGGGTTGGTCAGCAGGCCGTAGCGGTAAAAGCGCTCGATGTCGTTGCCCTTGAAGGTGGAGCCATCGCCCCAGATGTGCACATCGTCCTCCTTCATCGCGGCGACCAGCATGGTGCCCGTGACGGCGCGGCCCAGCGGCGTGGTGTTGAAGTAGCTGATGCCGCCTGTAGAGATGTGAAACGCCCCGGCCTGGATGGCGGCAATGCCCTCGTGCGCCAGCTGGGTGCGGCAGTCCACCAGGCGAGCTGCCTCGGCGCCGTACTCCATGGCCTTGCGCGGGATGGCGTCGTAGTCGTCCTCGTCGGGCTGGCCCAGGTTGGCGGTGTAGGCGTAGGGCAGGGCGCCCTTGTTCTTCATCCAGCGCAGCGCGGCGCTGGTGTCGAGGCCGCCGGAGAAGGCGATGCCGACCTTTTGGCCGACGGGCAGGGATTGCAAAATGGTTGCCATGGAGGTTCTCTCAAAAATGATAGCTGTTAGCGCTTTATAGATGAGCGCTACAGGCTAAAAATGCTCATGCGAAATGGCAGATGTAGTGATAGGCCTGATCGACCCGGATGTCGAAGCTGGAGTTGGCGGGGATGCTGAACTTGTCGCCAGGGCCGGATGTCTGCCAGGCATCGCTGCCGGCCAGCTTGTATTCGCAGCCGCCGGCTACGCATTCCATGACCTCGGCCGCGCCGGTGTTGAAGGTGAGCGTGGACGGCAATACCACGCCCACCGACTTCTTCGTGCCATCGGCCAGCGTCAGGCTGTGGCTCACGCATTTGCCGTCAAAGTACACGTTGGCCTGGGTGCTGACCGTGGCGCCAGCAATCGATTCGGTGGTCATGGGTGGTGACTGAAGAGGGGTGGACAAACCGGCAATTCTAGGCCGGCCGCGCGCGCCGCTGCCCCCCTGGCGTGCGCTGCGCCATGAAAAAAGGAGCCCTGGAGGGCTCCTGTGGTGGCTGCGGATCTTCAGTAGTTGTAGCGCGGCTGGCGATAGGGGTAGTGGCCGTAATAGGGGTAGCGGTGCTCGTAGACCGCCGGTGGCGGCACCACATAGGCCGGCGGGCCCGGCGGGGTGCCGTAGACCGCGCCGGGGTGACCGTAGCCGGGATCGCCGGCGTTCTGCGCTGCGTAGCCGGGCGGCGTGTAGCCGGACATGCCCGGCACGGCCGGCTGCACGGTAATCGGAATCCACTGCCCGGGATCGGACTGGGTCCGTGTGGTGTAGCTGCGGCCGGCGTATTCGTAGGTCACGTCGTAGCCGATCACGCGCTGGTCGTAGTAGGTCTCGGTGGTGCAGCGCTGCACGTTCTGGTAGCCGGGGCGGCCGCTCTCGATCTGGTTGCCCAGCAGCGCGCCGCCAATCACGCCCAGGGCCGTGGCTGCGGCGCGGCCGCCGCCGCTGCCAATGGCATTGCCCGCGGCGCCACCGGCAATGGCGCCCAGCACTGCGCCACCGCCGGTCGTCGGGCGCGCCCCGTTGTAAATGGTCTCGTTGCCGCACACCTGCTGCGGCACGGCCACCTGCTGGGTGATGGGGGTGGCCGACAGCACGCGGCCCAGATCCTGGGCCTGGCTGGCCATGGCCGCCATGGTGAGGGTGGCAAGGACGATGATCTTGTTCATGGACTGAAAGCTCCTTTCGGTCAGCCTGTAACGCACCAGGGTCGCAGGCAGTTTCACCCGGGTGTGCTTTTTTGCCATGGCGGCCAGGTAAATCTGGCGTAAAGACCTATGTTTTGGAGCCGGCGGCCAGCAATTCGTTCCAGGTCTCGGGCTTGAAGCCCACGGTCACGCGGCCCGTGGCTGTGCCGTTCCACTCGACCACCGGGCGTTTGATGACCGAGGCATGTTCGCGCATCAGCGCGGCGGCACTGGCGGCGTCCTGCACGCTGGACTGCACTGCAGCGTCCAGCTTGCGCCAGCTCGTGCCCTGGCGGTTGAGCAGCCTGTCCCAGCCCACGGCGGCCATCCAGGCGCTCAGACGTTCCGCGGGCACGCCCTGCTTCTTGAAGTCGTGGAACTGGTAGGCCAGGCTCTGCCCGGCGAGCCAGGCGCGCGCCTTCTTCACCGTGTCGCAATTGGGAATGCCGTAGAGGATGATCGTGGTGGGGGTACTCATGGGCGCGCATCATCGCCCATGGCCGGCTCGGCGACAATCGCGGGCTCTATGCAAACCTATCCCCAGACACTGCAAGGCTGGCTCGAGCATTGCGAGCGGCTGCATGCCAAGAATATCGACATGGGCCTGGCCCGCGTGGGCGAGGTGGCGCGCCGGCTGGCGTTGCGCTTTGACTGCCCGGTGATCACCGTCGCCGGCACCAACGGCAAGGGCTCCACCTGCGCCCTGCTGGAGGCCGTGGCCATGGAGGCCGGCTACCGCACCGGGGTGTATTCATCGCCGCATCTGGTGCATTTCGAGGAGCGCTGCCGCGTGCGCGGCGACAGCGTCGCTGCCGCAGCGCTGCTGCCGCATTTCGAGGCCGTGGAGCGCGCCCGGACGGAAGCCGGGACCGAGGTGTCGCTGACCTACTTCGAGTTCACCACTCTGGCCATCCTGCGGTTCATGAGCCAGGCGGGCCTGGATGTGGCCATTCTCGAGGTCGGCCTGGGCGGGCGGCTGGACGCCACCAACATCATCGACGCCGACTGCGCCGTGATCACCAGCGTGGACATCGACCATGTGGAGTTTCTCGGGTCAGACCGTGAATCGATCGGGCGCGAGAAGGCCGGCATCATGCGTGCCGGCCGACCGGTGGTGGTCAGCGACCCGTTGCCGCCGCAAAGCGTGATCGATCAGGCGCAGCAGATCGGCGCCGACCTGTGGCGCTTCGGGCAGGACTTCAACTATTCGGGCGACAAGCAGCAATGGTCCTGGGCCGGGCGCGGGCGGCGTTATGCCGGCCTGGCCTATCCGGCGCTGCGCGGGGCCAATCAGCTCATCAACGCCTCGGGCGCGCTGGCGGCGCTGGAGGCGCTGCGCCAGCGCCTGCCGGTCACGGCGCAGGCGGTGCGCCTGGGGCTGGCGCGGGTGGAGCTGCCCGGGCGCTTCCAGGTCGTGCCCGGCCAGCCGGCCCTGGTGCTGGATGTGGCGCACAACCCGCATTCGGTGGCGGCGCTGACGGCGAACCTGGACGCCATGGGCTACTTTCCGACCACGCACGCCGTGTTTGGCGCCATGGCCGACAAGGATCTGGCGCCCATGCTGGAGAAGATCGCCCCCCTCATCGACCGCTGGTATTTCACCGACCTGCCCACGCCGCGCGCCGAGAGCGCGGCCGGCCTGCAGCAGAAGTGGAGTGCATTGCCAGCGGCTTCGGCCACCGGTCACAAGGCTGGAACCAGCCTGCACGCCAGTCCCGAAGAGGCGCTGCGTGCGGCCGTCGAGGCGGCCGACCCCACTGATAGAATTGTGGTCTTTGGTTCGTTCTACACGGTGGGCGGCGTGCTCAAAAACGGAGTGCCCCGACTGCACGCCAAGCATCTGGACGCCTAACCAGTCCACACTCCATGGCATTTTTCAAGTTTCGTTGGCCCGGCGGTGCCGAGCCGCAGGCCGACAGCAACAAGGGCGCACGGCGCTCGCGCGCAGCCGCACAGGCCGAGAGCATCGACGACATGCGCCGCCGGGCGCGCCATCGCCTGATCGGCGCGGCTGTGCTGGTGCTGGCGGGCGTGGTCGGCTTTCCGCTGGTTTTCGACACCCAGCCGCGCCCGGTGGCGGTGGACGTGGCCATCGACATTCCCGATCGCAACAAGGTCGCCCCGCTGGCGGTACCAGGCAAGGGCGCCAGCCAGGATGAGCCCAGGGCTAAGCCAGAGCCGGCTGCGGCCGGGTTGGACGCTGGCGAGGAAGTGATCGGTACCAGCAGTCGCGCAGAACCCGCCGCGCAGGTCGAGGCCAAACCTGAAGCCAGGACTGAGCCCAAGCCCGCTCCCCGGCCGGAACCGAAAGCCGAGCCGAAACCCGAGCCCAAGGTGGAGCACAAGCCCGAACCCAAGCCCGACGCCAAGCCGGCACGCCCGGATGACGCGGCCCGCGCCCGGGCCCTCCTCGAAGGTCGGGGCCAGCAGCCGGCGCAGGCCGCCAGCGCGGCTGCGGCCGATCAGGGCCGTTTCATCGTCCAGGTGGGTGCCTTTGCCGATGCCGACAAGGTGCGCGAGGTGCGCGAGAAGCTGGAACGCTCGGGCCTCAAGACCTATACCCAGGTGGTGGACACCAAGGACGGCAAGCGCACGCGCGTGCGTCTGGGGCCGTTTGACAGCCGTGCCGAGGCCGACAAGGCCGTGGGGCGCGTCAAGAGCGCTGGCCTGTCGGCTTCCGTGCTGGCGTTGTAACAAGCCACCGGCTCTGGATGGATGGCGATGGCAGCGCTGGACTGGGTGTTTCTGACGGTGCTGGCCGCGTCGCTGTTGATTGGCGCGTGGCGCGGCCTGGTGTTCGAATTGTTGTCGCTGGCTGGCTGGGTCGTTGCATTCTTTGCTGCGCAGTGGTTTGCCGATGCCGCCGGGGCCTGGTTGCCCATGGGCGAGGCGGATGCCGCATGGCGCCATGTGGCCGGTTTTGTGGTGGTGTTTGTTGCCGCGGTGTTTGCCTGCGGCCTGCTGGCCTGGCTGCTCAAGAAGCTTGTCGATGCCGTCGGCCTGCGGCCGGCCGACCGGGCGCTGGGGGCGCTGTTTGGCGTGCTGCGTGGCCTGCTGCTGCTGCTGGTCGTGGCGCTGGTCGCCGGCTGGCTGCAGGTGCAAGATGCGCCCTGGTGGCGGCAGTCGCAGCTGGCGCCCTGGCTGCAGGTGGCGCTCAAGGGCATGCGGCCCGTGCTGCCCGAGGAGCTGGGGCGGCATCTGCCGTCGTAGCGAGGGCGCTGCTGCCAGTGGGCAGTCAATGGTTGTCGGCGGGAAGTCTCCCGCCATTGAAAATGGAACGCGAACTATGTGTGGAATCGTCGGCGTCGTCAGCACCGCCCCTGTGAATCAGCTGATCTATGACGCCTTGCTGCTGCTGCAGCACCGGGGGCAGGATGCCGCTGGCATAGTCACCCAGGAGGGGCGCAAGTTCTTCATGCACAAGGCCAAGGGCATGGTGCGCGACGTGTTCCGCACGCGCAATATGCGCGCGCTGCCCGGCAGCATAGGTCTGGGCCAGGTGCGCTACCCGACGGCGGGCAGTGCGGCCAGCGAGGAGGAGGCGCAGCCGTTCTACGTGAACGCGCCGTTCGGCATCGTCATGGTGCACAACGGCAACCTGACCAACGCCAAGCAGCTGCGCCGCGAGCTGGCCGAGACTGACCACCGCCATACCAACACCGAGAGCGACTCCGAGGTGCTGCTCAACGTGCTGGCCCACGAGTTGGCGCGCGCCAGCAGCGGCGCATCGCTGACCACGGACGACGTGTTTGCCGCCGTGCGCGCCGTGCACCAGCGCATCAAGGGCTCGTATGCGGTGGTGGCACTGATTGCCGGCTATGGCCTGCTGGCCTTTCGCGATCCGTTCGGCATCCGTCCGCTGTGCATGGGCCGGGGCACTGACGGCACGGTGATGCTGGCCAGCGAGTCGGTGGCCCTGGAAGGCACGTTGCACCGGCTCGAGCGCGACATCGCGCCGGGTGAGGCCGTATTCGTGCAGTTGGACGGCACCGTGCAAACCCGGCAGTGCGCGCAGCAACCGCGCCTCTATCCCTGTGTGTTCGAGTATGTCTACCTGGCACGTCCGGACTCGATCATGGACGGCATCTCGGTCTACCAGGCGCGCCTGAACATGGGCGAGACGCTGGCCAAGCGTGTGGTCTCCACCGTGCCACCGAGCCAGATCGACGCCATCATCCCCATCCCCGAATCCAGCCGCCCCAGCGCCATGCAGCTGGCGCAGCTCTTGGGCCTGCCCTACCGCGAAGGTTTTGTGAAGAACCGCTATGTCGGCCGCACCTTCATCATGCCGGGCCAGGGCACGCGCAAGAAGTCGGTGCGCCAGAAGTTGAACGCCATCGCCAGCGAGTTCAAGGGCAAGCGCGTGCTGTTGGTGGACGACTCCATCGTGCGCGGCACCACCTCGAAGGAGATCGTGCAGATGGCGCGCGACGCCGGCGCGGTCAAGGTGTATCTGGCCTCGGCCGCTCCGCCGGTGCGCCACCCCAACGTCTACGGCATCGACATGCCCACGCGCGCCGAACTGGTGGCGCACGACCGCACCGAGGAAGAAATCCGCCAGGTGATAGGCGCCGACGCGCTGATCTACCAGGACGTGGCGGCCATGAAGCAGGCCGTGGGCAAGATCAACCCGGGCGTGCAGGGCTTCGAGGCCTCCTGCTTCGACGGCCTGTACATCACCGGCGACATCTCCGACGAGGAAGTGACGGCCCTGAACGAGGGGCGCCAGCGCGGCGGCGAGGATGACGAGGAAGACACCTCGCGCCTGTCGCTGCCCAACGCCCAGGAGTAGCCTGCCGGCGCAGACGGAAAAAAGTGAGCGCCTTGCGCCTGTCAATGGGCGGTTTCATAAGAGAAGTTGATTCAAACCACCGTGCAACAAGCGCACGCAGCTCCTATTCTTGAATAAGGATTGTCACCGTGACCGAGAAATCCCTGCCCCCGGGCCTGCACCCCGACACCCTGGCCGTGCGTGAGGCAGTGGAGCGCAGCCAGTGGGGCGAGCACAGCGAAGCCCTGTACCTGAGCAGCAGCTTCGTGCAGAGCGACTGCGCCAGCTCCGCGCGCCGCTTTGCCAATGAGGAGGCGGGCTACACCTACAGCCGCACGGCCAATCCCACCGTCACCAGTTTCGAGCGCCGCCTGGCCGCCATGGAGGGCACCGAATGCGCCGTGGCCACCAGCACCGGCATGTCGGCCATCCTGCTGGTGGCGCTCACGGTCCTCAAGGCCGGCGACCATGTGGTCTGCTCGCAGTCCATGTTCGGCTCCACCATCAAGCTGCTGGGCACCGAGATGGCGCGCTTTGGCGTGGAGACCAGCTTTGTCTCGCAGACCGATGTGGCGGCCTGGCAGGCTGCGATCCGCCCGAACACGCGCTTGCTGTTCGCCGAAACGCCCACCAACCCGCTCACCGACCTGTGCGACATCGCCGCGCTGGCTGAAATTGCCCACGCCCACGGCGCGTTGCTGGCGGTGGACAACAGTTTTGCCTCGCCCGTGCTGCAGCAGCCGGCCAGGTTTGGCGCCGACATCGTCGTGCACTCGGGCACCAAGCTGCTCGACGGCCAGGGCCGCGTCATGGCCGGCGCCGTGTGCGGCACGGTGGCACTGGTGGACAAGGTCATGGGCACCTTTTTGCGCAGCGGCGGGCTGAACCTGGCACCGTTCAATGCCTGGGTGGTCTTGAAGGGTCTGGAGACCCTGGCCCTGCGCGTCAAGGCCGAGAGCGCCGCCGCGCTGGAACTGGCCGCCTGGCTGGAGCAGCAGCCCAAGGTGGCGCGCGTCTACTACCCCGGCCTGAAGAGCCACCCGCAGCATGAGCTGGCCATGCGCCAGCAAAACGGCATGGGTGGCACGGTGCTGGCATTCGACGTGGCGGGGCAGGGCGCCGAGCAGCTGCGCGCCAACGCCTTCCACGTGATCGACAGCACGCGCGTGTGCTCCATCACCGCCAACCTGGGCGACGTGAAGACCACCATCACCCACCCGGCCAGCACCTCGCACGGGCGCCTGACGGAAGAACAGCGCCAGGCCGCTGGCATAGGCCAGGGGCTGGTGCGCATCTCCGTGGGCCTGGAACATCTCGACGACCTGAAGGCCGACCTCTTGCGCGGCCTGGACACTCTGGCATGACACAAGCAAAAGTACGCACGCGTTTCGCCCCGTCGCCGACGGGCTTCATCCACCTGGGCAACATCCGCTCGGCGCTCTACCCCTGGGCCTTTGCGCGCGCCATGGGTGGTGACTTCATCCTGCGCATCGAGGACACCGACGTCGAGCGCTCCACCCAGGCCAGCGTCGATGTAATCCTGGAGGGCATGGCCTGGCTGCGGCTGGATCACGATGAAGGCCCGTACTACCAGATGCAGCGCATGGCGCGTTACAGGGAAGTGCTGGTCCAGCTGCAGGCCAGCGGCCATGTCTACCCCTGCTATATGAGCATGGCCGAGCTGGACGCGCTGCGCGAGCGCCAGACCGCCGCCAAGGAAAAGCCGCGCTACGACGGTACCTGGCGCCCCGAGCCTGGCAAGCAGCTGCCGCCCGTGCCCGAGGGCGTACAGCCGGTGCTGCGCTTCAAGACGCCCAAGGATGGCGTGGTGGCATGGGATGACAAGTGCAAGGGCCGCATCGAATTTCAAAATAGCGAGCTCGACGACCTGGTCATCGCCCGCCCGGCACAGAACGGCGAAGCCGTGGGCACGCCCACCTACAACTTCTGCGTCTGTGTCGATGACATCGACATGCGCATCACCCATGTGATCCGCGGCGACGACCATGTGAACAACACGCCGCGCCAGATCCACATCTTCGAGGCACTTGGAGCGCAGGTGCCGGTGTTTGCCCACTTGCCCACCGTCTTGAACGAGCAGGGCGAGAAGATGAGCAAGCGCAATGGCGCCAAGGCTGTCACGCAGTACCGCGACGAGGGCTACTTGCCCGACGCCATGGTCAACTACCTGGCGCGCCTGGGCTGGAGCCACGGCGACGACGAAATCTTCTCGCGCGCGCAGTTCCTGGAGTGGTTCAACCTCGACCACCTGGGCCGTAGCGCCGGCCAGTTCGACGAGGCCAAGCTGCGCTGGGTCAACGCCCAGCATATGAAGGCACTCGACGACTTTGAGCTCGCGCGCCTGGTGGCCCCCTTCGTCGAGAACGAAGGCGTGGCCCCGGCGGCGCTGGACGAGCGTCTGCCGCGCATCTGCGCGCTGTTCAAGGATCGCTGCGAGACCCTGGTCGATCTGGCACGCTGGGTGCGTGTGTTCTATCTGGACCGCGTGGAGCGCAACGCCGAAGACTATGCCAGGCATGTCACGCCCGAGGCCGGTCCGCTGCTGGACGCCTTTGCCACAGCGATGGCCACGGTGGAGTGGAACAAGGAGGCGATCGCCGCCGCCATCAAGCAACTGCTGAAGGAGCAGGGCGCGAAGATGCCGCAACTGGCCATGCCCGTGCGCGTGCTGACCGTGGGCCAGGCACACACGCCGTCGGTCGATGCGGTGCTGGAACTCCTGGGGCGCGAAAAAATCCTCACACGTTTGAAAAGTCGTTAAAAACCTGTCTATAATTCAAGGCTCAGCAGATGACGGATACGAAAGTTTCTGAAATCTGAGTGGGGGTATAGCTCAGCTGGGAGAGCGCTTGCATGGCATGCAAGAGGTCATCGGTTCGATCCCGTTTACCTCCACCACACTGAATCTAGGTTTTGACCCTATCGTCTAGAGGCCTAGGACATCACCCTTTCACGGTGAGTACCGGGGTTCGAATCCCCGTAGGGTCGCCAAGTTTGGCTGCACTTGGACTCGCAAGAGTCGCAACGCAGCTACCGACGCGGAGTGGTAGTTCAGTCGGTTAGAATACCGGCCTGTCACGCCGGGGGTCGCGGGTTCGAGTCCCGTCCACTCCGCCAAAGTTTTCGCAAGGTTCGGGGGTATAGCTCAGCTGGGAGAGCGCTTGCATGGCATGCAAGAGGTCATCGGTTCGATCCCGTTTACCTCCACCAACCTGCACAGTTTCTAGGTTTGACCCTATCGTCTAGAGGCCTAGGACATCACCCTTTCACGGTGAGTACCGGGGTTCGAATCCCCGTAGGGTCGCCAAGTTTTGTCGCACTTGGGCTCGCAAGAGCCGAACGCGGCACCGACGCGGAGTGGTAGTTCAGTCGGTTAGAATACCGGCCTGTCACGCCGGGGGTCGCGGGTTCGAGTCCCGTCCACTCCGCCAAGTCTCTCAAAACGGGCTGCATCGCAAGTTGCAGCCCGTTTGCTTTTGCTGCTGCTTCGTTTCAAAAGAAAAACGCCTGCAGGGCAGGCGTGACAAGCGTTTGCAGCTCTTAAAAATACATCACTTCGGTGCCATGCGTATGGCGCCATCAAGGCGGATCACCTCGCCGTTGAGCATGTCGTTTTCAAAAATGTGACGCGCCAGCTTGGCGTAGTCTTCCGGTGTGCCCAGGCGGCTGGGGAAGGGTACGCCGGCAGCCAGCGCGTCCTGCACTTCCTTAGGCATGCCGAACAGCATGGGCGTGCCGAAGATGCCCGGCGCGATCGTCATGTTGCGTATGCCGCTCTTGGCCAGGTCGCGCGCAATCGGCAGCGTCATGCCGACCACGCCACCCTTGGATGCGGAATAGGCCGCCTGGCCAATTTGCCCGTCGTAGGCTGCCACGCTGGCGGTGGAGATCAGCACGCCTCGCTCGCCGGTGGCCTCGGGCTCGTTTTTGCTCATGGCGTCGGCCGCCAGGCGGATCATGTTGAAGCTGCCGATCAGGTTCACGGTGATGGTCTTGCTGAAGCTGGCCAGGCCGTGCGCGCCGTTCTTGCCCACGGTTTTTTCCGCCGGGGCGATGCCGGCGCAGTTCACCAGGCCCATGAGCTTGCCCATAGAGACGGCCTTGGCGACCACCGCCTGGCCGTCGGCCTCGCTGGCCACATCGCACTTGACGAAGGCGCCGCCAATATCGCGTGCCACGGCCTCGCCCCTGTCTTGCTGCATGTCGGCAATCACCACCAGCCCGCCGGCGGCGGCCAGCATGCGCGCCGTGCCTTCGCCCAGGCCGGATGCGCCGCCCGTGACGATGAATACCTTGCCCTTGATTTCCATTCCTGGTCTCCTGCAAATAACGTTGACGTAAACGTCAATTATGACGTCGTCGCAATTCATCGGATGAAAAAAACCCGGCCGGGCCGGGTTCGGTGAAGGCTTGCCCCGGAGCGGATCAGCGGAAACCGACGCGATCGAGCATTTGCTGCACCTTGGTGGTGTCGGCGCCCACGGCCCCGATGGGAATGGTCTCGCTCTTGAAAGGCTTGCCGTCGGTCATGGCTTTCAGCGCCGGGTTGTCCAGTTCCACGCCCTTGGCTGCGGGCCATTCGTTGTTGCCGTTGGCAAAATAGTTTTGCGCCTCGGGGTTGGCCAGGTACTCCAGGAACTTGATGGCATTCGCCTGGTTCTTGGTGTGGCGCGCCACGGCGCCGCCGGCGATGTTCAGGTGGGTGCCCCAGGACTGCTGGTTCGGGAAGACCACGGCCACCTTGTCCACGACGGCCTTGTCCTCGGGCTTGGCCGAGCGCATCAGGCGTGCCAGGTAGTAGCTGTTGCTGACGGCGATATCGCACTCGCCGGCGGCAACGGCCTTGATCTGATCGGTGTCGCCTCCCTTGGGCGCGCGGGCCAGGTTGGCGACCACGCCCTTGAGCCAGGCCTCGGCCTTTTGTTCGCCCATGTGTTCGGTCACGGCGCCGAACAGGCTCAGGTTGTAGGGGTGCGAGCCCGAGCGAATGCACAGCTTGCCCTTGTTCTTGGGGTCGCCGAGCTCCTCGTAGGTGTCTACGTCGTCCTTGTTGACCTTGGCCTTGTTGTAGACGATGACGCGGGCACGGGTGGACAGGCCGAACCAGGGGATGCCGCCGTCGGCTGTGGGGGTTGCGCGCAGGTTGGCGGGAATGGCGTCCTCGAGCACCTTGGAGCGCACCGGCAGAAACAGGCCGTCGGCCTCGCCGCGGTACAGGCGGGCGGCGTCCACCAGCAGGATCACGTCCGCGGGCGAAGCCGAGCCCTCGGCCTTCAGGCGGGCCATGATGCCGGCGTCGTCCGAGTCCACGCGCTGGATCTTGATCCCCGTGGCCTTGGTAAAGCCGCTGTACAAGGCCTCGTCCGTCGGATAGTGGCGTGCCGAATACAGGTTGACGACCTGCTCCTGGGCGCTGGCGATGCCGGCTGCAGCGAGTGCACAGATGACCAACAGTGACTTGATGGGCTTGGACATGGGGTATCAGTTCCTTCTCGGTGATGTGATGCCGGGATCATAAGGCAAACGAGAATCGTTCTTAAATAAACCGTGATTCCAGCGGGCCATCATCGAGCACGCAAAAAAAAAGCCCAGTCAGAAGACCGGGCTTGAAGGGATCCCAGAAACGCGGAGTTTCGAGAGGATCCAAGGAGACAACTGGAGAACCTTGTTATTAAAAAGAACAACAAGATCGAAGTTGAGATTTTAGGTGTTAACCCTGAACTGCGCACATGGGCATGTGCGCAGCCGGGCTATCAGCGCTTGCGGGCAGCGACTTCAACCGTCTTGGCAGCGTTGGCGGCCGAGTTGGCAACGGCGTTGAAGTTGGCTTCGGCCACGTCGCTGGCTTGCTTCACGGCCTTTTGCACGGACTCGAAAGCGTTGTTGGCGGCGGAGACGGCGCTCTTGAACACGGCAACGGTGGTTTCGGAACCGGCGGGTGCGCTCTTGGCAGCGGTGTCCACCAGGTTGCTGAAGCTACGCTGGGCTTCTGCGGTCTGGCTTTCAAAGGCCTTGCCGAACTCGGCGTTGGTGCCGGAGGCGATTTCGTACACGTGGCGGCTGTAAGCGGCAGCCTTCTCAGCCATGGGCTGGAACAGGCCGGCTTGCAGGGCCAGCAGCTCTTGTGCGTCCTTGACCGACAGCACGGCCTGGGTGTGGGCAGCGGCTTCCGTCAGGGCGGCGCGCGAGGCGGCAACGTTCAGTTGCACCAGCTTCTCCACGCCTTCGAAGGCCTTGTTGGTCAGGCCGAACAGGGTTTCGATGTTGGCTTTTTGGGAAGCGAGGATTTGCTCGGGGGTCATGGTCATGTCATTACTCCAATTGAAATGCCCTTGCGGACGGGTTAAGAGGTCTGCCCTGACTGACCGTTGAGTCATGTTGCAGTGCAGCATGGGACGAATTTTAGGCATCCTGGCGAGACTTGCAAGTCTTTTTTGTTGCGGTGCAACATTTTTAGGGTCATTGCCCCAATGTTCCGTTGGTTACGGCTGCGCCGATGCGCGGCGCCTGGCTGGCAGAATCACCCTTCCATGAATGCGTCGCATGTTTCTTCCCCTTCGCAGGCCGGTCGCGCCCCTGAGCGCCCCGCGCCGCAGGCCAGACAAACCTACCCCGTGCTGCGGCCGATCACGACCCGCTGGCTGGACAACGACATCTATGGCCATGTGAACAATGTCGTGTACTACAGTTGGTTCGACACCGCCGTGAATGCCTATCTGATAGAGCAGGGCGCGCTGGACATTCACCAGGGCGAGACCATAGGCCTGGTGATCGAGACCCAGTGCAACTACTTTGCGCCGCTGGCCTTTCCGCAGACGATTGAGGCCGGCATCCGCGTGGCGCGGCTGGGCGGCAGCAGCGTGCGCTATGAGGTCGGCCTGTTCGCCCAGGGCCAGGAGTTGAGCGCCGCCTGCGGCCATTTCGTGCATGTCTATGTGGGGCGGGGTGATCGCCGTCCGCGCCCCTTGCCCCAGCGGCTGCGCCAGGTGCTTGAACCCCTGTGCCTGGCGCCATAGGGCAGGGTGGCAATGGGTATTGCCATGGGTGCCAGACATTGATGCCAGAATCACCGCAGAGACAAACACCCTGCGGTGCCCGCCACCGCCCCTGACCAGCACCGGCCCGCAGGGCTGGCGCGCGCATCCATGATCATCACCAGCCTGCTCGACACCGACCTGTACAAGTTCACCATGATGCAGGTGGTGCTGCACCAGTTTCCGGGCGCGCAGGTCGAATACCGCTTCAAATGCCGCAACCCGGGCGTGCAGCTGGCGCCCCATGTGGATCAGATTCGCGACGAGATCCGCGCCCTGTGCACCCTGCGCTTTCAGGATGCGGAGCTGGCCTATCTGCGCTCGCTGCGCTTCATCAAGAGCGATTTCGTGGACTTTCTGGCGCTGTTTCGGCTGAACGAAAAGTACATACAGGTCAGCGCCCTGCCCACAGGCGAGATCGACATTTGCATCACCGGCCCCTGGCTGCACACCATCCTGTTCGAGATCCCGGTGCTGGCCATCGTCAACGAGGTGTACTTTCGCAACACGCAAAAGCAGCCCAACTTCCCCGAGGGGCGCAGGCGGCTGGACGCCAAGATCGCGCAGCTGCAGGCCGACGGCCTGGAGAGCCTGAAGATTGCCGACTATGGCACCCGCCGGCGCTTTTCACGCGCCTGGCATGAGGAGGTGCTGCGCGTGCTGTGCGCACGCCTGGGCACCGACGACCGTGGCAACGGCGGCGCCGGGCAGTTGGCCGGCACCAGCAATGTGCTGTATGCGATGCAGCTGGGCCTCACACCGCTGGGCACCATGGCGCACGAATACCTGCAGGCCTGCCAGTCGCTGGGCCCGCGCCTGCGCGATACCCAGGTGTTCGGCTTCGAGATGTGGGCCAAGGAGTACCGCGGTGACCTGGGCATTGCACTGTCCGATGTATACGGCATGAACGCCTTTTTGCGCGACTTCGACCTGTACTTCTGCAAGCTGTTCGACGGTGCACGCCACGACAGCGGCGACCCCTTTGCCTGGGGCGAACGGCTCTTGCAGCATTACCGCAACCACCGCGTTGACCCGCTGACCAAGACGCTGATCTTCAGCGACGCGCTCACCGTGCCGCGCATCATCGAGCTGCACCAGCGCTTTCATGGCCGCTGCCAGCTGGCCTTTGGCATTGGCACCAACCTGACCAATGATCTGGGCCATGAGCCGCTGCAGATCGTCATCAAGATGACGCGCTGCAACGACCAGCCGGTGGCCAAGCTGTCGGACGCGCCGGGCAAGAACATGTGCGACGACGAGAAATACCTGGCCTATCTGCGCCAGGTGTTCGACATTCCCAGCCCGCCATGAGCGCTGCTGCGCAGCATCAGAACAAGAACCCAGGAGAGACTGTCCCATGAAGCTTTTTCGCACCCTGACCCTGACCGCCCTCAGCCTGGCGCCGGCCCTGGCCGCTGCCGCGGACATCGATGGCGGCCAGCTGTCGCTGCTGTGGGGCGTGCCCTTTGCCGGCATCCTGCTGTCGATCGCGCTCCTGCCCATGGTGGCGCCGCTGTTCTGGCACCACCATTTCGGCAAGCTGGTGGTGGGTTGGTCACTGGCATTTCTGCTGCCATTTGCGGTCGTCTTTGGGCCGCAGGCGGCGGGCGCCCAGTTTGTGCATGCCCTGGTGGCCGAGTACCTGCCCTTCGTCATCCTGCTGTCGGCGCTGTTCACCGTCGCCGGTGGCATCTACATACGCGGCAACCTGCGCGGCAGCCCGGTGCTCAACACCGGCATCCTGTTGGTGGGCGCGGTGCTGGCCAGCTTCATGGGCACCACAGGGGCATCCATGCTGCTGATACGCCCGCTGATACGCGCCAATGACAACCGCAGGCATGTGGCCCATGTGGTGGTGTTCTTCATCTTCGTCGTCTCCAACGCGGGCGGCTCGCTCACGCCGCTGGGCGATCCGCCGTTGTTCCTGGGCTTTCTGAAGGGTGTGGATTTTTTCTGGACGCCGCGCCACATCTTCCCCGAGACGCTGTTCCTGATCGCCGTGCTGCTGGTGCTGTTCTTTGCCATTGACTCCTGGTACTTCCGCCAGGACGGCGAGCTGCGGCGTACCGACCCCACGCCCGACTCAGGCGGCGCCGCGCTGGGCTTTGACGGCAAGATCAACTTCGTGCTGCTCCTGGGCGTGGTGGCCCTGGTGCTGATGAGCGGCATGTGGAAGTCCAGCGTGCAATGGACGATAGCCGGCACCCCGGTGGGCCTGCCCGGCCTGCTGCGCGACCTGGGGCTGATCGCCATCACGCTGGTGTCGCTGGTGCTCACGCCGCGCCAGGTGCACAGCGACAACCAGTTCGGCTGGGGCCCGATGCAGGAGGTGGCCAAGCTGTTTGCCGGTATCTTCCTGACCATCATCCCGGTCATCGCCATGCTCAAGGCGGGTGTCAACGGGCCGTTTGGCGCCATCGTTTCCGCGGTCACGCGGGCCGATGGCCAGCCCGACCCGGCCATGTACTTCTGGGCCACCGGGTTGCTGTCCTCCTTCCTGGACAACGCGCCCACCTATCTGGTGTTCTTCAACACCGCCGGCGGCGACCCGGCCACGCTGATGACCACCTACGCCACGACTCTGGCGGCCATCTCCGCCGGCTCGGTGTTCATGGGCGCCAACACCTATATCGGCAACGCGCCCAATCTCATGGTCAAGGCCATTGCCGAGGATAGGGGCGTGAAGATGCCCAGCTTCTTCGGCTACATGCTCTGGTCCTGCGGCATCCTGGTGCCGCTGTTCATCGCCATGACCTTCATCTGGCTGCGCTGACTACAGAAAGGAAACGCCCCATGTCCAAGCCCCGCATCCTGGTCACACGCCATATCTTTCCCGAGATCACTGACTACCTGGCGCAGCATTTCGAGCTCGAATCCAACCCCGATGATGTGCTGTGGAGCCAGGCAGAACTCGCCCAGCGTCTGGCTGACAAGGATGGTGTCTTCATCACCGGCAGCCACCGCATAGACGCGGCCCTGCTGGCCGCCTGCCCGCGTCTGAAAATCGCCGCCAACATGGCCGTGGGGTACAACAATTTCGATGTGGATGCCATGACCGCCGCCGGCGTGCAGGGCACGAACACGCCCGACGTGCTCACCGAGACCACGGCCGATTTCGGTTTTGCACTGCTCATGGCCACGGCGCGGCGCATGACAGAGTCCGAGCATTACCTGCGCGCCGGCCTGTGGAACAGCTGGCGCTACGACATGTTCGCCGGCGCCGAGGTGCATGGCAGCACCCTGGGCATTCTGGGCATGGGCCGCATCGGCCAGGGCATTGCCCGGCGCGGCGCGCATGGCTTTGGCATGCAGGTGATCTACCACAACCGCTCGCGCCTGGCGCCCGAGCTGGAAGCCGAATGCAAGGCGCGCTATGTCAGCAAGGACGAGTTGCTGGCCCAGGCCGACCACCTGGTGCTGGTGCTGCCCTACAGCGCCGAGTCGCACCACGCCATTGGTGCGGCAGAGCTCGCGCGCATGAAGCCCACGGCCACGCTGGTGAATATTGCGCGCGGCGGCATCGTCGATGACGCGGCGCTGGCCCAGGCCCTGAAGGAGGGGCGCATCGCCGCCGCCGGCCTGGATGTGTTCGAGGGCGAGCCCGCCGTACACCCCGGCCTGCTGGAGCGCTCCAACGTGGTGCTCACCCCGCATATCGCCAGCGCCACCGTACCCACGCGCCTGGCCATGGCGCGGCTGGCGGCGGACAACCTGGTGGCCTTCTTTGACGGGCGCGGCGCGCTGACGCCGGTGAATACCCCCAATCAGTAATAAGCAAAAACAGGCTGTAGCGCTTATCCACAAAGCGCAAACAGCTATTGAATCGATAGTATTCCATGACCCTTGAAATGATGATCGCGCTGGCCCTGCTGGTGCTGGTCGTGCTGCTGCTGTGCGCCCTGTTACTGCGCCGCCCCCGTGTTGCGCTGCCGCCCGAGTGGCCGCAGCGCCTGCAGGCGCTGGAGTCGGCAGTGCAGGCCACGCAACTGGCGGTGGCCAAGAACGATGGCGCGCTGGACGCCATGGGCCAGCAGCTGCGCGGCTTCACGCACAGCACGCAGGTGCTACTGGACGAGCGCCTGCAGCTGGCGGCGCAGGAGTCGCGCACCAGCCGCGCCGAGCTGCAGGCAGCCTTTGGCGCGCTGCAGCAGCGGCTGGAGCAGCAACTGGTGCAGGGCCGCAGCGATGAGGCCCAGGCGCGCCATGAGCAGCTGCAGGCGCTGGCCGCCTTCCGCGCCGAGCTCACGCAGACCGCCCAGGCCTTGAAGGGCGATGTGCAGGCGCAGCTGGAGGCGCATACGCAGCAGCTGCGCCACCAGTTCGCCGGCCTGCAGGAGGCGGTGGGCCAGCAGCTCACGGGCCTGGCGGCCAGCAGCCAGCAGGGCGCCGAGGCGCTGCGCGCTGCGCTCAACGAACGCCTGGCCGCCATCCAGCAGGACAACGCCGCCAAGCTGGAGGAAATGCGCCGCACCGTGGACGAGAAGCTGCACGCCACGCTGGAGCAGCGCCTGGGCGACTCCTTCAAGCTGGTCAGCGAGCGCCTGGAGCTGGTGCACAAGGGCCTGGGCGAAATGCAGACCCTGGCCGCCGGCGTGGGCGACCTGAAGCGCGTGATGACCAACGTGAAGACGCGCGGCACCTGGGGCGAGCTGCAGCTGGGCGCCATCATCGACAACGTGCTCACGCCCGGGCAGTACGAGAAAAACGTCAAGACCCAGCCCGGCAGCGACGAGCTGGTGGAATTTGCCATCCGCCTGCCGGGCCGCAGCGACGACCAGCCGGTGTGGCTGCCGATCGACTCCAAGTACCCCGTGGAGCATTACCAGCGCCTGGTGGACGCGCAAGACCAGGCCGACAAGGGGGCGATCTCCGCCGCCGGCAATGCCTTCGAGGCCTCCATCAAACTGGAGGCCAAGAAAATCTTCAGCAAATACGTGGCGCCGCCCTACACCACCGACTTCGCCGTGCTCTACCTGCCCACCGAGGGCCTGTTTGCCGAGGTCATGCGCCGCCCCGGCCTGGTGGAGGCGGTGCAGAACGACTGCCGCGTGATGATCACCGGCCCGGCCAACCTGGCGGCCATGCTCAGCAGCCTGCAGATGGGCTTCAAGACCCTGGCGATCGAGAAGCGCTCGTCCGAGGTCTGGGGCGTGCTGGGGCAGGTGAAGAGTGAATTCGCCAAGTTTGGCGTCATCGTGGATCAGACGCGCAAGTCCATCGACGCGGCGGCCAGGAAGTTCGAGCAGGTCGATGTGCGCACGCGCGCCATACAGCGGCGCCTGCGCGACGTGCAGGAACTGCCGGCGCCCGGGCAGCAGGCGCTGGACGATGCCGGCGCGAGTGCTGAGGACTTATTGATAGAGGACGAAGGCGATTAGGAACACGGCCACCGGGCAGCGGCCAGCTGGGCTCACAGCTCGTAGAACGCGCGCACGATGGCCCAGGCCTCGGCCGGGTCGTCGCAGTAGTGGAACAGCTTCAGGTCGCCCTGCGAGATCGTGCCTTGCTCCACCAGGGCGTCGAAGTTGATCAGGCGCTTCCAGAACTCGGAGCCGAACAGCACGATGGGCGCGGCCTTGGCCTTGCCGGTCTGCACCAGGGTCAGCACCTCGAACAGCTCGTCCAGCGTGCCAAAGCCGCCGGGGAACAGCACCAGGGCCTTGGCGCGCATCATGAAATGCATCTTGCGCAGCGCGAAGTAGTGGAACTTGAACGACAGCGAGGGCGTGATGTATTTGTTGCCGCTTTGCTCGTGCGGCAGCGTGATGTTCAGGCCGATGTTGGGCGCGCCGGCCTCGTGCGCGCCGCGGTTGGCCGCCTCCATGATGCCGGGGCCGCCGCCGGTGCAGATGTACAGGCGCTCGGCCGGCGGACGCGTCTGGCTGTATTCGGCCACATGGCGCGCAAAGCGGCGCGCCTGGTCGTAGTAGTAGGCGTTCTTCACGGCGCGCTCGGCGCGCGCGATGCGCTCGGCATCGCCGCTGGCCTGGGCTTCGGCCAACTGCTCGGCCGCGTCCTCGGGTGCAACAAAGCGCGCGCTGCCATACACCACCACCGTGTGTTCTATGCCCTGGTCGGCCTGTTCCAGCTCGGGCTTCAGCAGCTCCAGCTGAAAGCGGATGCCGCGTGTCTCGCGGCGCAGCATGAATTCGGGGTCGGCAAAGGCCAGGCGATAGGAGTCGGCGTGCAGCGGATTGCCGGCCACGGCGTAGTTGTGCAGCTCGGCCCAGGCGTTGGCCAGGCGGCTGTCTTGAAGGTCGGTGTTGGCTTGCATGATTCTTGGTATCGGAAAAAGGGCCGTCGGCTTGAGCGGTGGAGTAGCGTCAGTGGGCGGTTTGATTGTTGGATTAATTGGCTTGAAACGCTTATATGGCAAGCGCTAACAGCTATGTAAATGATAGTTTAAAACCGGCTTTCAAGGCGCAGCAGCGCCGCGCTTTGCAGTCCGGCCCAGGTCATGCACAGCGAGCCCGCCACATGCAGGGTAGCCAGGCCCAGGGCCAGCGCCAGGCGCTGCTGCTGCAGCAGGCCCAGCACCTCGGCCGAGAAGGTGGAAAAGGTGGTCAGGGCGCCGAGAAAGCCGGTCACGAGCAGCAGGCGCCAGGCAGGGTCGAGCTGCGGCAGGGCCTGGAACAGCGCCAGACACAGGCCGATGAGATAGCCGCCAATCAGGTTCGCCGCCAGCGTGCCCCAGGGCAGCAGCGCACCCTGGGTGTTGAGCCATAGCGACAGCCGCCAGCGCGCCAGGGCGCCGGCGCAGGCGCCGAGGCAGATGGCAAGAGCGTGCAGCATCGCGGCATTGTAGGCAGGCCGGCGCGCGTCACAGCTCGATCTGCTGCCAGGCCTGCACCGCCGCGAGCACGGTGTGCATCTGCACCAGGTGTGCAAAGCGGAAGGCGTCGCCATGCACGGTTTCGTCGGGGAACTCGGTCACCAGCGTCACTGGCGCGTCGTGCGTGGTCTGTGCCTGCGTGCAGGCGATGCCGTCGATGAGCTCGAACGGCATCGGGCCGGCATGCTGCTCGTACAGAGCGCGCTGGCGCGCATTGAATTCGGCCAGGCCCGGCACTGCCTTGAGGCGCGCGCACACGGCCTCGAGCAGCGTGCGCGCCGGCTGCTGCCAGCCGGCGTGGTAGCGCAGGATCAGGAAGAAGCCCTTGGGACACATCCACTGCTCGAAGCCGCGCGGCACATAGCCCGACAGCGGGCGCGTCCACTCGTGCGCCGGGTAGCCGTGCAGGTTCACATGCAGCTGCGCGCCCGACAGGGCCAGCGCCTGCTGGCGTGCCGCGCGCTCGAACAGTGGCGCGCCCTCGCGGTATTCGACATCGTCGCCCAGGGCGGTATAGCGCGCCGCATGGTGCATATGGCCGCTGTGCTGGCAGCACAGCTCGCGGTGCAGGGCGTAGCCGTCGGGGTTCTCCAGCGCGATGAGCGCGAAATGGGCCCTGCCGTCATGGCGCAGCGTGTCGGCGGCGCGCAGCGCGCCCACCACGCCCGAGGTCTCGTTGGCATGCTGGCCACCGCTGATGAACACCGGCCGTTGCGTGCCGGCCTGGTAATAGCCCCACACGCTGCGTCCCTGGCGCGTGGGCGCCTCAAAGCGCTGGCCGGGCCAGCCCTGCAGGATCTGGGCGATATAGGCCGGCGCCGGGGCGCTGCCCAGACTCTCCAGCGCCGCTGCTGCCGCCTGCGGCAGTTGTGCGGCGGCCAGCGCGTCCTGCGCCTGCGCATCAAAGGGCTGCAGGCTGACCCGCACGCGCGGCGTGGTGGCGCCCAGGCGTATGTCGGGCACGATCTGGCCGGGCTGCAGCCGCCGGTCGCCCAGCGGGCGGCCGCTGTGCTGCTGGAAGAACTCGAGCAGCGAGAAGTACAAGTCCTCGTGCAGCGCCTCGGCCGTGCTGATGCTCTCGCCCGCCCAGGCAATGGGCTGCTCGTAGCCGGGCAGGTCGATGCGCAGCTGCAGGCGCTCGAAATACGGCTCCGCATCCGGCCAGGGATGGGCGCGCACGGCGTGTAGCGCCTGGGCAAAGGCCTGCTCGTAGTCGGTGCTGACGGCGCAGTCCAGCAGGTTGGCCGCGCCGGCCATGGTGCCCACGCGCAGCCAGCCCGTGGGCGACAGCGCCGGGGCGCCGCTGGCGTCGGCGTGGCGGCGGTTGGGTGCGTGCACGCGTTGCGTCAGGCGCTTGCCGCCCTGCAGCTCAAGCTCGACGTCGTAGTGCAGCAGGGCGTCGGCGCGTGGCTCCAGCGTCAGCCCGCCTTCGGGCAGCAGGGCGGCGAGCGGGTAGGCCTCCAGCCTGAAGCGCTGCGCTGGGCCGATCTGCGGCACCGGGTAGCGCACATGGGCCGCCACCAGCTGCGCGCGGCCGACGTTGTCGATGAAATGCTGCACCAGCGGCTTGTAGGCGCTGTGAAAGCGCGCCTGCACGCCCACGGCCGCCAGCCGCTGCTCGGCCGCGCGGCGCTCGGCCTGGCCCTCGAACAGCCAGCCCTCGACATGCCGGCCGCGCCATTGCGGCTGTGAGAAGCGGCGCAGCCACAGATCCAGGGTGCGGTCTAGGTTCAGGTCGAGCAGCGTGGTGCCGGTGTCGGTATCGGTCATGGCGGTGGGGGTGAATGGCAAGGGGGCTGTGCGGCCGGCATGTCATTATCTGCAGGTCATGACCCGGCCGGGCCATGCGGCGCGGATCGTGCAGATCCGCGGGAATGTGAGTAAAAAAGGCCTCCAGCGCTTGTGTAGCAAGCGCAGGGTGCTCTGGTTTTTATACTTTTCCTTTCTCTGGAGATGATTGCTATGACCCTCGACTTCCAAGGCCGCGTGGCCATCGTGACGGGCGCCGGTGGTGGCCTGGGGCGCCAGCATGCGCTGGCGCTGGCGGCGCGCGGCGCCAGGGTGCTGGTCAACGACCTGGGTGGCGCGGTGGACGGCAGCGGTGGCAGCGTGGGCGCGGCGCAGGCCGTGGCCGACGAGATCCGCGCCGCCGGCGGCCAGGCGCTGGCCAATGGCGCCTCGGTGACCGACTTTGCCGCCGTGCAGGCCATGGTGCAGCAGGCGCAGGACGCCTGGGGGCGCGTGGACATCCTGGTCAACAACGCCGGCATCCTGCGTGACAAGAGCTTTGCCAAGATGGACATGGCCGACTTCGCCCTGGTGGTGCAGGTGCACCTGATGGGCGCGGCGCATTGCTGCAAGGCCGTGTGGCCGCTGATGCAGGCGCAGAACTATGGGCGCATCGTCATGACCACCTCCTCCACCGGCCTGTACGGCAACTTTGGCCAGGCCAACTACGGCGCGGCCAAGCTGGCCCAGGCGGGGCTGATGCAGACCCTGGCCATCGAGGGCGCCAAGTACGGCATCCATGTGAACGCGCTGGCGCCCACGGCCGCCACGCGCATGACCGCGGGCCTGCTGCCCGACGAGGTCATGGCCGCCATCCGGCCCGAGGCCGTGGTGCCGGCCATGCTGGTGCTGGCGCACGAGAGCGCGCCCACGCGCACCATCCTGTGCGCCGGCGCGGGCACCTTCGAGGCCGCGCATATCACCCTGACCCAGGGCCTGTACTTGGGCGTGGGCGACGACGTACCCGAACAACTGGCCGCCCGCCTGGCCGAGGTCTGCGAGCGCCACGGTGAGCAGGTGCCCGCCAGCGGCGCCGCCCAGGGCCAGAACGAGATCCGCCTGGCCATGGCGGCGGCAGAGGCCGGGGTAAGCGCGTAGGCCTTGTACAGCAACACGGAAATATCGAAACATGAAAGCGCGCCTTCGCCCCCATGGCGGCGTTGCAAATCCTCGCGATAGCTACGGCTATCGCTGCGGTTTGCGCCTTGCCCTGGGCGCGAATCCATCACTTTCATCTTGTTCCGATACCTCCGTGTCGCTGTACTAGTGCCCTTGCTGGGCCGTGGCGCTTGGCGGTCCTGTCAGGCAGGCGCGGGCCCGGCGTGCTAAGTTCCGGCCCCTCGCAGAAAAAAGCAACAGCACACAATGAGCAATTGGCAACAGCGAATCGCAGCCCTGCCGGCCGAGCGCCTGGCAGGCATGCGCCGCGGCATAGAAAAAGAGGGGCTGCGCGTGCTGCCGGAGGGCGGTCTGGCACTCACGCCGCACCCGCAGGCGCTGGGCTCGGCCCTGACGCACGCCAGCATCACCACCGACTACAGCGAGTCGCAGATCGAGCTCATCACTGGCGCGCACCAAAGCGTCTCTGGCTGCCTGGACGAGCTGATCCACATCCACCAATATGTGCTGCGCACGCTGGCCGGCGCGGGTGGCGAGATGCTCTGGGTCTCCAGCATGCCCTGCGGCCTGCCCACGGACGAGACCATCCCCATAGGCCGCTATGGCAACTCGCATATCGGCCGCGCCAAGAGCATCTACCGCATGGGCCTGGCGCACCGCTACGGGCGGCGCATGCAGACGATTTCGGGCATCCACTACAACTGGTCGCTGCCGGGCGTGACGAGCGAGGAATACTTTGCGCTGATCCGCAACTTCCGCCGCCACGCCTTCGTGCTGCTCTACCTGTTTGGCGCCTCGCCCGCGCTGTGCCCCTGCTTCGTCGAGGGGCGCACGCACAGCCTGCAGCCCATGGGCGACGGCAGCCAGGCCCTGCACCTGCCGCACGCCACCTCACTGCGCATGGGCCGCCTGGGCTACCAGAGCGACGCCCAGGCCAGCCTGGCCGTGAGCTACAACGGCCTGTCGGGCTATGCCGACTCGCTGTACGAGGCGCTCACGCGGCCGTACCCGGCCTATGAGGCGATCGGCATACGCAACATCGGTGGCGACTACAACCAGCTGGGCACCAGCCTGCTGCAGATCGAGAACGAGTTCTACGGCACCATCCGCCCCAAGCGCACCGTGCAGCGCGGCGAGCGCCCGCTGCATGCGCTGCGCGAGCGCGGCGTGGAATATGTCGAGGTGCGGCTGATGGACCTGGATCCGTTCGAGAACGTGGGCATCACCGCCCCCACCATGCGCCTGCTGGACATATTCTTGCTGCACTGCCTGCTGTCCGACAGTCCGCCGGACACGCCGCAGGAGATTGCCGAGATCAAGCACAACCAGCACCAGACGGCGGAGCGCGGGCGCGAACCGGGCCTGCAGCTGCTGCGTGCGGGCCAGGCGGTGCCGCTGGCCGACTGGGCCGCGCAGCTGCTGGGCGAATGCACCCCCATCGCCACGGCGCTGGATGCCGCCCAGGGCGGCGGCGACTACGCCGCCGCGCTGCAGCAGGCCCAGGCCCGGCTGGCCGACAGCAGCCTGACCCCGTCGGCACGGGTGCTGGCCGCCATGCGGGGCCAGCATGGCTGCAGCTACGAGGCGTTTTCTTTTGCGCAATCGCAGCAGGCGCGCGAGCGGCTACTGGCCCTGCCCTGGGACGCGGCGCAGCAGCAGCACTACGAAGCCCTGGCCGCGCAGTCCCTGGCGGCGCAAAAGGCCATCGAGGATGCGGACACCCTGCCGTTCGAGGACTGGCGCCAGCAGTACATGGATCCGCGCCAGCTCGGCTGAACCTGGCTGAGCCCATTCGGTCGTAGGATGGGGCGCCATGACCATGCCCCTTGAGATCCGGCTGCGCGGCGCCCTGCGGGTGCTGCTGTCGCATTACGTCGCCAATGGCGTGGCCGGGGCGCTCGGGTTGCTGCTCATTTCCTCGCTGGTGCATGTGCTGCTGGGCAGCGCGGCGGGGTCGGCGGCCGCGGTGGGGGCCATCGTCGCCATTCCGCCCGACATTCCAGCGCCGCGGCGCGGCAAGTTCCTGCACATGCTGCCCGCGCCGCTGCTGGCGCTGCCGCTGTTCTTTGTCGTGCAGCTGCTGCACGAGCAGCCCTGGTTGCTGGGTCTGCTCATCGTGCCGGCGAGTTTTTTTGCCTTCCTGGCCATGGCCTGGGGCAAGCGCGGCGCGCCCGTGGCCATCGCCGCCGTGCTGGCGCTGGTGTTCTCCATGGCCGTGCCGGTGCACACCGGGGCCGAGGGCTGGCGCGCAGCCCTCACCACCAGCTTTTACTTTGGCCTGGGCTCGCTGCTGTTCGTTCCCTGGTCGGTGCTGGCGAACCGGCTGCTCAATGGCCGCTACCGCGTGCAGGTGCTGGCCGACGTGCTGCTCTCGCAGGCCGCGCTGATGCGGCTGCAGGCGCTGCAGTTCACGCCCGTGCTGGCCCTGGGCGAGCGCGCCAACCCGCTCATGGGCCAGCTGCTGCTGCGCCAGGCCACGCTGGCCGACCAACTGCAGTCGGCGCGCGACATCGTGTTGGAGTCGCCTGCCAGCGCGCGCCAGCAGCGGCTGGCCGGCATGCTGCTGTGCGCCCTGGAGATGCGCGACCACCTGCTGGCCAGCGCCCTGGATCTGGAGGAACTGCGCCGGCAGCCCGAGCAGGCCGGGGCCCTGACGCGCCAGCATGGCGTGCTGCTGGCGCTGGCGGCGCAGATGGAGCAGCTGGCCGATGCGCTGCTGCGCGGCCAGGCGCCGGCGCCGTTCGAGGATTTGCGCGCCCAGCTGCAGCTGGCCGTGCCTCAGGGCGATGCTGGCTTTTCCCCCGCGCGGCTGGCGCAGGCGCTGTCGCACCGCATAGGCCATATCCATGACGAGGTGGCGCGCCTGGTCGCCCTGGCGCGCGGCGAGGCCGCGCCCGACCTGGCCCTGGTGCGCGTGAGCTGGCAGATGTTCGTCAGCCCCACGGGCTGGGGCTGGCGGCCATTGCTGGGCCTGTGGCGCTGGAGCGCGGCGCCGCTGCGCCACGCCATGCGCGCGGCGCTGGCGATCGGCGTGGGCTATGCGCTGTCGCAGCTGCTGCCCTGGCGCGAGCATGCCTACTGGATCGTGCTGACCATCGTCGTCGTGCTGCGCGGCAGCCTGGCGCAGACGCTGGAGCGGCGCAACGAGCGCGTGGCCGGCACGCTGCTGGGCTGCATGCTGGCCTCGATCGTGTTGCTGGCCAACCTGCCGCACTGGGCGCTGCTGGCCTGTGTGACCCTGGCCCAGGCCGTGGCCCATGCCTTCACCCTGCGCCGCTACCTGTTCACGGCCGTGGCGGCCACCGTGCTCGGACTGGTGCAGGCGCATCTGCTGGGCGCGGGCGGCAGCGCCGGCTTCGTGCTACTTGAGCGCATGGCCGACACCCTGATAGGCGCCGGCATCGCCTGGGCCTTTGCCTATGTGCTGCCCTCCTGGGAGCGCCAGCAGATACCGGCCCTGGTGGCGCGCGCGCTGGCGGCGCAGACGCGCCATGCGCGCGAGGCCCTGGCCCTGGGCCAGCTGCAGGCCGTGGACAACCACCCCGAGCTGGCCTGGCGCCTGGCGCGCCGCGAGGCCTACGACAGCCTGGGCGTGCTGGTGCAGGCCACGGCGCGCGCCTGGAAGGAGCCGCGCGCCGTGCGCCCGCCGCTGGCGCCGCTGGAGCGCATGCAGGTGCATTGCTACCAGCTGCTGGCGCAGCTCACCGCCGTCAAGTCCATGCTGCTGCTGCGCCGCGGCCATCTGCGTGCCGAGGATGTGCAAGAGCCCCTGCAGGCCGCTACGGCGCGGCTGGAGGCGGTGTTGACCGGCGCCGCAGTGGCCACCGCGCCCGCGTCCGATCAGGCCGGGGTGTACGAGCCGCAGGCGCTGCCGCCACTGGTCGAGACCGACCTGGCCCCCTGGCTGCTGCGCCGCCTGTGCCTGGCCGAGGAGCTGGCCCGGCAGCTGCGCAGCGAGGCCATGGCGGTGGTCGTGCCGCTGCGGGCCGATTGATCAGCCGCCGCGCCTGCGCCAGCGCAGCAGGCCCCAGCGCAGCACAAAGGCGCCGCCCAGCACCAGGGCGAACCAGCCGGCCAGATACACCTGGGCCATGAGCTCGCGCACATCCGGCGAGCGCGCCACATGCGGGGCCAGCAGGATGATGGCGCCGATCAGCGTGCAGATCACGCCCTTGAGCAAGAGCTCGGAATCTTGTTTGCGCGGGTCGGAGGAGGGCATGGGGCGATTATCCTTGCCACCTTTCCCAGCCCCGATTAGTGAAAGTACAGCCTTATGGCCATCCAGTGGTTCCCCGGTCACATGCACCTGACGCGCAAGGCGATAGGCGAGCGCATCAAGGACATCGACGTGGTGATCGAGCTGCTGGACGCGCGCCTGCCCGGCTCCAGCAGCAACCCGCTGCTGGCCGAGCTGACCGCGCACAAGCCCACGCTCAAGGTGCTGAACAAGCAGGACCTGGCCGACCCCGGGCGTACCGGCGCCTGGCTGGCCTGGTACAACGCGCGCGCCGATACCAGTGCCATCGCGCTGGATGCGTCCGACGCGGCGCCCGCACGCCGGCTGATTGATGCCTGCCGCCAGCTCGCGCCCAACCGGCGCGGTCTCTCAAAGCCCATGCGGGTGCTGATATGCGGCATTCCCAACGTCGGCAAGTCCACGCTGATCAACACCCTGAGCCGCAAGACCCAGGCCAAGACCGGCGACGAGGCCGGTATCACCAAGCAGGAGCAGCGCATCGTGCTCGACGATGACTTCTACCTGTGGGACACGCCCGGCATGCTCTGGCCGCGCATCATCGTGCCAGAGAGCGGCTTGCGCCTGGCCGCCAGCGGCGCCATGGGGCGCAACGCCTATGACGAGGAAGAGGTGGTGCTGGAGCTGCTGGCCTACCTCAAGCAGCACTACGCGCCGCTGATCGATGCGCGCTACAAGCTGGGCCTGGATGCAGAGGCGATCGCTGCCCGCCACGACGAAGAGCTGTTGGAGCTGATCGCGAAAAAGCGCGGCGCCGTGATGAGCGGCGGCCGCCTGAACATGCAGAAGGCCGCCGAGATCGTGCTCACCGACCTGCGCGGCGCAGCGCTGGGCCGCCTGACGCTGGAGACGGTGCCCGAGTTCGAGGCCTGGCTGGCCGCCGGCCAGCTGCAGGACAAGGCGCGCGCCGAGCGCAAGGCCGAGCAGCGCAAGCGCGACGAGCGCCGGGCGCGCAATGCGCAGCGCCGTGAATAGTTGCAGGCCGGAACCGGTTTGCAGCGCCGCTCGGTGATCCCGGAGCTGGCCGTTTTTGTGTTGCAACAGCTTGATTAGGCATATGCCTCTGACCGCTGTCTTGACTCTCTCCCACTCTGGGGGAGGGCGGGGTGGGGCCAGCGACGCTCGCGTCCTGATGCCTGCGCTCCTGGCCCCTATCCCAACCTTCCCCCAGAGGGCATGGGTGTCTACACACCTTTTTCGTAGCGCAGAACGCTTGTTTGACGGGGCTTCAACTCCCTCGCCCCCTTGGGGGAGAGGGTGGGGGTGAGGGGGTGATGGGGCGCAGCGCGGGCATTGGCCCCCTCACCCCCCCTCTCCCGCCAGCGGGAGAGGGAGAAACAGCCCCAGGGCCGCACACATGTTGCGTGGCACGCTATACAAAAGATGTGTAGACACCCAGGCCCAGAGGGGGAAGGAGTTTGAGTCATGCCGAAGATTTGGTAAAAAAGGCTGGTATCGCCCTTGGGACAAGCGCTGATAGCTATCAAAAAAAAATGTAAACCTTGCCGCTACCAGGCCAGCGGCGCCGGCGCATCACCCCAGAAGATGAAGCGCCTGGCCTCGGCGTAGCGCGAGTTGCTGACCAGATAGGGATCGGTGCCGCTGCCCTTGTGCAGCAGCACCAGGTAGCCGCCGGCCGTGCCCACGGCCAGGGTGTGGCCGTCGGGTGCCGGGGCGATGCTGCGGATCGCGCCGCCGACATGGTGGCGCCACAGGGCGCGGCCGTCCTCGGCCAGGCCGTGCAGGTCGCCGGCCCCGTCGCCGCGCACCGTCACGCCGTGGGCCGTGCTGCTGGCGTCGGCGCTTGTCACGGTGGCGGGCGCCTGCGCCGGGGGCAGGGCGGTCATGCTCCGGCGATCGGCACTGAGCTGCCACCAGGCGCCGGTCTGATCGGCCGTGCCGCTGGCGCCATCGACATGGGCCAGCAGACTGCCATCGGCTTGCCACAGCAATGGCCCCACGGCCCGGCCGCTGCGCGCGGCATGGTGCTCGAAGGCGCCGGGCGCAAAGGCAAAGCGGCGGTGAAAGCGTGCCGACAAGTCCGGGTCCGCCAGCGCATGCACGGCGTGTGCCAGCTGTAGCACATCCGTGGCCTGGCCCATGCGCGGATCGACCAGCGCCGGCGGCGCGGGGGCGCCGGCATGCTGCGCGTCGGGGGTCCGCAGGCCCTCGGCCTGTGCCGTCCAGCGCTCGCGCACCAGGGTGGCGTGGCTGCGGCCGCTGCTCTGCCAGTCATGCGACAGGGCCATGATGGCGGGGCCGAGGACATCGGCGTCGGTTTCGTCCGGATCAAACGGGGGTCTGCGCGGCAGGGCTGGCGCGGCGCCGGCCGGGGCCAGGGGGGCGCAGCGCAGCGCCCGCTGTTCGCGCGCATTGGCCGCGTACAGCTGCTGCTCCAGATCGGTAAACAGTTGCAGCAGCCGCGCCATATGCTGCACGGCGTCGTTGGTCAGGGGGCGGCGGGCGTCGCTCTGGCGCTGGCCATAGCTCAGACGCAGGCCGGGCGGCTGGGCCGTGCCCTGGGCCGGGGTGTCGTCCTCGACCAGGTCGATCTGGTAGCAGGCGTGGGCGTCGTCCTCCTCGTCGCCGGGCTGCTCGCTGCCGTTGCGCCAGCTCAGTTTCAGGGCCCGGCCCCAGTGCCGGCTGCCCTGGTGGCCGGGCTGGCGTGCGCCTATCCACACATCGCCCTGCCACCAGCCGTTGCGCTCGGGGTTCCACCAGTCGTTGTAGCGGCCGGTGAACACCGGCAGCAGCGTCAACGCCTGCACGCGCGCGGTGGTCAGGGCGGCGTGCAGCCGCTCGCGCAGCGGCCGGCCGGCGCGGCGCTGGCCCTCGGCCAGGCGCCAGTAGTCGATCACGCCGCGCCAGGCCTGGGCGCAGGCCTGCAGCGCCTCGGGGCTGGCATGGTCTGCATCCAGCGGCTGCCATGGGCCGGGGCGGCCGGCATCGTCATAGGCGCGGTACTGGCGCAGCAGGCCGTCAGCAAGCGCGGGCTGATGGTCCTGGCGCAGCCTGGCCCAGGCCTGGGCCAGGCGCCCGCCTGGGCCCGTACTGTCGTCGGGCAGGGCCAGCCAGAAGTCCCAGCGCTTCCAGAGGGTGATGAACAGGCCGTCGTGGTAGGCGTCTTGGTCCTCGTCCACATGGCGGCGCGTGAACAGAAAGTCGGTCTGCCCGAACCAGCCCGCGGCCTTGTGGTGGCTGCTGTCGGGCAGCGCGGCGCGCAGCAGCTGGTGCAGGTGCTGGCCGTGCATGGCCTCGCCGGGGCAGAGCGTGCCGTCCAGCGGCAGGTCGGCCTGGTTCATGTCGGACTCGGTGTGCGCGGTGCTGGCGGTGAGGTCGGGCATGGCGGGCTGGGGGCAGTGGCGGGGCCCATGGTAGCGCGGCGGCGGGCGGCTCAGGCGTTCTTTCAGTCGTTCTGCCAGGGCAGGGCCAATACGCGTTGCCAGTCCCGCCAGGGCGCGGCGCCGTCGCCCGGTGTCGCCTGGGGCCAGCGCAGGCCGCTGTCCAGGGTGATCCATCGCCCGTCCACCGGGTGCGGCAGTTGCAGGCGCCAGGCGTGCAGCCACAGGCGCTGCAGGCCCAGGCGCTCGGCCCACCAGCGGTTCAGCGGGCCCTTGCCGTGGGTGGCGTCGCCGATGATGGGGTGGGCCAGGTGCTTCAGGTGGCGGCGGATCTGGTGGCGCCGGCCGGTGGTCGGCTGGGTCAGCACCAGGCTGGCGCGGGTGCCGGCATGGCGCGCGTCGCTGGGCTCGGGCAGGTCCAGCCGGGCCAGGCGGGTGATGGTCGTGTGGGCGTCCTGGGCCGTCGCATCGGGTGGGGCGTCGTCGGGGCGCAGTGGGTGGTTGACCTCTGCGCTCTCGGGCGCCCAGCCGCGCACCAGGGCCAGGTATTGCTTGCGCACGGCATGCGCGGCAAAGGCCCCGGCCAGGGCGCGCGTGGCGGCCGGGTGCAGGCCCATGACGAGCACGCCGCAGGTGCCCTTGTCCAGGCGGTGCACGGGGTAGACATGCTGGCCGATCTGGTCGCGCAGGGTCTGCACCACGAAGCGCGTCTCGCCGGCGTCCAGCCCCGTGCGGTGCACCAGCCAGCCGGCGGGCTTGTACAGCGCCACCAGGTGCTCGTCCTGCCACAGGATGGACAGAGGTGGGTGGGCGCTGGCGCCTGGCTGGGTTTCCATGAATGGTGAGACGAAGTGGGCAGGCCGGGCATGGTATCGGCTGGCGCACAATGCGCCGCCATGATGTCCACACGCTCCACGCTGCTGCCGCTGCCCCTGCTGGCGGCCCCCTCGCTCAACGATCCCCAGCCCCTGGTGCTGTACCACGACCGCTGCGCCGACGGTTTTGCCGCCGCGCTGGCCGCCTGGCGCTTCTATGGCGGGCAGGTGCAATGCCTGGGCCTGTCGCACGGGCAGATCCGCAATGTTGAAGAGCTGCCGCCGCTGGCCGGCCGGGCCGTCTATGTGCTGGATTTTTCCTTCGGGCCCGAGCTGCTGGCCGAGATCGACGCACGCGCCGCCAAGCTGGTGCTGCTGGACCACCACAAGAGCGCGGCCGAGCAGCTGGCCGGCTTTGCCTGCCGCTGTGGCGTGCTGCATTTCGACATGACCAAGTCGGGCGCACGCCTGGCCTGGGAGCTCTTTCACCCCGAAGCGCCGCTGCCCGACCTGGTGCGCCATGTGGAAGACCGCGACCTGTGGACCTGGCAGTACCCCGAGACGGCGGGCTATGTGGCGGCGCTGGACATGGAGCCCTTCGACTTTGCACGCTGGCAGCAGATTGCCGACTTTGCGCCGGCCGAGACGGCGGCCTTCGTCGCGCGCGGCCAGGCCATGGACGAAAAATTCCGCCACCTGGCGCAGGACGTGGCCGGCGGCGCCCAGCCTCTGCTGTTCAACGGCCAGGCCGGGCTGATGGTGAACGCGCCCGGGGCCTTCCACAGCCTGGTGGGCGAGCTGCTGTCCAAGCAATGCGGCACCTTCGCGCTGATGTGGGCCGTGGCCAAGGACGGCCAGGTCAAGGTGGGACTGCGCTCGCAGCGCGGCTACGACTGCTCGCCGCTGGCTGTCAGCATGGGCGGCGGCGGCCACGCCCAGGCCTGCGGCTTTCGCTTGCCCGCAGATCGCCTGCCCGAGCTGCTGGGCGGCAACTTCAAGGCATAGGCAAATATGGCCACGCCCGCGCCCATCTCCATCGACGACATCACCGCGCTCGACGCCAGCGCGTTGTCGCAAGCCATTCATGCCCGCAGCGTCTCCTGCCGCGCCGTCATGCAGGCCTACCTGGCGCGCATCCAGCGCCTGAACCCGCGCTACAACGCGCTGGTTTCGCTGCGGCCCGAGGACGACCTGCTGGCCGATGCCGATGCCTGCGACGCTGAGCTGGAGCGCGGCCAGTCGCGCGGCTGGATGCACGGCATGCCGCAGGCGATCAAGGACCTGTCCAACGCTGCCGGCCTGCCCACCACGCTGGGTTCGCCGCTGATGCGGGGCTTCGTCGCCAACGAGGACGGGCTGATGGTCGCGCGCATGAAGGCGGCCGGCTGCATCGTCATCGGCAAGAGCAACACGCCGGAGTTCGGCCTGGGTTCGCACACCTTCAACCCGGTGTTCGGCACCACGCTGAACGCCTATGACCCCGCCAGGTCGGCCGGCGGCTCCAGCGGTGGCGCGGCCGTGGCGCTGGCGCTGCGGCTGCTGCCTGTGGCCGACGGTTCGGACTTCATGGGCAGCCTGCGCAACCCGGCGGCCTGGGCGAACATCTTTGGCTTCAGGCCCAGCCAGGGCCGCGTGCCCATGTGGCCGGCGCAGGACGTGTGGATCAGCCAGCTGGGCACCGAAGGCCCCATGGGGCGTAGCGTGCGTGACCTGCAGCGCCTGCTGGCGACACAGGCGGGCTGGTCGCCAAATGCTCCACTATCAATAGCTGAAGGCGCTTATCCTGAAATGGCTGGCGGCCTGTTTGATGTCAAATCCACGCGCATCGCCTGGCTGGCCGATCTGGACGGCTACCTGCCCATGGAGCCCGGCATTCTGGACATATGCGCCCAGGGGCTGCGGCGCCTGGAAAGCCTGGGCTGCAGCGTGCAGCCCTGCGCCCTGGGCATGCCGCCCGAGCGCGTGTGGCAGGCCTGGCTGGTGTGGCGGCGCGTGCTGGTGGCGTCGCGCATTGCCCCCTTCCTGCTGAAGGAGGGCAACCGCGCCCATATCAAGCCCGAGGCGCTGTGGGAGCATGACCAGGCGGCGCAGGTCAGCGGCGCCGATTTCATGGGCGCCAGCGTAGCGCGCACCAGCTTCTACCAGCAGCTGCTGCGCCTGTTCGAGCACCATGACGTGCTGGCCCTGCCCAGCGCCCAGGTGTGGCCCTTCGACGCTGCCGAGCGCTGGCCGCAGCAGGTCGCCGGCTTGGCCATGGACAGCTACCACCGCTGGATGGAGGTGGCCATCTACGCCACCTTTGCCGGCCTGCCCTGCATCAGCGTGCCCACCGGCTTCAATGCCCAGGGCCTGCCCATGGGGCTGCAGCTGATCGGCCGGCCGCACGGTGATGCGGCGCTGCTGGCCTTGGCAGCGGCCTACGAAGGGGCGATAGGGGACTGGCTGGCGGTGCGGCCGGGGGCCTGAACGCACGCCAGCCTCCCTGCCGGCTATGGCTAGTACAGCAACCCGGAAATATCGAAACATGAAAGCGCGCCTTCGTCCCCATGGCGGCGTTGCAAATCCTCGCGATAGCTACGGCTATCGCTGCGGTTTGCGCCTTGCCCTGTGCGCGAATCCATCGCTTTCATTGTGTTCCTCTACTTCCAGGTTGCTGTACTAGGGCCGCAGGTACTGGCGCCGATAGTCCCAGGGCGCCAGCGGGCGCTTTTGCGCCCACAGCCCCTGGCCATTGGCGCGTGCCTGGCGCTGCAGGGCCACTAGCCTGGGGTGCTGTTTTGCCTGCGGCGCATACACCCAGGCCAGGCCGGCGCGCACCTGGGCCGTGGCCACATCCTGGCCCTGGCAGCGCACATGGGCCAGGGTGCGGCCGTAGCTGTCGTGGCCCAGGCGGTACAGCCGCGCCTGCTGGCGAAAGCACAGCCGGGCCAGGTTCTGGCGCGCGCGCTGGCCAAAGGCCTGGCGGCTCTCGGGGGCATCCACGACGGCGATGCGCACGCGCTCCTGGCGCCAGGCGCCGGGCGCGCCGCAGCGTGCGCTGAGGGTGTCGCCGTCGTGGATGGCGACAACCAGGCAGAGCAGGGCGGTAGAGGCGGGCATGGGGGCGGCGGCAGGACAAAAGGGGGCGCACTATACCCGCTGCGGGCCGCGGCCATGGTCGCGGCAGGCGCTGCCTAAAAAATCAGCGATGCGGTGCAGCCCAATACCGGCGCGGCTTGGGGCTGGTTGTACCGGTGGTTTTCCACAGGGCCGCCCACAGGCCGTGGGCATAACCCTAGAAACGGCAGTTGACCGCTTTCAAACTTCACGAAAGCCGCGTGAATATTGAGGTTTGCTGCTTCGTCGGCACTCACCTGTGGGGTGACAACGCTACGCTACTTGTCAGTACCGCGCTCGCCGCGCCATGCGGCGTTGCTCCTCCTTGCGGGCAGTAGCCCGCTGCGGCGTCCCCCTTGCAGGGCGCGGTCCCGCCAGAGGCGGAACCCGCTCATGCCGTCCAAGGGTGCACAGGCACCCTTGGAGCCGCGGCATTCGCCCTTGCCTGGCACGCCGATCACGGCACTGCCAAGCATGTCCAACTGCCGTTTCTAGGGTAACTGCGCCCGCCGATGACCGACAATCACTGGTTTTCCTCGCAGCCCCCATACCCGTGTTCAAAGGTCTTGTAGCGTCCGTCGTGGCGTCGGTTTTGTTTGGCGCCATGTACTACCTGGCGCCCCAGCTGGCGCCGCTCGATGGCGAGCAGATCTTCGGCTGGCGCGTGCTGGCCACGCTGCCCTTCACCACCGTGCTGCTGCTGGCGCTGGGCCAGTGGCGGCGCGTGCGCCTGCTGCTGCGGCGCGCACAGCGCCAGCCGTCGTTGGCACTGGGGCTGCTGGCCAGCGCGGCGCTGCTGGGCGTGCAGCTGTGGCTGTTCTTGTGGGCGCCGCTGCACGGGCGCGCGCTGCCGGTGTCGCTGGGCTACTTTCTGCTGCCGCTGGTGATGGTGCTGGCCGGGCGGGTGCTGTACCGCGAGAGCCTGACCGGCCTGCAGTGGCTGGCCACGCTGCTCGCGGGCGCCGGCGTGGCGCATGAGGTGCTGCGCGCCGGCGGCATGTCGTGGGAGACCTGGCTGGTCGCCCTGGGCTACACGGCGTACTTCGTGCTGCGCCGCCGTCTGGCCACCGACCACCTGGGCGGGCACTGGCTGGACATGCTGCTGCTGGTGCCCGCGGCCCTGTGGTTCGTGGCGCGCGCGCCCTCGTCGCTGGGCATGGTGGCCGGCCACCAGCACCTGTGGGCCATGGTGCCGGTGTTGGGCCTGGTGAGCGCCGTGGCGCTGGCGCTGTACATGGCCGCCAGCCGGCTGCTGCCGCTGGGCTTGTTTGGCCTCTTGAGCTATGTGGAGCCGGTGCTGCTGGCCCTGGTGGCGCTGGCCCTGGGCGAGAGCATTGGCCGCGAGCAGTGGCCGAGCTACGGGCCCATCTTCGCGGCCGTGGCGGTGCTGGTGCTCGATGGCGCGCTGCGCCTGGGCCAGTCGCAGAAAGTTTGATGGAAATACGGCCGTAGCGCCCGTGGGATAAGCGTTAACAGCTCTTTTTTTGATAGTTTGGTACGTCGGCATCGGCCCAGCAACCGGGCGTCAGACCGTCCAGCCGGTAGGGCCCAATCGCCGCACGCACCAGGCGCAGCGTGGGGTGGCCGACGGCAGCGGTCATGCGGCGCACCTGGCGGTTGCGGCCCTCGCGGATGATGAGCTCGATCCAGCTGTCGGGGATGTTCTGGCGCACGCGTATCGGCGGGTCGCGCGGCCACAGCGTAGGCGGCGGGTCTAGCCGGCGCACGCGCGCGGGCAGGGTGGGGCCGTCGTTCAGCGCCACGCCATGTCGCAGCGCATCCAGTGCGGCGTCGTCGGGAATGCCCTCGACCTGCACCCAGTAGGTCTTCTCCATCTTGTGGCGCGGGTCGCTGATGCGCGCCTGCAGGGGGCCGTCGTTGGTCAGCAGCAGCAGACCCTCGCTGTCGGCGTCCAGGCGACCGGCGACATAGACGCCGGGCTCGGTGATGAAGTCCTTGAGGCCACGCCAGCGTCCCTCGGGCGTGAACTGGCTCAGCACGCCGTAGGGCTTGTTGAAGCGCAGCAGGCGCGGGGCGGCGGGCGCCGGCCGGTGCAGCGTGGGGCGCTGGCTCATGTGGTCAGGTCATGCGGGCAGGAACAGGGCCGGATCGACCATGCTGCGGTTCAGCATCACGCCCCAGTGCAGGTGCGGGCCCGTGACGCGGCCGGTGGCGCCCACGCGGCAAAACGCCTGGCCGGTGGCGAGCTGCTCGCCCACGGCGCAGTCCACGCCGCTGAGGTGGCAGTACATGCTGAGCAGGCCGCCGCCATGGTCCAGCCAGACCGTGCCGCCGTTGAAGAAATAGTCGCCCACGTCGATCACCCGGCCCGGCAGCGGTGCCACCACGGGCGTGCCGGTGGCGGCCGCTATGTCCATGCCGCTGTGCGGGTTGCGCGCCTGGCCGTTGAACACGCGGCGCAGTCCAAAGCTGCTGGAGCGCCGCCCGGGCACGGGCTGGCGCATGCGCAATGCGTCGGCCGGCAACTGTGTGGAGAAGGTGGCCATGACGCGCTGCTGGTGGTCGCGCTCGCGCTCGTAGCGGGCCTGATCCTCGGGCGAAAGATCCACCGTGCGCGGCGCCACGTTCAGGCGCTGCTCGCGGTACTTCTTGGCCGCCACCTGATAGGCGATGCGCCGCGCGGGCGCGCCGTCCGTGGCCTGCACGCTGACATGGGCCTGGCCCACGGGCGCGGCCAGCGGTATGCCGACGATGGCCGTCCAGGCGCTGGCATCGCCCAGCACCAGCACCGGAATGTCGCCGGCATGAACCACCGGGCGCTCGGGCGCCGGGCCCAGCGCCAGCCGGGCCACGCCGCCGGGCACCTGCAGCGCCTGGGGCCATGGGCCTGGGGTGGCGTCCTGGGCCAGCGCTGCGCTGGCGGGCAGCAGTGTCAGGCCCATGGCTTGCAGCATGGTGCGGCGCTGGCAGCCGGATCTGGCAGAGGGGAGGTGATGGGGCAGATATGGCACGGCGGGCAGTGTAGAGCGGCGCCATGGCGCCAGACGCGGGGCGATGCAAAAAGGCAAGGTTCTCATGCCGGCCCTGCATATTGATGGATAATTTGCGCCAATGCCCTGGGCACCAAGGTGGTCAGGGCATTGCCACGTCTGGCGCGGCTTTCATGCTGACCCACAAGGTTCGCCGCACGGTACATGGCACCCGCACAGTTTTTTTGCGGCCCGCTCGCGGTGGCTTGCATGCGCTTTGGTTGTTCAGTTTTCGCACAGCCGGGCATTGTTTTTTTGTTTCCCCTCCCCCCCATTTGTCAGAAAGCATATCGACCATGCGTCAAGAACATGACTTCATTGGTATCAAGACCATCCCCCCCGACGCCTACTGGGGCGTGCATACGGCACGCGCCGTGGAGAACTTTCCCATCACCGGCCAGACCGTGGCCCAGATGCCCGAGTTGATCCGGGCCTTTGCCTTCGTGAAGAAGGCCGCCGCCCATGCCAACCTGCAGCTGGGCGCGATCAACGAAACCCAAGCCAATGCCATTTCCAAGGCCTGCGACGACCTGGTCGCCGGCCAGCTGCACGAGCAGTTCGTGGTGGACGTGATCCAGGGCGGCGCCGGCACCTCGACCAACATGAACGCCAACGAGGTGATCGCCAACCGCGCGCTGGAGTACCTGGGCCTGCACAAGGGCCGCTATGACGTGATCCACCCCAACGACCATGTCAACGCCTCGCAAAGCACCAACGACACCTATCCCACGGCCGTGAAGATGGCCACCTATTTCGGCATCCAGACCCTGCTGGCGGCCCTGGCCGAGCTGCGCGGCGCCTTCGAGGCGAAGGCGCGGGAGTTCGCCAACATCCTCAAGATTGGCCGCACCCAGCTGCAGGACGCCGTGCCCATGACGCTGGGCCAGGAGTTCGCCGCCTTCGCCGCCATGCTGGCCGACGACGAGCGCCGCCTGCGCGAGTCCGCCTACCTGATGTGCGAGATCAACATGGGCGGCACGGCCATAGGCACCGGCATCAACGCACCGGTGGGCTATGTGGACGTGGTCACGCCCAAGCTGGCCGAGCTGTCGGGCGTGCCGGTCAAGGCCGCCGCCAACCTGATCGCCGCCACCTCGGACACGGGCGCCTTTGTCGATATCTCCGGCGTGCTCAAGCGCATCGCCGCCAAGCTGTCCAAGATCAGCAACGACCTGCGCCTGCTGTCCTCGGGCCCGCAGGCGGGCGTGGCCGACATCAAGCTGCCGCCGCGCCAGGCGGGCTCGTCCATCATGCCGGGCAAGGTGAACCCGGTGATCCCCGAGGTGATGAACCAGGTGTGCTTCGAGGTGATTGGCAACGATGTCGCCATCACCATGGCCTGCGAGGCCGGCCAGCTGCAGCTCAACGCCTTCGAGCCGCTGGTGGCCTGGGCGCTGCACAAGAGCCTGCACCACCTGGCCAGCGCCTGTCAGACGCTGCAGCTCAACTGCGTGCAGGGCATCGTCGCCAACCAGGATCTGCTGGGCGAGCGCATCGCCGAGTCGGTGACGCTGGTGACGGCGCTGAACCCGCTGATCGGCTACGAAAAGGCCGCGGCCATCGCCAAGGCCGCCATCGCCGCGGGCAAGCCAATTGCCCAGGTGGCAGAAGACCTGGGCATCATGAGCCAGGCCGAGATGCAAAAGCTGCTGGTGGCCGAGCGGCTGACGCAGGCGGGCGCCATTACCTCAGACAAGTAAAACTATCAAAAAAATAGCTGCTAGCGCTTTTTGATAAAGCGCTGCAGCTGTTTTTTTATGATGGTTTTGGTGGTCGCTTGGGGGCTTACTTCACGCGCTCCGTCTCCACCACCATGTCCAGCACATAGGCGTAGGCCGAGGCATCGGCCGGCGGGTTCTTGACCGCGTAGCGGTTGATGCGCAGCACGTTGCGCATGCCCTTCTCATGCTGCCAGCCCTGGATCTCGCCGTAGAACATCTGCCATTCGCCCACCGACTGCTTCACGCCGTTGTCGGCGTAGCGGATCTCGCGCACGCGCAGGCATTGGGCGTTCTTCATCACGCCATGGCTGCAGGCCACGCGTTCGGGCGCCACCTCCAGAAAGATGCGCGCAGCCGGCCCGCCGTACTGCGTCTGCGGCGTGGGCTGGCCGGCCAGCTCCCAGCGGCTGCCGTCGGCAAACCACAGTTGCAGCTCGGGCGTGCCGGCGGCGCGCAGCTGGTAGCGCTTCATGGTGGGTAGCAGCGCGCCCACGCGATCCTCCAGCTGCATCAGCGCCTGGTCGGCGCAGGCGCGCTTGGTGGACATGGTCTGGGTCAGCTGGATGTCGTTGCCCTGGGTGCCAAAGTGGGCGCCCAGCACATTGCACAGCTTGCGCACCGACAGGCGCTGGTCTTCAAAGTGCAGTTGCAGCGGCTCGCGCCCGGCCAGCAGCCAGCGGCCGTCGGGCTGGCCCTGGGCATCGAAGGCGGCCGTCAGGTTCCAGTCGTACGAGGCCAGGTCGGGGGTGCTGTGCTGCGCGATGGTCGGGGGCATGGGGGCCGCGGGTTGTGATGGGGCGCTGGTGCAGGCGCCCATCAGGGCGGCCAGGGCCAGGACGGAGAGGGTGTGAAGGGTGGTGCGCTGGTTCTTGTTCATCGGTGTTAGGCGCGGTTGCGGGGCAAAGGTTCGGGCGTGAATGTCACGCAAACGTCAAACCCTGCCCGGCGTTGGTCAAAACGCCGAACCGGGCTGGCGCAGAAACGTCAGCTCTTCGTCGCTGGATGCTCGCCCCAGGATGGCGTTGCGATGCGGGTAGCGGCCAAAGCGCTCGATGATGGCCTGGTGCTGCAGCGCAAAGGGCAGGTTGACCTCCAGCCCGGGCTGTGCGAACAGCCGCGCCGACTGCGCCTGCACCACGCGGGATTCGCTGTGCATGTAGGGCATGTAGGCAAAGGCACGCTGGGCGCTGGGCAATTGCCTGTCGAGTCCTTGCGTCACCAGCTCCTGCGCCAGCACCAGGGCCATGCCGTCCTGGGCAAAGGCCTGCGGCGTGTCGCGGTAGATGTTGCGTGAGAACTGATCCAGCAGCACGATCTCGGCCAGCCGCCCGGCCGCATTCACGCGCCAGCCAGACAGCTCGCCGCGCGCGCCGGCCTCGAGCAGGGCGCCAAAGCGCTGGCCCATGGCGGCATCGAGCTGCGCGTCCTTGGCGAAATGCTGCGCCGGCGTCAGCTCGTCGAACCAGAACTGCAGGATGGTTTGTGGAGCGATCGAGTGCGAATGGTTCATGGCGCGAGCGGCTTAAGGGGGGTGAGATGGTTGGCGTCAGTTGGCTGTCGCCTCAAACCATCCAGTGTCTGTCCGTGCCTGGTTTTCCATTCCAGCCAACCGTTGGCTGAACGACCCAGCACAGTGATCGCCGCCATGCTTGGACTGGAGAAGAGAAAGTCGCGCGTAAACAGGTAACTTTTACCTTGTGCCTGCAATACGCCCTCTGCGACCAACTGGTCGCGAAAGCGTTCATTGGACGTGTCTTTGATAGAGGCGACCATTGCTTGCCTGGCGGTCGAGCCTTTGTGCACCACAAACCCTTCGGTCGTGTATTCCCCGATGCCGTTGGCATCAGGCCCCTTGCAATAGAAAAGCTCGGGTTCAGCGGCCAGGGCCGGGTTTTCTGATCGCTCGCCGCCGGTCAGTGGTTCAAAAATGGGCTGGCCGAGGGTGGCGAGCAGGAGTGCGGCGGTTTCGTGTATTTCGTGGCAATCCGCTTGCAATGGCGCCGGTGTGTAAGGTTGGGTGCCCGTGTTGCCATTCTCCAGGCTGAAGCGCGCGGCTTTGGTCGCTTCAGCAATGGCAAACCATTCCAGAAACAAGGCATGGGTTTGCGTCAGGCTGTTGGTCAGCGAAATCACGATCAGAGCGCGGTTCCAAAAATCCTTGCTCTGGTTGTGCTGCGCCAGCCGTGTTCCTACGGTTCCGGATTGGCCGATATACACCCGTGGCAGGCCAGCATCCGACATATCGCCCAGCAGGAAATACACGCCAACCTGCTGCGCTTCCGGCGTCTTGAGGAAGTCTGCCAACTGACTGCGCGGCACTTCGACCACGCGCACGATGCGTGTGGTGATCTCGGCGATGCGCATGCCGCGCGGGTTACCGGTTGGGAGGTAAATCTGGATGGTCTGGGGGCGGGCCATCACTTGCCCCAGGAGTCCTTCAGCCCCGTCACCCGGTTGAACACCGGCTTGGCCGGCGCGTGATCCTTGCGGTCGGCGACGAAGTAGCCGAAGCGCTCGAACTGGAACTTGTCCTCGGCCTGGGCGGCGGCCAGCGAGGGCTCCACGTAGGCCGTCACCACCTTCAGGCTGTCCGGGTTGAGCAGGGCTAGGTAGTCCTTGCCGCCTGCGTCGGGCTGGGCGTCGGTAAACAGCCGGTCGTACAGGCGCACCTCGGCCTGCACGCCGTCGGCCACGCCCACCCAGGTGATGGCGGCCTTGACCTTGACGCTGTCGGCGCCGGGCGTGCCGCTCTTGGTGTCGGGCACCACAGTGGCCAGCACCTTGGTGACCTGGCCGGCGGCGTCTTTCTCGCAGCCCGTGCACTCGATGACGTAGCCGCCCTTGAGGCGCACGCGGTTAGACGGGAACAGGCGCTTGTAGCCCTTGGGCGGCAGCTCGGCGAAGTCCTCGCGCTCTATCCAGACCTCGCGGCCCAGGGTGAAGCGGCGCTCAGGCACGGTTTCGCCCTCGGCGGCGTGGGGCAGGGCGGGCAGGCTGCAGGGCTCCAGGTGGTCGCCGCTGCCGAACACCTCGGCCCAGTTGGTCAGTTCCAGCTTGAGCGGGTCGAGCACCACCATGGCGCGGTGGGCCTTGGCCTCCAGGTCTTCACGCAGGCAGCCTTCGAGCGTGGCGTAGTCGATCCAGCTGTAGTCCTTGGTCACGCCTATGCGCTCGCAGAACGCCTGTATGGCGGCGGGCGTGTAGCCGCGCCGGCGCAGGCCGGCGATGGTGGGCATGCGTGGGTCGTCCCAGCCTTTGACAATGCCGCTATCGACGAGGTGCTTGAGCTTGCGCTTGCTGGTGACCACATAGGTCAGGTTCAGGCGCGCAAATTCGTACTGCCGCGGGTGCGGCTGGGCGATCAGCTCGCCCTCGGCCAGGCGGTCCAGCAGCCAGTCGTAGAACGGACGCTGGTCTTCAAACTCCAGCGTGCAGATGCTGTGGGTGATGCACTCCAGCGCGTCCTCGATCGGGTGCGCGAAGGTATACATCGGGTAGATACACCATTTGTCGCCGGTGTTGTGGTGCTCGGCGCGCTTGATGCGGTAGATGGCCGGGTCGCGCAGGTTGATGTTCGGGCTGGCCATGTCGATCTTGGCGCGCAGCACGGCCGCGCCGTCGGCCAGCACACCATCGCGCATCTGGCGAAAGCGTGCCAGGTTCTCCGCTGGGGTGCGGCCGCGGTAGGGGCTGTCCACGCCGGGCTTGCCAAAGTCGCCGCGATTGGCGCGCATCTCGTCGGCCGTCTGCTCGTCCACGTAGGCGTTGCCGGATTCGATCAGGTACTCGGCCGCGCGGTACATGAAGTCGAAGTAGTTGCTGGCGAAGTACAGGTTCTCGTGGCCGTCCGGGTCTTTCCAGTCAAAGCCCAGCCAGTGCACGGCATCGATGATGGCGTCCACGTACTCCTGCTCTTCCTTCTCGGGGTTGGTGTCGTCAAAGCGCAGGTGGCACACGCCGCCATAGTCGCGCGCCAGGCCGAAGTTCAGGCAGATGCTCTTGGCATGGCCCACATGCAGGTAGCCGTTGGGTTCGGGCGGAAAGCGCGTGCGTATCCGCGCCGGGTCGAGCGCGCCGGCCTGCTGGTGGGCGGCGTCGCCGGGGCTGCCGGCCCAGCGGTTGTTGGCATGCGTGCCCTGGGCCAGGTCGGCGTCGATGATCTGGCGCAGGAAGTTGCTGGGCTTGAGGGGTTCTGTGGTGTCGTTGTGGACTGGGGTGCTCATGCCGCGATTTTAGGCCGTGTGCTTGCGGCGCCTGTGCTGTGCAGGGGCTACGTTCGGAAACAACATAAACAGGGGTTCATGACATCCTTTTGCCCAGCTGGCGCGTTGTGGAGTCTGACAATCCTTTTCATGTTCAATGGCGCCAGTGGGGCCGTGGCCTGCGGAGGGCAGGCAGGTTTCAACGTCAAAGGAGAATTTTTCATGACCCAACGTCGCTCTTGGTTTGCCGCCGTCGCATCGGCCGGTGTGGCATTGGCCCTGATGGCGGGCGCCGACACGGCGCAGGCGCGCAGTGATGTGTATTGGTCGGTGGGCGTGGGTGCGCCCGGCGTGGTGATGGGTGTCGGCAATGCCGCACCCATGTATTACGTGCCGCCGCCGCCCGTGTACTACGCACCGCCGCCGGCGGTGTATGTGCCGCCGCGTCCCGTGTACTACGCGCCGCCGCCGCCGGTGTATTACCGCGGCCATGACCACCACTGGCGTGGACACCACCACCACGATCGCCATCGTGGCCATGACGGCCACCGGGGTCACCGTGGGCATCGCGATTGACGCTGGCGCAGCTGGCAGACGGATGACACAGGCGGCCCTCAGTGGCCGCTTTTGCTTGGGCAGCGGCCCGCATAATGGACGGCTTGCGGGTCCGCGCAGGCGGGGTAGAACCGCGTATCTCACCGTATGACCAAAACCGTTTACGTTCTCAACGGCCCCAATCTCAACCTGCTGGGCACGCGCGAGCCGCAGGTGTATGGCTCGCAGACCCTGGCCGATGTCGAGCAGCGTTGCACCGAGGCCTGCGCACGCCATGGTTTCACGCTGGTGTTCCGCCAAAGCAACCACGAGGGCGCGCTGGTGGACTGGATCCACGAGGCTGGCCGCCTGCATGCGGCGGGCCAGCTGGCGGGGCTGGTGCTCAACGCCGCGGCCTATACGCACACCAGCGTGGCGTTGCTGGACGCCGTCAAGGGCACGGGCGTGCCGCTGGTGGAGCTGCACATCAGCAACGTGCATGCGCGCGAGGCGTTTCGTCACCACTCCTACCTGTCTGGCGTGGCCCGGGCCGTGATGTGCGGCTTTGGCGTGCAGGGCTATGCCCTGGCCATAGACGGGCTGGCGCAATGGTGAGCGCCCCCGCGCTGGCCACCTTGCCCGTGCCCGCCGAGGTGCTGCGCCTGCAGGCCCTGGCGCGGCGCGAGACCACGCCCTGCGGCGACGGCGACATGGTCTGGCATGTCTGGGGCGATGCGCGGCCCGACCGGCCGCCGCTGGTGCTGCTGCATGGCGGCAGCGGTAGTTGGACGCACTGGGTGCGCAACATCGACGATCTGCTGGCCGCCGGGCGCGAGCTGTGGATTCCGGATCTGCCCGGTTTTGGTGCGTCGGCGTCGCCCACCCGGGGTGGCGATGCAGACGCCCTGGTCGAACCGCTGGCCGAGGGCTTGCGCGCGCTGTTCGGGCCGCGTCCGTGCGATCTGGTAGGGTTCTCGTTTGGCGGCCTCACGGCCGGCCTGTTGCTGGCCGAGCACCCGGAGCTGGCGCGCCAGCTGGTGCTGGTGGGCGCGCCGGCGATGGGCGTGGTGCCCAAGAGGCAGTTTGAACTCAAGGCCTGGCGCCACCTGCCGGCAGACGGGCAGCTGGCCACGCACCGCTACAACCTCGCGGCGCTGATGCTCAAGGACCAGGCACTGATCGACCGCCTGGACGGCCTGGCCCTGGGCCTGCATGTGGCCAACGTGGTGCGCGACCGCATGCCGCGCCGGCGCCTGGCGCATACCGATGCGCTGGCGCTTGCCCTGCCGCGCGTGACCTGTCCGGTGCATGCCATCTACGGCCGCGACGATGCGTTGTACAAGGAATGGATAGTCGCGCTGGAGGGTGCCTATGCCGCCGCCGCGCCGGACTTTCGCGGCATGGCGCTGATCGACGACACCGGCCACTGGGTGCAGTTCGAGCGCCCGCAGGCGTTTGCGCAGACCCTGCTGGCGGCGCTGGGGGCTTGAGTGTGGCGGCCATGCAGGTGAACCGGGCCGAGGTGGAATTGAGCGCCATGCGCGCCCAGGGCGCGGGCGGGCAGAACGTGAACAAGGTCGCGAGCGCCGTGCACCTGCGTTTTGACATTGCCGCGTCCTCCCTGCCCGAGGACGTGAAGCTGCGCCTGCTGGCCCTGGCCGACAGCCGCATCACGCAGCAGGGCGTGCTGGTCATCAAGGCCCAGCAATACCGCACGCAGGAGGCCAACCGCCAGGACGCGCTGGCGCGTTTGCAGGCCCTGGTGGACAGCGTGGCGCGGCCGCCGCGCCCGCGCCGCGCCACGCGGCCCACGCTGGGCTCGCAGCGGCGGCGGCTGGAGTCCAAGAGCCGGCGCGCGGGCATCAAGGCGCTGCGTGCCCGGCCGGCGGATACGCAATAGGGCGCGGGCCTCTTGGCATTGGGCGCGCCGCGCCCACATGAGGGGTGTATGAACCAAGATCCGCAACCCATATCCCCGGCGGCGCTGCCGACGCTGTATGTCTCGCATGGTGCGCCGCTGTTTGCTTTGGCGCCGGGCAACACCGGCCCGGCGTTGACGCAGTGGGGCGCCCAGCTGCGCGCACAACACCCCGACCTGCGCGGCGTGGTCGTCATGTCGCCGCACTGGATGGCCCAAGGCGTTACCGTCATGACCGGCGCGCGGCCCGCCACCTGGCATGACTTTGGTGGCTTTCCGCCCGAGCTCTACCAGCTGCAATACCCGGCGCCGGGCGATCCGGCCCTGGCTGGCCAGGTGCTGGATCTGCTGCGGCAGGCCGGCATGGATGCCCGGGGCGACGCGGCGCGCCCCTTCGACCATGGCGCCTGGGTGCCGCTGATGCATTTGTTCCCGCAGGCCGACCTGCCCGTGGTGCAGCTGGCCCTGCCCCTGGGCGCCGGGCCGGCCGAGGTGCATGCTCTGGGCGCGGCCCTGCGCGGCCTGCGCGCGCAGGGCGTGCTGCTCGCGGGCTCGGGCAGCATGACGCACAACCTGGCGGAATTCTTCGGGGGTGTGAGCGAGCCCGCACCCTATGTGCTGGAGTTCAGCCGCTGGATCGAGCAGCAGCTTGAGCGCGGCGACCTGGCGGCGCTGCTGGACTACCGCGCCCGCGCGCCACATGCCCGGCGTGCCCACCCCACCGAGGAGCATTTCCTGCCGCTGTTTTTTGCGCTGGGGGCGGCGGGTGCGGGCGCCCACGCCGAGTACCTGAGCCGCGAGGTGATGTACGGCATGCTCGCCATGGATGCGTTCTCCTTAGGGTGAAATTAGCCCATAGCCCTTTGTACAAAAGCGCGAACAGCTATCAATAAAGGAGTTTCAGCACTGCGCAATGTCGGGCGGCAGCAAGCGTCTCAAATACCCTTTGTGGCGCATTCGGGCATACAGTGGCGTCCATGAATGCTCCCACGCCCATTTCCGCCCTGAACACCATGCCGGACACCGATCCGCAAGAAACCGCCGAATGGCGCGACGCCTTTGCCGCCCTGGTGGCCGCCCAAGGCCCGGAGCGAGCGCGCTTCATCCTTGACGAGCTGGCGCGTGCGGCCCATGCCAGGCGCGTGGGTTGGCAGCCCGAGCTCAATACCCCCCATGTCAACACCATCGCAGCGCAGCAGCAGCCGGTGTTCCCGGGCGACCTGGCGGTGGAGGAGCGCCTGGCCAGCCTGATGCGCTGGAATGCCCTGGCCATGGTGGTGCGCGCCAACCAGGCCTATGGCGAGCTGGGTGGGCATATCGCCAGCTACGCCAGCGCGGCCGATCTGTTCGAGGCCGGCTTCAACCATTTCTTCCATGCCCGCGAAGGGCTGGAGCCGGGCCAGCACCGCGGCGACCTGGTGTTCTTTCAGCCGCACAGCGCGCCCGGCGTGTACGCGCGCGCCTTTCTTGAGGGCTTTTTGAGCGAGCAGGATTTGCTGCATTTCCGCCAGGAGATCACCGCCCCCACGGTGGGCGTGCGCGGCCTGTGCAGCTACCCGCACCCCTGGTCCATGCCGGATTTTTGGCAGTTTCCGACTGGCTCCATGGGCATAGGCCCGATCAGCAGCATCTACCACGCGCGCTTCATGCACTTCTTGACCGACCGCGGCCTGCTCGACTGCAGCGGGCGCAAGGTCTGGGGCGTGTTTGGCGACGGCGAGATGGACGAGCCCGAGAGCACCAGCGCGCTGACCCTGGCCTCGCGCGAGGGCCTGGACAACCTGGTCTGGGTGGTCAACTGCAACCTGCAGCGGCTCGATGGCCCGGTGCGCGGCAACGGCAGCATCGTCGCTGAGCTCGAGCGCCTGTTCACCGGTAGCGGCTGGAACGTCATCAAGCTGATGTGGGGCAGCGACTGGGACGGCCTGTTCGCGCGCGACCTGACGGGCGCCCTGGTGCGCACCCTGGGCGAGACGGTGGACGGCCAGATGCAGACCTTTGCCGCCAAGGACGGGCGCTACAACCGCGACCATTTCTTTGGCCAAAGCCCCGCGCTGCAGCAGCTGGCCCAGGGCATGACCGACGAGCAGATCGATCGCCTGAAACGCGGCGGCCACGACCTGGTGAAGATTTACGCCGCCTACGCGCAAGCGGCCGCGCACAAGGGCCAGCCCACGGTCATCCTGGCGCACACCAAGAAGGGCTACGGCATGGGCACGGCCGGCCAGGGCAAGATGACCACGCACAGCCAGAAGAAGCTCGATGACCAGGAGCTGATCGAATTTCGCAACCGCTTCAACCTGCCGCTTACCGACGCGCAGGCGGTGGGCCTGGAGTTCTTGAAGCCCGCGCCCGACAGCGCCGAGATGCAGTACCTGCAGGCGCGGCGTGCGCAGCTGGGCGGCTACCTGCCACGGCGTCAAGCCACGTGCGAGCCTCTGCCGGTGCCGCCGCTGGCCAGCTACGCCCAATTTGCCCTGCAGGCCGATGGCAAGGACATGAGCACCACCATGGCCTTTGTGCGCATGCTCGGCGGCCTGCTCAAAGACGCCAGCCTGGGCCCGCGCATCGTGCCCATCGTCGCCGACGAGGCGCGCACCTTCGGCATGGCCAACCTGTTCAAGCAGGTCGGCATCTACAGCAACGTCGGCCAGCGCTACGCACCCGAGGACATAGGCTCCATCCTCTCGTACCGCGAGGCCAAGGACGGGCAGATTCTGGAAGAGGGCATCAGCGAGGCCGGCGCCATCGCCAGCTGGACGGCCGCGGCCACCAGCTACAGCGTGCACGGCCTGGCCATGCTGCCGTTCTACATCTACTACTCGATGTTCGGCTTTCAGCGCGTGGGCGACGCCATCTGGGCCGCGGCCGACCAGCGCGCACGCGGCTTTCTGCTGGGCGCCACCAGCGGCCGCACCACGCTGGGTGGCGAAGGCCTGCAGCACCAGGATGGCTCCAGCCACCTCATCGCCGCCACCATCCCCAACTGCAAGGCCTACGACCCGGCCTTTGCCGGCGAGATGGCGGTGATTGTGGACGCGGGCATGCGCGAGATGCTGACCGAGCAGCGCGACGTTTTCTACTACGTCACGCTGATGAACGAGAACTACGCCCAGCCCGACCTGCCCGAAACTGCGCACCCGGGGGTGCTGCGTGGTTGCTACTTGTTCGATAGCTATCCGCGCTTGTCGGACGGGCGCGAGGCGCCTTTTTCATCTGCAAAACAGGTGACGCTGCTGGGCTCGGGCGCCATCCTCACCGAGGTCGTCAAGGCCGCCGGCCTGCTGGCGGCCGAGGGCATTGGCGCGCAAGTGCTCAGCGTGACCAGCTGGAGCGAGCTGGCGCGCGATGGCCAGGCCTGCGAGGACAGCGGTGCGACGCCCTGGATCGCCCAGGTGCTGGCGAGTTGCGGCGGCCCCATCGTCGCCGCCACCGACTATGTGCGCGCCGTGCCCGAGAGCGTGCGTGCCTATGTCCCGGTCGGGCGTGCCTACCGCACACTGGGCACCGACGGCTTTGGCCGCAGCGACACGCGCGCCGCGCTGCGCAGCTTCTTCCGGGTGGATGCGGCGCATATTGCCGCGGCCGCCCGGCAGGCCCTGGCCCAGGGGTGAAGGGCGGGTAAAGCGCATAAAGCGGGCTCGGGCGCGGCGGCGGCGCGCAGCTTGTAACCAATGGGGTGGCTGGCGCGTTATGCCTGGCATTGCGCCCCTTTGCCGAGCCCGATGCCCTGGGCGGCGCTGAACCGTGCGCACCCGTTCATCTCCCGCCATCTTTCATGTCCCACATTCAACGCAGCGCCCTTATCGACTGCACCAAGGGCCTGGCCTGCGCGGCCATCGTCTGGCACCACCTCGCTTTCTATGGCCCCATGTCCGACCAGCTGGGCCAGGTTCTGCCCGGCCTCATGGCCTGGCTGCAGGAAGATGCGCGCATGGCGGTGCAGGTGTTTCTGGTGCTGGGTGGCTTTCTGGCGGCTGCCAGCCTGGCGCCGCGTGGTCATGCGCGGTTTGATGACCCCTGGCAGCGCATGGCGCGGCGCTTTGTGCGCCTGGTGCTGCCCTATGCCGTGGCGCTGGTCGTGGCCATCCTCGTGCAGGCGGCGGTGCGGCCGTGGTTTGCGCATGACTCGGTGTCGGCCGAGCCCGGCCTGTGGCAGCTGCTGGCGCATGCGCTGCTGCTGCAGGGCGTGCTGGGCGAGGAGTCGCTGTCGGCCGGGGTCTGGTATGTGGCCATCGACTTCCAGCTGTTCGTGCTGACCACCATGCTGCTGGCCGGGGCGACCACGGCCGCCACGCGGCTGCGCGCGCGCTGGGGTGGCGACCGGCTGGCGCGCCGTTGGCCCTGGGCCATGACCGGCGCGCAGCTGCTGGTGGTGTTGGGGGTGGCCGCGTCGCTGCTGGGCTTCAACCGCGCTGCGCAGTGGGACAACTGGGCGCTGTACTTTTTTGGCGCCTATGGGCTGGGCATGCTGGCCTATTGGGCCGTGCAGTCGCGGCGGCCCTGGGGTGCCTGGGGCTGGGCGCTGTTGCTGGCCGCCCTGGTGCTGGCGGCGCTGGTGCTTGAGTGGCGCGCGCGCATCGCATTGGCCGGCGCCACGGCGCTGCTGCTGGTGCCGGCCCTGCGCCTGCCGGCCGTGGCGCGCTGGGGCGGCTGGGCGCCCTTGAACCGGCTGGGGCAGATCTCCTACTCGGTCTTTCTCGTCCACTTTGCCGTGTGCGTGGCCGTGAACGCCGTGGTCAGCTGGTTCTGGCCGCAGGCCCTGGGGGCGGCAGCCGCGGGCATGGTACTGGCGTTTGCATTGTCGATTGCCGCCGGCCATCTGCTGTACGAGCGCGTCGAGTGCCAGCTGCCCAGTTGGCAGGAGGCGCTGCGCTGGCAGGCGGGCATGGTGGGTGCCGGGCTGATCACCAGTGCCGTGATGTGATGCTGTAAACGGCAAAGAGGGCTGCGCCCAAAGAAAAGGCAGCCCTTGGGCTGCCCTGGAAGCCGCGGCGCAGTGGCCTGCTCAGCGGTGCAGCTCGCCCGCGTTCTCGGGCTGGTATTCGATGGCATCGACGCGCACCGTGACCCGGCCCGTGGGGCTGGGCATGGGCAGTTCGTCGCCCACGCTCAGGCCGAGCAGGGCAATGCCGACGGGGGCGAACACCGACACCTTGTTGTCGCTGCCGTCCATCTCCTTGGGATAGACCAGGGTCAGGGTGCTGCTCTTGCCGGTCTCCAGCATGGTGAAGCGCACGGTGGAGTTCATGGTGACCACATTCGGCGGCATGTCCTTGGGGTCGAGCACATCGGCGCGGTCAAGCTCGGCCTCCAGTGCGTCACGGCCAGGGAAATCGCCGGTCTGCTTTTCCAGCAAGGATTCCAGGCGCTCGAAGTCCAGCGACGAGACGGTGATGGATGGTTTGCTGTTCATGTTGGTTCCCTTGGTACGAATAGACGGGGCAAAAACGGACAAAAGCCCGGGCAACGGGGTTGTCCGGGCCAAGGCGTTTTTGCATGCAAAAAAAAGGCACCCAACGGTGCGTTGCGCTCCATTGTCGGGCCAGTACGGGTTTTTGCCAAGGTTTGCCGCACTGGCCGACTGTGATTTTTTGTGCGCTTGCGCAAACAGGCGCAATCGCTTAAGCGCGCTATTGCATGGCCGACTGGCGGTAGGCCATGGGGGTTTCGGGCACCGGGTAGCCGGCGGCGCCAAAGGTCTCGACGATGGCCTTGTGGGTGTCGAAGTACACCTGCCAGTAGTGGTCGGTGTGGGTGAAGGGGCGCACGCACAGCTTGGGGCCCTCGGGCGTGAATTCCAGGATCTCGATCACCGGCGCCGGGTCGGTCGCTACGTTGGGGATGGCGGCGATCACCGGTTGCAGGCGCGCAATCGCGTCCAGCGGGTTGACGCTGTTGGCCACCTTGGCCACGCAATCGACGCGGCGCACGGGCAGGGCACTGTAGTTCTGGATGTTGTCGCCAAACACCTTGCCGTTGCCCACCACGGTAACCACGTTGTCGGGCGTGATAACAGTGGTGGCAAACAGGCCCAGCTCTTTCACGGTGCCCACCACGCCCCCGGCGCTGATGAAGTCGCCCACCTTGTACGGGCGCAGCACCTGCATGAACACGCCGGCGGCAAAGTTGCCCAGCATGCCGCTCCAGGCTGCGCCTATGGCCAGGCCGGCGCCGGCCAGCAGGGCGGCAAACGAGGTGGTCTTGACGCCGAAGATGTCCAGGATGGCCAGGATCAGGACGATGTTCATCAGCACCGAGGCGATGGACTGCAGGTATTGCGACAGCGTGGCGTCGATCTTGTTACCGCGCTCGAATACCTTGCCCATCAGGCGCACCGCCAGGCTGATGAGCCAGCGGCCCACCACCCAGGCGGCAATCGCCGTGAGCAGCTTGATGCCGAATTCAGCCCCTTGGGTACTGATGAATTGCCAGATTTCTTGGGCGTTCATGGAGCCTCCTGCTGCAAAAAAAGGGCTCCATCCTATGGCCTGTGACTATCGACCAATGCAAATCATTGCAAACGCCTGATGCTATCCGGCCAGTTGCTGCGCGTGGTGGCGCAGGTGATCCTGGACAAAGGTTTGTATGAAGTAGTAGCCATGGTCGTAGCCCTCGTGGCGGCGCAGCGTGAGCGGCTGGCCGACGAGCGCGCAGGCGGCGTTGAACAGCTCCGGGTGCAGCTGCTCGGCCAGGAATTTGTCGGCCAGGCCCTGGTCGATGAGGATGCCGGCCGGATAGGGCGCTGTGCTCTGCTGCTCCATGAGCCCGGTGGCGTCATGCGCGCCCCAGCCGGCGCGATCCGGGCCCAGGTAGCCCGTGAAGGCCTTCACGCCCCAGGGGCAGCGCGTGGGCGCGCAGATGGGTGCGAAGGCCGACAGGCTCTTGAAGCGCCCCGGGTGGCGCAGCGCCAGCGTGAGCGCGCCATGCCCACCCATGCTATGGCCAAAAATGCCCAGCCGCGCGCCGTCGATGGGCAGGGCGCTGCCGGCCAGCGGCAGCAGCTCGTCCAGCAGATAGCTCTCCATGCGCCAGTGCGCGGCCCATGGCGCCTGCGTGGCATCGAGGTAGAAGCCCGCGCCCACGCCAAAGTCCCAGGCGTCGGCCTCGCCGGGCAGGCCGGCGCCGCGCGGGCTGGTGTCGGGGGCGATCAGGGCCAGGCCGAGTTCGGCGGCCAGGCGCTGCGCGCCGGCCTTGACCATGAAGGTTTCTTCGGTGCAGGTCAGGCCGGCCAGGTAGAGCAGGGCGGGATATTTGCCACCGGCCAGCGCCTGGGGCGGCAGGTAGACGGAGAACTGCATCGGCAGGCCGATCTCACGCGAGGCGTGGCGGTAGAAGCGCTGCTCGCCGCCAAAGCAGGCGTGACTGGAGAGCAATTCCAGGGTGTCGGACATGGGGGTGTAAGCTCCTATATTGGTAGCTGTTCACGCTTAGTTTGAAGCAAATTCACATAAAAAATGCCGTGAACCCATTGAAATGAAGGCGCAAACAGCTCTCTTTTTTACAGCGTGGCGAAGTTGATCACCGAGCGTATGGATTTTCCCGCGTGCATCAGCTCGAAGGCGCGGTTGATGTCGGCAAGCCCCATGGTGTGCGTGACAAAGGGCGCCAGCTGGATCTTACCGGCCATGGCGTCTTCCACCATGCCGGGCAGCTCGCTCCTGCCCTTGACGCCGCCAAACGCCGTGCCCAGCCACCTGCGGCCCGTGACCAGCTGAAACGGGCGGGTACTGATTTCCTGGCCGCTGCCTGCCACGCCGATGATGACCGACTGGCCCCAGCCCCGGTGCGCGCATTCCAGCGCCGCGCGCATGACGTTCACGTTGCCTATGCACTCGAAGCTGTGGTCCACGCCCCAGCCGGTCATCTCCACGATCACCTGCTGGATGGGCTGCTCGTGGTCTTTCGGGTTGACGCAGTCGGTGGCGCCAAAGGTGCGCGCCAGGTCGAACTTGGAGGGGTTGGTATCGATGGCGATGATGCGGCCGGCCTTGGCCAGTTTTGCGCCCTGGATCACCGCCAGGCCTATGCCGCCCAGACCGAACACGGCTACCGTATCGCCCGGTTGCACCTTGGCGGTGTTCTTCACCGCGCCCAGGCCGGTGGTCACGCCACAGCCCAGCAGGCACACCTGCTCGTGGTTGGCCTCGGGGCTGACCTTGGCCAACGAGACCTCGGCCACCACGGTGTATTCGCTGAACGTCGAGCAACCCATGTAGTGGTAGAGGGGTTTGCCGTCGTAGGAAAAGCGTGTCGTGCCGTCGGGCATTACGCCCTTGCCCTGGGTGGCGCGCACTGCCGTGCACAGGTTGGTCTTGCCGCTCTTGCAGAACAGGCATTGGCCGCATTCGGCGGTGTAGAGCGGGATCACATGGTCGCCCGGCTTGACGCTGGTCACGCCCGCACCACATTCAACGACGATGCCCGCGCCCTCGTGGCCGAGCACGACGGGGAAGATGCCTTCGGGGTCGTCACCCGAGAGGGTGAAGGCGTCGGTGTGGCATACGCCGGTGTGGGTGATGCGGATCAGCACCTCGCCCGGCTGCGGCGGGGCGACGTCGATCTCGATGATCTGCAGGGGCTCTCCAGCCTTGAAGGCAACGGCGGCGCGGGATTTCATGGAAACGCTCTCCTCTGGCGAATGATTGGGGGATATGGCGGGCAGGGCAGGCCCCCGCATGGTGCAAGGCCCGTAGTATGGCCCGCCCGCGCGCGGCCCCGGCATGACAAAGGCGCCCGGCCCCAGGCCCGCAATGGGCATGGGCCGGGCGCCCGGGCGCCGGATGTCGGGAGGCTGTAGGGTGGTCAATCCTCCACGAAGGCCTCCTCGCGCTTCTTGCTCACGGCGGGCAGCATGACGATGATCACCAGCACCGCGGCCACCGCCAGCAGCGAGGCCGACAGCGGGCGCGTGACCAGCACGCTCCACTCGCCGCGCGACAGCAGCAGGGCGCGGCGCAGGTTCTCCTCCATCATCGGCCCCAGGATCAGGCCCAGCAGCAGCGGTGCGGGCTCGCAGGCCAGCTTGTGGAACACATAGCCCAGCACGCCAAAGATGGCCACCATCCAGATCTCGAAGGTGTTGTTGTTCTCCGAGTACACGCCGATCGCACAGAACAGCACGATGGCCGGGAACAGCCACTTGTAGGGGATGGACAGCAGCTTGATCCACAGCCCGATCATGGGCAGGTTCAGCACCACCAGCATCAGGTTGCCTATCCACATCGAGGCGATCAGGCCCCAGAACAGCTCCGGGTTGCTGGTCATCACCTGCGGGCCGGGCTGGATGTTGTGGATGGTCATGGCGCCCACCATCAGCGCCATCACGGCGTTGGGCGGAATGCCCAGTGTCAAGAGCGGGATGAAGGAGGTCTGCGAGCCCGCGTTGTTGGCCGACTCGGGGCCGGCCACGCCGCGGATGTTGCCCTGGCCGAAAGGTATCTCACCGGGCTTGAGCCTGGACTTCTTCTCGATGGTGTAGGCGGCAAAGGCCGACAGCAGCGCGCCGCCCCCGGGCAGTATGCCCAGCGCCGAGCCAATGGCCGTGCCGCGCAGCACGGCGGGGAACATGCGTTTGAAGTCCTCCTTGGTGGGCATGAGGCCGGTCACCTTGTCGGTGAACACCTCGCGCTGGTGCGTGGGTACGGACAGGTTGGCGATGATCTCGCCATAGCCAAAGATGCCCATGGCAATCGCCACGAAGCTGATGCCGTCGGTCAGCTCCGGGATGTCGAAGCTGTAGCGCGCCACGCCCGAGTTCACGTCCGTGCCCACCAGGCCAAAGGCCAGGCCGACCAGGATCATGGTGATGGCCTTGAGCAGCGAGCCCGAGGCCATGACCACCGCGCCGATCAGGCCCAGCACCATCAGCGAGAAATACTCGGCCGGGCCGAACTTGAAGGCCACCTCGGTCAGCGGCGGGGCAAAGGCGGCGATCACCAGCGTGCCCACGCAGCCGGCGAAGAACGAGCCCAGCGCGGCCGAGGCCAGCGCCGGCCCGGCCCGGCCCTTGCGCGCCATCTGGTAGCCGTCGATCACCGTGACCACCGAGGACGACTCGCCCGGCAGGTTCACCAAAATGGCGGTGGTCGAGCCGCCGTACTGCGCGCCGTAGTAAATGCCGGCCAGCATGATCAGCGCTGCCGTGGGCGGCAGGGCGTAGGTGGTGGGCAGCAGCATGGCAATGGTGGCCACCGGCCCCAGGCCCGGCAGCACGCCGATCAAGGTGCCCAGCAGGCAGCCCAGGAAGGCGTACAACAGGTTCTGCGCCGTGAACGCGACCTGAAGCCCCAGTGAAAGATGTTCTATCAGTTCCATGATGATTCCTCGTGATGGGTTGCGCCCGGGCTCAGCCGGTGATGAAGGTGGGCCATACCGGGAACTGCAGGTTCAGCGCCACGACGAAGGCCAAGTAGCTGCCCACGGAGAGCACGGTGGCCAGGACGAGCACGCCCTTGAGCTGGAACTGGTCGCCCGCCAGGCTGGCGATCAGCGTCAGCGCATAGATGGCGACCACCAGCCCCATGGGCGGCAGGCCAATGCTGGGCAGGCCGCCCAGCAGCACGCCAAACACCAGGTTGGCGCCGATGATGAAGCCCAGCGGACGCCAGGCAATCGCGCCTATGGGGTCGCCATCCTCGGAGTGCGTGATGAAGGAACGCGCGGTGATGAGCACGCCCATCACCGCGATCAGAATGCCGACGATGAGCGGGAAGTAGCCCGGCCCCATGCGGGCGCCGCTGCCCACGTTGTAGGTGGTGGCGCCCCAGGCAAAGGCCACGCCAAAGGCGCTGAACAGCAGCCCGGCGGTGAAGTCTCTCTGGCTATTGATTTTCAAGGCAAAGGTCTCCTGACCGGCCTGCGTGCAGGCCGGGTTGGTGTGTATAGAGGGGGAGCGGGCATCGTAGGCGCCATGCCGCGCAAGCGGGGTGACCAAAGCATTGCCAAACGGTAATGCTTGCCGCTGTTAACTATAAAAATAATAGCTATTGGCGCTTTACCATTAAGCGCTAGAGGCTTATTTTTCTATTGATACTTCAGGGTGTGTGCTGCGGCAGGCGCAGCACCACGCGCAGGCCGGGCCGGGCCGGCTCCAGCCGCATGCTGCCGCCATGCAGCTGCATTACCGCGCGCACGCTGGCCAGTCCCAGGCCATGGCCGGGCAGGTCGGGGCGCAGGCGCAGGAAGCGCTCGCCCAGTGTGGCCAGAGTCTCGGGCGGCGCCCCGGGGCCATCGTCCTGCACCCAGATTTCGCTGCAGGCGGCGCCGTCCGCGTCCCGCGCGCTGCGCGACTGCACGCGCACGCTGGCGCCCCGGCCGCCGTACTTGATGGCGTTGTCCACCACGTTCACCAGCGCGCCGGCCAGCAGGCTGCGGTCGCCCAGCAGGGGGGCCGGGTGAGTGCATTCCCATGTCAGCGTGACGCCCTCGTGCTCGGCCAGGTCTTCGTACAGCTCGACCACGTCGGCGCCGATCTCGCCCCATGACTGCGGCGTGAAGGGCGCGCGGCGCGTGCCCGATTCGGCCTGGGCGATGGACAGCAGCTTGTCCAGCACGCGGCTCAGGTCGTCGATGTCGTGCATGGCGCTGCCGAGTGCCGCGCGCAGCGCAGCGGCATCGGCCGCGCCGTCATGCGCGTGCTGCAGGCGCAGGCGCAGCCGGGTGAGCGGCGTGCGCAGGTTGTGCGCGATGGCGTCGGACACATGGGTCACGCCCGCCATGAGCTGCTCTATGCGGTCGAGCATGTGGTTGAAGTCCTGCTCCAGCCGCGCAAACTCGTCGTCCCTGGCGGCCTGGGCGGGCACGCGCTCGTGCAGCTGGCCGCCGGCGATGCGGGCCATGGTCTGGTGCAGCGCATCGACGCTGCGGCCGAGCTCGCGGCGGAAGAACCAGGTGCTGACCAGCGCCAGCGACAGCGCGAACAGGCCGGCGATCAGGCTGGCCGTGGCCAGCGTGGATTCGATGTCGCGCAGTTCGCGCAGATCGTGGCCCAGCACCAGCATGGCGCCGTCGGGCAGGCGGTGGGCGAGCAGCTGCGCGGTGATGCCCTGGCTACCCAGAGCCACCGGGTGCGCGGATGCGCCGATCAGCGCCAGCGGTGGCAGTGCCTGCACGGCCAGGTTGCCGGCGAGGAAGCGGCCATCGGGCGTGGTGAGCAGCACCAGCTCCAGATCCGTGTCGCGCCCGTCCTGCAGCATGTGGCCGATGGCCTGGGCCGTGGCCTGCGGGCCCTCATGGGCGTACTGCAAAGCCAGGCGCTGCTGCGCCTGCTGCAGCTGCCGTTCCAGGTTGCGGTGCAGCACCGTGGACACCTGCAGATACACCAGCGCCAGCGTGGTCAGCATGGTCAGCAGCACCAGAAAGCCGAACAGCGCCGCCAGCCGCAGGCCGGCGCTGCGCCACAGGCGCAGCGGCTGCGCGGCCCGCGGCGCATCGGTTCGGCTCATGCGCCGCCCTCGGCTTGCAGGCCGATGCGGTAGCCCACGCCGCGCACGGTGTGTATCAGCGGCGCCTCGCCCGGCGCCTGCAGCTTTTGCCGCAGGCGGCTGACCTGCACGTCGATCAGGTTGGTCTACGGGTCGAAACGGTAGTCCCACACCGCCTCCAGCAGCATGGTGCGCGTCAGGGGCTGCTCGGCATGCATCAGCAGATAGGCCAGCAGGCGGAATTCGCGCGGCTTCAGGGCGATAAGACGGCCATTGCGCCGCACCGTGCGGTGCACCAGATCCAGGCGCAGGTCACCGAGCTGCAGCGCCTTGACCTCCTCACCCGTGCGCGAGCGGCGCACCAGCGCCTCCAGCCGTGCCAACAGCTCGGAGAAGGCGAACGGCTTGGTCAGGTAATCGTCGCCGCCGGCCTTCAGGCCGCGCACGCGCTCGTCCAGCGCACTCAGCGCCGACAGCACCAGCACCGGTGTGCGCAGCCCCAGGCCACGCATGCTCTGCAGAATGTGCAGGCCGTCCACCTGCGGGCCCAGCATGCGGTCCAGGATCACCAGGTCCCAGGTCTCGCCGCAGGCCCGGCGCAGCGCGTCACCCGCCTCGTGGGCGATGATGGCCACATGCCCCTGGGCACGCAGGCCGTCGGCGATGTAGCGCGCGTTCTCCAGCTCGTCCTCTATCACCAGGCAGCGCCACATCGCGCTGGGCGTGAGGGCGGCGATGCGGGCTTCGATGGGGGGCTGGGTCATGGCGGCGGAGGTTCCTTGGGCAGGTAGGCGGGTGCCCGCCATGGTAGCCGCGGGCTCGCCCACAAAGCACAAAGCCCGCAGGCGCTGTGCCGGCGGGCTTTGTGGTCAGGAGGCCTTGGGTGGCTTAGACGTCGCGGCGCGGCGAGCCGGTGAACAGCTGGCGCGGACGGCCGATCTTGTACTCGGGGTCGGCCAGCATTTCGTTGAGCTGGGCGATCCAGCCCACGGTGCGGGCCAGGGCGAAGATGCCGGTGAACAGGCTGACCGGGATGCCGATGGCGCGCTGCACGATGCCGGAGTAGAAGTCCACGTTCGGGTAGAGCTTGCGCGAGACGAAGTAGTCGTCCTCCAGGGCGATCTTCTCCAGCTGCTTGGCCAGCTTGAACAGCGGGTCGTTCTCCAGGCCCAGCTCGGCCAGCACCTCGTTGCAGGTTTCCTGCATCAGCTTGGCGCGCGGGTCGTAGTTCTTGTAGACGCGGTGGCCAAAGCCCATCAGCTTCACGCCGCTGTTCTTGTCCTTGACCTGCTCCATGAACTCGCCCACCTTGGCCACGCCGCCATTGCGCTGGATGTCTTCCAGCATGTTCAGGCAGGCCTCGTTGGCACCGCCGTGGGCCGGGCCCCACAGGCAGGCCACGCCGGCGGCTATGGCCGCGAACGGGTTCGTGCCCGAGCTGCCGCACAGGCGCACGGTGGAGGTGGAGGCGTTCTGCTCGTGGTCGGCGTGCAGGATGAAGATCCGGTCCATGGCGCGCTCGAGCACCGGATTGACCTTGTAGTCTTCGCAGGGCGTGCCGAACATCATGCGCAGGAAGTTGCCGGCGTAGGACAGGTCGTTGCGCGGATACATGTAGGGCTGGCCGACGCCGTACTTGTAGGCCATGGCCACCAGCGTGGGCAGCTTGGAGATCAGGCGGATGGCCGAGATATGGCGGTGCTCGGGGTTGTTGATGTCGGTGCTGTCGTGATAGAAGGCCGACAGGGCGCCGATCAGGCCGGTGAGCACGGCCATGGGGTGGGCGTCACGGCGGAAACCACGCAGGAAGAACTGCATCTGCTCGTTCACCATGGTGTGCTTGAGCACCAGCTTGTGGAAGTCGGTGCGCTGGCCTTCGTTGGGCAGGTCGCCATTGAGCAGCAGGTAGCAGGTGTCGAGGTAGTCGCACTTTTGTGCCAGTTGCTCGATGGGATAGCCGCGGTACAGCAGCTCGCCCTTGTCGCCGTCGATGTAGGTAATGGCCGACTGGCAGGACGCCGTGGACAGAAAGCCCGGGTCGTAGGTGAACATGTCGGTCTGGCCGTACAGCTTGCGGATGTCGATCACGTCCGGGCCGATGCTGCCCTGGTACACGGGAAGTTCCACGCTCGGCTTGCCGTTGCTGAACGATAGCGTTGCTTTGTTGTCTGCCAGTTTCATTTCCAGTTTCCTTGGTTGATGACTCGGTAAGAGGGGGCTATGGAGGGCTGCCTCAAGCGCGTTCGCGCAGCAGCTCCAGCACGGCCCGCACATCGTCGGTCGCGATCTCGCCTTCGGCCTCCTTGCGCTTGAGCAGCAGGTCCAGCAGGTCGTTGTCCGACAGATTCATGAGCAGCGTCATCGCGTGCGCCTGGCGAGCCGTCAGGTGCGCGCCGTGGCGCTCAAAAAAACGCTCGATGAACAGGTCGTTCTCCACCAGCCCGCGCCGGCTGCGCCAGCGCAGGATGGCCACATCCCGTTCGTCAAGCAGGGCGTCGTCGGCCATCGCGTCTTAGATGGCGCGGCGCACCATCAGCTCCTTGATCTTGCTGATGGCGGCGGCGGGCTTGAGGCCCTTGGGGCACACGTCCACGCAGTTCATGATGGTGTGGCAGCGGAACAGCCGGTATGGGTCTTCCAGGTTATCCAGGCGCTCGCCCGTGGCCTGGTCACGGCTGTCGGCGATGAAGCGGTAGGCCTGCAGCAGGCCGGCCGGGCCGACGAACTTGTCCGGGTTCCACCAGAAACTGGGGCAGGCCGTGGAGCAGCTGGCGCACAGAATGCACTCGTACAGGCCGTCGAGCTCCTCGCGCTCCTCGGGCGACTGCAGGCGCTCCTTGGAGGGCGACGTGGGGGTGTCGTTCTGCAGGTAGGGTTTGATCGAGTGGTACTGGTTGAAGAACTGCGTCATGTCCACGATCAGGTCGCGGATCACCGGCAGGCCGGGCAGGGGCTTGAGGACGATGTCGCCCGACAGCGTCTTCATGTTGGTCAGGCAGGCCAGGCCGTTCTTGCCATTGATGTTCATGGCGTCCGAGCCGCACACGCCCTCGCGGCAGGAGCGGCGGAACGACAGCGAAGGGTCTTGCGCCTTGAGCTTGAGCAGGGCGTCCAGCAGCATGCGCTCGTGGCCGTCGAGCTCGACGCTCACGGTCTGCATGTAGGGCTTGGCATCCTTGTCCGGGTCGTAGCGGTAGATCTTGAAAGTGCGTTGCATGGTGTGTGTCTTTCGTGGGGCGGTGGCGCGATCAGAACGTACGGACCTTGGGCGGGATGCTGTCCACCGTCAGCGGTTTCATGTTCACGGGCTTGTAGGTCAGGCTGTTGCTGGCGCTGTGCCACAGCGTGTGCTTGAGCCAGTTGGCGTCGTCGCGGCCCAGCGGCGCGGTGGGGTGGTCGGCTGGGTGTTCGTAGTCGTCCACGGTGTGGGCGCCGCGGCATTCCTTGCGCGCGGCGGCCGAGACCATGGTGGCCTGCGCCACCTCGATCAGGTTGTCCACCTCCAGCGCTTCCATGCGCGCGGTGTTCCAGACCTTGGATTTGTCCTTGAGCGTGACGGAGCCGACCTTCTCGCGGATCGCGGCGATCTTGACCACGCCCTCGTCCATGCCCTTTTGCGTGCGGAACACGCCGGCGTGCGACTGCATGGTCTGGCGGATCTCATTGGCCAGGTCTTGCGCGTAGATGCCATCCTTGGAGTCCTCCAGCTGGTTCAGGCGCGCCAGGGTGCGGTCGCTGCCATCGGCCGGCATGTCCTGGTGGTTGCCGTATTCGCCGACGAACTTGACGATGTGCTTGCCTGCCGACTTGCCGAACACCAGCAGGTCCAGCAGCGAGTTCGTGCCCAGGCGGTTGGCGCCATGCACCGACACCGCCGCGCATTCGCCCACGGCGTACAGGCCCTTGACGATGTTGTTCTGGCTGCCGTCCCAGACCACGACCTGGCCGTGGATGTTGGTCGGAATGCCGCCCATCTGGTAGTGGATGGTGGGCACCACCGGGATAGGCTCCTTGGTGATGTCGACGTTGGCGAAGTTGTGGCCGATCTCCTCCACCGACGGCAGGCGTTTGCGAATCGTGTCCGCGCCCAGGTGGTCGAGCTTCATCAGGATGTAGTCCTTGTTCGGGCCGCAGCCACGGCCTTCCTTGATCTCCTGATCCATCGAGCGCGAGACGAAGTCGCGCGGCGCCAGGTCTTTCAAGGTGGGTGCGTACCGCTCCATGAAGCGTTCGCCGTTGCTATTCAAAAGAATAGCGCCCTCGCCGCGGCAGCCCTCGGTCAGCAGCACGCCCGCGCCGGCCACGCCGGTGGGGTGGAACTGCCAGAACTCCAGATCCTGCAGCGGAATGCCGGCGCGCGCCGCCATCCCTAAGCCGTCGCCGGTGTTGATGAAGGCGTTGGTGGAGGCGGCAAAGATGCGGCCCGCGCCACCGGTGGCCAGCAGCACGGCCTTGGCGTGCAGCTCGTACAGGTCGCCGGTCTCCAGTTCCAGGGCGGTTACACCGACCACGTCACCGGCTTCGTTGCGGATCAGATCCAGCGCCATCCATTCGACGAAGAAGTTGGTCTTGGACTCGACGTTCTTCTGGTACAGCGTGTGCAGCATGGCGTGGCCGGTGCGGTCGGCGGCGGCGCAGGCGCGTTGCACGGGCTTTTCACCGTAGTTGGCGGTGTGGCCGCCAAACGGGCGCTGGTAGATGGTGCCGTCGGCGTTGCGGTCAAACGGCATGCCGAAGTGTTCCAGCTCGATGACCACGTTGGGTGCCTCGCGGCACATGAACTCGACGGCGTCCTGGTCGGACAGCCAGTCGCCGCCCTTGATGGTGTCGTAGAAATGGTAGTGCCAGTTGTCCTCGCTCATGTTGCCCAGCGATGCGGACACGCCGCCCTGGGCGGCCACGGTGTGCGAGCGCGTGGGGAAGACCTTGGTCAGGCAGGCGACGGACAGACCGGCGCGCGAGAGTTCCAGCGAGGCACGCATGCCCGAGCCGCCGGCGCCGACGATGACGACATCGAACTTGCGCACGGCAATATCTTTTTTGGTGTAACTCATGGTTGTGGTGTGTGGGGTGCTAATGGGTTCTGAAAGAAGGGTGGGGCAATGGGTGCAGCGTGCTCACAGGCGCCACAGCACCTGCACGGCCCAACCACCACAACTGACCAGCCAGATGGCGCTGAGCGCCTGCAGCACCAGGCGCAGGCCGGCGGGCTTGGCGTAGTCGTACCAGACACTGCACACGCCGACCCAGGCGTGCCAGATCAGCGCCACGATGACCGAGAAGGTCAGCGCCTTCATCCACTGCGGTGAAAAAATGCCGGCCCAGGTGTCGTAGCCGATGGGGCCTTTGGTGAACAGCAGTTGCGCCAGCAGCAGCAGGGTGAAGGCCAGCAGCAGGATGGCGGTGATGCGTTGCACCACGAAATCGCGCCAGCCATAGTGGGCACCGACAACGGTGCGCTTGGAGCCGTAGGTCACAGCCATGGTGTCATTCCTTTTCTTGTTGAATCAGTACAGGCCAAACAGCTTGGCGCCGAGGATCAGCGTCAGGCCGATGCTGAACACCAGCGTGGCCACGGCCGACTGGCGGCCAAAGTCCTTGGTGGTCTTGTGCGACACATCCAGGTACAGGTGGCGCACACCGGCGGCCAGGTGGTGCAGGTAGGCCCAGATCAGGGCCAGCGTCACCAGCTTGATGAACCAGCCGGGCACGAAGCCCAGGCCGACGTTGAAGGCGGCGCTGAAACGGCCAAACGAAATCTCCGAGGACACCGAGGTGTCGAACATCCAGATCACCAGCGGCAGCAGGATGAACATGAGCATGCCGCTGACCCGGTGCAGGATGGAGATGAAACCGGCCAGCGGCAGGCGGTAGGTTCTGACATCGGAAAAGAGGTTGAGGTTGCGAAACTCGGGCCTCTTCTTTTTGGCTAGCTCTGTCATGGTGGGTACTTTCTTGGTGGTAACTGCGTGGTAATCGCGCGGTGCAGACAACCCAAAATTCTATTGCAATGCAATACGGAGGTGATGCGGCGACTGCGTATTTGCGCTAATTGTGTCGAATGTCAGGCGTGAGTCAGTTCGATTCGGCCGTCCTGCCGCGGTCAGTTCAGCTTGTTGTGGTAGTGGTGGGTGTCGGTGCGGTACAGGCCGCGGCGCAACTCCATGGGCACATCGTTGTAGGTGTAGGCCAGCCGCTCCACGCTCAGCAGCGGCGTGCCGGCCGCCACGTTGAGCCACTGGGCCTGCGTCTCGTCGGGCAGCACGGCGCGGATTTTTTCCTCGGCACGCACCATGCGCACGCCAAAGTCCAGCTCGAACATCGCGTAGGTGGGCCCCTGGTAGTGCGCCAGCTGCTCGGCCGTCAGTCCCTTGAATGCCTGGCCGGGCAGCCAAATGTCCTCCAGGATGGTCGGTACGCCGACAAAAGACAGGATACGTTTGATCTGGATCACAGAATCGCCTGCGCGCAGCGCCAGGCTGCGTGCCATGTCGGCGCTGGCGCGCAGCCGGCGGCATTCCAGAATGGTGCGCTGGGCCGGGCCTTCCTCGCTGGCGTCGCCGGCGTCCGGCAGCAGCTTGAGAAAGCGGTACTGCACCTGGCGCTCGGCATGCGTGGCCACAAACGTGCCCTTGCCCTGGCGGCGCGTGACCAGGTTCTCGGCCGCCAGCTCGTCGATGGCCTTGCGCACCGTGCCCTGGCTCACGCGAAAGCGTGCTGCCAGCTCGATCTCGCTCGGAATGGCCTCGCCAGGCTTCCACTCGCCATGCTGCAGGCTGTGCAGTATCAGCCCCTTGATCTGCTGGTACAGCGGGCTGAAGGCCGGCGTGACCGTTGCCGCGCCGCCACTTGCGGGGGGCGTGCCTTCGGTGTTGGGCGGAAGCAGGGACGACATGGTGGTGCTGGCTGTGCCTGTGGGCGAGGGTGTTTCCAGTCGCTAATCATATCTTATATAAGACATAAGACAAATTGACCGTAACCCTGAATCGACAGTAAAATCAGCAGTTGTTTGCGGAGCACGGGCTGCCGGTTACAGGCCCTGGTGCACGCACCCACAGGTTTTTTCTGTCACTTCCTTTTTGGAGTTTTCTCATGAGCAAGAAGCCCGTTCGCGTCGCAGTCACCGGCGCCGCAGGTCAAATCGGTTACGCCCTGCTGTTCCGCATCGCCTCCGGCGAAATGCTGGGCAAGGACCAGCCCGTCATCCTGCAACTGCTCGAAATTCCCGACGAGAAGGCCCAGAACGCGCTCAAGGGCGTGATCATGGAACTGGAAGACTGCGCCTTCCCGCTGCTGGCCGGCATCGAGGCGCACTCTGACCCCATGACGGCCTTCAAGGACACCGACTACGCGCTGCTGGTCGGCGCCCGTCCGCGCGGCCCCGGCATGGAGCGCGCCGACCTGCTGGCCGCCAACGCCCAGATCTTCACCGCCCAGGGCAAGGCCCTGAACGCTGTTGCCAGCCGCAACGTGCGCGTGCTGGTGGTGGGCAACCCCGCCAACACCAACGCCTACATCGCCATGAAGAGCGCGCCGGATCTGCCGCGCGAGAACTTCACCGCCATGCTGCGCCTGGACCACAACCGCGCTGCCAGCCAGATCGCCACCAAGATGGGCGTGGCCGTGGGCGACATCGAGAAGCTGGCCGTGTGGGGCAACCACTCGCCCACCATGTACGCCGACTACCGTTTCGCCACCGTGGGCGGCAAGTCCGTCAAGGACACCATCAACGACCACGACTGGAACGCCAACACCTTCCTGCCCACCGTGGGCAAGCGCGGCGCGGCCATCATTGCCGCACGTGGCCTGTCGTCGGCCGCCTCGGCCGCCAACGCCGCCATCGACCACATGCGCGACTGGGCCCTGGGCACCAACGGCAAGTGGGTCACCATGGGCATCCCGTCCAACGGCGAATACGGCATCCCCAAGGATGTGATGTTCGGCTACCCCGTGACCTGCGAAGGCGGCAAGTACCACATCGTCAAGGACCTGCCGATCGACGCCTTCAGCCAGGAATGCATCAACAAGACCCTGGCCGAGCTGCAGGGCGAGCAGGACGGCGTCAAGCACCTGCTGTAAAACGATAGCGCGTTGCGCATGATAGACAAGGGGTTCAGCGTTGAAACATGCTGAAATCCTTGTCCTCACAGCGCAAGCAGCTTCTATATTGATAGAAGTCTGCTGTGTTGCCATGGCGCTGTCGTGGCCACACACCAGATTTTTGCCCCCAACCCCCGCATCCGCATGACCGCTGCCGCCCCCCATCCCCGCGAAGTACTGCTTGGCAGCCAGGCGGCGGCCTTGACCCTGCCCGTGTGCGACCACTACAGCGGCGTTGAGGCACGCATGCGCAAGAGCCTGCAGCTGCAGGCCGAAATGCTGCAGGAGTTTGGCCACTGCGTGTTCGACGTCACGCTGGACTGCGAGGACGGCGCCCCCGTGGGCCAGGAGCGCGAGCACGCCCAGCTGGTCGCGCAGCTGGCCAGCAACGCCGCCGCCGGCGCCCGCGTGGCGGCGCGCGTGCACACCGTGGATCACCCCGCATTTGCGCAGGACATGGACATCATTGCCGGCCAGGCCGGGCAGCGCCTGTGCCACATCATGATTCCCAAGGTGGAGTCGGTGGATGACGTGCTGCAGGCCGAGCGCGCGCTGCTTGCCGCCGGCGCTGGCCACCTGCCGCTGCATGCGCTGATCGAATCGCCCGCCGCCGTGCACCGCGCCTTCGAGATCGCCGCCCACCCGCGCATCCAGAGCCTGAGCTTCGGCCTGATGGACTTCGTCTCGGCGCATGGCGGCGCCATTCCCGCCTCGGGCATGACCTCCGCCGGCCAGTTCCAGCACCCGCTGGTGCTGCGCGCCAAGCTGGAGATCGCTGCCGCCTGCCACGCCAATGGCAAGGTGCCGTCGCACTGCGTGGTCACCGAGTTCAGCGATACGGCCGCCATGCAGGCCGCCGCCGGTCGCGCCGCGCGCGAATTCGGCTACACACGCATGTGGAGCATCCACCCGGCGCAGATCCGCCCCATCCTGGCCGCCTTCGCGCCCGAGGATGCCGAGATCGCCCGCGCTGCCCGCATCATTGCTGCAGCCATCGACGCCGATTGGGCCCCCATCAGCGAAGAAGGCGTGCTGCACGACCGCGCCAGCTACCGCTATTTCTGGCAGTTGCTGGAGCGTGCACACCAGACCGGACGTGCATTGCCGCAACAGGCGCAGGCCTGGTTTGCAAATCCTGACAGCGCACCGACCTGATACGGATATTTCGCCGCCACAATCAAGGCTTTCTCCTATTTCTGCCGGAGTCTTCATGAAAACCCTCATCGTTTCCGCCCTCCTGGTGCTGGCCCCCGCCTGGTCCATGGCGCAGCAGGCGGCGCAGCCGGCCGGCAAGACCGTCGCCAAGAGCGCGGCCAAGAGCACGGCCGCCAAGCCAGCGCAAACGGCCAAGGCCAAGGCCAAGCCGCAGGCGGCCGTCGTCGCCAAGGCCGCGCCCACCAGCAGCCGCACGCGCCTGCACAGCGGCGCCATGCAGGTTGCGGCCGGCATCTCCGCCGCCGAGGCCGCGCTCACCCCCGAAGAACTGGCCATTGCCGACGAGGTGCACACCGGCCGCATGGCCTGCGAACTGGGCGCCTTCGTGCAGGTGGAGCGTGATGCGCAGTCGCCCGGCCGCTTCCATGTCGAAGGCAAGGGCTTCAAGTTCCACATGGCCCCCGTGGCATCGGCCACCGGTGCCGTGCGCCTGGAGGATCAGCAGGCCGGCGCCGTGTGGATCCAGATCGCCAACAAGTCCATGCTCATGAACCAGAAGCTCGGCCAGCGCATGGCCGACGAGTGCATGAGCCCACAGCAGTTCACGGTGGCCGAGGGCTTCAAGAAGAACCCGCCGCCCAGCCTGCTGGACAGCCCCGCAACCAAATAAGAAAACCCGGCGCCCGTCGGCGGGCCGCTGGCACTAACCACCTTGGCGGTGGGCATGCCCGTGGCCGACTGGTGATCGCCCCCACTTTGAAAACCCTGACCATTCCGGAGAAAGAAGTCATGTTGCAAGCCTACCGAGCCCATGCCGCCGAACGCGCCGCCCTCGGCATCCCGCCGCTGCCGCTGGATGCCAAGCAGGTCGCCGACTTGATCGAGCTGATCAAGAACCCGCCCGCTGGCGAGGCCGAGTTCCTGCTGGACTTGCTCACCCATCGCGTGCCCCCGGGTGTCGATGACGCGGCCAAGGTCAAGGCATCCTTCCTGGCCGCCGTGGCGCATGGCGACGTGCAGGTGGCGCTGATCAGCAAGGCTCGCGCCACCGAGCTGCTGGGCACCATGGTGGGTGGCTACAACGTGCACCCGCTGATCGAGCTGCTCGACGACGCCGATGTGGCTGGGGTGGCTGCCGAGGCGCTCAAGAAGACGCTGCTCATGTTCGACTACTTCAACGACGTGGCGGCCAAGGCCAAGGCCGGCAACGCCAAGGCCAAGGAAGTGCTGCAAAGCTGGGCTGACGCCGAGTGGTTCACCAGCCGTGCCAAAGTGGCTGAAAAAATCACCGTCACCGTCTTCAAGGTGCCGGGCGAGACCAACACCGACGACCTGTCGCCCGCGCCCGACGCCACCACGCGCCCCGACATCCCCATGCACTACCTGGCCATGCTGAAGAACCAGCGCCCGGACGCGGCCTTCAAGCCCGAGCAGGACGGCGTGCGCGGCCCGATGCAGTTCATCGAAGACCTGAAGAAAAAGGGCCACGTCGTGGCCTACGTGGGCGACGTGGTCGGCACGGGTTCGAGCCGCAAATCCGCCACCAACTCGGTCATCTGGGCCACCGGCGAAGACATTCCCTTCGTGCCCAACAAGCGCTTTGGCGGCGTCACGCTGGGCGGCAAGATCGCTCCTATCTTCTTCAACACGCAAGAGGATTCCGGCTCGCTGCCCATCGAGGTCGATGTGAGCAAGATGGAAATGGGCGACGTCATCGACATCTACCCCTACGCGGGCAAGATCGAGAAGGCCGGCGAGAAGATTGCCGATTTCGCTTTGAAGAGCGACGTGCTACTCGACGAAGTGCAGGCCGGTGGCCGTATCAACCTGATCATCGGCCGCTCGCTCACCGCCAAGGCGCGCGAAGCCCTGGGCCTGGCCGCTTCCACCGCCTTCCGCCTGCCGCAAGCTCCGGCTCCATCCAAGGCTGGCTTCACCCTGGCGCAGAAGATGGTCGGCCGCGCCTGCGGCCTGCCGGAAGGCCAGGGCATTCGCCCCGGCACCTACTGCGAACCCAAGATGACCACCGTCGGCTCGCAAGATACGACCGGCCCGATGACGCGCGACGAACTGAAGGACCTGGCCTGCCTGGGCTTCAGCGCCGACATGGTGATGCAAAGCTTCTGCCACACCGCCGCCTACCCCAAACCGGTGGACGTGAAAACCCACCGCACGCTGCCCGCCTTCATCAGCAACCGTGGCGGCGTGTCCCTGCGCCCGGGCGACGGCGTGATCCACAGCTGGCTCAACCGCCTGCTGCTGCCCGACACCGTGGGCACGGGCGGCGACTCGCACACGCGCTTCCCCATCGGCATCAGCTTCCCCGCAGGCTCGGGCCTGGTGGCCTTTGGCGCCGCCACCGGCGTCATGCCGCTCGATATGCCCGAATCGGTGCTGGTGCGCTTCAAGGGCAAGCTGCAACCGGGCGTGACCCTGCGCGACCTGGTGCACGCGATTCCGCTGTACGCCATCAAGGCAGGCCTCTTGACCGTGGCCAAGGCCGGCAAGATCAACGTCTTCTCGGGCAAGATCCTGGAAATCGAAGGCCTGCCAGACCTGAAGGTCGAGCAAGCGTTTGAGCTGTCCGACGCGTCGGCCGAGCGCAGCGCCGCTGGCTGCACCATCAAGCTCAACCCCGAGCCGATCAAGGAGTACCTGACCAGCAACATCGTTCTCATGAAGAACATGATTGCCGACGGCTACGCAGACGCCAAGACCCTGGCGCGCCGCATCGAGAAGGTCGAAGCCTGGCTGGCCAAGCCTGACCTGCTCGAAGCCGACAAGGACGCCGAGTACGCTGCCGTGATCGAGATCGACATGAACGACATCAAGGAGCCCATCGTCTGCTGCCCCAACGACCCGGATGACGCCAAGTTCCTGTCTGAAGTGGCCGGCACCAAGATCGACGAAGCCTTCATCGGTTCGTGCATGACCAACATCGGCCACTTCCGCGCAGCCGCCAAGCTGCTGGGCGGCCAGCGCGACATCCCGACCAAGCTGTGGGTGGCCCCGCCCACCAAGATGGACGAGAGCGAGCTGATCAAGGAAGGCCACTACGCGGCGTTTGGCACGGCCGGCGCGCGCACCGAAATGCCGGGCTGCAGCCTGTGCATGGGCAACCAGGCGCAGGTGCGCGAAGGTGCAACCGTCATCTCGACCAGCACGCGGAACTTCCCCAACCGCCTGGGCAAGAACACCAACGTGTTCCTGGGCTCGGCCGAACTCACCGCCATCGCCTCGCGCTTGGGGCGTCTGCCCACCCCCGCCGAGTACCTGGCCGAGATCGGCGTGGTCGATGCCAACAAGGACAGCATCTACCGCTACATGAACTTCGACCAGATCGAGGAATACGCCGAAGTGGCCAAGGGCGTGACGGCCTGATGGTTTGAGGCCAGCGCACGCTGGCCCTGAAGCACAAAACCCCCGCCGGCGTGAACCGGGCGGGGGTTTTGTTTTTGGGGCCGGACAGAACTAGCCGGTCAAAACGCTGCCTCAGTGCTGCGCAAAGTCAGCAATGCGCTGCTCTTCATGGTCAGGAACGGTTTGCACCGCCAAGCTATGCAGATCGCTGCAAATGTCCAGGTAGGCGGCGTGGCGTTGTGTGTGGTCAGGTGCAGGAGGTTTGATGGCGAACAGCACCGATTCGGGCAGGAGATTGCGCCCCCTGAGCCGTTTGACCTTTTGCAGCCAAGCGTCGCCGTGCTCGTAAATATCCACCGGCGCCTCCTGGTTCAGGCGCAAGGGCTTGATGATCTTGGTCAACACATCGCCCTGCTGCTGCACCAGGGGGAAGCTGGCATGGAACACCTCGTCGCCGACACGCTGGCGTGCAAAAGGTGCGGCTAGCGGCAGGCTGCTCAGCAAGTACTTGATGCGTTTTTCCATCGTCTGCTCGACGTATTCAGGCGTGATGAACCTGCGCTCCACGCAGTGCTCGAACTGCCGCTGCAACTCCGTTGCAGGGTCTGGCGTCAGCACGGCGCGCGCCGGGCCAAAGCGCACCATGGCCTCGCGGGGGTGGATCAATGCGTCAAACAAATGGCGCAGCGCATCGCTGCGGCCTTGGGCGGGGGTGTCGGCAACCCGTTGAGCCACGCGTTGCAATTCGTCTTGCATGGCCTTGATGGCGCGCAGATAAATCTCGCGCGGCAACTCATCAAAAAAATCGGTGATGCGTTTGGCCCGCTGGGTTTGCAGCTTGAAGCCGAAGTAGCCGGTTTCGGGGCACAGCAAGATGACACCGGCGTTGGCAAATTCCCCCGTTTCGCGGAAAGGCGAAAACTGAAGCACGGCGTACCGACATGCGACGGGTTTCATGGCGCTCTCCAGAAATCAGGGGTGGCACATCGCTCCAGCTGGCGCAGCGCTTGGACGCTGTCGAATTTGGCTGGAACATCGAACTCGGAATTTTCCTACAACCACTCCTCTGGGGCCGTCGCAAAGGCTGTTGCCGCTGCGCCCATGGCGCCATGCAGCCATTGGGCGTGCTGGGCCTGTTCAACCAAGTCGTGGGTGAGCGCAGGCCATCGATCGGCAAACACATGGTGATCAATAAATTCCGCAGCGTCGAAGTTGTTGCCGAAGGCGAGGTTATGGTCTATCACGACCAATGATTGATGTGCGGTGTCCCAAAGCAAGTTGGTGTTGCCGCGCAGACGGTCGGTATTGCGCACCCACCAGTCAAACGCCAGTACCTTGCGCTGCAGCTCTGGGGCGACCTTGTGGTCGATGCCTAATTCGAGCCACACCGTGTGCACCACCTCGCGCGAGCCGAAGGCGGGCAGGCTGCCCACGGCCTGCAAGTCCTTGGGCAGCTCTCGCACCAGGGCGGGGTCGAGCTGCACCAGGGATAAGGGCGGCAAGGGCAGGCCCAGCGCCTGCGCCAGATGGGCGCAAATCCACTCACTCTACAGGCTCGCGCGGTTGGTCTGCTGGCCCTTGACGTAATAGCGCTGGTCGTCGGCGCCAACGCACAACAAGGGCCGCGATAGCCCCTGCTGGGCCGGGCCGATCACCTCCACGATGGGGATCATGGCGGTGCTCATGGTGCTGGGCGTTTTCTGGCCGGCTTGGCCTTGGGCGCGGGCAGCAAGCTGGTCAGCTGCACATAGCGCTCAAACAAAAAGGCCACGCGCTCGGCGTCGTTATTCCAGGTTTTCTTGCCGCCGCACAGGGCGTAGGCGGCATCGACCGCGGCGTCGAGCTTTTGGTGCGCCTTGAGCAGCAGGGGCGGCATGGTCAGCGGGTCGTACAGGTCGGCCAGGCTGCTGCCGGGGAACTTGGCGCGGGCATCCAGCACGGCTTGTGCTGCGGTTTCGATAGCTGTTTGCGCTTTATGGGCGGGCGTTGGGGGCTTGTTTTGCTCTAAATGGGGTGGCGGGTCGGGCCAGGGGAAGTTGTTGTAGACGATGTCCTTGGAGTAGCGGTAACGACTCTCAAGACGCCCGCCCACAGCGCGTAGCCAAGCGTTATGCATGGTGCTGCTGAGGATGCCGAAGTGGTACAGGCTGGCGCCAGGGGCGATCTTGACCAGATTGCTGCACAGCGTTTCGGGCTGCTCAAAGCCGAAGGGGATGAAGGGGCGGCGCTCGGAGGACACCTCGGGCAGCACGAGGTAGGGCGCCTTCGGCATGTTCTCCACATGAAAGCGTGTTGGCGTATCCGCCAGCTTGCGTGTCGGCGCGCTCTTGCTGGCCAGGCGCGCGGTCTTGACGGCCTGCACGCGCTTCAAGGCCTCGGGCATGGCGCGCAGCTCGGCGGGCGGGCAGTCGCCCAGCCACAGGCACCAGCGCTCGTAGCCGTTCAAAAACTCGTCGGCGCCCAGCCAGCGGCGAAACCACTTCGCGCTGGCAGGCTCCAGGGCAATGAAGGCGTCGCGCTCCTGGGTGGAAAACAGGTAGTTGCCGTCGTCTATGGGCTTGTTGCCAATGCCAATTTCGGGCACGGCGCAAATCGGTTGGCTGCGCCGGGGCAGCACCACGTCGGGCGCGTCCACCAGGTAGGGATTGATGTTGGCCGCCGGAACGGCCAGGGGCTCGCCCTTGATGTCTTCGTACTCGTAAATCACCTTGCCGGCCAGGTCTTGCAGGCCAAAGCCGACGATGACGCAGTGCACGGCGGCCTTGCCTTTGGCCTCGTTGCTCCAACTGAAGGTGCGGTGGGCGAACTGGATGTGCATGCCTTGCGCCAGCATTGGGCCCCACAGCACGCCGACCTGCTCGCCCTGGGTGATGCTGTTGGTGGAGACGAAGGCGGCGCGGGTGGCTGGCCGGCGCTGGCCCTCACCCCGGCCCTCTCCCAGAGGGAGAGGGAGGAAATCCGCAGCGCCCTGCATATAGCGCGCGGCCAGCACGTACCAGGCGGCGACGAAGTCGAGCAGGCCGGCGTTGGGGATGCCGGCGAACACGGCGCGCGTGTCCTCGCGCTGGGCGTCGCTCATGAACTTGGCGCCGATGAAGGGTGGGTTGCCCAGCACATAGCTGCACGCTATAGCCGGCAACACCTCGTTCCAGTCGGTCGTGAGCGCATTGCCATGCACCACATGCGGGCGGCTCGTGAGCGGGATGCGCGCGAAGTACAGGCCAAACTCTTCGCTCACGCGCAGGTTCATCTGGTGGTCCACCAGCCACAGCGCCACCTGGGCGATCTGCGCCGGGAATTCTTCGATTTCTATGCCAAAGAACTGATCGACGTTCAGGCTGATGAGCTGGTGCACGTCCAGGGTCTGCTGGCCGTCACGGTAGCTGGCGCGCAGCACTTCCAATTCGAGCAGGCGCAGCTCGCGGTAGCTGATGACGAGGAAGTTGCCGCAGCCGCAGGCGGGGTCGAAAAACGTCAGCTGGCGTAGTTTTTTGTGGAATTCAAAGAGCCGGTTCTTGTGGTTTTTGACCTTCTCGAACTCGGCCCACAGCGCGTCCAGAAATAGCGGCTTGATGAGCTTGAGGATGTTTTCCTCGCTCGTGTAATGCGCGCCCAGGTTGCGCCGCGCCTTGTCGTCCATGATGCTTTGGAACAGGCTGCCGAAGATGGCGGGGCTGATGGCCGACCAGTCGAGCGCGCAGGCGTCGAGCAGCGCGCCGCGCATGGCGGCGTCGAAGTCGGCCATGGGCAGGCTTTCTTCAAACAGCCGGCCGTTGACGTAGGGGAAGGCGGCGAGTTGCTCGTCCAGGTTTTTGCTGCGCCTGTCCTCGGGCGTGTTCAGCACCTGGAAGAGCTGCGCCAGGCGCGGGCCCAGGTCGCTGCCGTCTTCCTCGGTGCGTTCCTCGACAAAGCTGCGCAGCGCCTGGGCGGGCTGGAAGATGCCGGTGTCGTCGGCAAACATGCAAAACAGCAGGCGCACCAGCAGCACCTCCAGCGGGTGATCGGTGTAGCCGCTGGCTTTCAGCGCGTCGTGGAGCTTGCCCATGCGCTCGGCGGCGCGGATGTTGACGGGGTCTTGCGCCTGGATGTCCTGGGCCCGGTAGCCGGCGATGAAGCCGAACAGGCGGACATGCTTGTGCAGGTCTTGCAGTGCAAATTCGGTCGTCCTGCCCGTGGCCAGGTGGTGCACGCGAAAGCGCGCGAAGTCGCAGACGATGATGATTTGCGGCAGGTCGCGCTCTGCGATGCCGGGGAAGTAGCCCAGCGCCTGGCTAAAGGCCGCGTCCAGGCTGCGCCCACGCGACTTTTGCTCGACCAGCAGCATGCCGGGCCAGAACAGGTCCACATATCCCTGGCCGCCACCGTGCTTCTTGACGTTGAGCTCGAAGGTGGCGACGCGCTTGTCGGTGATGCCGAAGATCTCGAAGAAGGCGATCCAGAAGGGCTTGGCCTCGGAGTCTTCGTTGGCGGCGTCCGCCCAGTGCTTGGAGAAGGCCAGGGCCTTGTGCTTGATTTCGTTCCAGGACAGGGGCATGGGTCAAGTGGAGGTTGGTGGGCCAGGTGCTTGCCGTGCAAGCCCCTCACCCCTCCCTCTCCCCAAAGGGGCGAGGGCGATCGGTTGCCGGGGCTTGACCCCCTTGCCCAACAGGGGTGGAGGTGACCGGTTGCGCTGGTTTTACTCCCTCTCCCTCTGGGAGAGGGTGGGGGGTGAGGGCCTGCGGCCGGGTCTGAGGCATGTGTGAAATCAGGTGAAACAAGGTTGTAGCACTTGCGTATCAAGCGCCAGCAGCTATTTTTTTAATAGTCTACAGGCGATCCGTCAACAGCCCTGCGCCGCCTGGCGCAAATGCGCCAGCAGCGCCTGTACCAGTGGGCTGGCCGGCGCGGTGCGCCACAGGGCCAGCATTTCGGAATGCGGGTGCTCGCCCAGCAAGGGGCGAAACTGCAGGCGCGGCAGGCCCACGCGCTCCAGCGCCGCGGGCACCAGGGCCACGCCCTGGCCCAGCGAGACGAGCGAGATCACCGACAGCCAGTGGCGCACCTCGTGGCGCACCTCGGGGGCGAAGCCGTGGGCCAGGCACATTTCGTAGATGCGCTGGTGGTAGGTGGGCGATACCAGGGTGGAGAACAAAATCAGCCGGTCGCCTTTCAGCGCGCCCAGGTCTATGGCTGCGGCGGCGCACAGCGGGTGCTGCTCGGGCAGGCAGACGACGAAGGGCTCGTCCACGATGAGCTGGCTGGCGATGCCCTCGGGCGGCTGTATGGAGTGCACCAGGGCCAGGTCCAGGCGCATTTGCTGCAGGCCCAGGATCTGCTCGGCGCTGTTGGCCTCCAGCATGTCCACGCGCACCTGGGGGTGGGTCTGCTGCATGGCCTCCAGCGCCTGGGGCAGGCCGCGGTACAGGCTGGATCCGACGAAGCCCAGACGCAGATGGCCAACGGTGCCGCGCGCCACGTCGCGCGTCTCTTGCGCCGCCTGGTGGCTCAGGGCGAGCAGCTGGCGCGCCTTGGCCAGCAGATGCTCGCCGGCAGCTGTCAGGCGCACGCCCTTGCTGTTGCGCTCGAACAGCTGGGCCTGCAGCTCTTCCTCCAGCTGCTTGATGGCGACCGACAGCGGTGGCTGCGAGATGCGCAGCCGCTGCGCCGCGCGGCCGAAGTGCAGTTCCTCGGCCAGGGTCACGAAGTAGTGCAGTACACGCAGTTCCATGGCAACTATATAAATTAAGTATTGACAAAGATTTTAATGATATTGGACTCGAATGATTAAAACTGGTGCAATAGCCCCAAGCCCGATGTCAGCCGAGATTCAAAGGAGACCAGCCATGTCCGCTACCGATCAGACCCAGATGACCGCCCTGGCCCAGGCCAGCTCTGCCGCCCATCCCGTGCCGGATCGAGGCCATGTGAACAACTATCGCGAAGACACCGAGCTGCAGCAGCTGCTGGCGCTGTATCTGCCGGCCGACCTGTATGCCCACCTGCAGCCCTACTTTGACCGCATGGGCGAGCTCGCCGGCGGCGCCGTCGATGACTGGGCGCTGGAGGCCGACCGCAACCCCCCGACGCTGGAGATGCGCAACCGCGCTGGCCAGGAGGTGCAGCGCATCGTCAAGCACCCCGCCTACATCGAGATGGAGAAGGTGGCCTACCAGCAGTTTGGCCTGGCCGCCATTTCGCACCGCGAGGACATGCTGGGCTGGAAGGGCAAGATGCCGGCCATCGTCAAGTACGCGCTGACGTACTTGTTCGTGCAGTCCGAGTTCGGCCTGTGCTGCCCGCTGTCGATGACCGATTCGCTGACGCGCACGCTGCGCAAGTATGGCGACGAAAAGCTGGTCGCCAAATACCTGCCCAAGCTGCTGGCCATGGACTTCGATTCGGCCGTGCAGGGCTCGATGTTCATGACCGAGCAGGCGGCCGGCTCGGACATCTCCAACACCCTGACCATGGCCTATCCGCAGGAGGACGGCAGCTGGCGCCTGTATGGCGAGAAGTGGTTCTGCTCCAACCCCGACGCGGGCTTTGGCATGGTGTTGGCGCGCGTGGAGGGCGGGCCGCCCGGCATGAAGGGCATCTCGCTGTTCCTGCTGCCGCGTCAGCTTGACGATGGCAGCACCAACCACTACACCATCGTGCGCCTGAAGGACAAGATGGGCACGCGCTCCATGGCCAGCGGCGAGATCCGGATGGAAGGCGCCGTGGCCTACCTGGTGGGCGAGCAGGGCCGGGGCTTCGTGCAGATTGCCGACATGGTGAACAACTCGCGCCTCTCGAACGGCATGCGCTCCGCTGGCATGATGCGCCGCGCCGTGGCCGAGGCCGAGTACATCGCCCGCGAGCGCTGGGCCTTTGGCAAGCAACTGCAGGACATGCCGCTGATGAAGGTGCAGCTGGACAAGCTGCGCCTGCCGGCCGAGCAGGCGCGCACCATGGTGTTCCAGACCGCGGCTACGCTGACGCGCTCGGACGCTGGCGACCCTGAAGCCTATGCGCTCTTGCGCATCCTGACGCCCATGATCAAGTTCCGCGCCTGCCGCGACGCACGCAAGGTGACGGGCGACGCCATGGAGGTGCGCGGCGGCTGCGGCTACATCGAGGAATGGGCCGACCCGCGCCTGGTGCGCGACGCCCACCTGGGCTCGATCTGGGAGGGCACCAGCAACATCGTGGCGCTGGACGTCAAGCGCGCCATCAAGCGCGAAGGCTCGCTGCCGGTGCTGCAGGCCTATCTGCATGGTCTGCTCAAGGACACCCAGGGCATCACCGCCGCCTACCGCCAGGCGCTCACCGATGCGCTGGCCGGCGCCGTGCAGCTGGCCGAACGCGCCGTGGCCGACGATGGCGAATACCTGGTGCGCCAGGCCGCCACCGCGCTGTACAACTGCACCACGGCGATTGCCATGGCCTGGGAGGCGTGCAAGACCGGCTCGCAAGAGCGCCTGCGCCTGTCTCAGCTGGTGATAGCCCACCGCGTGCTGCCGCGCGACCCCTTGAATGCAGGCGGCGTGCCGGCCGAGTGGCTGCAGTAAGCACGCGATAACTCCCTCCCCCCTCTGGGAGAAGGCAGGTTTTAATTCCCTCGCCCCCTTGGGGGAGAGGGTAGGGGTGAGGGGGTGATTGGGCGCAGTGCCCACTTTTACGCCCCTCACCCCAGCCCTCTCCCGCCAGCGGGAGAGGGAGAAACAGCCTCTAGCGCTTATGTATCAAGCGCCACCAGCTATCAAATCAACAACAGGAGACAAACCATGCAAAAACGCAAGCTACTCACCCTCATCGCCGGCGCCGCCATGCTGGCCGCCTTGCCGGTTCAGGCGCAGGGCAGCTTCCCCGACAAGCTGATCACCTTCGTCGTGCCCTTCCCGCCGGGCGGGCCCACGGATGCCATGGCGCGCATCCTGGCCACCGAACTGACCAAGGAGCTGGGCCAGAGCGTGATCGTGGACAACAGGGCGGGCGCGGGCGGCAACATCGGCGCCGATGCCGTGGCGCGCGCCACGCCCGATGGCTACACCATCATGTTTGGCACATCTGGGCCGCTGGCCATCAACCAGAGCCTGTACAAGGGGCAGAAGTACGACGCGCGCACCAGCTTCGAACCCATCGTCTACGTGGGCTACCTGCCCAACATCCTGGTGGTGCGCTCCGGCCTGGGCGTGGCCAATGTGCAGGAGCTGATCGCCAAGGAAAAGGCCAAGCCCGGCACGCTGAACTACGCATCGTCGGGCAACGGCGCCTCGTCGCACCTGGCGGGCGTGCTGTTCAACGAGATGACCGGCACCAAGCTGCTGCATGTGCCCTACAAGGGCACGGGCCCGGCGCTCAACGATCTGCTGGGCGGGCAGGTGGACATGACGTTTACCGACATCCTCACCGCCATGCCCTATATCAAGACCGACAAGGTCAAGGCCCTGGGCGTGGCCACGGCCAAGCGCTCCAGCGCCATGCCGGACATCCCGACGATCGCCGAGCAGGGCGTGAAGGGCTACGACGTGAGCGTGTTCTTTGGCGTGGTGGCCCCCAAGGGCACGCCGGCCGACCGTATCAAGGTCTTGAACCAGGCGTTCTCGCGCGCGCTCGACTCCGACAGGGTCAAGCAGAGCTTTGCCCAGCAGGGGCTGGAGGGCTCGTCCGACCGCAGCCCGGCCTATCTGGCAAAGTTCATCAAGTCCGAGGTGGACAAATGGGCCAAGGTGGTCAAGCAGGCCGGCGTGCAACTGGATTGACCACATTCCCCGTAGGAGCGGCTTTAGCCGCGAATGAACATGTTCGCGGCTAAAGCCGCTCCTACACCCCCTCATGTGTCGAAAGAAAAAGCAATGAATACGCAAACCCAGGCCGGCGCACTCGCCGGCATCAAGGTTCTCGACCTGTCGCGCATCCTGGGTGGCCCGCTGTGCGGCCAGATCCTGGGCGACCATGGTGCCGACGTGCTCAAGGTGGAGCCACCCCAGGGCGACGACACGCGCGCCTGGGGCCCTCCCTTTAAGGACGGCGTGGCTTCCTACTACTTCGGGCTGAACCGCAACAAGCGCATCCAGTTCCTGGATCTGTCGGCCGCAGAGGGCCAGCAGCGCGTGCGCGAGCTGATGGGCGAGGCCGACGTGGTGGTGGAGAACTTCAAGGTCGGCACCATGGAGAAATGGGGCATAGGCTACGAGCAGGTGCGCGAGCAGTTTCCGCGCCTGGTCTGGTGCCGCGTGACCGGCTTTGGCGCCGACGGCCCGCTGGGCGCGCTGCCCGGCTACGACGCGGCGGTGCAGGCCATGGCCGGGCTGATGAGCATCAACGGCGACGCCGACGGCGACCCGCTGCGCGTGGGCCTGCCGGTGGTGGACATGGTCACCGGCATGAACGCCGTCATCGGCGTGCTGCTGGCGCTGCACGAGCGCGGCAGAAGCGGCCAGGGCCAGCTGGTGGATGCGGCGCTGTACGACAGCGGCCTGTCGCTGCTGCACCCGCACGCGCCCAACTGGTTCATGAGCGGCAAGATCCCGCAGCGCACGGGCAACGCCCACCCCAACATCTACCCCTACGACGTGATCCACACTGGCGGCGCACCGATCTTCCTGGCCGTGGGCAACGACCGGCAGTTCCGCCTGCTGTGCGACTATATCGGCCAGCCGGCCATGGCCGACGACGCACGCTTTGCCACGGCCGGCCAGCGCTCGGTGAACCGCGCGGTGCTGAAACCCCTGCTGGAGCAGGCCTTCACCCAGCGCGACGGCCAGGAGCTGGCCGATGCCCTGATGGCCATAGGCGTGCCCGCCGCGCCGGTGCTGAACGTGGAGCAGGCCCTGCATCACCCGCACACCGTGCACCGCGAGATGGTGGTGAAGATGGGCGACTACCAGGGCCTGGGCGCGCCGGTGAAGCTCAGCCGCACGCCGGCCAGCTACCGCTTTGCGCCGCTGGCCGAGGGCAAGGATTTCATGTAACCGACGGTTGCACCCTATTGCCGGGCCCGCATGTGCGGGCCTTTTTTTTACGCATGTGACACGGGCAAGGGTTTTACCCAGGTGTGTTGGCGTGGGTTGTTCCAAGAATAGAACGGCTTTTTTACAACCAAGACAACCACGCCACACAAGGAGACGCCCACCATGCAAGTAGAGCTCAAGGTCAATGGCAAGCCGGTTTCGGCGGATGTGCCGCCCAACACGCTGCTGGTGCAATTGCTGCGCGAGCATCTGCGCCTGACTGGCACCCATGTGGGCTGCGACACCGCGCAATGCGGCGCCTGCACAGTGATGGCCGATGGCCGGGCCATCAAGTCGTGCAACGTGCTGGCGCTGCAGATGCAGGGCGCGGACATCACCACCGTCGAAGGCCTGGCCCAGGCCGACGGCACGTTGCACCCGGTGCAGGCGGCGTTCAAGGAGTGCCATGGCCTGCAATGCGGCTTCTGTACCCCCGGCATGGTGATGAGCACCGTCGATCTGCTGGCCCACCACCCCCAGGCCAGCGAGGCCGAGATACGCCACCTGCTGGAGGGCAACCTGTGCCGCTGCACCGGCTACCAGAACATCGTCAAGGCGGTGCAGACCGCCCAGAAGGCCATGGCCGCCTGAGGCCCCTGAAAACCACCACCAGGAGACAAGACCATGGGTGCCAATGCATTTGCCAAGCTGCCGCATATCGGCGAATCGCTCAAGCGCAAGGAGGACGTGCGCTTTCTGACCGGCGTGGGCAACTACACCGACGATGTTGACCAGGCGAACCAGAAGTACGCGTACTTCGTGCGCTCGCCGCACGCACATGCGCGCGTCAAGGGCGTGGACACGGCCGAGGCCGCCAAGATGCCCGGCGTGGCCGCCATCTACATCGGCAAGGACATTGAAGGAAAAATGGGCGGCCTGCCCTGCGGCTGGTTGATCAGCAACCCCGACGGCAGCCCCATGAAGGAGCCCATGCACCCCATCCTGGCCATAGGCAAGGTGCGCTACGTGGGTGACCATGTGGCCATGGTGGTGGCCGACACGCTGGAGCAGGCCAGGAACGCCGCCGAGGCCGTGCAGGTGGACTATGAGGAGCTGGCCCCGGTCATCGACATGAAAAAGGCCAAGGACGGCCCGGCGCTGCACGACGAGGCTCCCGACAACCATTGCTACAAATGGACGCTGGGCGACAAGGCGGCGGTGGACGCCGCCTTTGCCGGCGCCGCGCATGTCAGCAAACTGGATCTGGTGAACAACCGCCTGATCCCCAACGCCATAGAGCCGCGCGCCGCCAACGCCAGCTACAACCGCGCCACCGACGAATATGTGCTCTACGTGGCCAACCAGAACCCGCATGTGGAGCGCCTGCTGCTGACCGCCTTCGTGCTGCAGCTGCCCGAGCACAAGGTGCGCGTCATCGCGCCCGACGTGGGCGGCGGTTTCGGCTCGAAGATCTTTCTGTATGCCGAGGACGTGGCCGTCACCTGGGCCGCCAAGCAGCTCAACTGCGCCGTGAAGTGGACGGCCGAGCGCGGCGAGTCGTTCGTGTCCGACGCCCATGGCCGCGACCACATCACCCATGCCGAGATGGCCATGGACAGTGAAGGCAAGTTCCTCGCCATGCGCGTGCACACCGACGCCAACCTGGGCGCCTACCTGTCCACCTTTGCCTCCAGCGTGCCCACCATCCTGTATGGCACGCTGCTGGCCGGCCAGTACACCGCGCCGCAGATCTATGTGGAGGTGGATGGCTGGTTCACCAGCACCGCGCCGGTCGATGCCTACCGCGGCGCCGGCCGGCCCGAGGCCACCTATGTGGTCGAGCGCCTGGTCACGCGCTGCGCCTGGGATCTGGGCCTGTCCCAGGACGAAATCCGCAAGCGCAACTTCATCACCAGCTTCCCCTATCAGACGCCGGTGGCGCTGCAGTACGACATTGGCGACTACCACGCCTGCATGAACCAGGCGCAGCAGCTGGCCGACGTGGCGGGCTTCGCCGCGCGCCGCGCCGCCAGCGAGGCCAGGGGCCTCAAGCGCGGCATGGGCTACAGCAGCTATATCGAGGCCTGCGGCCTGGCGCCCAGCAACATCGCCGGCGCCCTGGGGGCCAGGGCAGGGCTGTTCGAGGCCGGCGAGGTGCGCGTGCACCCCACGGGCAGCGTGACGGTATTCACCGGCTCGCATAGCCATGGCCAGGGGCATGAGACCACGTTTGCCCAGCTGGTGGCGGCGCGCCTGGGGCTGTCGCCGGACCAGGTGGACATCGTGCACGGCGACACCGGCCGCGTGCCCTTTGGCATGGGCACCTACGGCAGCCGGTCGCTCAGCGTGGGTGGCACGGCCATCATGAAGGCGCTGGACAAGATCGAGGCCAAGGCCAAGAAAATCGCCGCCCATTTGATGGAGGCGAGCGACGCCGACATCGAGTTTGCCGGCGGCGAGTTCACGGTGAAGGGCACGGACAAAAAAATCCCGTTTGCCCAGGTGGCGCTGACGGCCTATGTGCCGCACAACTACCCGCTGGACAAGCTGGAGCCCGGCCTGAACGAGACCGCCTTCTACGACCCGGTGAACTTCACCTTTCCCGCAGGCACCTATATCTGCGAGGTGGAGGTAGACCCGCAGACCGGCGTGGTGCGCGTGGACCGCTTCACCGCCGTGGACGACTTCGGCGTCATCATCAACCCCATGATCGTCGAGGGCCAGGTGCATGGCGGCCTGGTGCAGGGCATAGGCCAGGCACTCTTGGAGCATGGCGTGTATGACCCGGACAGCGGCCAGCTGCTCACCGGCAGCTACATGGACTACGCCATGCCGCGCGCCGCCAACTTCCCTGAGTTCAAACTCGGTCATGTGTGCACGCCCTGCACGCACAACCCCATCGGCAGCAAGGGCTGCGGCGAGGCGGGGGCCATAGGCTCGCCGCCGGCCGTCATCAACGCCGTGCTGGATGCGCTCAAACCCCTGGGCGTGACCGACATCGACATGCCCGCCACGCCGCACCGCGTCTGGCAGGCCATCCAGAACGCCCAGGCTTGAAAGGACAAGCACCATGTACGCATTCACCTACGAACGCCCCGCCTCCCTGGCCGACGCCTTGAAGCTGGCCCAGGCCGGCGGCAAGCTGCTGGCCGGCGGCCAGACCCTGCTGGCATCCATGAAGCTGCGCCTGGCCGCGCCCGAGCAGCTGGTGGACCTGGGCGCCATCCCCGAGCTCAAGGGCATACGCCGCGAGGGCAACAGCATCGTCATCGGCGCCATGACCTGCCACGCCGACGTGGCTGAAAGCGCCGAGCTGCGCGCCGCCATCCCCGCGCTGGCAGCATTGGCCGGCGGCATTGGCGACAAGCAGGTGCGCGCGCGGGGAACGCTTGGCGGTTCGGTGGCCAACAACGACCCGGCCGCCGACTACCCCGCCGCGCTGCTGGCGCTGGGCGCCACGGTGCACACCACGGCGCGCGCCATCGCGGCCGATGACTTCTTCCAGGGGCTGTTTGCCACGGCGCTGGAAGAGGGCGAGCTGATCACCGCGGTGAGCTTTCCCATCCCGAAGAAGGCGGCCTACGTCAAGTTCGTGCAGCCGGCCTCGCTGTTCGCGCTGATTGGCGTGTTTGTCGCGCAGACCGATGGTGGCGCCCGGGTCGCCGTGACCGGCGGCGGCAACGGCGTGTTCCGCCATGCGGGCCTGGAGGCGGCGCTGTCGGCCAGCTTCACGCCCGATGCCGTCGCCGGCGTGGCCACGGACGAGGGTGAGATGTCCAGCGACCTGCATGGCAGCGCGGCTTACCGCGCCCACCTGGTGGGCGTGATGGCGCAGCGCGCCGTGGCCCAGGCGCTGGCTTGAGCCGCGCCACTCCCTCCCCCACCGGGCGAGGGTAGGGGTGGGGGGCAGCAAGGCCTGCGTCTTCATGCCGGCAAGATGCCGGCGCTCCCGGCCCCCATCCCCGCCTTCCCCCAGAGGGGGCGGAATTCGGGACATGCCATGGTTCAGATGTTTTTGGCATCTATCCAATACTCAGCAAGCGCAAACAGCTATTGTTTTTGAATACTCCGCTCATGCCACAACCACCCTGCGCCTGCACCAGCATCGACGAACTGGCCGCCGCCCTGCAGTCCGTCGGCTACTTTGCCGACCGGCGCCTGGCCACGGCGGTGTTCCTGGCGCTGAAGCTGCAGCGCCCGCTGCTGCTGGAGGGCGAGCCCGGCGTGGGCAAGACCGAGCTGGCCAAGGCGCTGGCCCAGGTGCTCTCGCGCCAGCTGCTGCGCCTGCAATGCTTTGACGGCCTGGAGCAGCGGGAGGCCCTGTATGAATGGAACTACGCCGCCCAGCTGCTGCACCTGCGTGCGGCCGAGGGTACGGCGTCGGCCAACGCACTGGAGCAGGAGGTCTACCAGCCGCGCTACCTGGTGCGCCGCCCGCTCCTGCAGGCGCTCGAAGCCCCGGCGCCGGGCGCGCTGCTCCTGATCGACGAGGTGGATCGTGCCGACGAGCCCTTCGAGGCCTTTCTGCTCGAATACCTGGGCGAGTACCAGGTCAGCATTCCCGAGCTGGGCACCATCAGCGCCGCCGTGCCGCCGGTGACCATCCTGACCAGCAACCGCACGCGTGAGCTGAACGACGCCGTCAAGCGCCGCTGCCTGTACCACTGGCTGGACTACCCCGAGCGCGAGCGCGAGCTGGCCATCGTGCGCGCCCTGGTGCCCCAGGCGGCGCGCCAGCTGGCCGACCAGGTGGCGGCCTTTGTGCAGCAGCTGCGCGCCAGCCCCCATGGGGATCGGTTCCAGCGCGCGCCCGGCATTGCCGAGACGGTGGAATGGGCACGCGCGCTGGTGGCGCTGGACACCGTCACGCTGGACCCCGAGGTGGTGGTGGACACCGCCGGCATCCTGTTCAAGCAGCGTGACGACCTGGCCGCGCTGGATCTGGCGCTGGCGCAACAGGCCCTGGCCGCCAGCCAGCCGGGCGCCTGAAGGCCATGGCCGACCCGTTCGCCGCCCAGCAAGCCACGCAGCAGCGCGTGCCGCAACTGGGCGACGCGCGCAGCGGCAAGCTGGCCGGCAACCTGACCGCCTTTGGCCGGGCCCTGCGCCGCACCGGCGTGCCGGTGGACGCGGCGCGCATGGCCCTGGCGCAGCAGGCGGTGCAGCTGGTGGGCGTGGCGCGCAAGGGCGACATGGCCGCCGCGCTGGAGGCGGTGCTGGTTGGCCGCGCGCAGGATCGCGCGGTGTTCCGCGAGCTGTTCGAGGTTTTCTTTCGCGACCCGGATCTGGCCAGCAAGCTGCTGGCACAGATGCTGCCGCGGGCCGAGGGCCGGGCCGAGCCGCCGCGCCAGCGCCCGCGCGTGCGCGAGGCCCTGCAGCGCCCCAAGCCGCCAGCCGGCAGCGTGGAGCAGCCCGAGCAACAGGTGGATCTGGACGCCGCCATGAGCGCCAGCCGCCTGGCGCGGCTGAAGAACGCCGACTTCAACCAGCTGAGCGCCAGCGAATTCCAGCTGGTCGAGCGCCTGGTGCGGGACATTGCGCTGCCGCTGCCCAGCGTGGCCGCGCGGCGCATGCGCGCGGGCGGGCGCGGCGCGCGCATCCACTGGGCGCGCACGCTGCGCCAGGCCGCGCGCCATGGTGGCGACCTGGTGGTGCTGCAGCGCCAACAGCGGCGCCAGCAGGCCCTGCCGCTGTTGGTGCTGGTGGATGTGTCCGGCTCCATGGAGCGCTACGCGCGCCTGCTGCTGGCCTTCATCCATGCCGCCACGGCGCGCGTGCGCGTGGACGGCCAGGCCCAGCGCCTGCGCCGTGAGGTGTTTGCCTTTGGTACCGGCCTGACCGACCTGGGCCCGGCCTTTCGCGAGAGCGATACCGACGCCATGCTGCAGCGCGCCGGCCAGGCGATACACGACTTTGCCGGGGGTACGCGCCTGGGTGACAGCCTGGCCAGACTGCGCCAGCAGCATGCGCGGCGCCTGGTCGGGCGGCGCACGCTGGTGCTCATCGTCAGCGACGGGCTCGACACCGGCGAGCCCGAGGACCTGGCGCGCGAGCTCGACTGGCTCAAGCACCGCTGCCGGCGCCTGCTGTGGCTCAACCCGCTGCTGCGCTTTGACGGCTATGAGCCGAGCGCGCGCGGCGCTGCCGTGCTGCACCGCGCGGCCGACGCCATGCTGGCCGTGCACAACGTGACCCGGCTGCAGCAACTGGCCGGCGCCATCGCCAGCCTGATGAAACAATAAACCCAAGGAGACAGACCATGGAAATGCAAGGCGCACGCCAGCTGGCGATCACCCAGCAACAGGCCTGGGAGGCCTTGAACGACCCCGAGGTGCTGAAACTCTGCATCCCCGGCTGCGACAGCATCGAGGCCACGGGCGACAACGCCTACGCCCTGGTCAACGCCATCAAGGTCGGCCCGGTGGCGGCCAAGTTCAAGGGCGCGATTGCGCTGGCCGACGTCAACGCACCGCACAGCTACACGCTGAACTTCGAGGGCAACGGCGGCGTCGCCGGCTTTGGCAAGGGCAGCGCCCAGGTGTCGCTGGCGCCACAGGAAGAGGGCTGTGAGCTGGCCTACAGCGTCAACGCCACCGTGGGCGGCAAGATCGCCCAGGTCGGCCAGCGCCTGATCGACGGCGTGGCCAAGTCCATGGCCGAGAGCTTTTTCAAGCGCTTTGATGAGGAAATGCAGCGCCGCCATGGCCCGCCGCCCGAGGAGACTGAGGAAAAGCCCGGCGCACTGAAAAAAATGTGGTCCAGGCTCAAGGGCGGTGACAAGGGCACCGCGTCCCCGGCAGAGGAGACATAGCCATGGAAAACCTCGACGTCACCGTGCTGCGCGCGCTGCGCGACTGGCGCTTGGCGGGCAAGCCGGCGCTGCTGGTCACGGTGGTGCGCACCTGGGGCTCGTCGCCGCGGCCGGTGGGCTCCATCATGGCGCTGTGCGCGGACGGTTCGGTCATGGGTTCGGTCTCGGGCGGCTGTATTGAAGATGATTTGATAGCACGCTACGCCCATGCGGCGGGCGCTGACGCGCTGCCGCGCAGCGGGCCGCCGCAGTTCGCAAAGTACGGCGTGACGGCCGACGAGGCCTTTCGCTTTGGCCTGCCCTGCGGCGGCACGCTGGAGCTGCTGCTGGAGTTCGACCCCGACGGCGCCAGCATCGCCGCCCTGGTGCAGGCGCTGGATGCCGGCCGGCTGATGCACCGCCGCGTGCGCCTGGGCGACGGCGCCGTGACGCTGGAGGCAACGGATGCGCCGGCGGAGCTGGTGCTGGGCGGCGCGCAGCTCACCAACACCTTCGGCCCGGAATACCGCATGCTCATCATCGGCGCCGGGCAGATGAGCGAATACCTGGCCACCATGGCGCAGTTCTGCGGCTTTGCCGTCAGCGTCTGCGACCCGCGCGAGGAATACCGCGGCGCCTGGAGCGTGCCCGGAGTGCGCCTGCTGACCACCATGCCCGACGACACCGTGGCCGCCTTTGCCCCGGATGCACGCTCCTGCGTGGTGGCCCTGACGCATGACCCCAAGCTGGACGACCTGGCGCTGCTCCAGGCGCTGGAGACGCCGGCCTTCTACATCGGCGCCATCGGCAGCCGGCGCAACAACGCCGCGCGGCGCCAGCGCATGACCGAGCACTTGGGCCAGACCGAGGAGGGTCTGGCGCGCCTGCGCGGGCCGATCGGCATCTACATCGGCAGCAAGACCCCGCCCGAGATCGCCGTCAGCGTCATGGCCGAGGTGCTGGCCGTGAAGAACGGCGTGCCCCTGCCGCGCGACATGGATGTGGCCCATGTCAAGGACAGCCAGGGCCAGGCGGCGGCCGGCTCGGCCTGCAAGGTGGGTTGATGGGCCAGGGCGAGGGCGTGGCCGCCGTGGTCATGGCGGCGGGCGCGGGCCGGCGCATGGGCTATTTCCCCAAGTCGCTGCTGGAGCGCGACGGCGAGCCGCTGCTGCTGCGCCAGATCCGCCTGCTGGGCGAGGCGGGTGTCAGCACGGTGGTGGTGGTGCTGGGCCACCATGCGGCGCCGCTGCAGGCGGTGCTGGCGCAGGCCGCGCCCAGGCCCGGAATGGCCCTGCGCTGGGTGCTCAACCCCGCGCCCGAGGAGGGCCCGGGCGGGTCGCTGCGCTGCGGCCTGGCGGCGCTGCCGCCCGACGCTGAAAGCTTGCTGGTGCTGCTGGGCGACCAGCCCCTGTTGGAGCCGCAGGATCTGCAGGCCATGCTGGCCGCCTGGCGCGCGCGGCCGGCCGGTGTGGAGCTGGTGCTGCCCCAGCATGCCGGCCAGCCCGGCCACCCCATCGTCTTTGGCCCGCTGCTGCGCCAGGTGGTGATGCAGGCCCAGGGCGGGCAGGGGGTGCGTGAATGGCGGCGCGCACATCCGGCCCAGGTGCAGGCGCTGGCGCTGGAGCACGCGCGCTGCACCACCGACGTCGATACACCCGAGGATCTGCGCCGACTGGGTGAACGCTGGGGGGTGTGGATCAGGCCGCCTCGGCCAGCAGATCCTGCAGCGCCTTGACCTGCTGGCGCAGGCGTTCGTTCTCGGCCTCCAGCTCGGTCACGCGCTGCCGCAGCTGCGCGGCGTCGGGCGGCGCCGCTGCCGCTTCGCCCTCGGCGGCCATGTCCTGGGTGCCGGCCTTGGGTTTTTTCTTCGCCTCGCGCACCCGCTTGGCGGCCTGCTTGAGATCCTGCGCACCGCCCGCGGCGGCGGCCTGCTGCTCCTCAACCGATAGCGTGGCGACGACCGCGGCGGCGTTTAGCGACAACTCGCCAGACTTGACGGCGGCCACCACCTCGGGTGCGGCGTTCTGGTGGATGGCCTCGATGGCCTTCACCTGGGCCGCCGTCAGGCGCGCGGCGCGGGCCAGGGCCTCGCGCGTGTCCAGCGCGTCCTCGGGTACCTTGGCAACTGTTGCCAGGGCCTTGGCCACCACGGGGTCGGTGTCGCCCTCCCAGGGGGCCTGGCCGCCGGGCGACTGCGCGGCCTCGGCCTTGGCGGCCACCACGGCGGCGGCGGCCTGGGCGCGGCGCTCGGCAATGATCTCGCGCTTCTTCAGCGCCAGCACGCCGCGCTGGAACTCGGAGACGCTGCGCCGGCCCAGGTGCTGGTCGATCATCCACAGGTGCACGTCCTCCATGCTCTGAAAGCGGGTGTTTTGCACCGTCTGGAAGGGCAGGCCATGCTGCTGGCAGATGCCGTAGCGGTTGTGGCCGTCCACCAGCACGTCGCCCCACAGCACCAGCGCGTCCCGGCAGCCCTCGGCCAGGATGCTGCGCTCCAGCGCGTCGTGCTCGTCGGGCGTGAGCGGGTCGATATAGGCCTTGAGTTCGGGCAGGACGACGATGGTTTCGGGATTCATGGGGTGTCGAACAAGCGAAAAAATGGATAAAGGCCCCGGCGGGGACCTTTGAGGCAAAACGGTTGATGGGTGGTAGGCATCAGATCAGACCGCGAGCCCTCACCCCCACCCTCTCCCAGAGGGAGAGGGGGTAAAACCGGCGCAACCGGTCGCCCTCGCCCCTTTGGGGAGAGGGAGGGGTGAGGGGGTTTCAGGAGGGCTGCAGCAGCCGCGCGATCAAGGCACCCTCCACCGGTCCCTCCAGCGGTATGCGCACGCGCACCGGGCTGCCCTGGGCCACCTGTACGGGTTCGCCATGCAGGTTGAACATTTTTTCCAGCAGCACCTGGCGGTTGCCCTGGGGGTGGATGATCTCCAGCCGGTCGCCCACGGCGAAGCGGTTCTTGGTCTCCACCTCGGCCAGGCCGTCGCTATAGCCGCGCACCTCGCCGACAAAGTGGCTGCGTTGCAGCACGCTGTGGCCGGTTTCGTAGTTCTGGTAGTCGTTGGCCGGGCGGCGCTCCAAGAGACCCCCGGTGTAGCCGCGGTTCGCCAGGCCTTCCAGCTCGGTGATCAATTCGGGGTTGAAGGGCCGGCCGGCCACGGCGTCGTCGATGGCGCGGCGGTAGACCTGGGCGGTGCGTGCCACGTAGTACAGGCTCTTGGTGCGGCCCTCGATCTTGAGCGAATCGACGCCTATCTGCACCAGGCGCTGCACATGCTCCACGGCGCGCAGGTCGCGGCTGTTCATGATGTAGGTGCCGTGCTCGTCCTCCATGATGGGCATCAGCTCGCCGGGGCGGTTGGCTTCTTCCAGCAGGTAGACCTGGTCGGCCTTGGGGTGGCGGGCAATCTGCGTGCCGGTGAACTGCGCGTCGGCGTCCTCGCGTGACTTGGTGAAGCTGAAACCCTTGTCCATGGTGCTGGCCAGGGCCTCGCCGGTGTTCGGATCCACCTGGGCGTCATGCGTCTTGTACTCCCAGCGGCAGGCGTTGGTGCAGGTGCCCTGGTTGGGATCGCGGTGGTTGAAGTAGCCCGACAGCAGGCAGCGGCCGGAGTAGGCGATGCACAGCGCGCCGTGCACGAAGACCTCGATCTCCATGTCCGGGCATTCCTGGCGGATCTTCTCGATCTCGTCGAGTGCCAGCTCGCGCGAGAGGATGATGCGCGACACGCCCATCTTCTGCCAGAACTTGACCGTTGCCCAGTTGGTGGTGTTGGCCTGCACCGAGAGATGGATCTCGGTCTCGGGCCACTTTTCCTTGACCATCATGATGAGGCCGGGGTCGGCCATGATGAAGGCGTCGGGCTGGCAGGCGATGACGGGTTCGATGTCGCGCAAATAGGTGCGTACCTTGTCGTTGTGCGCGATCAGGTTGCTGGTGACGAAGAACTTCTTGCCGCGCGCGTGCGCTTCCTGGATGCCCTGGGCGATCTGCTCCAGGCGGAATTCATTGTTGCGCGCGCGCAGCGAGTAGCGCGGCTGGCCGGCATAGACGGCGTCGGCGCCGAAGTCGTAGGCCGCGCGCATCTTGTCCAGCGAGCCGGCGGGCAGCAGCAGTTCGGGGGCTTTGAGGGTCATGGGGGGCGATTTTCGTTCATGCGCCATGCTGGGGCAGGGCGCGCGGGTAATCGCTGGCGCACGCATCGTCCCTGGTGGATTAATGGCAAAAATGCCTGACTATGCACATATCGCAGATACCCCTCACCCCTCCCTCTCCCCAAAGGGGCGAGGGCGACCGGTTGTGCCGGCATTACACCCTCTCCCTCTGGGTGGGGTGGGGGCTCGCGGCCCAGCCTGAGACATGTGCCTAGTCAGGCAAAAATGGCCATAAACCCAGGTGGGACAAGCGCGAACAGCTCTCTTTTTTTGCTGGTCAATCCTTGGGGCGGAAGACGATCACGAACGATGGCGGCACGCGCCCGTCGACGTCGCGCGGCAGGGTCTCGGTGCGCTGCAGGGCGCGGATCACGGCGTCGTCCCAGGCCTTGTTGCCGCTGGAGTGCGTGATGCGCGTTCCTACGATGGTGCCGTCCGGCGCGGCGCGCACCTCGACTTCGGCGCGCGGGTTGCCGTCCACCTGGTCGGGGAAGACGATGTTGGGCTTGACCTTGGCCGCCACCTTGCCGCCGTAGCCGCCCGAGGGGCCGGCGTAGCGTTGGGCCGTGCCCGTGGCCGTCTCGCCACCGGTGGCACCGGCCAGGCCCTGCATGCGGCGGACGTTCGCCTGGTGGCGTGCATCGGCCTCCTTGGCCTCGCGCGCTTCCTCGGCCTTGCGGCGCTTGTCCTCGGCGAGTTTTTTCGCCTTTTCCTGCTCGGCCTTCTCGGCTTTTTCGGCCTTCTCGCGCTCGGCCTTTTGCTGGGCCAGCTGGCGTTCCTTCTTGTCCTGCTCCAGACGCTCGCGGCGTTCTTCTTCCTTGCGTTCGCGCTCGCGCTTGTCGCGTTCTTGCTGCAGCTCGTGTTTTTTCTTCAGTTCTTCCTGGCGCTTCTTCTCGCGCTCCAGGGCAATGTCGGCCTCGCGCTGGTCGGGCTCGGCCTGGCGTGGCGGCGGGGGTGGCGGCGGTGGTGGCGCGGGCGTGGGTTTTGGTTCGGGCGCGGGCGCGGGCGCGGGCGGCGGCGGCGGGGCTTCGGCGCGTGGCGCGGCCTGCTGGGGCACGGCGGCCCACAGCTCGGCCTCCACGGCGGATTGGTCGCTGCTGCTCTTCCAGTTCACGCCCCAGGTCAGCGCGCCCACCAGCACGGCGTGGGCCAGCACCGCCAGGGCGATGGCCCGCATGCGGCCGGGCGGGCGCGGCGGGGCGAACTGGTCGCGGTCGTGTAGGGCTGCCTGCATGCGCGTGGGTGATCCTTGGGGTTCAGCCGCCGCTCTTGACGGCCAGCGCAACGCGCGCCACGCCGGCGCGCTGCAGCTCGGACATGGCCTTCATCACCGAGTCGTAAGAGGCCGTCTTGTCGGCGCTGATGAGCACCGGCGTGTTCTCGGGCTGATCCTTGAGCCAGGTCTTGGCCGTGTGGCCCAGCTGCGCCAGCGGCACGCTGCGCTCATTGCCGTCGGCCTTGAAACGCAGGCTGCCGTCCTTGTCCACGATGACATCGGCACGCTTTGTGGGCGGTGGCTTGGAACTCTTGCCGACGGAAGGCAGATTGACCGAGCTGGGCGTGAGCATGGGCGCGGTCACCATGAAGATGATGAGCAGCACCAGCATCACGTCGATGAAGGGCACCATGTTGATCTCGTTCATGGAGCGGCGGCGGCTGCCGCTGCGGGACGCCATTGCGGGCATGACGGGCCTCCCTTCAATGTCCCGAGGGGCTACCGGGCTGGGCGCCCAGGTTGCGCTGCAGGATGTTGGAGAACTCTTCGATGAAGGTCTCCTGGTGCGTGGCCACGCGGTCGATGTCGCGGGCGAAACGGTTGTAGGCGATCACGGCCGGAATCGCGGCGAACAGGCCGATGGCGGTGGCGACCAGGGCCTCGGCGATGCCGGGCGCGACGGTGGCCAGCGTGACCTGCTCCATGCCGGCAAAACCGGTGAAGGCGTGCATGATGCCCCACACCGTGCCAAACAGGCCCACATAGGGCGAGACTGAGGCCACCGAGCCGAGGAAGGACAGGCTGGACTCGATCACGTCCATCTCGCGCTGGAAGCTCGCGCGCATGGCGCGGCGGGCGCCGTCGAGCAGCGTGCCGGCGTCACTGATGCGGCGCTCGCGCAGCTTTTGATATTCGCGCATGCCGCTGGCGAAGATGCGCTCCATGGGACCGGCGCTCTTGGCGTTGTGCGCGGCAGCGGCGAACAGCTCGTTCAGGCTGGTGCCAGACCAAAAGTCGCGTTCGAAGTCCTCGTTCAGAGCCTTCACGCGCTTCAGCGCGAACAGCTTGCGGAAGATGGCGGCCCAGCTGGCCACGGAGACGGCGAGCAGCAGCAGCATCACCAGTTGCACCACCCAGCTGGCGCCCAGCACCAGGCTGAGCATGGACATGTCTTGGGAATTCATGATCGGGAAATTGCTTGCAAAACAGAATCAGGGATGCGCGCCGCGCGCATGCTGGTGCCATCGACCCAGCCTATGCGTATGCTGGCTTCGCACAGCAACTGGGGCTGGGCTGGCGTGGCTTGTGTTGTCAGGAAGGCCTGTTGTTCGATTGTCATGGATGCACGGCCACTGTCCTGGAGCCTGGCCGTAACAATCAGTTCATCGTCCAGCCGGGCCGGGCGCAGGTAGCGCAGGCGCGCGTCGGTTACGACAAACATGCCGCCGGTTTGTTCCCGCAACTGCTGCTGGCCCAAATCCAGCGCGCGCAGCCACTCGGTGCGCGCGCGCTCGAAGAACTTGAGGTAGTTGGCGTAGAACACGATGCCGCCGGCATCGGTGTCCTCCCAGTAGATGCGTACCGGCCACTCGAAAGCCATGCTGCGTCAGCCGATCAAACGCTGCAAACGGCTGACCGCCTCCTGCAGCTGGGCCATGGAGTTTGCGGTGGAAAAACGCACATGGCGCGCCGTGTCGGCCGTGCCGAAGTCGCGCCCCGGCGTGATGGCCAGATGGGCGCGGCGCATGAGCTCAAACGCGAAGTCCCAGCTGCCATCGACACCCAGCCTGTGCGCCACCTGCGTGCAGTCGGCCCAGGCATAGAAGGCGCCGTCGGGCATGACGGGCACGCTCAATCCGAGCTTGTTGAGTTCGGGAATGAAGTAGTCGCGCCGCGCCTTGAACTCGGCGCGCCGGCGCTCGTACTCGGCGATGCTCTCTGCCTCGAAGCAGGCCAGGGCGGCGTGTTGCGAGATGGTGGAGGCGCAGATGAACAGGTTTTGCGCCAGGCGCTCGACCACCGGCACCATGGCATCCGGCACCACCATCCAGCCCAGGCGCCAGCCGGTCATGTTGAAGTACTTGCTGAAGCTGTTGATGCTGATGATGTCGTCGCCCAGCGCCAGCGCGCTGTGGCCGTACTGCTCCTCGTACGACAGGCCCAGGTAGATCTCGTCGATGATGGTCAGGCCGCCCTTGGCGCGCACCACCTGGTGTATGGCGCGCAGCTCATCGGGGGCGATCGAAGTGCCCGTGGGGTTGGAAGGCGAGGCCAGCAAAACGCCGCGCGTTTTTTCTCCCCACGCCGCTTCGACCTTGGCGGCGCTGAGCTGAAAGCGTTCCTCGGCGGTGGTCGGGATCAGCACCGCCTTGCCCTCGGCCGCGCTCACGAAGTGGCGGTTGCAGGGGTAGCTGGGGTCGGGCATCAGGACCTCGTCGCCGGCGTCGATCAGCGCCAGGCAGGCCAGCTGCAGCGCGGCCGAGGCCCCGGCCGTGATCACGATGCGCCGCGCCGGCACATCGACGCCAAAGCGCGTGGCGTACCAGTCGCTGATGCGCTCGCGCAGCGGCTCCAGGCCCAGGGCGTTGGTGTACTGCGTCAGGCCGTCGCGTATGGCGCGCTCGGCCGCCTGTTGCACGAGCGGCGGGGCGGTGAAATCCGGCTCGCCGATGTTCAGGAAGATCATCGGCTCGCGCGTGCCGGCCACTTCGCGCGCCATTGCCTGCGCGGCCTTGGCCACTTCCATCACGTAAAAGGGTTCTATGCGCTCGGCGCGGGTGGAGAACTTCATGACACTGTGCCTGCCGCCGCCCAGGGCGCACGGGCTTGAGAGAAACAAAAGGGGCTCAGCTGGCCTTGCCGGCGGCCTTGTCGGCCTCGACCTCGGCGGCGCGCAGCTGCGGCGCCAGGCCGTTCAAGACGCCGTTGACGTACTTGTGGCCATCGGTGCCGCCGAATTCCTTGGCCAGCTCGATGCACTCGTTGATGACCACGCGCCAGGGCACGTCGGGGCAGTGCTGGAACTCGTACACGCCTATCCACATCACGGCATGCTCTATGGGCGAGATCTCGGCCAGCTTGCGGTCGAGCTGCGGCGTGATCAGCTCGTCCATGAACTGGGCGGTGGTGATGCAGCCGTGCAAGAGCGCGTCGTAATGCGCGGCATCGGCCTTGTGAAAGCCTGACAGGTCGCGCGTGAACAGGTCGATGGAGCTGGCGTCGTTGCCGCCCACCAGATGCTGGTACAGCGCCTGCAGGGCAAATTCACGGGCACGCGAGCGGGCCGACTTGGAGCCCGCCTTGCGCGCGCCGGTGCTGGTGGTGCCGGTGCGCGACTGGCGCGGGGGGCGCTTGGACGCGGGGGCCTCGCTCACTGCAGCTCCTCCAGCAGCCTGGCCATCTCCACGGCCACGCGGGCGGCGTCCACGCCCTTGTCGGTTTGGCGCGCGATGGCCTGCTCCAGGTTCTCGGTGGTCAGGATGGCGTTGGCGATCGGGATCTGGTAGTCAAGCCCCACGCGCGTCACCCCCGCGCCGGACTCGTTGGCCACCAGTTCGAAGTGGTAGGTCTCGCCGCGGATGATGCAGCCCAGGGCGATCAGCGCGTCGTACTCATCGCGCTCGGCCATGGCCTGCAGCGCCAGCGGCACCTCCAGTGCGCCGGGCACCAGCACATGGTGGATATGCGCCTCCTGCACGCCCAGCTTGATCAGCTCGGCGCGGCAGGCCGCGGCCAGGGTGTTGGTGATGCCTTCGTTGAAGCGGGCCTGAACCAGGCCGATGTGCAGTTCGCTGCCGTTGAGCTGCGCCGCCGTGCCTTTGTCTGCGTCAAACATGTCTTATTCCTTGGGGATGTAGCCGGTGATTTCCAAACCGTAGCCTGTCATGCTGGGCATGCGCCGGGGCTGGCCCATGAGCTGCATGCGCGCCACGCCGACCTCGCGCAGGATCTGCGCGCCCACGCCGTAGGTGCGCAAGTCCATGCGGCCGCGCTCGGGCGCCTGGGCGGCGCGCGCCTTGCCCTCGAACTGCTCGAGCAGTTGCTCGCCGGTTTCGCCGCAATTGAGCAGCACGGCCACGCCGCGGCCCTGGGCGGCGATGTGGCGCAGGCTGGCGTCTAGGCTCCAGGAATGCATGGCGCGGCTGGGCTCCAGCGTGTCCAGCACCGACAGCGGCTCGTGCACGCGCACCGGCACGCTGTCGGCCGCATCCCACTGTCCCATGACCAGCGCCAGGTGCACCGCCTGGCTGGGTTCGTCGCGGAAGGCATGGGCGGTGAACTCACCAAACGCCGTCTGCATGGGGCGCGAGCCCACCTTGTGCACCAGCGACTCGGTGCGGCTGCGGTATTCGATCAGGTCGGCGATGGTGCCAATCTTCAGGCCATGCTCGGCGGCAAACAGCTGCAGGTCGGGCAGGCGGGCCATGGTCCCGTCGTCCTTCATCACCTCGCAGATCACGGAAGACGGGCTGCAGCCGGCCATGGCGGCCAGGTCGCAGCCGGCTTCGGTGTGGCCGGCGCGCATCAGCACGCCGCCATCGACCGCCTGCAGCGGGAAGATATGGCCGGGCTGCACCAGGTCGGCAGCCTGGGCATTGGGTGCCACGGCGGCCTGCACGGTGCGCGCGCGGTCGGCGGCGCTGATGCCGGTGGTCACGCCCTCGGCGGCCTCGATGGAGACGGTGAAGGCGGTGCCCATCTTGGTGCCGTTGCGCGCCACCATGGGCGGCAGTTGCAGGCGCTCGCAGCGCTCGCGCGAGAGGGTCAGGCAGATCAGGCCGCGGCCGAAGCGGGCCATGAAGTTGATGGCCTCGGGCGTGACATGGTCGGCGGCGATGACCAGATCGCCTTCGTTCTCGCGGTCTTCCTCATCGACGAGGATGACGATGCGCCCGGCGCGCATCTCGGCCACGATGTCTTGCACGGGCGAGATGGGGGCGGGCGTGAGGGGGGTGTTCATGCGGGGCCTTTGCGTAGTCCGTGCGCCCTGGGGCAGCGCGCGTTCCCCGGCGGGTGGGCCCCAAAGAACGGCGATGCGGCCGCGGGCCGCACGGGTGAGGGATGCGGTGATCCCGAAAGACGGCGATTTTAGTCCACGGCGTCAGATGGCGGAGGCTTCGAGCCGGATGTCGCTCATCGGATAGGCCACGCAGGGCAGCACGCAGCCCTCGGCCTTTTCCTCGGGCGACAGGCCGGGCCAGTCGATGGCGTAGCGCACCTCGCCGTCGGCCAGCATGCCGATGCAGGTGCGGCAGCTGCCGTTGCGGCAGGAGCTGGGCCAGTCGATGCCGCCTTGCTCCAGCGACAGCAGCAGGGGCTGCTCGGGCCAGGCATCGCACTGGGTGCCGTCATCGCCCACGCGGGCAATGAAAAAGGGTGGGGTCGTGTTTTCCATAGAAAATGCCTTCAACGCTTGTCGGGAAAGCGCAAATAGCTATCAAAATAATAGTAAAAAGAATCTAAGGGAGCTGCCTGAAAATTGGGCATTGCAGGTCTGGGCATTGCAAATCAGGCACTTAAGACCGCCATACAGCGCTTGTCCAAAGTTATCCCCAGGATTGTCCAATGGCCTGTGGAACAACTCCTGGCCAGGCTGCCTAAAAATTCATCATCGCAAGCAAAATCATTACAAATCAAATACTTGCAATCGCAGTACAGCGGTTGTTCAGGCTTATCCACATGTTTGTCCAGTGCCACCAGGGATAAGCTGGCTCAGGGTTCGCGCGCATCTTCAGTCGCGGTGCGGCTCAGGTTGGCTGGCACCGCCTCGCCCATGCGGCGCGCGCGGAACAGCGCGGCACGCATCAGGAAGATGTTGGTCACGGGGACGGTGACGGCCACGAACAGGGCGATCAGCAGCGCATGCACGGCCAGGCCTTCGCCCACCATGGAGAAGTACAGCAGCGTGGCATGCATGACGCACCAGCAGGCCATGGTGGCAATGATGGCCGGGGCATGCACGCGCTCGAAATAGCTTTTCAGGCGCAGCAGCCCGAGCGAGCCCAGAAAGGCAATCGCGGCACCGGCCAGTACCAGCAGCGAGACGCTGATGTCCAGCCACAGGGGCAGATCCTGGCCATTCACTCGATCACCTCGCCGCGCAGCAGGAACTTGGCCATGGCCGTGGAACTGGCAAAACCCACCAGGGCGATGAGCATGGCGGCCTCGAAGTAATGCTGACTGCCGTAGTAGATGCCCAGCACCAGCATCAGCAGCATGCCGTTCAAATAGATGCAGTCCAGCGCCAGCACCCTGTCCTGCGCGGCCGGGCCCTTGAGCAGGCGCACCAGGCACAGCACCATGGCCGCAACGAGCATAAACAGGGCGCTGGGCAAGGCCCACGCAAGCAGGGAGCCGGTCATTCGAAGATCTCCATCAGGGGGCGCTCGTAGCGCGTCTGTACATGCTGCACGATGGCCTCGCGGTCATGTACCTCCAGCACATGCAGCATGAGCATGGAGCGGTCGCGCGAGAGCTCGGCCCAGACCGTGCCGGGCGTGATGCAGACGATCATGGCCAGTACCGCCAGGCCGTTGGGGTCGCGCAGCTCAAGCGGTATCTTCACGAAGTCGGCGCTGTGGCGGCGCGTGCGCGGCAGCAGCAGAAAGCGCAGCACGGCGATGTTGGACTGGGTCGTGTCCACCACCACCGTCCAGCACAGCCGCAGCACCGTGCCCAGGTGGCGCACGCGCACCTTTTGCGGGCGCAGCTCCTTGAACAGCACCGGCAACCCCAGGGCCAGCAGCAGGGCCAGCAGCAGGTGGCCGGGGCTGAGCGAGCGGTTGAGCAGCAGCCAGACCACAAACAGCCCGAACGAGACCAGCGGTGCGGGCAGGATTTTCTTCATCATGGCCGGGCCTCCTTTCCGGCGGGCCGGGCACTGTCGCCGGGGCCGGTCCGCGGCGGTGCGTTCAGCACGGCACGCACATAGCCGGCGGGGGCGTACAGCGCCCGGGCCGTGGCCGTGGTGAAGCGCATCACGCCCTCGGCCTGGACGGTCAGTACCACGCAGGCGGCCAGCAGCAACGCGATGGGAAGGCCTTCGAGCACATGCAGCTGCGGCCTGTCCCTCTCCGAGGCGGCCCAGAAATGGCGGATCCCGGACCGTGTCAGCGCCATCAGAGCCACCAGGCCCGTGCCAATCATCAGCGCCAGCAGCGTCCAGCCGGCCGGCCCGGGGCTGGTACCCGGCGCGGTGCCCAGGCCCTGCGGATCGAGCAGCGGGCCGAGCATGGCGAACTTGCCGATGAAGCCCGACAACGGCGGCAGCCCGGCGATCACCAGGGTGCTCATCAGATAGGCCAGGCCCATGAAGGCGGTGGCGGCCGGGATCACCCGGCCGACCAGCACCTGTTCTTCGTCATCCAGGTTCAGACCGGCGGTGGGCACGAGTTCTGCCGAAAGAAAGGGCGCGTCGTCGTCGTTTTCGTACGGGGCCAGGGTGGCGCCGTCGTTGCGCCAGCGCTCGGTCAGGTCGGCCAGCAGGAACAGCGCCGCCACGGCCAGCGTGGAGCTGGGCAGGTAGTACAGCAGGCCGGCCGTGAGCCGATCCTGGCCAAAGCCGGCTGCGGCCAGCAGCGTGCCCGACGACAGCACGGCCGCGTGGCTGGCCAGGTGCGTCAGGCGCTGCGAGCCCATCATGCCGATGGCGCCAAAGGCCATGGTGGCCATGCCGCCCAGGATCAGCCACAGGCCGCCAAACTGTGCCGAGGCCCCGGCATCGGCGCCAAACAGCAGCGACCACAGGCGCAGCAGCGCGTACAGCCCGACCTTGGTCATGAGCGCAAACAGCGCCCCCACCGGGGCCGTGGCCGCGCTGTAGGCGGGCACCAGCCAGAAGTTCAGCGGCCACAGGGCCGCCTTGATCAGAAAGGCCGTGGCCAATATGGCGGCCGCCGCGTGCAGCAGGCCCCGGTCGGCCGGCAACACCTGGGGCACGGCCCGGGCCAGGTCGGCCATGTTCAGCGTGCCGGTGAGGGCGTAGAGCATGGCCGCGCCGACCAGGAACAGCGACGAGGCAGCCAGGTTGATGGCGATGTAGTGCAGGCCAGACTGCACGCGCGCGCGCCCCGAGCCATGCAGCAGCAGGCCGTAGGAGGCGGCCAGCATGATCTCGAAGAACACGAACAGGTTGAACAGGTCGCCGGTGAGGAACGCTCCGGCCAGGCCCATCAGCTGGAACTGGAACAGCGCCTGGTAGAGCACGCCGGCACGCTGCCAGCGCGCGCCCGCGAACAGCACCGAACACAGGGCGACCAGGCTGGTCAGCAGCAGCATCAGCGCCGTCAGCCGGTCGAGCACCAGCACGATGCCAAACGGGGCCGGCCAGTTGCCCGGCAGGTACACGCCCATGCCCACCTCTGCGCCCTGGCGGTGCACCCATTGCAGCAAGGCAATCGACACCAGCAGGCCCACCAGCGTGGACACCAGGCTGACGCCGAACTTCAGGCGCTGCTGCTCCTCGCGCAGCAGCAACAACAGCGCGGCCGTGAACATGGGCAGCGCGATGGGCGCCAGCATCAGGTGCGGCATGAGCGCGCTGGTGACCTCAGACAGCCGGCTCATGGCATCTCCTGCGCATCGCGCGCCTGCGAGCCGTCTACATGATCGGTGCCGGATATGCCGCGTGCGGCCAGCAGCACCACCAGGAACAGCGCCGTCATGGCAAAGCCGATGACGATGGCGGTGAGTACCAGGGCCTGGGGCAGGGGGTCGGCGTAATGCTGCAGATCCTGCGCCACGCCGGGTAGCAGCACCGGCTCCTTGGCCAGGGCCAGGCCCAGGCGGCCCATGCTGAAGATGAACAGGTTCACCGCATAGGACAACAGGGACAGGCCCATGATGACCTGGAAGGTGCGCGGGCGCAGTAGCAGCCACACCCCCGAGCCGGTGAGCACGCCGATGGAGATGGCGAGGATGATTTCCATTCAGCGCGCCTCCCTGGCGTCGTCGTCATAGCTGACCACGGCCGCCATGGCCAGCTGCTGCTCTTCCAGCAGGCGCGCGTGGTAGCGGTGGCTGCGCACCGACTGGTGCGCAATGGCCGTGAGCATCATCAGCGTGGAGCCCACCACCAGCGCGAACACGCCGGCATCGAAGAACATGGCGCTGGCCAGATGCACCTGGCCGAGCAGCGGCAACTGGAGGTGGAACATATGGCTGGTCAGGAAGGGGTAGCCCACGGCCACGGCGCCCAGGCCCGTGCCCAGCGCCAGCAGCAGGCCGGTGGCGATCCAGCGGCGCGGGAAAACCGGCAGGTGCGCCTCCACCCATTCCGTGCCCGAGATCATGTACTGCAGCACCAGGCCCACGGAGAACACCAGGCCGGCGACGAAGCCGCCGCCCGGCTGGTCATGGCCGCGCAGGAACAGATAGCAGGCCACCAGGGCCGTGAACGGCAGCAGCAGGCGCACCAGCACGGCCGGCACCATCAGGTAGCCCACGGCCGTGTCCTGCGCGTGGCGTGGGTTCAGCAGGTCGGTCTGCAGGTCGGCGGGCAGGTTGCGCTGCTGCTCGGGCAGATCCATGGCCTCGCCGGCGGGGCGAAAGCGCCGCAGCAGTGCATACACGGTGAGGGCAACGATGCCCAGCACCACGATCTCGCCAAAGGTGTCGAAGCCGCGGAAGTCCACCAGCATCACGTTGACCACATTGGTGCCACCACCTTCGGTCAGCGCGCGCTCCAGGAAGAAGGTGGAGGTACTTTGCGCAAACGGCCGGCTCAGCATGGCAAATGACAGCCAGGCCATGCCGCCGCCGGCCGCCAGCGCCAGCAGTAGATCGCGCAGGCGGCGCACGCGGGTCAGCGCGGTGCTGGCCGATGCCGCGGGCAGGCTTTCGTCGCGCTTGGGCAGCCAGCGCAGGCCCAGCAGGATGAGGATGGTGGTCACCACCTCCACCGCCAGCTGCGTGAGCGCCAGATCCGGCGCCGAGAACCATAGAAAGGTGATGCTGGTGCACAGGCCCGCGCCGCCCATCAGCGCCAGCGCCGCCAGCCGGTGGTACTTGGCCTGCCAGGCCGCCGCCACGGCGCACACATTGCCCAGCAGCCACACCAGCACAAACGCCGGCGATAGCGCCAGCGCGGCGCGCCCGCCCAGCCGCATGCTGCCCAGCCACAGTGGCAGGGCGCCGGCCACCAGGGTGAACAGCAGCAGCCACAGCATCTGCCACTGCAGCCGCCTGGTGGACAGCAGGCGCCGGCCCTTGCGCGCGGCCTGGGTGCACTTGGCGAGCAGGGCTTCAAAGACGCGCCTGCCGCTGATGAAGCGCATCAGCGGCGGCCCCCCGATGCGGCCGAGTCGGCGCAGGCTGCGCAGCGCCTGGTACAGCGCGGCGCCACCGATGAGGGCGACAAAGCTCATCAACAGGGGCGTGTTCAGGCCATGCCATAGCGCCAGGCTGAAGGCCGGCAGCTGGCCGCCCACCACGGGCAGCGCGGCGGCATCCAGAAAACGGCCTATCGACCAGGCTGGCAGCACGCCCACCACCAGGCAGGCGAGCACCAAGAGCTCCACCGGCACGCGCATCCAGTGGGGCGGCTCATGCGGCGCGTAGGGCAGGTCGGTTGCCGGCGGGCCCCAGAACACATCGACGATGAAGCGCAGCGAATAGGCCACGCTGAACATGCCGGCCACCGTGGCGCCCACCGGCAACAGTGTGGAGACCAGGGGCGAGGCGTCCAGGAACACGGTCTCGGCGAAGAACATTTCCTTGGACAGAAAACCGTTGAGCAGTGGCACGCCAGCCATGGCGGCGCTGGCCACCGTTGCCAGCGTGGCGGTGATGGGCATCATGCGGCGCAGGCCCGACAGGCGGTTGATGTCGCGTGTGCCGCTTTCATGGTCGATGATGCCCGCGGCCATGAAGAGCGATGCCTTGAAGGTCGCGTGGTTCATGATGTGGAACACGGCGGCCACGGCGGCCAGCGGGCTGTTCAGGCCCAGCAGCAGCGTGATCAGGCCCAGGTGCGAGATGGTGGAGTAGGCCAGCAGCCCCTTCAGATCGTCCTGGAACATGGCGGCGTAGCCGCCGATCAGCAGCGTGGCCAGGCCGGTGCCGCCCACCAGCCAGAACCAGGCCTCGGTATCACCCAGCACCGGCCACAGGCGCGCCAGCAGAAACACTCCCGCCTTGACCATGGTGGCCGAGTGCAGGTAGCTCGATACCGGCGTGGGCGCCGCCATGGCGTTGGGCAGCCAGAACTGGAAGGGGAACTGCGCGCTCTTGGTAAACGCCCCGAGCAGCACCAGCACCAGGGTGGCCAGGTAGAGCGGATGTGCACGCACCAGATCGCCCGCCGCCAGCACCTGGTCGAGGTCGTAGCTGCCGACGATATGGCCCAGGATGAGCATGCCGGCCAGCAGGCACAGGCCGCCCGTGCCCGTCACTGTTAGTGCCATGCGCGCGCCGCGGCGCGCATCCTCGCGGTGATGCCAGTAGCCGATCAGCAGGAAGGAAAACAGGCTGGTCAGCTCCCAGAAAAACACCAGCTGGATGATGTTGCCCGACAGCACCACCCCCACCATGGCGCCCATGAAGGCCAGGAAGAAGGAGAAAAAGCGCGGCACCGGGTCTTCGGGCGACATGTAGTAGCGCGCGTACAGCACCACCAGCGCGCCTATGCCGAACACCAGCATGCAGAACATCCAGGCAAAGCCGTCCAGGCGCAGGATCAGGTTCATGCCCAGGGTGGGAAGCCAGGCAATCTCCTGGCGCAGCACGCCGCCGCCGGCAATGTCGGGAAAGCTCAAGGCCGTCAGCAGCGCGCAGAGCAGCGCGATCACCCCCGCCAGCGTGGACTCGGCATTGCGCGCGTTGGCTGGCAACAGGGCCGCCAGCAGGCTGGCAAGAAAGGGGAGGGCGACGAGCAGAACCAGGGACATGAGCGCCTGATTCTAGGGGTAAGCGGTTTTCAAGATGCTATGGATACTTGAGCGGTAGCCGGCCATGGGATCGGGCCTGGCCGTGCCATCAAGCTCAATCGCGGGAATCCGTTCGTGCTGGCGGCGCTGTCTGCGGCGCTGCATAGGGTGCACCGTTGACCGTGAGCCCGTTGTCAGACAGGCGTGCAGCGGTTGCAGGGCCTATGCCCTTGACACGGGCAATCAGATCCGGCCAGTCCTGAAAGCGCTGCCTGGCACGCTCGACCAGGATGCGCGCGGTCAGCGCCGGGCCCAGTCCCTGGATGCCGTCCAGATCGGCCTCGCGCGCCTGGTTGATGTCCGTGCCGGCCTCGCGCGCCTGGTTGATGTCCGTGCCGGCGAGCGCGGCGCCCAGGTGCAGCAGGGCGGCAAGACACAGGCTGTGGCGCAGGCGCATGGCGGCTCCTACAGCTCTTCCACGCGGCGCGCGGGGTAGCTGTCCCAGCTTTGGCAGCCCGGGCATTGCCAGAAATGCTGGCGCGCCTCGAAGCCGCAGGCGGCGCAGCGGTAGCGCGTGAGCGGCTTGGTGGCCTGCTCCAGCGCGCGCTGGATCTGCGGGTGGAACTGCTCCTGGCTGAGGGTCTCGCCAGCCAGCCATTTGCTGGCGGCCACCAGCGACGGCTCCTTGTCCAGGTGGCGCATATACCATGCGCGAGCGGCAGTGGCCGAGCCCTGCGTGGCGGCTTCCAGCGTCACCACGGCTTCGAGCAGATCCAGGGTCGGCATGTCCTCGTAATGCTGGCGCAGCAGGGCGCCGGCCTGTTCGGCCTGGCCGCTGGCAAGTGCCGCCTCCACCAGCAGCGGCGCCGCCAGGCCCAGGGCCGCCGGGGTGGTCTGGGCCAGGGTTTGCAGCGTTGACAGGGCTGCGTCGGCCTGGCCCATGCGTTGCTGCAGGCGCGCCAGCTCGATGCGCGGGCGTGCCGCCTGGGGGGCTGTGCTTGCAGCCTGCAGCAGCAGGGTCTGGGCGGCAGGCAGTTCGCCCCGGGCGCTGAGCGCCAGGGCCTGTTCGCACAGGTAGTGGGCCTGGCGCGTACTGAAATCGCCCTGACCGGCGCCTTGCATGCGCTGTGTGATGTCGGACGCCTGCTGCCAGTCGCGCGAACGTTCGTAGATGGCCAGCAGCGCCATGCGCGCCTGGGCCTCGAAGGGCGTGCCCTCCAGGCGGCGCAGCGCGTCCTCGGCGCGGTCGAGCAGGCCGGCCTTGAGGAAGTCCAGCGCCAGCGCATGCTGGGCACGCTCGCGGTCGGCGCGCGAGAGGTCGCCACGCGAGAGCAGGTGCTCGTGCACGCGCACGGCGCGGTTGTATTCGCCGCGGCGGCGAAACAGGTTGCCCAGCGCAAAGTGCAGCTCGGTGGTGTCCGGGTCGTTCTGTACGGCCTCGATAAAGGCGTCGATGGCCTGATCCTGCTGCTCGTTGAGCAGGTAGTTCAGACCCTTGAAATATGCCTTGGGTGCGCGCCGGTTTTCCTCGCGCAGCTGGCGCAGATCCAGGCGCGAGGCCAGCCAGCCCAGGCCAAAGGCCAGCGGCAGTCCGAGCAGCAGCCAGGTGAAGTCAAATTCCATCGATGGGCAGATGTGGGGCTACGGGCTCTGCCGCGGGGGCAGGAGGCGCGGGGGCGGCGCTGGGTGGGGGCGCTTCGGCCTGGGCCTGGCGTGCGGCGCTGCGGTGGCGCCACCAGCGCGGCACCATGCCCAGAACGCCCACGACCACCCCGAGCGCAAATGCCGACAGCACGATCAGCACGGCCGGCGCCGTCCACTGGGTTCCAAAGAAAAAATGCACCGTGGCGTCTTGCTGATTGTTCAGTGCGAAGGCAAAGAGGGTAAAAAAAATGGCTGCCTTGAGCAGCCACAGGAGGTATTTCATGCATCTCCCCAGTGGTGGGCGAGATTCTACGGGTAGCGTCACGGCATCGGCACGGCTTGTGCAATGCAAGATAAAAATATGGCTCTAGCGCTTGCTGGATAATCGCAGGCAGCTACATTTTTTGATGTTTGTGGTTCAGGAGGCCTGGGGCGGCTGGTCGACGGACTCGCGCAGGGCCTTGCCGGGCTTGAAATGCGGTACGCGCTTTTCTGGGATCTGCACCGCCTCGCCGCTGCGCGGGTTGCGGCCCAGCCGTGGCGGTCGGTGACTCACCGAGAAGCTGCCAAAGCCGCGGATCTCGATGCGATGTCCGCGCACCAGGGCGTCGCCCACGGCGTCCAGAATGGTCTTGACGGCGGTTTCGGCGTCGCGCTGGGTCAGCTGCTTAAAGCGTGCGGCCAGTTCTTCGACAAGATCGGATCGGGTCATGGTGTCTAGGCAGGTTTAAAAAACAACGGGCGCTCATCGGCGCCCGTCATGTTAGCCGCTGGCGTGCAGGCCAGCGGCTCGCTCCAGGGATTACTTGTCGGAGTTGTCCAGCTTGGCGCGCAGCAGGGCGCCCAGGCTGGTCGTGCCGGCATTTTCCTTGGCAGACTGGGCCGACAGGTGAGCCATGGCTTCCTGCTGGTCGGCCTGGTCCTTGGCCTTGATGGACAGCTGGATGTTGCGGGTCTTGCGATCCACATTCACCACCACGGCCGTCACTTCGTCGCCTTCCTTGAGCACGTTGCGGGCGTCTTCCACGCGGTCGCGGGAGATTTCCGATGCGCGCAGGTAGCCGACGATGTCTTCACCCAGATCGATCTCGGCGCCGCGGGCGTCCACGGTCTTGACCTTGCCGGTCACCGTCTGCCCCTTGTCGTTCACCGTCACGAAGGTCGTGAACGGGTCGCTGTCGAGCTGCTTGATGCCCAGGGAGATGCGCTCGCGGTCCACGTCCACGGCCAGCACGATGGCTTCGACTTCCTGGCCCTTCTTGTAGCTGCGCACGGCGGCTTCGCCGGTTTCATTCCAGGACAGGTCGGACAGGTGCACCAGGCCGTCGATGCCGGCGGCCAGACCCACGAACACACCAAAGTCGGTGATCGACTTGATCGGACCCTTGACGCGGTCGCCGCGCTTGGTGTTCTGGGCAAATTCCTGCCAGGGGTTGGCGCGGCACTGCTTCATGCCCAGGGAGATGCGGCGCTTGTCTTCGTCGATCTCCAGCACCATGACCTCGACCTCGTCGCCCAGGCTGACCAGCTTGTTGGGGGCCACGTTCTTGTTGGTCCAGTCCATCTCGGAGACGTGCACCAGGCCTTCGATGCCGGGCTCGAGCTCGACGAAGGCGCCGTAGTCGGCGATGTTGGTGACCTTGCCGAACAGGCGCGTGGCCGACGGATAGCGGCGCGAGACGCCCATCCAGGGGTCGTCGCCCATTTGCTTCAGGCCCAGGCTGACACGGTTCTTCTCGGTGTCGAACTTGAGGATCTTGGCCATGATTTCCTGGCCGGCGGTGACCACCTCGGAGGGGTGGCGCACGCGGCGCCATGCCATGTCGGTGATGTGCAGCAGGCCGTCGATGCCGCCCAGATCCACGAAAGCACCGTATTCGGTGATGTTCTTGACCACGCCATTGACGATGGCGCCTTCGCGCAGCGTCTCCATCAGCTTGGCGCGCTCTTCGCCCATGGAGGCTTCCACCACGGCGCGGCGGCTCAGCACCACGTTGTTGCGCTTGCGGTCGAGCTTGATGACCTTGAATTCCAGGGTCTTGTTCTCGTAGGGGGTCAGGTCCTTGACCGGGCGCGTGTCGATCAGCGAGCCGGGCAGGAAGGCGCGGATGCCGTTGACCAGAACGGTCAGGCCGCCCTTGACCTTGCCGCTGGTGGTGCCGGTGACGAATTCGCCGGATTCCAGGGCCTTTTCCAGGCTCAGCCAGGAGGCCAGGCGCTTGGCGGTGTCGCGCGAGAGGATGGTGTCGCCGTAGCCGTTTTCGATGGAGCCGATGGCCACGGACACGAAGTCGCCCACCTGGACTTCGATTTCGCCCTGGTCGTTCTTGAATTCGTCGATTGGCACGTAGGCTTCCGACTTCAGGCCAGCGTTCACGACGACGAAGTTGTGCTCAACGCGCACGACTTCGGCGGTGATGACCTCGCCAGGACGCATTTCGGTGCGTTGCAGCGATTCTTCAAACAGGGCGGCAAAAGATTCGGACATGTGTTTCCTTGTCCGCACCACAGGGTTTACGGCTGCACCATTGCGGCCGTTTCTAAGACTATGGGCGGAGGGTGGTGGCTAGGGTCGCCACGGGGTAAAAGGTCAAAAAACCACACCACCAATGCGTCTGACGGCGCGAAAGGGGCGGTGTGGGCCGGTTGTTCAGCCTGCCGCCCGGGGGGCGAAAGGCTGGCGCTCCTGCCACCAGTGCAAAACCTGGTTCACGGTCTCGTCGATCGTGAGCGCGGAGTTGTCCAGAGGCAAAGCGTCTTGCGCAGGCTTGAGCGGTGCGGCGCTGCGGTTTTGATCGCGAGCGTCGCGCGCCTCAAGGTCTGCGCGAAGGTCGGAGATATTAGCCGAAATCCCCTTGGAAATCAACTGTTTGTAGCGCCGGTCGGCGCGGCAGGCGGCGCTGGCGGTCATGAAGACCTTCAGCGGCGCCGTGGGGAAGATCACGGTGCCCATGTCGCGCCCGTCGGCCACCAGGCCCGGCAGGCGGGCAAAGCTGTGTTGCAGCGCGATGAGCGCCTTGCGCACCAGGGGCAGGGCGGAGACGCGCGAGGCGTTCATGCCGGCCTCTTCGGTACGAATGGCTTCGCTCACATCCTCGTCGCCCAGCCAGATATGGCTGCCTGCGAAGCGCACCGGCAGCTGCCGCGCCAGCTGCGCGACGGCGGCTTCGTTTTCGGCGCTGATAGGGATGCCGGCCCGCACCGCCGCCAAGGCCGTGACGCGGTAGAGCGCGCCCGAGTCGAGAAAGTGATAGCCCAGCCGCTCGGCCACGGCGGCCGCCACCGTGCCCTTGCCCGAGGCCGTGGGCCCGTCGATGCAGATTACCGGGAGCTGCGCCGCGTCGGCCTGGGCGAGCGAAAACAGTGCCTCGAAGTAATCAGGGAAGGTCTTGGCCACGCATTTCGGGTCTTCGATGCGCACCGGCAGGCGCGCCGGGTTGAAGCCCGCGAGCGAGAAGCACATGGCCACGCGGTGGTCGTCGTAGGTGTGGATGCTGGCGGCGCGCCAGTCGCGCGCCGTGGCCGGAGGCGTGACGCGCAGGTAGTCCGCGCCTTCCTCGACGCTGGCGCCGAGCTTGGTCAGCTCGATGGCCATGGCCGCCAGGCGGTCGGTTTCCTTGACGCGCCAGCTGGCGATGTTGGTCAGCTCGGTCGTGCCCTCGGCGTACAGCGCCATCGCGGCCAGCGTCATCGCCGCGTCGGGGATATGGTTGCAGTCCAGGCTGATGGCCTTGAGCGGCCAGCTGCCGCGCGTGATGTGCAGCCAGTTCGGCCCGCCGGTGATCTGCGCACCCATGGCGCGCGCGGCCTCGACGAAGCGGATGTCGCCCTGGATGGAATCCAGGCCCACGCCTTCAATTTTTATGCCATTTTGACCATTTGCGCCCGCTGCAATTGCGCCTAAAGCTATGAAATAACTAGCGGATGAGGCGTCTGCCTCGACATGGATGCTGCCCGGCGACTGGTAGCGGCTGCCGGCCGGGATGACAAAGCGCTGCCAGTTGTCGCGCCGCACGGCGATGCCAAAGCGCGCCAGCAACTCCAGGGTGATGTGGATGTAGGGCCTGGAGATCAGCTCGCCCACCACCTCGATCACCACGTCCTGCTTTATGGCCACCAGCGGCAGTGCCATCAGCAGGGCGGTGAGGAACTGGCTGGAGACATCGCCGCGCACGCGTATCGGCGCCTGCAGCTGCAGCGGCGGCAGACCGGCGCCATGCGCTATGCGTAGTGGCGGGTAGCCGTCGTTGCCCAGATAGTCGATGTGGCAGCCGAGCTGGCGCAGCGCATCGACCAGGTCGCCAATCGGGCGCTCGTGCATGCGCGGCACGCCAGACAGCTCGTATTCGCCGCCCAGCAGCGCCAGCGCCGCGCTCAAAGGGCGCATGGCCGTGCCGGCGTTGCCCATGAACAGCCGTGCCGGCGAGCGTGGCGCGGCGCCACCCAGGCCGGTGATGCGCACCAGGCCGTTGCCGGCCTCGTCCACCGTGCAGCCGAGCTCACGCAGCGCGTCCAGCATCACGCGCGTGTCGTCGCTGGCCAGCAGGTCATGCACTTCGGTCGTCCCCTGGCTCAGGGCGGCCAGCAGCAGCACCCGGTTGGAGATGCTTTTGGAGCCGGGCAGCTGCACGCTGCCCGCCGCGCCCACCAGGGGCGGCAGGTCGAGAAATGGGATGGCAAACATCAGGCGTCCTTGTGGCCGCGCTGCGCGCCCATGCGCCAGTGGGCGCGGGTGTGGCTGGCCAGGGTGATCAGGTCTTCCAGGGGTTGGTCGCTGCTGGCGCGCATGGCGTCCTCCAGCCCTTGCAGCGCCTGCTTGAACAGCTGCGACTGCGCCAACACCTCGTCGCGGTTGGCGCGCAGGATGTCGCGCCACATCTTCGGGTCGCTGGCGGCAATGCGCGTGAAGTCGCGAAAGCCCGGGCCGGCCAGGGCCAGCAGGTCGTCCGCCTGGGGCTGGCCGATGATGCTGGACAGCATGGCGAAGGCCAGCATATGCGGCAGGTGGCTCACGGCGGCAAAGCTGGCGTCGTGTGACTCGGGGGACATGCTGCTGACGCGGCTGCCCAGCTGTGTCCACAGCCCTTCGGCGCGGCGCAGCTGGGCCGTGAGCGTGCGCTCGGTGGGCGTGAGGATGACCTGGCGGCCGCGGTACAGGTCGGCCTCGGCATGTTCCACGCCCGAGACCTCGCGCCCGGTGATCGGGTGTGCCGGCACGAAGGAGCCGAACTGGTCACGCAGGGCGCGCTGCGCGGCCTGCACCACGTCGGCCTTGGTCGAGCCCACGTCCATGATTAGCATCTGCGGCGTGACCAGGTGTTTGATGGCCTTGAGCGTGGCCTCGGTGGCGGCTACGGGCACGGCCAGCAGCACGATGTCGGCGCCGGCCGCGGCCAGCAGGGCAGAGGGCGCCTCGACGTCGATCACGCCGAGCTGGCGCGCGCGCTCCGTCGTCGAGGGTGACTTGCTGTAGCCCACCACGCGCTGCACCAGGCCGGCCTTCTTCATGGCCAGGGCGAAGGAGCCGCCCATCAGGCCGCAACCGATCAGGCCGAGTTGTTCAAACATGGCCGCTCCTCATGCAGCGATGGGGTAGGTGCCCAGCAGCTTGTAGAAGGCGCAAAGCTGTTGCAGCTCGCCCAGGGCCTGGGCCACGTTGGGCTCGGCGGGGTGGCCCTCGATGTCGATGTAGAAGTAGTACTCCCACTGACCGGTGCGCGCGGGGCGCGACTCGAAGCGCGTCATCGACACGCCGTACTTCTTCAGCGGCACCAGCAGGTCGTGCACGGCGCCAGGGCGGTTCGGCACCGAGATGATGAGGCTGGTGCAATCGTGGCCCGAGGGCGCAGCGGTGGCCAGCGTGTGCGGCAGGCAGATGACGGCAAAGCGCGTGCGGTTGTAGGCCTCGTCCTGGATGGCATGGGCCACCACATGCAGGCCATATTGCTGCGCCGCGCGCTCGCTGGCCAGCGCCGCCCAGGCCGGATTCGTGGCGGCCAGGCGCGCGCCCTCGGCGTTGCTCGACACCGGGCGGCGCTCGGCGTGCGGCAGATGCTTGGACAGCCACGCCTGGCATTGCGCCAGCGCCTGGGGGTGGGCCAGCACGGCCTCGATGTGTTCGGCGTTGTTGACCTGGCGCAGCAGGTTGTGGCGCACCAAGAGGCTCACCTCGCCTACCACATGGCAGGGGGTGTGCAAAAACATGTCCAGCGAGCGTGTGACCACGCCCTCGTTGGAGTTCTCGACCCCCACCACGCCGTACTGGGCACTGCCCGCGGCCGTGGCGTGGAAGACTTCGTCGAAGTTGGCGCAGTACATCAGGTCGGCCGCGCCGCCAAAGTATTCGATGGCCGCCTGCTCGCAAAACGTGCCTTCGGGGCCGAGCACGGCAACGCGCTGGGGCGACTCAAGTGCCAGGCAGGCCGACATGATCTCGCGCCAGATGGCGGCCACATGCGCGCCCTTCAGCGGGCCGGGGTTGGCGCGGGTGATTTTCTCGATCACCTGGGCGACGCGGTCGGGCCGAAAGAAGGGCGTGCCCTCGCGCTTCTTGACCTCGCCCACCTGCTCGGCCACCTGGGCGCGCTGGTTGAGCAGGGTGAGCAGCTGCTGGTCGATGCTGTCGATCTGCACGCGCAGGCCGGCCAGGTCGGGGGAGGCTTGGGGTTCGGTCATGGGGCGTTGTGCGTTGTGCGTTGTGCGTTGTGCGTGGAGCGATATGCGTGGGGCGTTGTGCGGTTGTGCTCAACGCTGGGCGCTGAATGCAAGACCTGGCATCAGGCTTGCTGGCGTTCGAATTCCTGCATGTAGTCCACCAGCGCCTGCACGCCCGCCAGCGGAATGGCGTTGTAGATGCTGGCGCGCATGCCGCCCACGGACTTGTGGCCCTTGAGCTGCAGCAGGCCGCGCGCCTTGGCGCCGGCCAGGAAGGCGTCGTTGCGGCTTTCGTCCTGTAGGAAGAACGGGATGTTCATGCGCGAGCGGCAGTTGGCGGCCACCTTGTTCACATAGAAGGGCGAGGCGTCGATGAAGTCGTACAGCAGCCGCGCCTTGGCAATGTTGCGCGCCTCCATGGCCGCTACGCCGCTCAAGGCCCCTTCTCGCTGCTTCTTGAGCCATTGGAAGGTCAGGCCCGCCATGTAGATGCCCCAGGTCGGCGGCGTGTTGTACATGGAGTGGTTGTCGGCCACGACACGATAGTCAAAGGCGCTGGGACAGGCGCTCAATGCATGGCCCAGCAGGTCGTCACGCACTATGACCATGGTCAGCCCGGCCGGGCCGATGTTCTTTTGCGCGCCGCCAAAGGCCAGGCCGACGCGGCTCCAATCGACGGGGCGCGAGGCGACATGGGAGGAAAAGTCGATCACCAGCGGCGCGTCGCTGCCCAGGCTTTTCAGGTCGGGCAGCTCGTGGAATTCGACGCCGTGGATGGTCTCGTTGCTGCAGATATGCACGTAGCTGGCGCCACGGCTGAGCTGCCAGCCCGCCGGGTCGGGCAGGGTGGTGAAGCCGCTGGCCTCGCCCGAGGCAGCGGTGTGTACCTCGGCCGCGTACTTGGCGGCTTCCTTGCGCGACTTCTGGCTCCAGCTGCCGGTGACCACGAAGTCCACGGTGGCCGCGCGCGAGAGGTTCAGTGGCACGATGGCGTTTTCGGCCAGGCCGCCGCCCTGCATGAACAGAATCTTGAACTCCGGCGGCACGGCCAGCAGCTCGCGCAGGTCGGCTTCGGCCTGTTCGTAGATGCTGATGAACTCCTTGCCGCGGTGGCTCATCTCCATCACGCCCATGCCGCTGCCATGCCAGTCCAGCATCTCGCTGGCGGCGCGTTGCAGCACCTCTTCGGGAATGGCGGCCGGGCCGGCCGAGAAGTTGTAGGGGCGATTCATGGCTATCAATCAAATATGCATCTAGCGCTTATGTGAAAAGCGCAAGCAGCTATTATTTTTATAATACTACGCGTCCACTGGAGGTGGTGCGTCCGTGTCGTGCGCCTCGGCTGCGGCATTGGCGTCGTTCTCCACGATGCGCTGCAGGCCGCTGAGCTTGGCACCTTCGTCCAGCGAGATCAGTGTCACGCCCTGCGTCGCGCGGCCGAGCTCGCGGATCTCGGACACACGCGTGCGCACCAGCACGCCGGTGTCGGTGATCAGCATGATCTCGTCGTCGGCATGCACCAGGGTGGCGGCCACGACCTTGCCGTTGCGCTCGCTTTGCTGGATGGCGATCATGCCCTTGGTCCCGCGGCCGTGGCGCGTGTACTCGACGATGCTGGTGCGCTTGCCGTAGCCGTTTTCGGTGGCGGTGAGCACGCTTTGCTCTTCGTCCTCGGCCACCAGCATGGCGATCACGCTCTGGCCGTCCTCCAGCATCATGCCGCGCACGCCGCGCGCCTGGCGGCCCAGCGGGCGCACGTCGTTTTCGTCAAAGCGCACGGCCTTGCCGCCGTCACTGAACAGCATCACGTCATGCTGGCCGTCGGTCAGCGCCGCGCCTACAAGATAGTCGCCATCGTCCAGGTTCACGGCAATGATGCCGGCCTTGCGCGGGTTGGAAAATTCGTCGAGCGCCGTCTTCTTCACCGTGCCCATGCTGGTGGCCATGAAGATATAGCGGTCTTCGGGGAAGCTGCGCATTTCGCCGGTGAGCGGCAGCACGACGTTGATTTTTTCGCCCTCCTGCAGCGGGAACATGTTGACGATGGGCCGCCCGCGCGAGCCGCGCGAGCCGGCAGGCACCTCCCACACCTTGAGCCAGTACAGCCGGCCACGGTTGGAGAAACACAGGATGTAGTCATGCGTGTTGGCGATGAAGAGCTGGTCGATCCAGTCGTCCTCTTTGGTGGCCGCAGCCTGCTTGCCGCGTCCGCCGCGCTTTTGCGCGCGGTACTCCGATAGGGGCTGGCTCTTGATATAGCCGGTATGCGACAGCGTCACCACCATGTCGGTGGGCGTGATCAGGTCTTCGGTGGACAGGTCTTGCGCGCTGTGCTCGATCTCGCTACGGCGCGCGCCCAGCTTGGTTTGACCGAACTCCTGGCGCACGGCGGACAGCTCTTCACCGATGATGGTGGACACGCGTGCGGGCTTGGCCAGAATGTCCAGCAAGTCCTCGATGACCGCCATGATGTCCTTGTACTCGGCGACGATCTTGTCCTGCTCCAGGCCGGTCAGGCGCTGCAGGCGCATCTGCAAAATCTCTTGTGCCTGGGTGTCCGACAGGCGGTACAGGCCGCCGTCCTGCATGCCGTATTCGCGCTCCAGGCCCTCGGGGCGGTAGTCGTCGGCGCTCACCACGCCGCCGTCTTCGCGCGTGCGCGTCAGCATCTCGCGCACCAGCTGGCTGTCCCAGCTGCGGGCCATCAGCTCGGCCTTGGCCACCGGTGGCGTCGGGGCATTGCGGATGATGCGGATGAACTCGTCGATATTGGCTAGCGCCACGGCCAGGCCCTCGAGCACATGGCCGCGTTCGCGTGCCTTGCGCAGCTCGAACACGGTGCGGCGCGTCACGACCTCGCGGCGGTGGCCGATGAAGACCTCGATCAAGTCCTTCAGATTGCACAGCCTGGGCTGGCCGTCGACCAGCGCCACCATGTTCATGCCGAAGGTGTCCTGCAGCTGCGTTTGCTTGTACAGGTTGTTGAGCACCACCTCCGGCACTTCGCCGCGCTTCAATTCAATCACCAGGCGCATGCCGGACTTGTCCGACTCATCCTGGATATGGCTGATGCCCTCGATCTTCTTGTCGTTGACCAGCTCGGCCATGCGCTCCTGCAGCGTCTTTTTGTTCACCTGGTAGGGCAGCTCATCGACGATGATGGCCTGGCGCTGGCCGCGGTCTATGTCCTCGAAGTGCACCTTGGCGCGCATCACCACGCGCCCACGCCCGGTGCGGTAGCCGTCCTTGACGCCCTGGATGCCGTAGATGATGCCGGCCGTGGGGAAGTCGGGCGCGGGGATGATCTCCATCAGCTCATCAATCGTTGCCTCGGGGTGGCGCAGCAAGTGCAGGCAGGCATCGACGACTTCGTTAAGGTTGTGCGGCGGAATGTTCGTCGCCATGCCCACGGCAATGCCGGCGCTGCCGTTGACCAGCAGGTTCGGCAGGCGGCTGGGCAGCACCAGCGGTTCTTTCTCGCTGCCATCGTAGTTGGGCCCGAAGTCCACCGTCTCCTTGTCGATGTCGGCCAGCATCTCGTGGGCGATCTTCGACAGGCGGATTTCCGTGTAGCGCATCGCGGCGGCGTTGTCGCCATCGACCGAGCCGAAGTTGCCCTGGCCGTCGACCAGCATGTGGCGCAGAGAAAAATCCTGCGCCATGCGCACGATGGTGTCGTACACCGCGCTGTCGCCGTGCGGGTGGTACTTACCGATGACGTCACCGACGATACGCGCCGACTTCTTGTACGGCCGGTTCCAGTCGTTGTTCAGCTCGTGCATCGCGAACAGCACGCGCCGGTGCACGGGCTTCAGGCCATCGCGCGCGTCGGGCAATGCCCGCCCGACGATCACGCTCATGGCGTAATCGAGGTAACTGCGGCGCATCTCCTCTTCCAGGCTGATGGGCAGGGTTTCTTTGGCAAACTGGGTCATAGAAGAAGGCGCGTACGACAGGGCGAAAGGGTCATTTTAGGCGCAAGCGCCTGTCGCAACTTCGCAACATATAGCGCCAAATGCGCGTTCGTCTTACGTTTCGCGGACATTGCCAGGGCGTTTTCGCCAATGACGTATGGCACAATCAATTCAACGTTTTTGGTGATGGTCACTGATCACGTCCCTGATTCGCAGCGCGGCTGCGCCTTAATCCCCAAGAGGAGAACCATGAAGAAACTGAACAAAGTGGCTATGTTGTTGGCCTCCGCCGTGCTCGCAACCTCGGCAGTCGCACAAGTCAAGGCCGCCGACGGCGGCAAGGTCGTCGACAACTGGCAGAACGGCTCTGGCGAGCTGGTCTGGAAGAACGGCACCAACGAACTGTGCTGGCGCGATGCCAACTGGACGCCTGCCACTGCCGCTGAAGGTTGCGACGGTGCCCTGGTGAAGGCCGCTCCAGCCGCTGCACCGGCTCCCGCACCTGCGCCCGCTCCGGCCGCTGCCGCTCCCGCTGCTCCCAAGCCCGCTCCTGCAGCTGCCAGCAAGGTGACTTACGCCGCCGATGCTTTCTTCGACTTCGACAAGTCCGTCCTGAAGCCCGAAGGCAAGGCCAAGCTGGACGACCTGGCCTCCAAGGTCAAGGGCATCAACCTGGAAGTGATCATCGCCGTGGGCCACACCGACTCCGTCGGTACCGATGCCTACAACCAGAAGCTGTCGGTGCGTCGCGCTGAAGCCGTCAAGGCTTACCTGGTGTCCAAGGGCATCGAGAAGAACCGCGTGTACACCGAAGGCAAGGGCGAGAAGCAGCCCGTTGCCGACAACAAGACCAAGGAAGGCCGCGCCAAGAACCGCCGCGTGGAAATCGAAGTCGTTGGCACCCGTGCCAACTGATCTCTCTGACGGTCAGAAAAAGCCCCGGCGACGGGGCTTTTTTTATGGCCCAAGCAGTACCAATGGGACAATGAGCGCATGAGCGAATCCGTAAATGCCGATCCGGCCGAACTGGCAAAATTCTCAGAGTTGGCGCATCGCTGGTGGGATCCCGATAGTGAGTTCCGCCCCCTGCACCAGATCAACCCACTGCGCCTGGACTGGATCAACCAACTGTCGCCACTTGAGGGGCAGCGGGTTCTTGATGTTGGCTGCGGCGGCGGCATTCTTTCCGATTCCATGGCCCGCAAAGGCGCTGATGTATTGGGAATCGACCTGGCGACCAAAGCATTGCGTGTAGCGCGCTTGCATGCACTGGAGGCGCAGACGCCGCGCATCCAGTATCGTGAGATCAGTGCAGAAGCATTGGCCGATGAGGTACCCGCCTCGTTCGATACCGTAACCTGCATGGAGATGCTCGAGCATGTCCCCGACCCACAGTCTGTGGTGAGCGCTTGTGCTCGTCTCGTCAAGCCCGGTGGATGGGTGTTTTTCTCCACCATCAATCGCAATCCCAAGGCGTTTGCGCTGGCTATCGTTGGTGCAGAGTACCTGCTGAAGATGTTGCCACGGGGCACGCATGAATATGCAAAGTTCATTCAGCCGAGTGAACTGGCAGCGGCTTGTCGCCATGCGGGACTTGACGTGCTGCATACGCGTGGCATGCAATACAACCCGGTCACTGGACGCTATTGGCTCAGCGGTGACACCAGCGTCAACTACCTGTTTGCCACTCGGCGCCCTGTTGCATGACCACGAAGCAGTTTCCCCTCGTGCGCGCTGTTCTGTTCGACCTGGACGGGACATTGATTGACAGTGCTCCAGATCTTGGCGCTGCGGCCGACCGGCTGCGCACGGATCGCGGTCTTGAATCTTTGCCGCTGCATGCCTATCGCCCCCTGGCCGGCACCGGTGCGCGAGGTATGCTTTCGGTAGCCTTTGGCATAACCCCGGAACATCCAGACTTTCCCGGTTTGCGAGAGGAGTTCTTTTCCAACTACGAGCGTTGCATTCACGAGCGTACTGAAGTGTTTGCAGGCGTTCCTGAACTCGTTGCCACGCTGACACAACAGTCCATGAAATGGGGCGTGGTCACGAACAAGATGACCCGCTTCACGTCGCTGATTGCGCAGCGGGTAGCCCTTTTTGGGGATGCGGGCGCCATTGTCAGTGGGGACAGCACACCTTACTCCAAACCACATCCTGCACCGCTGTTTGCGGCAGCGCAGCAGCTGGGGTTGGAGCCCCATGAATGTATCTACGTAGGGGATGACGAGCGTGACATACAGGCTGGTCGAGCTGCCGGAATGGGCACGGTTGCCGCCATGTATGGCTACCTGGGCACTGGAGCGATGCCGGCCGACTGGGGAGCTGATGCCATGATTTATTCCCCGCTTGACCTCTTGAAATTGCTCAAGTCGCACTAAAATAGGCCGCATGGGGCTGTCCCGGTTTCGACGTGGGTTCGGAATTGGTGTGGTGCATGTCGAGCTTGAGTGATGCTCGTAAATCTCCATTCACTAAAGTAACTGCAAACGACGAACGTTTCGCACTCGCCGCCTAAACCCGGTGAGCCTTGCAACAGCACGCTGATGGGCTGGGCAAGGGGGTAGCAATACCTCCCGGCTGCAAGGGAATTTACATCAGCTGGCCTCTAGCCGGGTACCTTGGCCTGGGGCGAGATCCAAGGGTACTGGTTTTCCGTAGAGCGTGCGTCTGCGCGATACGGGAGACGAGATTCAAATCAGAACGCTAAACATGTAGATCTGCTCAAGGAAGGCTTGCGGACGCGGGTTCAATTCCCGCCAGCTCCACCATCCACCAAAACAAAGGCCGCCAAGGAACACTGTGGCGTTAACCATAAAGTGGCCACCTGGTCACTTTATGGTTAACTTACCGATAGGACACATTTTGCTTTATCGACCTTTTGTGTTATCAAAAAAGAAAGCCCGCAGCGTCAGCTGTGGGCTTTTTCTTTGCGATAGCAGATAGGGTGACGGGTGCGCCTCTCCCTGCCTGGAGAAGCGGTGCGTTCAACGAGCGCGCGGATGTCGCTGCCTGTGAGGGCATGCGCGGCTGATAAAAAAATTTCTGGAGAACGAACAGGTTTGGCCAACGTGTTGCTACACGCATAGCAACCCGTTGAATTTCGGGTGGCCGCCTGGCTGGTCGGGTTCAATAACGACAGCGGTCAGGGGATAGCCCGGGACTGTGGGACAGTCTTGAGACCCCGGGGAAGGTGGCGAAGCCAGTGCCTTCAGACGAACGACTGGCGGGTGACGCCGGCTCCGCAGTGCCGAAACAGCGGGGATGGGTCTGAAGGTATCCTGCGTTCGTGGCTCGCAGGATGGCTAGGCTCATCCTCACCACAGTGCGATTTGAGGGGTGTTTATACAGATATCTTGTGGTGCTCCGGGGACTCCCCCACCAACCGGAGACGGACATCTTTGAGTACGCCGTAAAACCCTTGGATGCTTTGTGTCACCTCATGAGGCAGTCTGGCTTTCATCTCCCTGAGGTTCAGAGACTTGCCCGCCATGAGCACCTCTTTGCCAGCCGACTCCAAGTGAGGTATTGCCTCTTGTAGGTTGGCGACCTTGCGGCGCCGCAGGTAGGCAAGCCAGCGCTGGCCGATTTGACGGGTGGTCTGGTTGTCGCGTAGGTACAACTGCCGGACTTCGATGCCGAGCTGGCGAGAAACCTCGCGCACCGAGACGGGGTTGGGCTGATGGAGAAACTTCTGCAGTTGGCGGTCGACTTCTTCCCAGTCGATGGTTCGAGCGGGCGATTTGCTCCGGCACTCCGGTTTGAACAGCGTAAGTGCGAGCTGCTGTCCTTGCGTGGGAGGTGTCCAGCCTTGAGATTGCCCTGTCAGCAATCGCGACAAGCCAATGCCTGACTGAGAAGCAACAGCCAGACTGGCGTCCAGCGTTGGTGTTTTGTCCGACTTGAGCCAGTAGTGCACGGTGCCTTTGGATAAGCCGACCCGTCCAGCAAATCGGGTGGCCTGACCCCCGTCCATTTCACCAATAATGTGCTCGATAGTGGCAACAAGCATGTCCCGTGATGGCGCCTGCTCCACGGACTGTTGTACACGGACCAGTTCGTAGACCTGGCGGGCCCGCCAAAGCTCAACCGCCTCGATAGCCATTTCAGGTTCGGCGGCGCGTGTTTGACCACCGAGAAACGCACCACATTTCGTGCACCATCCGGGAACCACCAATGCCGCAGCATGCCGCACATTGTCCTTGCCGCAGCACGGGCAGTGCTGGCTCAGCCTCACCCGGTGCCTGGGGCAAACGCTTACCGTCTTGAGCTCCCAGGTCAGGCGGAAGTACGGGGCGTGGCCAGCAGCCTGGTCCTCTGCGAGGCACTGCGGGCAGAATTGCCCTTTGCTCACGATGGGCAGACCGTTTTGAGAAATCACGTCGCGCCAAGGCAGAAACGTCAGCCGGTCGAGACGGGGAATGCTGGTCAAGGCCGAAAGCGCGCTTGACCACGTAAGGGCAGCCTCTCCCAAACCCGAGAATTGGCGATGGAACCAGTCGAACTCCTGCTCCACCTCGTGCTCGAAGCGTTGGGCAATCGCCCTCGACAGGCTCAGCGTGGACGTGCTGTGGGAGCCAGCCAGCCGGCAAAAGTAGCTCAACAGGCTCTCGCAATCGCCGGTGCCCAGACCCAAGGGGTCGAGCGCGTGCAGCACGGAACGGGGATTGGTGACGGTAGTCATCATGCCGCCTTTCTGGATGTGCCTGTGCTCTTTGCGGACTGGGGCAACTTCGGCATCACCCGCGTCAGGCCTGGGTTGATGGCCGCTTCACCTTCAAGAATCTCTTCAAGGATTTGCTTGCGCTGCAATTCCGACAGCAAAGCTGTGCGCAAATGTTCCAGCGACCAACCGCCGTGGCTTTCAGCCAGTCTGGCGGCACGGGTCAGCACCGCGCTCAAGGTGCCAATGCAGCCAAGCGTGTTGTCGTGCAGCACGTCCGCATAGGGCATCAGGCCCTGGCCCCACAGTGCAGCGGCGGCATCCTGGAATTTTTGAACGCACGCCCGGAATGCGCGCACATCGCTGTCGACGTCCTGCCGATAGCGCTCGAGATGCAACACGTGAGTACGCCGAGCCAACTGCCCCGAAAGTGACATCAGCTGAAACAGGTCGTACGAGCCGACCATGACTATTTGCACGCCCGCTTGGTTGGCCAGGGATTTGACAGTGTCGAGCTGAATTTCCAGACGGTTGCGCCGCGTCTGGTGAATCATGTGTGCCGCTTCGTCGATGACCAGGAAGCGGGTTTTGCGGTAGCGTAGGGCGCGCTCCACCGTCGTACGAAGGCCAGCCAGCGACCGGTCTTTGGGTTTGGTGGAACGAACCATCCGACCACTGTCGGCATCGATGCCGAAGTGGTACTTCGGCATGTCAAGTTCCGTGTCCAGTTGCTCAAGAACACTCAGGTAGAACAATCGCCAAGAGAAATCGTCTTCGCCGGACGCCCTGGCTTCTACGTAGACGGCCGGGATGACGCCGGCATCCGCCTGCATCTCGGTGGCGCTGCGCTCGATTTCCGCTTTGACCATCTGGTGGGCCAGCGCGCTCTTGCCAGCGCCAGTCGGGCCACACACCATCAGGATGCTGTCCTGGCTACCCGGGTAAATCAGGCTGTCGAGTTCGTCCATCACCTGCTTGATGCGGGTGTGCTTGATTCGCAGCGACTGCAGCGCCAGTGCATGGGTGTGTCGAGCGACCACGGCCAGCTCGGCGGGGGTGTGTTGTTGTGAGGGCGTCATTTTCAGAAAGTGTCAAAGTCAGGGAGTTCATCGGGCTGTGCGTCAGGCGGCAGGCCTTGCAGCTGCATACCCGTCTCATCGAAGACAGCCGAGCTGCCGTCGTACATACCTGTAGCGCCCACGTTTTGAGGCGCCGTTTTAAAGTCGTGCGCTTTAAAGCCGCCGTTTTTTAGCGGCTCGGCGATGGGCTGGACGTTGGCGAGATGCAAGTGGCTGTAGAGCGATTTGTTTTCGCTCAGACGCTCGAAAGCTGCCTCCAGAGCGCCCTCGGGCGTGAATACCTGCATGAACTCCCGAAGGCGCTGCGCGGCTAGGGCATCGTCCATGGGCGTGCCACTTTTGTGTGTGTATTCCTCGGTCAGCGCCCGCCGCTCCATCTCGGTCACCTGACCCAGGCCCATCAAGTTGCGGCACTGTGCTCGTACCCAGCGGTCCTTCAGCCGCACGTACACAGATGAGGCATCCCACGGGTCGTATCTCACGACGCATGACAGGCCTTCGTGCCGCGGGTCGGCAAAGTCGGCATGCCAGTAAAGCAGTTCATTGACTTTGACGCCACGCTGGCGGTGGACCTTGCGCACACCGCTGCGGTCAACCGTTGGACAGGTGGCAATCAGGAAGTCTTCGTTAAACAAAATCTGTCGATGGGCCCGGGCGCCGGATTGTGCGAGACCACGCTGGAATGCCTCCCGCGGGCTCATGTCTAGGGCCGGGTGGCGCTCTTGGTCGTAGTACACGGTTGCCCAGTACTCGATGCCGCGGTACATGGCCTCGAGAGTCCACTCTGCGAAGTTGATTGGCAGGTGCTTGCCAGTGGTCATGCGGACGTTTTTTGTCGCCTTGGTGTTGCCTGCCAGGTTGTGGATGTACTCCGTGTTTGAACGGCCAAACATGCGCTCGAGGATAGCGCCGTGGCGCGGCTGACCCCCGGGACGAAAGCGCAGGTGCGAGCCCATGGCCTCCAGGAAAGTTTCAAAGGCGCTGGACATAAAGTCCCGACCGTTGTCCACCACCACGAACTCGGGCAAGCGACTAAAGCGGCGCACCATATCCCTAATGGTCATCATCACCGAGACGTAGGACGGCGGGTCGAATGTGAGATACAGGGCAACGACCCGGCGGGTGTGGGCGTCAACCGCAAACGACAGCCAAGGGCGCCCGAGGGGTTTTCCTGTCCTGCTTGAAATCAGTTCGATGTCCAACTGTGTGTGGTCGATGTGGACATACTGAAACGGCCGGCTGCCGTGGGCCGGTGTGTCTACATAAAGCACTGCGACGAACTCGTTCAATTGGTACGCCATCCGCTTGCCGTGACGCTCGCGCCTGGTTTTGTCGTTCTCGACCGCCTTGATGCGCTCAATCAGAGTCGGATACGACGGTGGCTTGACGCCCGCGCTGGCGCAAGTCACACACAGTTCCCGGTAACAGGCCTTGTAATTGCGGGCCTCATGGCTTGCCCACTTCTCTTCGATGATGCGGGTCAGCCAGTGCTCCTGTTCCTCGGTCAATTTTGCGGTGCGATTGCCCCTGGCGGCAGTCTTGGGTACCAGTGCCAACACCTCGTTGCCGCCATTGACCATGGCGGTCTTCTTCCGCTCCGCCCAACGCCGCAGAGTGCGGTCACTGACCAACGCATGGTCAGAATGCAGCATGACCTCACGTCGGGTGGCTTCGAGCAGCTCGTTCTCCGTGTAGCGGGCAAGGTCCAGCGATTGGGCTTCGGAACCTCGCACAGCCAGGACCCGCTTTTTCTCGATACCGTCAAGCAGCCAATCGCGTGACAAGGTACGTGTGCTGCCATCCTCAAGGGTGCAAACGAGGTCGCGCTCCCCCGCAAGGGAAATGGTCAGCTCTTGGCTTTCGTAGCGAAAGACGGCACCCGGAACGATGTCCACAACGAAATTGCTCAGACCGGGTAGAGGCGAGGATTTGACTTCGGCGGCGAGGAAGTCGCGCAAGGTGGCATCCCGGTACAGGCGGGAACGCAGGGGCTGGGTCAAAGCCTCTCTGTCCATGTCGGCCACCACCAAGCCATCTGCTATGGCTTTGTTGACCTCGTCAGCGTTGAAATGTAGGGGTGGCGCCAGCAACTCGGCGATGTAGACCGCCCCGTGCTCATTCAGCACTGCCTGCAATCTGGCTAGTGTAGAAGGCGGGCAGGGCTCGGCCGCAGGGTGCAGATAGTCTGCGAGATGAAGCAGGTTCTCGATGCGCTTGCCAGGCAGCGCCCTGTCGCTGAAGACCCGATACCCAATACCGAGCTCAGCAAGCTGCCTCTCAATCTGAGGTGCGTGCCAGAGGCCGTCGCTGCCTTTCTGGTAGCGGTAGGGGTAACGTTGCGCCAGCCGGGTCAGCTTGTCGTCGGACTTCCATTCCTCCAGCTGGATTCCATCGGCCGTGATGGTCAGGTAGTCTGGTGTGTGCTGGATGTTGCGGATTTCGCCCGTGGCGTCGTCAATCAGCTCAAGCTTGAGCACACACGGCTGGGCGTAATACTCGAGCACTCTCGGGTCGTACTCCTTGTCCACGGCAGCGGCAAACTCGATGTGCCGGCTTTCGGTGCGGATTTCCCGGCCCATCTTGCTGCTGGCCAGCAGAGTGATGACGTTACCTCCTTGTGACTTCACGGGGCGCACGGGCGCCTCAACGCGGGCGCGCAGCACGAGGTCGCGTCCTTTGGGCGGCAGCCCCAAGGTGTCAAACAGTTCGGTAAGTTGTTCTTTGGTCAGCATCAGAGGTTCAAAAAGCGGCCTGAGCTGACGTGTAGTAACGGGACCTCCCCAATTTGCCAATTCGGTCGTATACGACCGAATTGGCAAAATCGACCCAAGCCTCCCCAGTAAGCGACCGAATGCCAATCCAAAACTTCCCATCCAGCCAACAGTCGCCAGGCCTTCGGCCGCAAGCTGAGGTGTGGACTGATTGGGAGGAGCTCGCTCGCGCTGTCTTGGTCGATGCCATGAAGCAGCGTCGGATGAGCTACAAAGCGCTGTCGCGTGAGCTTGAAAGCCTGGGCATTTATGAGACGCCGGACAGGCTGAACCGCAAGGTCAATCGGGGGAAGTTTTCTGCGGCGTTTTGGCTTGCATGCTGCAAGGCCATGAACGTCGAAGTCACTTTGGTTTCGCCACCGTAATAGGGCGTTCACAGCTGCGGTGAGCCGGTTGCCACAGCTTGAAACCCCCAGGCTGCCTGCTGCCAAGGTTGTGAAATTGAGCGCATTTTTTAGCATCACTGCACCTATTGGGTCCTCTCAACCAATAGGCCCCCAGACCTTCAGTGGGAAAGTCTGTCAGCGTCAGCGACTCAAAATCACATGCGGCATCCATTGCAGATGCACGGCTGCAAGGGTAATCCATGCAAGTCGATTTGACAATCTTCCAACGAAATCGTGGTTATGTTCAGTTCGCAGTTCGCAGTTCGCTGTGCGCTGTGCGCTGTGCGGAATCGGTAGTCAGCCGTGCCGGTCAGCCTTTGGGTTGTGTTGGTTTAGGATTTGTGCGTCTATAAAATATGCTGGTATACTTTTTATTCTAATGCAGTCGATTCTGAATCCATGACCCGCGAAACCGTCAAGCCAATGCTAGGAGTGCGCCGACGCGCTTCGGGGCCGTGGGGTCCGGAGCGTCGGCTGGAATTCATCGACTTCCGCCTGCAGTGGGACGGCCGCCTCAACCGTTCAGACCTGATAGAGCACTTCGGCATCTCGGTGCCCCAGGCTTCCGCGGACATAGCCACCTACACGGAACTGGCGGCTGGCAACTTGGTCTATGACCGCAGTGCCCGCGTGTACGTGGCTTCTGCGGACTTCGCGCCCGTGTTCCCCTCGACCAGTGCGGAGCACTATCTCAACGACCTACGGGCTTTGAACGCGAGGGTTCTACCACCCGAGGGGAGCTTCGTCGGCTGGGCGCCGTCGGTCGCGATGGCGGCGTCTCCCGCTAGGTCGGTGCCGCCTCCAATTTTGGTGAGCGTTGTGCGAGCCATACGCGGACGTAGTGCGGTTGACCTCCTGTACCAGTCCATGTCGAGGCCTGAGCCATCGTGGCGAAAGGTTTCACCGCACGCTTTGGGCCATGACGGGTTCCGGTGGCACGTTCGCGCGTTCTGCCACACGCGAGGCGCCTTTCGAGACTTCGTCTTTGCTCGAGCCTTGGAAGTGCGCGAGGCTGGGCCAACGACCGTTCAGTTTGAGGACGACGTGGCCTGGCACACCCAGGTCGAGTTGGTTCTGGAGCCCCGCGCCGGCTTGAGCGCATCGAAGCGAAAGGTCATCGAGCTCGATTACGCTATGACGAACGGTCAAGTTACTCTTGAGACGCGGCAAGCAATGCTTTACTACGTTCTGCAGCGCTTGGGCCTAAGCCGTGACGGAGAGGTTCGCCCAGAGGCCCAGCAGATACAGCTCAAAAACGCATCCGAGGTCAAAGCAATCTTGGAGGGTCTGGCTAAGAGCTATGACTCGACATGAAGAACAAGATGAATCAGGGGGGGCAATGTTCGAAGTACACGAAGAGCGCCTTCAGGCGCTGGTGAGGCGCGCCGAGACGCCAGTTCTTGGCCTCCTCGGAACTCTGCTGCCAGCTGAGGCTCGGGCGGCCATCCGTATGGACTTGGACGTCATGCCAAGCGCGAAAGCTTATTCGCAACGGCTTGAGAAGTACCCTGCTCTCTTCGGGGTGTGGCTGGCCGAGCACGTCATGCTGGGTCTCGGCCGGGACGGACACTTCAGCCTATACCCGCACCTTCAGAAGGCTATCGGCGTATCGACCGAGCTGACGTCGGGGGAGAAGGAGCTCCTGTGGAGAGCGTTCCGCCGAGCAATGTTCAAGCTTGGCATTCAGCCGCTGTCCCGGGTCTCTGGCACTCACTTCATGGCGGACGAGTATGTCCGGCAAGCCGGCGTGCCAATAGCCTTCGCCGACGACTTGGCGCTGAGGATGCTCCAGGCAGCTAAGCGAGTAGGCCTGCCAGATGAGGACGACCAGGAAGGACTGCTAACTTGGCAGTCCACCCTTCTTAACAAGCTCGTACCGCCGTTCAGCGTGACGGCACGCAAAGCGGTGGAGCGGGACTCCCTGGGCTACTACACGCGTGCCTTCGTGCGTGTTCATCTAAATGGAGGGCAAGCGGCCGGTAAAGACCCGCTCGAGCAGGCTCTCGCGAAGGCGTTCGCAGCCGGGGGCTCGTCAAATCTCAGAAGGGCTGCGATACCGCAGCTGCTCTACCGGGATGGCGCGCTGGGAGTTCTCTTCCCGTCAGCGGACAGGGCGGTTGGCTACAAGGTCGAGTGCGGCGGCCATGTCGCGTCAATGCGGCTGGATGCAGAGGGAGGCTTCCGGCCGTTGCCCGCCGGTCTTCATCGGGAGGTGGTAGTCCAGCGTGATGACGGTGAGCGGGTGCTCTCGGTGCGCCTTTGGCCCGACTCGCTGAACAACAAGCTCTTGATTTTTAACGCTGAAGGACGCCTACGTGCGTCTGCACGACTTACGCAGGAAGACCCGGTGGAGCTAGCCCCGGGCCGATACCTGGCGCTCTGTCGCTTCGAGCCAAGCAACCGGGAAGACTGGCACGAGGTGAGCGAGTCGCCCTTGCTCGTTGAGGTGCCTCTGGAGGTCCGCCCTGGCGCCGAGTTGTTTATCAAGAACGGGCCAGCCTCCGTAGTCTTGGTTGGACAGAACCAACCTTCGCTATCGCTCAGTGGGCACTCCAAGGGCAGTCTCGAGGGCCTGGAGTTCTGGTACGGCGAGGTTGAGGCTCACATCGAGGTCCCCGCCGACTGGGTCCAGAACCTCACGGGCCAGTTCGAGGTGCGAGTTGTTCATGGTGACCGACGGGCTTCGCTTCCCGTCAGGCTTGACGAGAACCGTCGAGCGGTCGTGAGGCTCTCGGAGGCTATCGCGCAACTGGAACTGGGTGGCGGGCTCTGGCGGTTGGTTCTGGAGCTCGGACGCGCGGGAGAGGCTCGAGCTGCGCAGCGGCAGTCCGTTCTCTACTGGAGCGGTCTGAAGAAGGTCTCCTATGGCCTCAAGTTCTCGTACGAGAGTCCGCCCAAGAACCTGATTGCGTCATCCTGCGCCGGCCTCAAGCTGAGTCCAACCCAGATGGACCCGGCAGATGACCACAGCCGTCTCATCCGGATGGCCTTCGACGTGGGTGGCGGAAGGCTCGTTCACTTCAGTTGGCATCGGCCGGGCGTGTTTGTCGAGGTACAGGTACCAGCAGCCGACGGCTCCACTGCCTCCATCGCTCGACCCCTGGGAGTCGCCGAGACCGTTTCGCTGACCAGTCCAAAGACGATTGTTGTCAGCGCTTCCGAGCCCGGGTACATCTCCTTGGGAAGCATGCGGACCTTCGTCGACTTTTCGCAGAAGGCGAGCAAAGCCTTCCCAGCGAGCTTCTTGGCAAGCCGCCTTGAGCCAGGTGCGCGGACGCTGAAGTACGAAACAGCCTCCGGCAAGGCTGCTGTCGACCTCCTGATTCTGTCGCAGCCCCATGTGGCAACAGACGTGAAGACAGAAAGGCTGGCGAACCTATTCGAGGTTCGGGTGGCGGTGAGCGGCGCGCCGACTGACGTCGCCGTAACTGGCCGTGAGCTGTCGTCGGGCCGTGAAGCTCGTGCCGAACATGAACTGATGGCCGGGACTTGGCACACCAATGACCTTGCTCGCATGCAAGTCTATGCTGCCCCGGCAGGCCAAAGCCATGTGGTCCACGTCCTCATTGACGTCGAAACTCTGAAGCCTGGCATCTGGCTTCTCGGCTTCGGGGCACGCATCGGCGGCGTGTGGGGCCGCTTGCAGGATGGGGACGAGGGACGCATCGCAGTCGCGTTTGCCGTTGACGTTGTGGGCAAGGAAATTTCCGGGAAAGAGGTCGTCGCTGCGGCTGACGCCCTGGAGCTATCCGACGTCGCAGCACAGTTGGTGCGACTGAACGAGCACTTCCGTCAGTGCTGGTCTCCAGTATGTTGGGAGCAGCAGCAGTGGCTGACGCCATACTTTTCGGCGCTGGTTGACCGACTTAGGAATAGCGAGACCGACTACGTGACCGAGCTTGTCGACATGGCCATGTGTCGGCCACCAGAAGATGGGCGACCTGGCTACCTATCGATGCAGTTCGCGCCTGCGTGGCTCAACCAAGCCTTCAGTCAACAGCGGGCGACCTACAAGCGGGTCAACATCAAGCCGCACCCCTTATCGATTGCCCTCCGAGCAGCGGTCGAACTGAAGGGTGCTGTCGCCCCTGCCTTTGGGACCGTCCTGCATCCAACCGCGGCGATGCCGTTCTCGAACATTGCCGAGGTAATGCATGGCCGACGCCCCAAGGGCTTCAACCTCGCGACCTATCGGGCGGCACTGCAGCAAACCAAGCTTGAGGGCGCCTATCAGCTTGAGGATGAGCTTTTCCTGCCGAAGGAGGGCGAGCTACTTGGGCCGCTGCATCTGGCGCACTGCTGGAGAGACCTTGAGCGTGGCTTTGCATCCAGCCAACTCATGCCGAACAACCGCAAGAGCGCTGCGCTCGCGCTCGCCAAGAAGCTAGAGCTCCATCGCAGCAACTTTGACCAAAACGCCTTCAATGGCATGAAGGGGCAGCCCCTGCTTCTTCACCTCGGAAAGCCTCATGACGACCAGTTGGACGATGGCGAGCAGCTCAAGTGGGAGCACATGGAGCATGTCGCGCTTGCAGTTGCCTGGCTTGCGTGGTTCTGTCGCCTTGAGCATCGTCAGCCTGGGGTGCTAAGCGGCTTTCACAGCCAGCTCGGCAATTTGCGCAAGCAGGTTGAAGTTCCGGGCGGAACCGTCGCTGACTGCATCGCCTACTACCTCCAGGTGGCGCCAGCGATGTTCGCCTTCTACCTGCTCTTGTGGGAGTTGGTGCAGACCGTAGAACTTGACCCGGTTGTCCAATATGTCTGACACGAATCCAATTTCCTTTTCGCAGGACCTCAAAGCGGTCCTCGCCCGGTACATCGCGACCACGCTGCCAATCTCGCGCAGGTACAGCAAATTCAGTCGCGAGTTCCGCCTCTTGCTGGAGCAGGAGCAGTTGGTTCAAGGGCCCTACGTTGAGGCGCTTCCCGACTTCGAGAAGGGCAAGGCCCTCGCTCAACTGCTCAAGAAGGCTGGCGGCTTCCTGCACGACGGTCTGGGCCTGCTGCCTACCGCGAATCGACCGTTGCACCTTCATCAAGAGAAGGCGCTTCGTCATGCCATTTGCGACCAAGAAAGCTTCCTGACCGCGACGGGTACCGGTAGCGGCAAGACAGAGACATTCCTTTATCCCATCGCGCACGACCTTCTATCAGACACCGACCCTAAGCGACCAGGTGTCCGTGCCCTGCTGGTCTACCCGATGAATGCGCTGGCCAACGACCAGCTGTACTACCGAGTGGCGCCGCTCTTCGCTCGCTACCTGAAGGACTACGGCATCACCTTCGGGCGATACACCGGGCAAGTGAAGTCCACAGCCAAGCGAGACGAGGAAGAGGCTCGCATCTGGAACAACCCGAAGTTGATGGAGGCTCTGGGGAACCCATCCAGCATCCCAAAGAACTGGCTGCTCACGCGCGATGAGATGCTGGCCGACCCGCCGAAGGTTCTCATCACCAACTACGCCATGCTGGAGCACATGCTCCTGCTGCCGCGCAACGCCGGCTTGTTCGCGACCAACTCTCTGCGCTTCATCGTCCTTGATGAGATTCACACCTACCACGGCGCCCAAGCCACCGAAGTCGCGTTCCTTTTGCGCAAGCTGAAGACCCGCCTCGGTGTCGAGAAGGGTCTCCGAGTCTTTGGGACGAGTGCCAGCCTATCTGAATCCGAGACGGCCGACGACGAACTCAAGAAGTTCGCCACAGACCTCTTGGGCGAGCCGGTGAACCGCGTCATCCGAGGCAAGCGGATTCCTCATGGGGCGCTGGCGCAGCCCGTCAGTCCAACTTTCTCGATGAGCCTGGGTCAGTGGGTGACTCTCGGCGGCACGCTTCGTGAGTTCCTGCAGCTCGACCGTGACGAGCAGACAGTGGATTGCTGGAACCGCTTCGTGCTGTGCCACGACGGCCTACCGTCCGAGCTCGTCCTCAAGGGCAACCCAGATGGCCCGGCCAGTGAAGCCTTGGTTGAGACGTTCTCGCGCAGCGTTCAAGTGCGCAGGGTTGCCGAGGCACTGGAAGGCGGGCGAGTGGTGGCGTACGCCCAACTTGCGCAGCAGGTCTTCGAGACGTATGAGCTCGCGTCACAGGAGGCGCTGAGCGCGTTGAGTACTGTGATTCAGTGTGGGATGGTCGCTCGCCGTGGGCAGGGGGACTTTCCCTTGTTGCCTGGTCGCTACCACCTGGCTGTGAACAGTATTGAAGGCGTGGTTGTCAGGCCTGACACCAGCGATGAAGGCTGGGCGAAAGCCAAGGTTGGACGGAGCTACAAGGATGAGGCAGGCCACTACTACCCGCTGCTGACATGTCGTAAGTGCGGGCAGCCCTTCTTGGAGGGCTGGAAGGACCAGTCACATGTACACCCGCACCGGCCTGATACGGGCGAAAACGGCGCGGAGCGAGTTGTCTTTTGGCTTGGGGTGCCTTTTACGGGAACTGAAGACGAGGAAGATGAGGGGGGCGAAGGTGACGCTTCGCAGTCCGCACACGAACGCATCTTTGTCCAGCTGAAGACTGGCGAAATCATTGCGTCAGACGATGCGGTACCGCTGTATCCGGTCCACACCGAGCAAGACGACGTGGAGAGGGCGAGGTACGTCAAGCGCTGCCCCGCATGCGGTGGTCGGTCGACTGGTGCAGACGCTGAGGTCGTGACCCGGATGCACCCTGGCAACGAGGCGCTTGGTGCGGTTGTCGCTCAGCGGGTACTTGAGGCACTGCCTCCCGGTGTCATCGACCACTCCGACCCGCGGCCATCCTTCGGCCGAAACCTTCTGACCTTCTCGGACAACCGCCAAGACGCCGCGTTCTTCGCTCCGTACTTTGAGCGCACCTCGGCGAATGTGGCCCTGAGAGCGGCTGTTCGAGCCGTGCTGGCCGAGTCCTCCGCTCCGATGGGTATGCCGCAGCTCGCAGAGCGAGTCTTCGAACACTGGAGGCGCAACGGCGGTCAGCCTCTACTTCTCAATGAGGCGGGTGAGATTCGCACTGACAAGCAGGACGTCTCACAGTTGCTCCTGGGTGCCTTGGGATACGAATTCTGTACGCCGGGAGGACGCCGAAACTCGCTGGAGAGCCTTGGCGTCGCGATGGTGACCTATGACGAGGCTAAGCTCAAGGCGCTGTATCAGCAGGTCAAGAACTTCTGGCCAAGGCAGCTTCCAAGCGACGACGCTTCAGTCGCGTCGCTGTGTCACATCCTTCTGGAAACCGTGCGCCGAGAACGGGCGCTGGAGAGCCTGTCAGGCCTGGCGATGAACGACCAAGCGGTCTGGGGCGACTACAACCAGCATCGAACCTTCGATATCGACACTGGCGACACGGGTGTGCGCTTCAAGTGGCTTCCGAGCCAGCAAGCGAACCGCCACAACCGCCGGTCGTGGTACCTCGTGGAGCGGCTAGGTCTCAGCAAGTCGGAGGCGGCTGACTTCTTACGCAATTTCTGGGGCGCCATGACCAAGCCGCCCGCGACCATCCTGAAGAAGTACCCGCCTGGCTTCGGCATAGACGGCGGGCTCATCCGTGTTCGCAGCGGGCTGACTGTGCCTCTCTACCAGTGCAAGAGCTGCGGTCTCCTGCAGAGGCATGTGGTCTCCGAACGGTGCATCGCCTTCGGTTGCCGTGGGGACGTCCTGATGCTGGACGGCGAAGAGCGTGCGACGCTACACCGCGAGAACCACTACTTGGCCTCGTACGAGGAGAACAACCACCTCACGCTGCGTGCCCGAGAGCACACCGCCTCCCTATCAACTGAGCTCCGGGAAGAGATTGAGCGCGAGTTCGCCGAGCGGCGCATCAACTTGCTGAGCTGTACGACGACCATGGAGATGGGCGTTGACCTCGGCGACCTTGAGGCGGTAGTGAACCTGAACGTGCCACCGGGCATCGCCAACTACCAGCAGCGAACAGGGCGCGCTGGGCGGCGCGCTCAGGCTGCCCCCTTCTGTGTCACGGTTGCAAGAAACACGAACTACGACCAGATTGTCTTCCGCGAGCTGAGGGACTACCTCACTTCCTCGCCTACCACTCCGTTCATCAACCTCGGCAACGGCGAGCTGTTCCTTCGGCACCAAATGTCTGTGGTGCTGTCCAGCTTCCTACGTCATGCACTGAGCAAGACGGATGTGAACGCTCCGTCGCTGAAGCACCTCTTCGGTGAAGTACTGCATGACAAAGCCAAAGAGGAGTTCTACGACAAGCTCAACGCGTGGGTCGAGGGAGAGGCTGGCGCAAAGGCCTTCGCCGAAGCCGAGGTGTTGGGGGACAAGCTTCCGCCGGACCTTCGCTCTATCGTGTGTCGCGGGGCTTACCTTCGCAGTGCCATCGTTGGAAGGCTTAAGGAATTCGCTGAAGACGTGTCCGAGCGGTGCAAGTCGTACGTCGCCAAGAAGACGTCGGCCGCGGAGAGCGATGAGCTGAAGAAGGCGCTCTACTGGAAGGAGCAGCTAGAGAAGTACATGGACCAGTTCTTGGTTAATGAGCTATCCCGCCGTGGCCTCGTCCCAACCTACAGCTTCCCGGTGCACTCCTTGACGCTGGAGGTGCAGGACGGCAGCACTTTCAACCGCTTCCAAAATCAAGCAGACGTATCGCTGAACCGGGACGCGAGTCTGGGCATCAGCGAGTACGCACCAGGTGCCGAGGTCGTTGCCAATGGTCGCATCTGGGAAAGCGCTGGCTTGGCCAGCTACCCCAAGGCATTCATGCCAACCCGCTGGTATGCCGCGTGCCCGGAATGCTTTCACGTCGATGTGGCAGATGCCCATCAAGACCTACCCGACGGATGCAGCAACTGCGGCTACGCCGAGCTGGCACGCCGCAAGCGCATGTTCTTGGAGCCAAAGGGCTTCGTGACCAGCGTGGCTGACAGTAAGGGCAAAGACCCTGGGACCGCGCGCCGCAGGGTAAAGCCAGCTGATGAGGCCAGGCTGATTGCTGCGCCGAGGCCGGAGAACTTCCGAGAGACGGAGCTGCCGTTTCTAAGCACGGCGCTCCTGTTGGCTCGTGGCTCTGAGGACAACGAACTACGCGGCAGCCTGTTCGTGACCAACCGTGGCACCTACGGAGAGGGGTACTACAGGTGCCTCTTCTGCAACTACTGCCAGCCGGCATCCAAGCCGAAGAAGACCAAAGACGGGGTCAAGAAGGGGGCTGGCGCTGGCGACGTCGCCACTCGGAAGTTTGTCCACAAGGACCCGAGCACCGGCTCGACGTGCAAGTCCGACGTCATGCCAAAGATGGGCGTTGACTTTGCGCACATGTTCAACACCGACGTCAGGCTCTTGCGGTTCCTGGCACCGCTGCCTGAGGCTCCGGACGACGTTACCGACGAGCGGCGGTTTCAGGAGTATGTCGCACGAACCGTCGCCGAGGCATGCCGCTTGGCAGCCTCAGACATGCTGCATCTCTACCCTGGCGAACTGCGCTCAACCTACCGCTTATACGCCAGCGCGGGCTGCATCGCGGAAGTGGTGCTCTACGACGGCGTCCCTGGGGGTGCCGGATACAGCGCTCGGCTGGGAACGCCTCAGTTCAGTTTCCAAGAGCTAGTGGCTGGCGCGCTGCGTCGCCTGGAGTGCCCTCAGGACTGCGAGTCTGCGTGTAGGGCATGTCTCTGTGACTATGGCAATCAGAGACACTGGGACAGCTTCCGCCGTAAGGAGGCGATGACCTGGCTGAAGGCGCTGCTAGACGGCCGTCCGACGGCTGATGGACCAGGCAACTACGTGCCTTGGGCCAGGCCGAGCCTGAGCGGGCTGTCTGAGCGCCTTGCTTCGTCGTCGTCCGTCTCCATCATCGCGGCTTCACTCGCTGGGGCCGCTGGGTATCGCGAAGCGGAGCTCAATCAGCTCCTGACATGGTTGCAGTCTGGAAAGGAAGTGCAGCTCTACATAGCCAACAAGCTCATTCAGCATCCCTCCGACTACCAGACCTTGATGCTCTACCGGCACCTGTATCCCTGGATGCAGGCTGGCAAGCTGCGCATTCACGCGCTGGCAGGGCTTGATGGCCGCATTGCAGGTCAGATTCCCCGGGTGTTTACTTCGTTGGAAGACGGCTCGTTGCTGATGAGGCAGGCCTTCCCCGTGCAAGCACTGTTGGATGTCCTAGTCGGCTCACCAGCCGAGCTGGGAGCCATGGATGGCGGCACGCGTGAGCTGCTGAAGGCAACCCTGGCCTCAGCAGAGCCCTATGCCCCAGAGCACTTCGCCGAAGGGCAGAAGATGGGCATGTGGGAGTTCGCTGTTGGTGCGGAGCGCCCCTTGGCTGAAGTCTTTGCGGCTATCAAGGGGCTGCACGTCAAGAGCTTGGTGATTCGCGACCCCTACTGCGGCACGGAGCGCAACCGCCAACGACTGAAGCAGCTCATGACGTTCCTGAAGAGCCACGTGGCGGAGATGGACCGTGCTGACGTCTACTGCTCCGAAGTCAAGGAGAGGCAGCGAGACGGCACAGACTACGTGGCGAATCGACTTGAGGTCGCCTACCAGGTCGAGCGAGTGCTAGACGAGGCTGGAATCGCCAAGGGGGAGGCATTTGTGAAGGAACTGGGTCGCAACCGAACCTTCCACGACCGGGAGTTGACCTTCGAGGCGGTTGACAAAAGCGGATGCGGAGCTACACACCGCTACTTCTTGACCGGTGGCATCGACTATCTGCTGGATGTGCGCAGCGATACCCGCGTCTTTCACACAATCGCTATGAGGTAGCTACTGTCCGCCTGGACTGTCTGCGAGTTGTCTGCTGAGCTTTGATGTGGTGGTGTCACCCAGTCCGAGCTTTGCCGACGCAGAGGCGGCCACGCAGAAGGTTGGCTGGCAAAAAGGCAAGCATTTTGGAGAGGTGAGGGATGAGCACTAAAACGATTGAGAACTTTTTTACCGGCAAAACGCTGGTGATTCCAGGCTACCAACGCGACTACGCTTGGAAAGAGCGCAACGTCGATGACTTGTTCAGCGATGTCGAGGAAGCGCTAGAGGTTGGCGGCGGCCACTACCTGGGCACTTTCATACTGTCGCAGAGGGACAAGCAAGCGCCAGTGCAGGTTGTGGACGGCCAGCAGCGGTTGACCACACTTACCATGATGCTTGATGTGCTGATTGACGCAGTGGACGATGCGGCGATTCAGCAGCACTACCGCAACACCTTCATCGCACACCCTGTAACGGGCGCCAAGTTTCGGGTGCTTGGTGAGAACGAGCAGTTTTTCCAGCAACTGTTGGCAGACCAGAACCCCGCGCCGCAATCAGACGGGCAAGAGCGCTTGAAGCGTGCCTACCAGTGGATTCAGCAGCGCGTACATGCTTTGCTGAAGTCGGGCGGGCAGCCGCTTATAAAGAACTGGCTGTTGTGCCTGAGCCAGATGGAGGTGCTGGAGTTCATCGAGTCCGATGAGGGCAAGGCGATTCGGATGTTCCAGTCGGTCAACGACCGGGGTGTGCCGCTGGCCAAGATGGATATAGTCAAAAGCCTACTGGTGTACTACTCCAACCGCTACCTTGGTGGTGCGCTGGACGAGAGTATTTCGCAGCAGTTTGGGCAGGCTTTTCGCAGCTTCAGCCGCACCAAGCGCTTGGCTGCCACACCTGGCTTCAAGGTGCGGCATATCGACCGGGATTCATTTCGCGAAGACGATGTGCTGCGCTACCACTACCTGGCGTTTGATGGCTCTGGCTTTGACGCCGTGGCGGGGGCCGACTACAGCGCCACATCGGAGACGGTGCTGGAGGTTTTCCTGAAGCCAGCTCTGCAGCGTCTGCGCGGTGATGTAGTCAAGTTGCGCGACTTCATCGCCGCGTACACGGCGGACCTCACAGCATTTTTTGCGGGTCTGGAGCAACTCGTCGAAGCCACCCGTACGCAGCGCAACACTTACTTGCTGCTGGTGGTGCAGGATTTGTCGGCCACGTTGTACCCCTTGGTCATCCGTCTACACCTGATGGGCTGGCTGCCTAAGACGGGCACCACCAGCGATGCACGCACGCTGCACGACCTCGTAGAGCTGGTGGATTTGCGTGTCTTCAAGCTGCGAGGGACCAACCCGCAAGCAGACATTTGCCGCATCACTCGCGAGTTGCCTTTGCGCACGGTGGACGAGGTGGTGACAGAGCTGCAGCACTTCTGCCAGCGATTCATGCCGGATGCGTTGTTGGGGTCGCGCGTGGTGGATGAGGACCTATATCGCAACCTGGGCCTTCCCCGCATGTTGCTGGAAGAGGAAGAGCTAGCCCGGGCGGCTTTGAAGCTGCCGCCGCTGAGCGTGCAGCAGTTGGCCGACTTCACCAGCACCGGCCTGACGGTGGAGCACATCCTTCCGCAAGAGCCCAATTTCAATTTGGTGGCGTATGGGTTTGACAGCCATGAGGCCTACGAGCTGCACAAGCATCGCATCGGCAACCTAGTGCTGCTGGAGGGGCCGCTGAACAGCGCCTGCAACAACCGCACGGTGGAAGACAAGATGTCTGCCCCCAACCTGTACTTCGCGTCGGAACTGAAGGCGGTCGGCGCACTGGCGGCCCAGTTTGTGCGCAAGGCGCATGGGTTTCAGTGTGCGAGCATTGATGCCAGGTCCAAGGCGCTGGCCGAGGTGGTTGTAGCGCGCTGGCCCATCGTGGTGGCGGTTGCTGAGCCGGTGCCAGAAGACGGCGGGGAAGCGTCTCCCGATGCCTCTGAGGTAGTGGCTGTGTAGGCAACACAGTCAACAACCCCACAGCGAAATCAGAGCCCAAACCCTATGAGCAGCAACTACTTCGCCCCTGACTGGTCCGCCAAGGTCACAGTTCCCGTCAAACGCGTGGGTGAGCGTTGGGAGTTTTTCTATGGTGGCGATGTCCCGGTGCGAGAGGGCTCCCTGGGCGAACTGACGCTGTGCGCCAGTCAGATTAGCGACGAACGTTTCCGTCAACGAGTGAGCCAGGAGTTTGTGGTCAAAATTCTGGAGGAGGGTGCGCCGCTGCTTTTCGCGTTGAGCGACCGAAGCCGTGGGGGCGCTCGCATCGGCACTTGGCCTGATATAGACCCGTCGAGCGTGCCTGCAGGCACTACACGTTTTGAGCGTGTAACCATGGGGCCGTGCAAGCCCAAAAGCGTTCAACCCGAGCTAGACGGTATTCGTGAAACTGGGGGGGTGTGGCTCAAGCTGAAAGGCCTTGAACGCAGTGAGTTGACAGGCAGCACCGTCATCATGCCCCAAGGCTTTGAGCCAGCTGCCGCAACCAGCTTGAACCACGCTCTGACGCTCTTGTCGCAGGTGTACGAAACGCACCGTATCTCCAACACAGGCAATGTGTACACGCGGGTCTTTTATCAAGAAAAGAACGACCGCTGGTATCCACTCAACGACCTGCGCACTGGAGTGCAAGCAGAGGGCGAGCGCCTTCTACTGAGTGACCTGTGGAGCCAAGTGGAGCAGCGCTTGGGGTGGCGCCCCGTGCCAGTCTCTAAGCGAGGTAGATGATGTTCTCTGTTTTTGTGGTGTGCTCGGGGCGGCGGGATGCATGGATTGCAAATTCCAACCTATTGCACAGTCGACGGCCTCTGAAATCACCGGGCTCGAGTTCATTAGACCTGATGCTTTCTAAATACAAACAACCAAGGGCCACTAGCGCCACCGCTAGTTCCCCTAGTAACAGCAGTTGCAATGCCACGCTCTCTAGCTTACGAGCCGCAGAACGCGCTCAACGCCATTTGTCCGTACTTCACGATGTTTCCGCTGGAGTACCCGCTAAGGGTCCTCAAGAAGCATCGTGCCAGTCGACCAGTCGTGATGGACCCGTTCTGTGGGCGAGGGACCACGTTGTTCGCCGCTCGTTCGTTAGGCTTGGCAGCCAGAGGTATCGACTCGTCCCCCGTAGCTGTGGCGATTGCACGCGCCAAGCTCTGTGTCGTCAACGCTGAAGCCGCTTTGGCCCTTGCGAAGTCATTTATAGAAGGCGGCGGTGACGTGGACGTGCCGGAGACCGAGTTTTTCCGGTATGCCTTTGCGCCGCGGGTACTCCGAGCAGTTTGCGCCATCCGACAGGGTCTGCTCACGTCGAAGCGCGACACCGACGACGTGGTGCTCTTGCGAGCTGCAATGCTGGGGTGCTTGCATGGGCCAACGGGCAAGCGCCTGGAGGCGCAATCGTACTTTTCCAACCAAATGCCTCGGACCTTCGCATCGAAGCCGGACTACTCCGTTCGCTATTGGAAGGCGCGTGGCCTTGAGGCACCCGCTGCCGATGTGTTGGAGGTGCTGCGGCGCAAGCTCGACCGTCTGGCCACCGCCGCACCACCGCAAGGGATGACAGTGGCGCACGCCGTGCTGGGAGACTCCCGGTACGCGAAAAGCTTGCCCGCAAGTAGTCGTGACTTTTCGGTCGTCGTTACGTCACCCCCCTACTATGGGATGCGAACCTATGTGGAGGACCAATGGCTTCGGAACTGGTTCCTTGGTGGGCCTGACCACGTTGTCTACGGACGGTCAACACAACTTGAGCACACGGGCCAGGACGTCTTTGCTAAGTCAATGGGCGCTGTCTGGAAGAACATGGCTCGTACCCTGTCGTCAGAACTTGACCTGTACATCCGATTTGGCGTCATCCCGTCTTCTAGCACCGATGCCAAGGAGCTTGTGCGCGCCTCTCTCGAAGAGTCAGGTATCGCATGGCGTGTGATTTCAGTTCGAGCGGCGGACACGGCATCCTTCGGAAAGCGTCAGGCCGACCACATGGCTGCAGGTTCTACAGCTGCGGTTGAATACGACTTTCACGTGAAAAGAATATAGCGAGGCAACAGTATGGCAACCGCCCGGACTTCGGCCATGAAGGTTTCGAAAAGTACGCTGTCGATGTTCTTGAGAACTCGATGTGACAAGGAGCTATTTCTTTCGCTCCACGACAAGACTTCGATGGCCGGGGCGGGGTTGCCTCAGCCAATCAAGCGGCCCGGAATCGGCACCCTCGCCGTTCAGGGAAAAGAGTTCGAAGTCGACCGCAATGACGAACTTGTTCGGCTTTTCGGTGCCATCGTTACTCATCGGCTCAACGGGAAACAGTACGCCGACGTTGACCTGCACCGCACACTCACCGGCTTGACCGCGGCGCCCGCACTCATCCTCCAAGCCAAGTTCTCCATCACACATCAGCAGCCCAACGTACTGGCGCGCATCGGTCTAACTGCCGCCGATATCGCAAGCATTCCCCCTATCGCAGACTTCATTCCGGACGTTGTGTATGTCCGTGCAGCCTGCCAAGGTGATTTTGAGGTGCTTCCAGATGGGGGGCGAGTCGCTATCGACGTCGCAACCGAAGCGCGTCATGCCATTTCTATCCTCGACATCAAGCACACCGCGGAGGCCAACCCGAGCTACTGTTCGGAAATCGCTATGTACGCGCTGATGCTTGCAAACTGGCTTGAGAGGCATCCCAGTCTTGCTCAGCGCTACTTTGTTGCGACGAACGCCCGTCTGTGGACCCGTCACAACCAAGTCGACAGCGCCGTGCAGCGACTCCAGCAAGGAGGTGGAGCGTCTGTAGCTCAGTTGCTCGATGGTCTGATGACCGATTCCGAAGACGCGCAGCTTCGCTTCTACTTGCCAGCAATCCGCCGCTTCTTCGAAGACGTGGCTAGAGTGGTACGAGTAGGCGGTGCACGACCAGATGGCTGGGCCTCACTCGACTGGCACGTCACTGGCAGTTGCGGTGCCTGTGATTGGCTCGGTGACCGGCGCCACATGGGCCAGGACCAGCGACGAGTCATCGACAGCAACCCTCAGCACTACTGTATGCCGTTGGCCGAAGCGACCGGACATCTGTGTCTTGTCCCAGGTATCACGCGTGGCGCAAAGAAGGTACTGCATCAGAACACTGTCGTTGACACGACCAGTCTTGCTGCGGCCGCCGGTCACCCCGCATTACAACTTCACACTCTGCTCAAGAGGGAAGCGCGAGCATTTCCGGCACGTTCTACTGCTATTCAGACGAACGCGTTGTCCCTTGATTCTGCAGGCGCGATTGCATCGCTTGTTCCATCCGCCAATCTGTTGCTCTATGCCAGCGTCAACTTCGACTCAAGCTCCGGATTTCTAACCGGCCTGGCACTATCGGGGGTTGCGACGACATTCACCGTTGGACAGGCGCCGCGGCGGTTTCGCGCTGTCCCCTTTGTGGTGGACCAGAAGTCGCTGGCTGCGGAGTGGGTCGCCTTGGAGGGCTTTCTCACGCAGATTGCAACTTTGGTTGACACGGCCGACCAAATGGTCAGCGGCGCTCCAACGGGGCAAATTCATTTTTGGGAGCAGCGGCAGTTTCAAGAGCTGTGTAATGCAATGGGGCGCCACCTTCCGCGAGTGCTCGCGCTGGCGACGCGCAAGGCACGGGCTTTGGCTTGGGTGTTTCCTGCAGAAGAAATGCTGGAGCGGCCTGAGACTTTGGATGCAGCTACCATCGTGACCGTCGAAGACATCGTACGGCGGCTTGTCTTCGCGCCCACTCGTCACGTAATTACACTTTTCGACACCGTCGAGCACTATCGGAGAGCAGGTTCGCCATCACCGGCCGTTCATGACTCTTACTACCGCGAGTACCTTGCCAACGGCATTCCTCGCGAGCGCGTCTACGAGATTTGGGCTAACACGCCGCAGGTGAAGCGAGGTGCGATAACCATTCCGCGAAATACCATCATCTCTCAGTACTCTGATGCGCTTAGCCGTCAGTCATCGGCTCTAGAGGCGGTCAGTGAAAAGCTTCGAGAGGACTTTCGTGGGCAGTTCCGGGCGAAGGCCACGCGTATCCCGTCCAGCGTTCCAATTGGGGCGACCCGAGTCGCCTTCGATGGGAAGCTTTGGCTATGGTGGGATGACCTCGATTTCAACGCATCTCAGTTAGAGGCTCACATTCGTCTTTCGATGGACGGCGAACGGTTGGAGGCGACTTACGAAGCAGTCGTGTTGAACAACGGTGCTCATGTTTCAGGCGACCTGTATGACTTTGATGTGGCGTCGTCGTCGTCCGAGGCAAAGTTTAAGGAGGACTCGATGCTCACGCTTGGGAAGCTCGGCATCCCAGGAGTGCCGCTCCAACGTGTCGTCGGAGTTGTCAGGCCCGGCTCGCCACAGTACGGGGGCAATCAAGACGTGTTGATGCGGCCGTTCTGGTCTGCCATCGAGGCCAGGCTGGTGAACTTCGACCGGCGCAACAACCGCGCCCGAGTGCAGCTCTTCTGCAACAACGAGCCTGGGCTCATCCCTTACCTCGTGGCGAACGCACGGTTTCCCCTGCTCGATAACATCTTCCTAGTCGAGGCGAAGAAGCCGAAACTATTCAACTGGGCAGAACACAGTCGACCAATCTTGGAAGCAATTGGCAGCCCTCGAATCGCCGTTCCGGACCCTAATGCGGCGAAGGCGATGGGCATCAGTGCGCCTGTCCGTGGTGGTACTGCGCCGGAGACGCCAGCAGCGAGGGTACTGTGGAATCCCGGGGCGCTGCAGCAGCGCGTGGTGGTTCCAGCGGCGATTGCAGCTGCTTATGCTCAGCAGGCTCAAACTGACCATGGTCTAAACGATTCTCAACGGGACGCGGTCGCTCACGGTATCGAGCGAGCGCTGACCGTGATTTGGGGTCCGCCGGGTACAGGAAAGACGAACACGCTCGCGGCGTTGCTCGAGGCAATGACCGCTTATGCGGTTGCCTCGAATGTACCGCTGCGAGTACTGGTCACCGGACCGACTTATAAGGCCGTCGAAGAGGTGATGCATCGCGCAGCACGTTTCCTTAGCACGAATGCGGCGGGCCGGTGTTCGATGTACATGGGCTACTCAAGAGGGCGCGCAGTGGGCAAAGCTCCGACAGGGTTAGCCGCGCATGTGTCGTACTCAGCAATGTTTTTCGAAAACAACGACCTGGACCTCTTGAATTGCTTGAGGTCGCTGGTCAATGGGCAAGGTGTGACTATCGTCGGCTGTCAAGTACAGCAGGGTCGGCAGTTTGCCAAGCGAATCGGAGGCCAGGGAACAGCGCTGCATCCGGTCTTTGATGTGGCGGTAATTGACGAGAGTTCTCAGGTTCCCGTCGCTCGTGCGCTATCGGCGCTTAGCGGTCTTCGAGACGCTTCGCGCCTTGTCGTCGCTGGGGACCACCTACAGATGCCGCCAATTGCTGCAATCGAGGCTCCGGAAGAGGCGAAGTACCTAGTCGGTAGTATTCAAACCTACCTGCTGACGAGGCCCTTCACCACGCCCGTCAATCGCTGCGTGCTTGAGCGCAACTACCGGTCGGCGGACCACATCGTCGAATTTGCGAAGAGCATCGGCTATCCACAACAACTGACCGCAGAGTACGCGGGGGCTCGGCTTCACCTTGTTCGTCCGCTTCCATCACGGGCGGCGTATCCGGCCACCTATCCGTGGTCGGCAGCATTTGACCAGGCACTAGACCCTTCTGCCCGTGTCGTGACTGTTCTTCATGAGGACGACATCTCCTCGCAAGGAAACCGATACGAAGCGGAGATTGTGGCTAGCCTAGTGGCAGGACTCCGGCATTCAGTCAGCGCGACGCTAGACAACTGGGGAACCACGCCTGCGGTGCATTTAGCGCCGACACCAGGCGAGTTTTGGTCGCGGTGTGTCGGCATCGTCACGCCTCATCGGGCACAACGAGCGCTGGTGGTCCGCGCCCTGACAGATGTTTGGCCCGCGGAGGCTGACCTAATCGCAGACGCTGTCGATACCGTCGAGCGGTTCCAAGGGGGTGAGCGCCACACCATCATCGTTACCTTCGGCGTGGCCGACGTTGACGTCATTGGCGGTGAGGAGGCGTTTCTCATGCAGCTCGAGCGCACGAACGTTGCCGTATCCAGGGCGATGGCCAAGTGCATCGTCGTCATGCCCAACGCCTTGGCCGCCCATATTCCTGAGGATAAGCGGGCTCTCGAAACGGCCTTTGCACTGAAGGACTACGTTGAGGAGTTCTGCAATCAGCGCGTAGATGCTTTGTTGCAGTCAACGACGGGCAACCGAGCGGGGCAGGTTCGCTATCGTAGTTAAGGAGTCTGAACGCCAGTGAGCATGGCGGCTTGGTTCTGGGGAGAAACTTTGGGGGCGGAAGACTCTCCCTAGCTGCGGTGACAGTCGAAGTCTGAGTAGCCGGCGGTGCTCGCTGACAGGTGAAAGTACTCCGATTATTGGCTCAAATTTTTTTGGACAGGTTATGGTTGATTTCTGACCGTTAGGTCACTTTATGCTTAATGAGCATGGCAAAGTGCGCAGGTCCTCCCTGGGAGTGCGGACGGCTTATGCTTGATTTTGCGGACGGGAAACGGGCAACGGCACAGACCCTTTTTTTCGCCTGCGATCCCCGCGCCGCGCGGGGTTCCGGCCAACTGTGCTGCGGGTGACCATCACTCGAAACGCCCGAAATCGGCCACTTTCTCGGCCCGAGCCGTCTCTGTTCTCCGTTTGGCCTGCGGGTAGGCGCAGATGGCGGTCTAGAAAAATCAAAGACTTACGCGCTCCGGTTCATCGTCAACCAAGGCAACCGGTCAAGTATCAAACCCCATCACGACCTCCCACTGGGTGGCCCATTCGGTCGGCTTCGGGCAAGCAGGACCCTTGCAGCGAAAATGTCGACCATGACCAACAGGAAGAAAATCACCGACGATCTGCAGTCTGCGCTGTCTGGGCAAAGCCCACTGAGCATCGATCTGTATGTGGAAGTTCTGGCCGACTTCGAGGACGAGCTCAAGGCCTCGCTCGACAAGGACGCCGATGACGCCTTGCTGTGTATGCTGGCCGACGACGGTGACGTGGCGATGATGGTCATCGACTGGGATGGCAGCATCTACCGGAATGAAAACGCGTTGAAAAAGCTGCAGGCCATGTGGCGGCACAGCTTTGACACCAATGTGCAGACCCTCGTGCCCATCCTCAGTGACCACATCAGCCAGAAAAACCTGGGGGTGGCGGGCATTAAGTGGTTGCCCGCATCCAGCGATTGAAGCGGTCTGACGAACGGCGGTCCCGGTTACGAATCGAATGCGGTGACTCACGGCCGCTGCAGCTTCCCTAATGGATCGCCCAACAAAAAGAGCACTCACATGACCAGACGATTTCTCAAGGCTGTTTCTCACTTGACCGCCGTGGTGGCTATCGGCGTGGCTTCAATGACCAGCCATGCAAATGACGATGTGATCCTCGTAGAGAAGTTTCAACCGGCCATCACTGTGCAGCTCGCCCCCGAGAAACCCAACGGTTGGGAATTGGAGCGGCCCATGGCGGCTTACGGTATGAATCTGTTCGCCGCCAACGTCTCCGCGTACAACGGCAAGGGAAAGCTGATCTCAAGCTGGAGCCCTCAGCAGGGGCGCGTGTTTGAGCAGCCCACCGTGATCATTGTTCACGAGGCCAGGGAGTGTCAGGATTTCTGTGTGTGAGGCTGTTGAATCCGTCACTCAATCGTGAGGCGGCTTGGTGATCTTACTGGCCCGATCTGGTAAATCGGTCCTCGTAGAGGATCGCAAATTGGTTCATCGCTGATTTCCAGTGGTTGGCCGCCCGCCCCCAGTCCGCGGTGATGTTGCGCAGCGCCAGCCAG
>Ga0209369_1000145_pt1 | contig 155154 bp, 139 predicted proteins | sample EBPBio142010_DNA_FD_185865 | JGI IMG/M metagenome (GOLD analysis project Ga0209369, IMG submission 185865) | Wastewater treatment Type I Accumulibacter community from EBPR Bioreactor in Madison, WI, USA - Reactor 1_10/4/2010_ DNA (SPAdes)... | ecosystem: Engineered > Bioreactor > EBPR >...
ACGATGAACTCAGGCGGGTGGACCGACCCCGTTGTCGCACTCCGGTGCTGACCACATGCCGCACGACGGCGCAAATCACTGGTGGCGATCCACCCGCCGCCAGGCACCTTGTTCAGCAGTCTCCTAGGGGCCGGGCCAAGGAACCTCTGCTAGCAGACCTTGGTCAAATCTGCACACCTACGGAGGTCTGCTGATTTGACGGCTCTTCTAACTTGACCGGGCACGCCGGTCCTTCGTGGTGACGCGTAAGGGCCCGTGACCTCGGTGATCATGGCTGTTGTCAAGGCAGTTCATGGTCACGAAGGTGAGGTCACGGGCTTGGTTCAGGGTACGCATGCACAGGGTCGGGGAGGGCAGCGGCCGGCGACGTTGCTGTTGGGGATCGAGGGGCTGGCGGTCGCCTCGGTCGCTCTCGAGGATGACGGCGCCCGGGTGGTGGAGGTCGTCACCGATGAGGAGACGGCGGCGGCCTGCCCGGAGTGCGGGGTGTTGTCGACGTCGGTGAAGGAGCGGGCGACGACCCGTCCTCGGGACCTCCCGTACGGGGTGGCGCCGATCCGGCTGGTGTGGCACAAGACCCGGTGGCGGTGCCGCGAAACGCGTTGCCCGCGTGGGTCGTTCACCGAAAGCCTGCCGTCGGTGCCGGCCCGGTCCCGACTGACCACGCGGCTCCGCTCGGAGTGCGGGGAGCGGATCGCGACGGACGCCTCGTGTGTGCAGGCGGCCGCGGCCCGGTACCGGGTGTCCTGGCCGGTCGCGCATGCCGCGTTCGTTGCGCACGTCGACGCCGAGCTCGCGGCGCCGCTACCGCCGGTGGAGGTCCTCGGGATCGATGAGACCCGACGGGGCAAGCCGGTCTGGGCCCAGGACCCGGACACGTGTCGGTGGCACCTGGTCGCCGACCGGTGGCTGACCGGGATCGTCGACGCCGCCGGCACCGGCGGCCTGCTCGGGCACGTCGACGGGCGCACCGCCGAGGTCGTCGCCGACTGGCTCCGGGACCAACCGCAGGCGTGGCTGGACGGGGTCACCCACGTGTGCATCGACCTGTCCGGCTCCTACGCCAAGGCCGTCGCCGACGCCCTGCCCGACGCGGTCCTGGTCGCCGACCGGTTCCACCTGGTCCGTCTGGGCAACGACATGGTCACCGCGGTGCGGCAGCGCGCCACCCGCGAGCTCCGCGGCCGCCGCGGCCGGAAGAAGGACCCCGAGTGGGCCTCCCGGCGTCGGCTGCTCACCGGGCATGAACGGCTCTCACCGGTCGCGTTCGCCCGGCTGTGGAACGGGCTGGTCGACGCCGGCGACCTCGGCGTCGAGATCCTCCACGCCTACGCCGTCAAAGAGGCGCTGCGGGACCTGCTCGCCCTGGCGCCGACCCCCGGCACGTCGGTCCCGGACCGGTCGGCGATCTCCCATCGGCTGTGGCGGTTCCTCGACCTCGCTGCCGCGACCGACAGCCCCGAGGTGCACCGGCTCGCCGCGACCATCGAGGCGTGGTGGCCCGCGATCGAGGCCGGGCTGGTCACCGGCCACTCCAACGCCCGATCCGAGGGGTACAACCGGCTCGCCAAGCACCAAGGCCGCAACGCCTTCGGGTTCCGCAATACCGAGAACCAACGCCGGCGCATACGCTGGGCCTGCACTCGTCAACACCGGCGAGCCTCAGCCAAGAACCGCGAGGTGCCCGGTCAAGTTCGATGAGCCGGCATACCCGAGCCACTGGGCGGAGTTGAGTTGGGTGCCGTGCAGCAGGATCAGGCGGACGTCGGGCACCTTGTCATTGTGCCTGCGTCAACCGCCCGCGGCCGCGTTGGCGACGGGCGCCGGGCACTTCTGCCCCTTCGCCGGGGCGAGGACCTCGAAATGCCAGTACTCGTTGGCGTAGGCCTGGCACAGGCCCAACTTGACGCCATTCTTCTGCAGCCACACCGCGGCGGCATAGGGGCCTACATCGACCGCCTTGCCGAGCACGTGGTTCGACTTGTCCGGTGGCAGAACCCATTTCGAGGCCTCGGCTGCAGACCCATATTTCGCCACGGCATTGTCGAAGAGCACCTGCTGCTGCTCGGCGGTGCGGGCGCCGGAGGTGATGTCGATGGTGACCCCCTCCGCGGCAGCGGCCTCGCGGGCGCGGGTGATGGCCCGGGTGAGCTGGGCGTCCAGACCCGTCGTCCCGACGTCGGGACCGGTGGGGGCGTGGTCGCTGGGGCCGGCCTGAGCATCCGCGGCCGTGGTCGACGGGCTGGCGGCCTCCTCGCGCGCGGCGAGGGCGTCGTTGTAACCGTTGATCACCGCCGCGCCGATGCCGCCCATGACGAGCAGCGGTATGCCGATCGCCGCCGCAGTCGCCCATCCCCGCCGGCGCTCGCGTTGCTTCCGCGGCGCGCCGTGGGTGGACTGGCGGGCGCGTTCGCGCTCGGCCGCCGGGTTGTAGGCGTTCGCGTAGGGATCGCGCAGTTCGATCTCGTCGCTCGTCGTCGTCACAAGGACCCTCCACATCGGTTCATGCCGAAGACAACGTATACCGGGTATGCGAGCTTTCCGTGGGCGCCACGCCGCACACGCGCGTCGACCCTTAGGCTTCTGGCCCGTGAGTGAGCAGCGTGGGCGCGGCGACGGGAGCCGCGCAGAAGGGCGCCGTGGCGATCGCGACCGATCCGGAGGTGGCGGACGCGGCCGAGGTGGCCGGCCGCCGGAAGGAAGCGCGCGCCCTCACGGGCAAAGGTCCGCCCAGCGCCCGAGCCAACGTGGCCGCACCGGTGACCCCGCGCGGCTGGCGGCCTACACGGTCATGCGCTCCATCGCCTCCGGCGGCTACGCCAATCTCGACTTGCCCAAGGAATTGCGCCAGCGGCGCCTGAGCGGGCGGGATGCCGCGTTCGCGACCGAACTGACATACGGCGCAACACGATTGCGCGGCATCTATGACCGCATCATCGAGATCGCAGCGGACCGGCCGATCGCGCGCATCGACGGGGGAGTCCTCGACACGCTGCGGCTCGGTGCTCATCAACTGCTGGGTATGCGGGTGCCACCGCACGCGGCCGCCGACACGTCCGTCGCGCTGGCGCGCCAGGTCAACGGGGCGGGAGCGGCCGGCCTCGTCAACGCGGTCTTGCGCCGGATCAGCGAGGCCGATCTCGAGGAGTGGCTGACCCGGATCGTGCCGGCCGACGCCGACGCGACCACGAAAGCGGCCATCCAGCACTCGCACCCCGAGTGGATCGCCAAGGCGTTGCGGCAGGCGCTCCTGGGGCATGGCGCGTCGACGCCGGCGACTGTCGATGCCGACCTGGCGGCGGTGCTGGCGGCCGACAACGCTGCGGCGGAGGTCAACCTGGTCGCGCGCCCCGGGTTGGTGACGGTCGAGGAGTTGGCCGACGACGGAGCAACGGCGCACCCGCACGTGCCGACAGCCGCGTTGTTGCCCAGCGGTGAGCCGGGCCAACTGGCAGCCGTCCGTGACGGCCGCGCGGCGGTGCAGGACGCGGGTTCGCAGGTCGTCGCCCTCACGCTCGCGGCCGCACCCCTCGTCAGAGCGGCTCACGGACGCGAACGCTGGCTGGACCTGTGCGCCGGCCCCGGAGGCAAGGCGGGTTTGCTCGCCGCGCTCGCGATCGAGCAGCGAGCGGACCTGGTCGCCAACGAGGTCCAGCCGCACCGAGCGGAACTGGTCGCCGCGACGCTGCGAGTGGCGAGCGAGCGTGCGGAGGGAGCCGGCCTGACGCTCGAGGTCCGCACCGGCGACGGGCGAGACTACGGAGTGGACGAGCCCGCGGCATACGACCGGATCCTCATCGACGCGCCGTGCACCGGACTTGGCGCGCTCCGGCGCCGCCCGGAGGCGCGCTGGCGCCGCCAGCCCTCCGATCTCGCCGCACTAGGATCTTTGCAGCGCGAGCTGCTCGCCAGCGCCCTCGACGCCCTCGCCCCCGGGGGCGTGGCGGTGTATGCGACGTGCAGCCCGCACCTCGCCGAGACCACCTTCGTCGTCGGGGACGTGCTCAAGAAGCGGTCCGATATCGAGCACCTCGACGCCCGGCCGGTCGTCGAGGAGGTCACCTGCGGATGGGGCGGGACGCTCGGGGCCGGTCCCGATGTCCAGCTGTGGCCCCATGTCCACGGCACGGACGGGATGTTCCTGGCGCTGCTGCGCAAGCAGGGCTGACGCCGGCCGTCGATAGGCTGGACGGGTGCAGATCTCACCGAGCATCCTGTCCGCCGACTTCGCCAATCTCGAGAGCGAACTCGACGCCATCGCCACGGCCGATTGGGCACACGTCGACGTCATGGACGGGCATTTCGTGCCCAATCTGACCATCGGCCTGCCGGTCGTCGAGCGGCTCGTCGAGGTCAGCCCGGTGCCGATCGACACCCACCTGATGATCGAGGACCCGGATCGTTGGGCGCCGATGTATGCCGAGCTGGGCGCCAAGTCGGTCACCTTCCACATCGAGGCGGCGCGCGAACCCCGCACTCTTGCAAAGAATTTGCGTGCGCTCGGAGCACGGGCGTCGATGGCGCTGAAGCCGGGCACGCCGTGGGCGCCGTATGCCGACCTGTTGCCCGAACTCGACATGGTGCTCGTCATGACGGTCGAGCCGGGCTTCGGGGGTCAGGCGTTCATGGCCGACCAGATGCCGAAGGTGCGCGAGGTTCGGGAGGCCGTGCGCCGGTTCGGCGGAGAGGTGTGGATCCAGGTCGACGGCGGCGTATCCGCCTCGACGATCGAGCAGTGCGTCGAGGCCGGCGCCGACGTCTTCGTCGCCGGGTCGGCCGTCTACAACGCCGACGACGCAGCCGCCAATATCGCCCACCTGCGCGAACTTGTTGCGGCCCACCCACATTGACAGCGAGCCTGATCCGCGGTCGTGTGCTAGGCCAGGGGCAGGTGCGGTGTCCCATCGACGTGCGCGGCGACGGGGATGGACGGGTATGCCGCCCGGTCCCCTCGACGTGTTCGGGATCGAGGTTCTCGCCGAGGACGCACGCCGATGCCTAGGGCCGTAGGGACTTTACGAAACCCATGACCTGAGATCGGACTTTGGACGGCCCGTCGTCCACGTCATAGAGCAGCTGTTGCGCGTGGCCCTCTCCGGGGGCCGACACGTACGTGGACAGGGGTGGGAGCCTCATCGACGGCGGCCCGGACCCGGTCCTCATCGGCCATCCACTGGACTCGGCGGCCCAGGTGCACAGCCCGCGTCGTCCCGATCCGTGGATGAGGACGACCCCGAGCGCGCCGCGTCCCGCTGCGACGCCGTAAAGGCGGTCCGGCCCGCTGCCCATCCACAGGGGCGTCGACGCGGGCAGCGGGGTGCCGCAGCGGTCGCCGAGATCCGGAGTCTCCGTGGCCTGCGTGGCACTTCCCGGCGCCGGCTGGGTGGGTGCAGTGCTGTCGGCGCGCGTCGACGCGGAGGTTGACACCGGCGAAGGCGTCGATGACGACCCCGAATCCGGCGACCCGCACCCGGCCACCAGCACCAGCGCGCCACAGCAGACAATGACGTGCCAGTAGCGGTGAGCCCGATTGGGTTGCACCTGTCCATCCTGCCCGGACCGGCAGCCGTTGGCGCGGGCTCGTCGTGGACTGCTCCACCAACCGGCCAAGAGCGGCATCACGTGGTGCGCTCGGCCTCGGTCAGGTGCGGGGTCCAGTTGATCCGCACGGCAACGGGTGTGTTGTCGTAGGCCGCCTGCTCTTCGAGCAGGGTCACCGAGGTGTTGTCGATGTCGATCCAGCCGCCGATCGTGTCGATGCTCAGGAAGGCGCGCAGGAGATACTGCGTGAAGTGGCCGTGGGTCACGAGCGCGACGGCGTCGCGAGCCGCGGACCCTCCGGCAGTGCCCGAGTCCGTCGGCCAGAGGCTGGTATGCCGCTGGCGCACCTCCTCCAGAACGCGCGTCGCGCGGGCCAACCGTCCGTCAGCATTCTCGACATCCCCTCTCCACCAACCGCTTTCGTCGACATCGTCGGCGAGTTCCAGTCTCCGCGAGAGGCCGAGCAGCGCGGTGCGACCGGCCCCGGCATGGGGTGTGCGGGCGCCGGTGGCGGGGTCCTCGTCATACGGCCCGTCGGACTCGAAGATGTCGAGATGGCGCAAGGGCAGGTCCAGGGCATCGGCGAGCGGCGCGGCGGTCTGCACGGCGCGGGTCATCAGGCTGCAGTAGAGCGCCCCGATCCGCCAGGGCAAGACACCGTCCGCGACGGCCGCAGCCAGCTTTCGCGCCTGCTCATGTCCACGGTCGGTGAGCGGGGTATCCGGGTGCCGGCCCACGGAGCCGCCGGTTTGCTCCCAGATGAGGTTGTTGCCGGACTGCCCGTGACGGATCAGGATCAGACGCACGATTCACATCCCACCACATGCCGTCGCGGACACCGCCTCCTCCGGCGCAGACGAGAGCGCGCAAGTCCGCCGCAGTCCGGCGCAGCCGGTCGGCCCGGTCCGGATCGAGCGACTCCACTTGCGCCGCAGCGGCATCCGCTTCATCGGCCTCCGCCTGGACGAGGGAGCGCTGCTCTCGCTCGGACAGGTCGCGCCGAGCTGCATCAGCCGCCCCGACGCCGAGAGCGGCGTTCTCCACCGCACCCGCCCGGAAGTCCTCTGTGAGCGGCACCGCTTCGGCGTTCTCGATCCGTGCGAGCGCCGATCGCAGCGCACTCACCCGCTCTCGGTCGCGGGCCTTCATCGCCACGCCGAGTGCGGCGCGCAGCCGGTCGCGGACCGGAGCCGTCGGGGAAGTCACCCGAGGGAATCTACGGCGTGATGACGACCTTGTGCACGCTCTTATCGGACCGCAGAGCCTCCACGCAACTGCTGTTGGGGTTGACGGGCCACCGAACCTTCCGGCGTCGAATCGTGACCGGACCAGGGAGAGGTGAGGCTCGCCATACGGGCAGGTGAGGACGGGTGGGCGCAAGGGTGGTATTAGTAGGACCACGTGCTCCGGGGTCGGTGTAATTCCGAACCGGTGGTGATAGTCCACGACCCGTTGGCAGCCAGTCAGCGGTGGACCCGGTGTAATTCCGGGACCGACGGTGAAAGTCCGGATGGTAGGCAGCACGCAACCGAAGGCGGTTCCGCCCCGTCGGCGTCAGTAGGCGTCGTCGCGCGGCTCCCGCCTGAAGGTGCAGGTTCCCCGGAGTTCGTCCAGCGATAGCACCGAACACCGAAGGACGAACACCACATGTCATCGCTCGTCATGGCCGCCGCCGCGGACCAGAACATCTTCCAGCGGCTCATCGAGGCCGCCATCCCCATCGGGAAATACCAACTGCATTACCTCGAGTTGATCGGGGTCCTCATCGGCGTCGTCTCCGCCTATTTCGGCATGAAACGCCGCGTCTGGGCGTGGCCGGTCGGGATCACCGCCAACATCATGCTCTTCTTCGTCTACATCGGGGCCCTGGTCGCCGCGGACGAACGCATCCCGCTGTTCGGGCAGGCCGGGCGGCAGATCTTTTTCATCGCGACCAGCATCTATGGCTGGTGGCGGTGGAACGCCATCCGCAAGGCACGGGGTGCGGCCAGCGACGCCCCGGCCATCACGCCTCGCTGGGCGACCACCCGTGAGCGCATCGCGCTGGTCGTCGGTTGGCTGCTCGCCACCGTCGTCGCCCACCAGGTCTTCGTCTGGCTGTGGAACCTCTCGCCCAACCCGTACTGGACCCCGCAGTGGTGGTACTACTGGTGCGACGCCTGGATCTTCGTCGGCAGCTTCATCGCGACCTTCGCCATGGCCCGCGGCTGGAACGAGTTCTGGCTGGCGTGGATCGGTGTCGATCTGGTCGGCGTGCCGCTCGGGTTCGCGACGAACTACGTCCCGACCGCGGTCATGTACTCCTTCTACGGGCTCTTCGTGATCTATGGCTTCACCCAGTGGGTCAAGGCCTCCCGCCAGGAGGCCCCGACCGCCCAGGACCGCGAGGCCGTCCCCACCGCCGCTGGTTAGCCGCCACGTCGAGGAGGGTGAGGTCGAAGGACGCCGAGGTCAGCTCGCTACCCAGAAGGTGCGGGTGTTGGTGAAGGCGAGCAGGCCGGCGTCGGCGAGTTCGCGGCCATACCCTGATCGCTTGGTGCCCCCGAAGGGCACGCGTGGGTCGCTGGCGACGATCGCGTTGACGAAGGCCGCACCGCTGGTGATGCGGCGGGCCACGGCAACCGCATGTTCGGTCGCGCCGCTCCACACCGACAGGCCGAGGCCGTAGTCGGTGGAGTTGGCGAGTTCGACGGCGTGGTCGTCGTCACGGGCCACGGTGATGGCTGCGACGGGGCCGAAGGTCTCCTCGTCGAAGGCGGCCATGCCAGGAGTGACTTCCGACCGGGCCGATGCGCAGGCCGTCCGGCAGCCACGCCGTCTATCAGGAGTTGCGCCGGCGAATCCTCCAGGAGGAGCTGGCTCCGGGTGAGCGCTTGCACGAATCGGCGCTCGCGGCCGATCTCGGGGTCAGCCGCACCCCCTATCGGGAGGCCGTGCGCCTGCTCATGGCCGAGGGGTTGCTCGACCAGCTCCCGACAGGCGGAGTCGTGGTCCGGGGGGTCTCGGCCCGTGACATCGAGGAGCTCTATGCCGTGCGTGCCGCATTGGAGGGGCTGATGGCCGCCTGCGCCGCCACTCGCGTCGACGCCGCCGCGGTCACCCGCCTCGAATCGCTTGTGGAACGCAATGCGCGCCTCGTCGATCTCCCGCAGGAGGCCGCGGAAGCGGGCCACGGACTGCATCTGGCCATCGCCGAGATCGCCCGAAACGATTGGGCCACGAAGCTGCACAGCCAGGTCGATGCCCAGATGTCCCGGTATCGCCACTACACCAACGAGACCCAGAAACGCCGCGAAGCCGCTCTGGATGAGCACCGGCGGATCGTGGAGGCGCTGCGCACAGGCAACGCCGCGACTGCCCGATCCGCGGCCGAGTCCCATGTTCTCGCCGCTCGGGACACCGCCCTCGCCTCGATCGCCGGACGGCTGCGCGCCCAGCGACTCTGAGGCGACGTTCCCGCCCCACGCGCCGACACCGGGTACCTATGATCCGGGCATGGCAGTAGAGCTGATCCTGGTCCGACACGGCCAGTCCGAGGGCAATGTCGCGGCCGAGGCGGCAGATCGCGACCGGCTCGAGCAGATCGCGGCGCCGGCCCGCGACCCGGACGTCATGTTGTCCGAGACCGGCCGCACCCAGGCCGCGGCCGTCGGCGCCTATCTCAGCGCCCTGCCCGCGGACCAGCGGCCCGGCATCGTTTGGACCAGCCCTTATCAGCGAGCGCGGGAGACGGCCGAGATCGCGCTGCATGCGTATGACGCCGAACTCGACTTCCGCGTCGACGAGCGGCTGCGCGACCGCGACATGGGCATCACCGACATGCTGACCGGGGCAGGCATCCGGGCGAAGTATCCGGAGGAGGCCAAGCGCCGGGCGTGGATCGGCAAGTTCTACTACCGCCCGCCGGGTGGTGAGTCATGGGCGGACGTGGCCTTCCGGGTGCGCTCGGTCCTGACCGATCTCGCCAACAGCGAGAAGCACGATCGCGTCCTCGTCACCGCCCACGATGTCGTCATCCTGCTCTTCTGTTATGTCGCCGAAGGCATGGACGAGAAGGCGGTGCTCGAGCGCGCCACCACCAATGGGTTGCGCAATGCGGCCATCTGCCGGATCCGCCGCGACGAGGACTCCGCGACCGGCTGGACCGTCACGGCATACAACGAGGACTCCCACCTCCGCGACGCCGGGGTGGCGGTCACCAGCCAGCCCGGCGCCTCCGACGAGGTGGGGGCGACGTGAGCGGGTCCCCGAGGGGTATCCCCGAGCACGCGAGCGCTGGGACGGCAGACGCACCGCGTCTGGTCACCCCGGCGCTGCTGCGCGAATGGCCGCTGCCGGAGCCGACGGGGACCAAGCTCGGCCGCGGCCGGGTGGTGGTCGTCGGTGGCGCCCGCAAGACGCCCGGCGGCGCGATGCTCGGCGGCCTGGCGGCGTTGCGTATGGGGGCCGGCCGCCTCAGCCTCGCTGTCGCCGAAAGCGTTGCAGCGCAGGTGGCTGTGGCGATCCCGGAGTCGGGCGTGCATGGGCTGCGCGAGTCGGCGTCCGGGTCCGTCACCGGGGCGGGTGCAGCCGACATCCTCGCGCCGGAACTCGAGCACGCCGATGGGCTGCTCGTCGGCCCGGGGCTGGACGATCCGGCCGGCACCATCCGCCTGCTCGAGGAGGTGGTGCCGGTGTATGCCGCCGACCGGGCCATCGTCCTGGACGCCTTCGGCGCGACGGTTCTCCCCGATGTCGCCGACGGCTGCAGGAAGGCGTTGGCGGGTCGAACATTGTTGACCCCCAACACGAATGAGCTCGCCCGGCTGGCGAGGCGCACGGAGTTGGACGAGGACGATGTGCCCGCTGCTGCGCTGGAGGTGGGGGAGGAGTTCGGCGCGATCGTCAGTTGCGGCGGCTGGATCACCGCGGACGGTGGTGTCTGGCGCATCACCACCGGCGACACGGGACTCGGGACCTCCGGCAGCGGTGACGTGCTCGCCGGTGCCGTCGTCGGGCTGGTGGCCCGCGGCGTGGCCCCCTTGCCGGCGATGCTGTGGGCTACCTACGTCCACGCTTCCGCGGGTGACCGGTTGGCGACGGAGTTCGGTCGCGTGGGTTTCCTTGCAGGAGAACTGCTCCCGCAACTGCCGCGGGCGTTGCGGTTGCTGCGCGGGGACTGAGTCGGCAGGCTCCTCCGACGGCGGTGTCAGGAGAACTCACGCAGGATGAAGGGGATGGCGCCGCCGGCCCGCAGCAGGGTGGCCTCCTCGGTCGTCTCCATCGCCGCCGTTAGGGCGGGCTGGATGACGTCACCCGCAGCACGGCGAACTGTCAGCGCGACATCGTCGCCCGGGCGAAGACCGGCCGCGTCGGCGTCGATGTCGAATTCGTCGCCCGGCCGGATGACGCCGAGGCGGGCGCGGTCGGTGGGGGAGAGGATCAACGGCGCAGGATCCTCACCACGTCATCGACGGGGATGCTGAGGCGGCCGAGGAGGCAATGCGCCGCCACATCGCTGGCAGCCGCGGAGCCAAGGCGCTCACGCGCCGGCGCTGGGACAGGGACCGGGGTCAGAGCGGACTGTAGCGCCGCTCGGGGCGGCCGGTCGTGCCGATCGTCATCGAGCGCCGCCGCGCCGCCCATGGCCAGGCTCCGCTCGAGGTCAGCCACGCCAATATCGAAGGAGGCAACTGATATGGCCGTCGTCGTGGGCTATGTGCCCACGCCCGAAGGGCGCGCCGCAATCGATTTCGCGATCGAGGAGGCCCGCCGCCGCGACACCCGGCTGGTGGTCCTCAACACCAGCAGCGGCAACTCGCTGGTCGATCGCCGCTACGCCGGTGACGCGGACCTGGATGAGCTGAACACCACGCTCGCCGCCTCCGGCGTCGAGTTCGAGATCAGTCAGTCGGTGACGGGCGGCAAGGACGCCTCGGACGCCGTGATCGATGTCGCCGAACAGGTCAACGCCGAGCTCATCGTCATCGGCCTGCGCCGGCGCACCCCGGTCGGCAAGCTCATCCTCGGCAGCCAGGCCCAGCGCATCCTGCTCGAGGCCGACTGTCCCGTCGTGAGCGTGAAGGCCACGCGCTGACCACGCGGCAGAGCGCCGCACCAAAAAAACCTAACAGAGCGCCGTCGTCCACCTCGTGGGCGGCGGCGTTCGGCATGTCGGTGGTCGCGCTTACCCTTGGTGCCCGTGAAGACCTTCGATCAGCTGTATGCCGAGTTGGCCGCCAAAGCGGTCGAGCGTCCGGAGGGTTCGGGCACCGTCGCCGCCCTCGACGCCGGCGTGCATGCGATCGGCAAGAAGATCGTCGAAGAGGCAGCCGAGGTCTGGATGGCCGCGGAATACGAGGGTCGGGACAAGACGGCCGAAGAGATCAGCCAGCTGCTCTATCACCTGCAGGTCCTCATGCTCGCCACCGGCGTCACCCCCGACGACGTCTACACCTATCTCTAGGACGGGTTTTCGTATGCTGCGCTTCGCCGTCCCCAACAAGGGTTCCCTTTCGGAGTCCGCGGTCGAGATGCTGCGCGAGGCGGGATATCGCACCCGCCGCGACAGCAAAGAACTGGTCGTCTCCGACGTCGACAACGACGTCGAGTTCTTCTACCTCCGCCCCCGCGACATCGCCGTCTATGTCGGCTCGGGCACCGTCGACGCCGGGATCACCGGCCGCGATCTGCTGCTCGACGCCGGGTCGGGGGCCGAGGAGGTCATGCCGCTGGGCTTCGGTGCCTCGACCTTCCGGTATGCCGCCCGCGCCGGCGATGTCACCGACGTCGCCGCGATCGCGGGCCGGCGGGTCGCCACGTCATACCCGGGGCTGGTCACCAAACACCTGGCGCAGGCGAGGGTGCAGGCGGACGTGGTGCGCCTCGACGGGGCGGTCGAGACCGCCATCACGCTCGGCGTGGCCGACGTCATCGCCGACGTCGTGGAGACCGGCACCACACTGCGCGCGCAGGGGCTGGCGCCGTTCGGCGAGCCGATCCTGAAGTCCGAGGCCGTCCTGATCCGCCGGCCCGGCACCAGCGAAGCGCAACAGTTCGAGGTCGTCCGACGCCGGCTCGTCGGCGTCGTGACGGCGCGCCACTACGTCATGCTCGATTACGACTGCCCCGCCGCCCTCGTCGACGCGGCCTGCCGACTGACCCCGGGCCTGGAGAGCCCGACGGTCTCGCCGATGCACAATCCCGACTGGCTGGCCGTGCGCGCCATGGTCCCGCGGGCCCAGACCAACCGGGTCATGGATGCCCTCTACGACCTCGGTGCCCGGGCCATCCTGGTCACCGAGATCAGCGCCTGCCGGCTATGAACGCGCACGACACGACCCCTGCCCCCGACGCTCCGTTCGTCCCGCGGCGCGGCCGCCGCATGGCGTTGTCCGCCGCCGTTGCCGCGATCGTGCTGTTCGGTGTCATCGCGCTCCTCCTGCCCGGCCCCGACTCCGGCGGCCGGTGGGGGCCGTTGGACAAGCTCATGGTCTGGGGGCTCGGGCTGGCCATCGCGGCCTTGATGTATCGCTATACCCGCATCGCCGCCTGGCCCCAGGAGGACGGGCTCAAGGTGCGCAACCTGATGCTCACCCAGACGCTGCCCTGGTCGCACATCGAGGATGTCCGCTTCGGCGGGGGCGAGCCGTGGGTGCAGGCCGAGATGGTCGAGGGCGAGACGATCGCCGTCATGGCGATCCAGCGCGCCGACGGGGAATTCGGTGTGGCAGAAGCCCATCGGCTCGCCGCCCTGGTCAACCGCCGACAGGGCGGGCAGGCGCCGGGCTAGGCGGGCTAGTCGGCGGCGTGCCCGCTTGTCCGCGGGGTGTCACGAGATGGGGTATCCAAGCGGCCGCATCCCCCGACTCCGGACACGAGGACCGCGTCGGTGTCACGACGTGGGCGATCGCGGCGGGATCATCGCCCATCTTGTGACAGACGGGCGGTTCGGCCGCCGAGCGGCGCGACAACCCGCCGCGCAGCCTGGGTCAGCGGACCGGCTCGAGGTCCGGGCCCAGGCGCGTGGTGACGACCACTTGCACGATCAGGAGAACGCTCAGCACCAGCCATACCGCGCGGAACCCGCCCGCGGCGTCGCGCACGACACCCATGACCGTCGGGCCGAAGGCGGCCACGGCATACCCGATCCCGAGACCCATCGCCGACAGCCGCGCGCTCGCGGCTGGACTCGCCGCGTAGCTCACCAGGAGCACCAGCCCGAGCGCGAATGCGGCACCCTGGCCGAGACCGAGCAACGCGCTCCATACCCAGGGCGCGGCGTCCGGGGCGAGCAGCACCCCCAGTTCGCCCGCGAGGGCGAACGCGACGGCCGGCAGGAGCAGCAGCCGGCGATCGCGGACCCGGTCGGCGAGCGCCGGCGCGACGAATCCCGCCACCATCTGCGTGGCGGTGAACACCGACAGCAGATAGCCCGCGCGGGCCCGGGTCCAGTCGTGGTCGACATATGTCGGGGCGAGCCAGGCGAGCGCGGAGTAGAACTGCCACGACTGCAGCGCGAGGTATGCCGTCAGGGTCACCGCGGTCGCGTGGCGCAGGGGGAGGCGGTGTGTCACAGCCGCCTCGTCGTCGGCGTCCACCCGAGGAGCCGTATGGTGCACGCGCCGGGACAGCGGTAGCCACAGCAGCAGCCCGGAGAGCGCGGGCAGGGCCCACACGGCGAGGGCGAGGGCCCAGGAGTCGAGGGCGTCGGCGAGCGGCACGCTGACCGCGGAGGCGAGACCGGCGGCGGCCATCATCGCGAGCATGTACGCGCCGGTGACCACGCCCGCCCGGTGCGGCGGGAACAGGTGCTTGACCAGGCCGGGCAGGAGGGTCCCGGCGATGGCGATGCCGACCCCGGCGAGGAGGGTCCCGGCATACAGTGGCCAGGTGTGGGTGCCGTAGGCGCGCAGCGCGGAGCCGACGGCGATGGCGAGCACCCCGGCGGAGATCGGCGTCGCCGACCCGAGGCGCGCGGCGAGCCGGTGGGCGAGCGGCGCGAACACTCCCATACACAACACCGGCAGCGCCGTCAGCGCACCCACCCACCCCGAGCCCAGCCCCAGGTCGGCGCCGATCTGACCCGCCAGCGGCGGCACGCTCGCGATGACCCCGCGCAGGTTCGCGGCGACTCCGAGCACCGCGAGCAGCAGCAGCCCGTGGGCGGCCAGCGGCCGGCTGGTGGGGGCGGGGGTGGACATGGGCCCCATTGTGGCGGGAGCAGCAGGGGTCGCCGGTCGCTCGGGGCTGTGGCGGACGGCTGCACCTCGGGTGTTAGCCTCGACGGGCACGCCCGGCAAGGGATCCGGTGCGGTGCAAGCCCGCCGTCGGGCGGGGTTTTGCCAGCCCGCGGCAGAGGCTGCGGCAGATCGAGGGGAAAGATACCCAATGCGTCGTTCATCCACCATGCTCGTGGCCGGAGCCGTCACCGCGCTCGGCTGTGGCGTCGTCGCCGCCCCGGCCGGCGCCGAGAGCGCGCCGCCGTCGCGCCCGGGCACGCAGGTCCCGGTCTATGCCGGCCCGCTGGACGGCACCACGTCGCTGATCGCCGACGACACCTCGGGCAAGGCGGCCCGGACCGCCCGGATCACCGTCACCTATCACGGCTTCAACGCCACCTCGAAGGCCGCCTTCCAGCGCGCCGTCGACATGTGGTCGACCAAGATCTCCTCGCCGGTGCCGATCACCATCGACGCCACCTGGGCGCCGCTCGGCTCCAACATCCTCGGCTCCGCCGGGTCGAACTACATCTGGAAGGTGGGCGGCGTCTGGCAGGGCGACGCGATCGCCAACAAGAAGGCCGGCCGCCAGCTCAACTCGGCGCCCGACATCGTCGCCCGCTTCAGCAGCAGCTTCACCAACTGGCACTTCGGCACCGGCCCGGCCCCCGCCGGCAAGTACGACTTCACCAGTGTCGTCGCGCACGAGATCGGCCACGGCCTCGGTTTCTGGGGTGTGGGCCGGGTCAACGGCGCCCTGGGCACCGTGCGCTACAACGGCGCCAACGGGGTCTACGACCGCTACACCAAGCTCGGTTCCTCCACGGGCAGCCCGCTGCTGTGGAAGATGCCCAACAACTCCACGAAGCTCGGCTCCGCCTTGCGCAGCAACAATCTCTACTTCGACAGCCCCGCCGTCCGCAATGCCAACGGCGGCAAGGCGGCCCGGCTCTACGCGCCCGGCACCTGGCGGCAGGGCAGCAGCTACAGCCACCTCAACGAGTCGACCTATCCCAAGGGCAACCCCAACTCGCTGATGACCTACGCGATCGGCGGCGGCGAGACGATCCGCACGCCCGGCAACATCACGATGGCGATCTTCAAGACCATCGGCTGGTAACCAGAGGGCTCAGCATCGGTCGAGAGGGGAACGTCGGCACGGTTTCGTCCAGGATCCGTGCCGATCGTCCCCTCTCGACCGTCGCTGTCTAGGCTCCTGCCATGGCTTTGGCTGCGCGCGTCATCCCGTGCCTCGACGTCGACGCGGGGCGGGTGGTCAAGGGGGTCAACTTCGAAGACCTCCGCGACGCCGGCGACCCCGTCGAGAAGGCGGCGGCGTATGGCGCGGCGGGCGCCGACGAGTTGACCTTCCTGGACGTGACGGCCAGCAGCGCCGGACGCGACACGACATACGACATCGTCCGCCGGACGGCTGAACAGGTCTTCATCCCGCTCACCGTGGGCGGGGGAGTGCGCACGGTCGACGACGTCGACAAGCTGCTGCGCGCCGGCGCCGACAAGGTGGGGATCAACACGGCCGCCATCCACCGGCCCGAACTCATCGCGGAGGTGGCGGACCGGTTCGGGGCCCAGGTGCTGGTGCTGTCGGCCGACGTGCGGCGGCTGCGTGGGCCGGACGGTCAGCTGCTCGGCGGGTTCGAGGTGACCACGCACGGGGGGCGTCGGAGCGCGGGGTTGGAAGCGATCGAATGGTGCGCTCGCGCAGCGCAATTGGGCGCCGGCGAGATCCTGCTCAACTCGATGGACGCCGACGGCACGACCGCCGGTTTCGACATCGAACTGCTCAAACTCGTTCGTGCCGAGGTGTCGATCCCGATCATCGCCAGCGGCGGCGCCGGGACTCCCGAGCATTTCGCCGAGGCCCTGGATGCCGGCGCCGACGCCGTCCTCGCGGCGTCCGTCTTCCACTTCGGCACGCTGACGATCGGCGAGGTCAAGGACGCCATCCGCGCCCACGGCCACCCCGTCCGCTGACAGCTGACTCGGCCGCCCATGGCCTTGTCGGAGGGAGGAGGCAGGATAGGCGGTATGACGTCTTCCTCCACTCCCCGCTTCGCCCAGGTCGAGCGCGGCGCCCTGTGCGACACCTTCCTGTCGGTCGGGCCCGACGCTCCGACGCTGTGCGAGGGTTGGACGACCGCCGACCTGGCCACGCATCTCGTCGTCCGCGACGGCCGGCCCGACCTGATCGTCGGGCCGATGCTGCCGGTGATCGGCGGCGTCGCCAAGGGCCAGGTGCGCGCGATCAAGCACCAACCGTGGCCGGACCTGGTCGAGGCGGTGCGCTCGGGACCGCCGCGGCTCTCGCCCGTGCGGATCGGCAAGGTCGATGAGCTGGTCAACCACGTCGAATACTTCATCCATCACGAGGACGTGCTGCGCGCCCAACCGGGTGCCCTGCGCCGCGAGATCCCCGACGCCGAGCAGCGGGCCCTGTGGCGCGCGCTGGCGCGCATGGCCAAGCTGATGTTCCGCAAGTCCGCCCTCGGGGCGGTCCTGATCGCCCCGCAGGGCCGGGTCGTCGCCAAGGCGCCCACCGACCTGGGGAGCGTCGACATCGCGGGCCGGCCCGGCGAACTGTTGCTCGCGGCATACGGCCGGCATGCCCAGGCCGACGTCACCACGACCGGCGGCGACCAGGCCGTGGCCGCGTTGTGGTCGAGCAAGCTGGGGCTCGCGTGATCGCACGTCATGCCCGTTGATGATCTCGGGGCCGGCGCCGGGAGCGATCGCTCGCTGCGGCGGGCCCTGTCCGTCATCGCCCTCGGCGTGCGCGCCGAGCCGCGGCTGTTCGCCATCGCCGTCACGGGAAGCGTGCTGTATGGCGTGCTCACCGCCGGCATGGCGCAGGCCGTCGGCTGGGTGACAGCGCATCAGATCACGTCGGCGATCGACGAGGGCGGGCTCAGCCGCGGGCGGGCGCTGATCATCGGATCCGTGATCGGCGGCGTGGTCCTCCTCACCACGGTCGGGGTGCTGCTGCGGCGGATCGGGGGCGGCTTCACGGTGTTCAACGTCGGCGCCGACTACCGCCGCAAAGTCACCCGCCAATATCTGCGCCTGCCACTGGCCTGGCACCACCGTCACCCGTCGGGCCAGTTGCTGTCCAACGCCCATGCCGACGTGGAGGCGACGTGGAATATCTTCATGCCGCTGCCGATGTCGCTCGGCGTGCTCGTCATGCTGCTCGCCGGGGCCGTCCAGATGGTGCTGATCGATCCGGTGCTGGCGGGTGTCGGGCTGGTCATCTTCCCGCTGCTCTTCGCGGCCAATGCCGCTTTCCAGCGGCGGATGAGCGAGCGGGTCACGCGCGCCCAGCAGTTGCGCGCCGAGGTCGCGGAGGTGGCTCACGAATCCTTCGAGGGTGCGCTGCTGGTCAAGGTGATGGGGCGCGAGCAACGGGAGAGCTCCCGGTTCGCCGAGGTCAGCGACCGGCTGCGCACGGCCGCGATCCGGGCCGGGCGCACACGGGGCACTTTCGACCCGGTGATCGAGGCGATCCCGACGTTCGGCACTCTCGCCGTCCTGGGCGTCGGGGTGGGGCGCGTCGCGAGCGGAGCCGTGACGACGGCCGAGCTGGTGCAACTGGCTTATCTGATCTCCGTCCTCGCCTTCCCCGTGCGCGCGTTCGGCTGGGTGCTGGGCGAGATCCCGCGCACCCTCGTCGGGTGGGAGCGGGTCAACGCCGTCCTGCAGGCGCGCGGCTCGATGAGTCACGGTGCCGCGGACTTGGGCCAGGGGAGCCCGGGCGCACGGCTGACCATGGACGGCGTCACCTACTCCTACGAGGCCGCCTCGGATGCCGCCCTGACCGGGTCCGGTGCTACCGCTGGGTCCGCTGATCTCCCTGCCAGTGGAGCCCTCGGCGCGCCGATCGCCTTGCGCGACATCACTCTTGACGTGGCACCGGGCGAGACGATCGCCATCGTCGGGCCCACCGGGGCGGGCAAGTCCACGCTCGCGGGGCTGATCGTGCGCTTGATCGATCCGACCAGTGGCCGCGTGTCCATCGACGGGGTCGACGTGCGCGACCTCGCTCCCGGTGCGCTGGCCGCCGATGCGGCGCTGGTCCCGCAGAGCACCTTCATCTTCGACGACACCGTCCGGGGCAATGTCACCCTCGGTGCGCCGGTGCCCGACGCGCAGGTCTGGGCGGCGCTGCGCACGGCTCATGCCGATGGCTTCATCGCCCGGCTGCCCGACGGGATCGACACCAAGGTCGGCGAACGCGGCGCCACGCTGAGTGGCGGCCAGCGGCAACGGATCGCGTTGGCGCGGGCACTCGTTCGCCACCCGCGTCTCTTGGTGCTCGACGACGCGACGAGCGCGGTGGACCCGACGGTGGAGCAAGCGATCCTGGCTGCCTTGGGGGCCGGCACCGGTGCCATGACCGTCGTCGTCATCGCCTACCGGATGTCGACGATCGCCCTCGCCGACGAGGTGGCCTTCCTTGACGAGGGCCGTCTTGTCGACCGGGGCACGCACGCCGAACTGATGTCGCGCTGCCAGGGCTATGTCGACCTGGTGACGGCGTATGCCCGAGAAGCGGCCGAGCGGGCGGCCGTCGCCGCCGACGAGGAACCGTCGGATCCCGTGGAGGTGACGTCGTGAGCACCGCCCTCCCCGCCAACTCCGCCATGCAGACCAAACCCGCCGGGGGAGCCTGGGCAACGCTGAAGCGCGGTGTCTCGCTCTCGCCCGAGCTGACCAAGGGCATCGGTGTCACCCTGCTGCTGGCGATTGTGACGACCGCCGGACGAGTCGTCGTGCCGGTCGTCGTCCAGCGCGTCACCGACGACGGCCTGCTCGCCGCCGGGGGTCCCGACGCCGGGATCGTCTATCGCTACCTCGCGATCGCCGCCGTCGTGGTGGTCATCACGGCGATCTGCTCGTATGCCGTCAACGTGCGCCTGTTCACGGCGTCCGAGGGCGGGCTGGCGACGTTGCGGGTCAAGGCGTTCCGGCACATCCACGATCTGTCGGTGCTGACGCAGAACGCCGAGCGCCGCGGATCGATGGTGGCGCGGGTGACGACCGATGTCGACACGATCAGCCAGTTCGTCCAGTTCGGCGGGATCGTCCTGATCGTCAGCTTGGGCCAAATCACGCTGGCGACGGTGTTGATGGTGATCTACAGCCCGGTGCTGGCGGCCGTGACCTGGGGCTGCTTCATCCCCCTCGTCATCGCCGTCCGGCGCATGCAGAAGTCGCTCGGCGCGGCATACGGCGATGTCCGCGAGCGTGTCGGCGACCTGCTCGCCGCGGTCTCCGAATCCGTCGTGGGTGCTGCGACGATCCGCAGCTTCGGCGTCGCGGACCGCACAGCCGAGCGGCTCGACGCGGCGATCGAAGGCCACCGCAAGGCCGCGACGACCGCGCACATCCGCTCGACGATCGCTTTCTCCGCGGGCCAGTTCGTCGGCGGTATCACCCTGGCGGTCGTCCTCGTCGTCGGCACCTGGCTGGCCGCGCGCGGGGACATGACCCTCGGTGAGCTGCTGGCCTATCTCTTCCTCGTCGGCCTCTTCACCCAGCCGGTCCAGCAGGCCACGGAGATCCTCAACGAGTTGCAGAATGCCGTCGCGTGCTGGCGCCGCGTCATCCAGGTCATGGACACCCCCGCCGATGTGGCTGACCCCGGGACTGACGGGATCGACCTGCCGCGGGGGCCGATCACCGTCGACTTCGACCATGTCGGCTTCGCCTATCCGGGCGGCCCTCCGGTGCTCCACGACATCACCGAGCACGTCGCGCCGCGCAGCCGGATCGCCATTGTGGGAGAGACCGGTTCGGGCAAGTCGACGTTCGCCCGCCTGCTGACGCGGCTGATGGACCCGTCGTCGGGGATCGTGCGCCTCGACGGCGTCGACGTCCGCGACGTGCGTTTCGGCTCGCTCCGCTCCCGGGTCGTCATGGTGCCGCAAGAGGGCTTCCTCTTCGACGACACCGTGCTCGAGAACATCCGCTTCGGCGGCGAGCACTCGCGCGCCGACGTCGAGCTCGCCGTGACCGAGCTCGGGCTGGATGCCTGGCTGTCCGGCCTGCCCGCCGGCCTCGACACCCAGGCCGGCCAGCGCGGCGAGTCGCTCAGCGCGGGCGAGCGGCAGCTGGTCGCGCTGGCCCGGGCCTACCTGGCCGACCCGGACCTCCTGGTGCTCGACGAGGCCACCTCCGCGGTCGACCCGGCCACCGAGGTCCGTATCCAGCGCGCCCTGGACTCGCTCGCCCGGGGCCGCACCTCGATCGCCATCGCCCACCGCATCTCCACCGCTCAGGCCGCCGACGAGGTGCTCGTCATGGACGCCGGCCGAGTCGTTCAGCGCGGCCCGCACGCCCGCCTGGTCACCGAGGACGGACCGTATGCCGCGCTCTACGCCTCGTGGGTCGCCAACCAGGGCGCTCACTGAGGTGCCGGCCTCGCGTTCCACGCTGCTCCGCACTTCCCGGGCCAGGCGCCATGGACGCCGAGCTCGAGCGGCGCCGGCCAGTTGGCACAATGACCCGGTGAGTCTCGACCCCGCCATCGCCGCCCGCCTCAAGCGGGACGCCCAGGGGCTGGTCGCCGCGATCGTCCAACAGCACGACACCCGTGAGGTGCTCATGCTCGGCTGGATGGACGACGAGGCCCTGCACCGGACCCTCACCTCCGACCGGGTGACGTTCTGGTCGCGCAGCCGCGGGGAGTACTGGCGCAAGGGCGACACGAGCGGGCACGCCCAGATCGTCAAGAGCGTCGCCCTCGACTGCGACGGCGACGCCCTCCTCGTCTCGGTCGACCAGATCGGCGCCGCCTGCCACACCGGCGATCGCACCTGCTTCGACGCGGGCGACCTCGGCGCCACCATCTCGCCCGATGCGCCCGCGGGAGGCGAGGCATGAGCGCGGGGCCGGCCACACTGCCATACGGCAGCACGTGGCCCGCTCTCGAGACCTTCACCGTCCTGGCCCAAGACCGGCGCGTCGTGCCGGTCGTCCGCCGCCTGCTCGCCGACGGCGAAACCCCCCTCGCCCTCTATCGCAAGCTGGCACAAGGCAAACCGGGCACCTTCCTGCTCGAGTCGGCCGAACACGGGGGCGTCTGGAGCCGCTACTCGATCATCGGCGCCGCGAGCCGCGCCACCCTGACCGAGCGGGACGGCGAGGCCGTCTGGATCGGCGAACCGCCCGTCGGGGTGCCCACCGGCGGCAGCCCCGTCGATGCCGTCCGCGACACCGTCGCCGCCCTCGCCACGGAGGCCCTCGCCGGTCTGCCGCCGCTGACCGGCGGGCTCGTCGGCGCCATCTCCTACGACGCCGTCCGGCGCTGGGAACGCCTGCCGGAGAAGTCGATCGGCGACCTCGACCTGCCTGAGGTCGCGATGGTCCTGGCCACCGACGTCGCCGTCCTCGACCACAGCGACGGCTCCGTGCTCCTCATCGCCAACGCCGTCAACTACGACGACACCGACGAGCGTGTCGAATGGGCCTGGACCGACGCCGTCGAACGCCTCGACGCCATGACCGCGGCCCTCGCGACGCCGACCGACAGCACCGTGGCCGTCCTCGACGCCGCCCGCGCCGACACCGCTCTCGAGAACGTCCGGTCCAATCTCACCCAGGAGCACTTCGAGGACCTCGTCGAGCAGTGCAAGGAGGACATCCGCGCCGGCGAGGCCTTCCAGATCGTCCTGTCACAGCGATTCGACATCGACTGTCCCGCAGACGGACTCGACGTCTATCGGGTCCTGCGCTCCAGCAACCCGAGCCCCTATATGTACTTCTTCCGGCTCGACCACCCGGCCGGCGGATCATTCGACATCGTCGGCTCATCGCCCGAAGTGCACCTCAAGGTCACCGGCCGCGAGGTGATCCTGCACCCCATCGCCGGCACCCGACCCCGCGGCAAGAACCCCGAGCACGACCTGCTGCTCGAAGAGGAACTCCTCGCCGACCCCAAGGAACGCGCCGAGCACGTCATGCTCGTCGACCTCGGCCGCAACGACCTGCAGCGCGTCTGCTACGCCGGCACCGTCGACGTCGTCGAGTTCCTCAACATCCGCCATTACAGCCACGTCATGCATATCGAGTCGACGATCGTCGGCCAATTGGCCAGGGAGGCGACGGCATACGACGCCCTGGCCGCGACCTTCCCCGCCGGCACCCTCTCCGGCGCGCCCAAGCCGCGGGCGATGGCGCTCATCGAGGAATACGAGCCGACGCGGCGCGGGATCTACGGGGGAGTCGTCGGCTACTTCGACTTCCACGGCGACATGGACGTCGCCATCGCGATCCGGACCGCCGTGATCACGCAGGGCAAGGCCTTCGTCCAGGCCGGGGCGGGCATCGTCGCCGACAGCGTGCCCCAGTCCGAATACGAAGAGACCCGCAACAAGGCCGCCGCGGTGCTGCGCGCGGTCGCCGCGGCCGGCACCCTGGGACCGCCGCGATGAGCCGTATGCGGTGGACCGGCCCCCGCGTCGTCGTCCCGGTGGCGCTGCTCGCGGCCGGCCTCGCGGCCATCTCGGGACGACGGGTCTGGCTGACGGGCCGGGTCGAGGATGCCGTCGTAGGGTCGAGCACCGTCACCGGCACCGGCACCCAGGTGGTGCCCGGCCTCGTCGCCCTGGCGCTCGTGCTCGCGGCCGCGGTCCTGGCGGCAGCGACGGCCGGTGCCGTCATGCGCCGGTTGGCCCTCGTGCTCGGCGCCGTCGCCGGAATCGCCCTGGCGGTGCTGGCGGTGCGGGCCTCGTCGTCCGGCGCGAGCCTGTTGGGCGGCCTCGCCGCCGAGGCCTCCAGCCGCACCGGGACCATCCCCGTCACCGGGGTGTCCGTCGGCAGCTGGCCGTGGCTGGTCGCCGCGGCCGCGATGGCCGGCGCCACAGCCTGCCTGGCCGGCCTCGCCGGCGCGTCACAGTGGCGCGGCCTGTCGCAACGGTATGACGCCCCCGCCGCCGAGCCCGCCGGCGCGGTGCCGCGCGGCCAGCGGACCACGAGCGCCTGGAACGACCTCGACGACGGCGTCGACCCCACCCAAGCCCCAGGCACACCCCCTGGCGATCCCCTGTAGACGCCCGTAGACGCCAGAGCGGGTGCCGAGTCGGGGGGAGGCCGGGTGCGCTGCGCCTCAGGGCGGTGACTAGTCGGGTGCGGGCCGGGTGCGCTGCGCCTTGACCTGGGCGCGCCGGCGCTTGGCCGCGATCCGGCGCTCCCGCGACCCCCGCGTCGGCGTGGTGGCCCGGCGCGCAGGCGGTGGCGGCGCCAGGGCCTCCCGCAAGAGCGCCGCGAGCCGCTCGCGGGCGGCGACCCGGTTGCGGCGCTGGGCGCGGTGCTCCGAGGCCGCCACCGTCACCACATCCCCGAGGGCGGCCACGGCGCGTGACCGTTGGGTTTCGGTCAGCCACGAGGCGTCGGCCAGGCTCAGTTCGACCTCGACCCGGCTGTCGGTCGTGTTGACGCCCTGGCCGCCGGGACCCCTCGAGCGCGAGAACCGTTCGCGCAGGAGTTCACCGGGCACCATGAGCCCGGCCGGCAGGCCCGGCCCCGGAGGCACGACAAGATCCACATCCCCAGGTTCCCACGAGACCCTCCGTGCGACCCGGCGTGGTCGAATCGTCACACCCATGCCGTCCCAGGCGACGCCTTCTGCCACAATCGCTTCCTGACGGAACGGCGCCGGCCATCCACCGCACGAAAGGCAGGACATGAGCACCCACGAGGACGAGCACGACAGCCACGGCAACAGCACGGCCGCCTGGGTGAGCACCATGATCATGCTCGTGGCCGCCGCGGTCATCTGTTGGGCGATCATCCAGGCCAACACCAGCCTGGCCATCGCCGGCGGGGTCGCCTTCCTCATCGGTGCCCTGCTGTGGCCGATCCTGGCCAAGATGGGTTACGGCGAGAAGAACCCGGTCCGCTCGCCCTACGCCTGACCGACCGCGGCCCAGGCATCCGGGATCCGGCCTCGAATCGGCAGTCCCCGTCGCACCGGTTACGGTGATCGGCATGCCCGCCAACGCCACCGTGCTCGATTCGATCATCGCGGGTGTCCGTGACGACGTGGCGCGCCGCGAGGACCGTATGCCGCTGCGCGAGGTCGTCGCGGCCGCCGCCGCCGCGCCACCCGCCCGACCGGTCCTGCCCCGGCTGACCAGGTCGACCCTCGGCGTGATCGCGGAGGTCAAGCGGTCCTCACCGAGCAAGGGCGCACTCGCCGAGATCACGGACCCGGGGAGTCTCGCCGCGGCATACCAAGAAGGCGGCGCAGCCGCGATCTCCGTCCTGACCGAGCAGCGTCGCTTCGGCGGCAGCCTGGCCGACCTCGACGCGGTCCGCGCGGCGGTCGAGGTGCCCGTGCTGCGCAAGGACTTCATGGTCTGCGACTACCAGTTCCACGAGGCGCGCGCCCACGGCGCCGATCTCGTGCTGCTGATCGTCGCCGCCCTGACCGACGACGAACTCCGCCGCTTCCACGACCTGGCCCACGAACTCGGCATGACGGCTCTCGTCGAAGTCCACGACGAGGCCGAGATCGACCGCGCCCTCGCCGTCGCGCCGCGGCTGCTCGGCGTCAACGCGCGCAACCTGAAGACCCTCGACATCGACGCCGACGCCTTCGCGCGCCTGGTCACCCAGGTCCCCGACGACGTCGTCGCCGTCGCCGAGAGCGGCATCGCCGGCCCCGCCGACGCGCAGCGCTACGCCCGCGAAGGGGCGCGCGCCGTCCTCGTCGGCGAAGCCCTCGTCAAGGACGGCGACCCGCGCGCCGCCGTCGCCGCTATGGCCGAAATCCCCACGGGAGCAACCCATGTCTGAGCAACATACGGCTGAGCAACCCAAGTCTGAGCACCTAATGTCCGACGCCCCAGGCCGCTTCGGCCGCTTCGGCGGACGCTATGTGCCCGAGGCGCTCATCCCCGCGCTCGAACAGCTCGACGAGGTCCGGCAGAAGGCCATGGTCGACCCGGACTTCCAGGCCGAACTCGACCACCTGCACAAGACCTACACCGGCCGGCCGAGCATCATCACCGAGGTGCCTCGGTTCGCCGCTCACGCCGGGGGGGCCCGGGTCATCCTCAAACGCGAGGACCTCAACCACACCGGCTCCCACAAGATCAACAACGTCCTCGGCCAGGCCCTGCTGACCAGGCGGATGGGCAAGCGCCGCATCATCGCCGAGACCGGCGCGGGCCAGCACGGCGTCGCCACCGCCACCGCCGCCGCCCTCATGGGCCTGGACTGCACCGTCTACATGGGCAAGGTCGACACCGAGCGCCAAGCTCTCAATGTCGCGCGCATGAAGATCCTCGGCGCTGAGGTGATCCCCGTCGAGCACGGCAGCGCCACCCTCAAGGACGCCATCAACGAGGCCCTGCGCGACTGGGTCACCAACGTCCACGACACCCACTACTGCATCGGCACCGTCACCGGACCGCACCCCTTCCCCGAGATGGTCCGCGACTTCCACAAGATCATCGGCATCGAGGCGCGCCAACAGGTCCTCGAGCTGACCGGGCGGCTGCCCGACGCCGTCATCGCGTGCGTCGGCGGTGGGTCCAACGCCATGGGCATCTTCCACCGGTTCGTCGAGGACGAGAGCGTGCGGCTGATCGGCGTCGAGGCCGGGGGAGAGGGCGTCGAGTCCGGACGGCATGCCGCCCGTTTCGCCTCGGCCGAGCCGGGCGTCCTGCACGGCGCCATGTCCTATCTGATGCAGGACGACGACGGTCAGACCCTCGAATCCCACTCTGTCAGTGCCGGTTTGGACTACCCGAGCGTCGGGCCCGAGCACTCGCACCTGAAGGACATCGGCCGCGCCGAATATCGCTACGCCACCGACGAGGAGACCATGGAGGCCTTCCGGCTGCTGTGCCGCACCGAGGGCATCATCCCCGCGCTCGAGTCGTCGCACGCGCTCGCCGGCGCGCTCGACGTGGGCCGCGAGCTGGGCCCCGATGGCCTGATCCTCGTCAATCTCTCCGGCCGCGGCGACAAGGACATGCACACCGCCGCTGCGTGGTTCGGTCTCATCGACGCCCAAGGGGAGGGCACGGTATGACGCCCGCGACCGCCGTCGGGTCCGCTGCGGTTTTCGAGACCTGCCGCGAGGAGGGGAGGGCCGCCCTGGTCGGCTATCTCCCGGTCGGCTTCCCGGATGTGGCGACCTCCATCCGCGCCATGGTCACGCTCGTCGAGAACGGCTGCGACATCGTCGAGATCGGCATCCCCTACAGCGACCCGGTCATGGACGGGCCGGCCATCCAGCGGGCCGCCTCGGCGGCGCTCGCCGGCGGCACCCGCGTGGAGGACGTCTTCGCCGCCGCGCGGGCCGTGCGCGACGCGGGAGCGGTGCCCCTGGTGATGACGTACTGGAACCTCGTGCTACGCCGCGGCGTCGACCGCTTCGCCGACGACCTCGCCGCCGCCGGCGGCGGCGGGTTGATCACGCCCGACCTCATCCCCGACGAGGCCGGCGACTGGATCGCCGCGAGCGAGCGGACGGGCCTGGACCGGGTTTTCCTCGTCGCGCCCTCGTCCACCCCAGAGCGGCTCGCCACCGTCACCGGTGCCTGCCGCGGGTTCGTGTATGCCGCCTCCACCATGGGCGTCACCGGCGTCCGGTCGTCGGTGGGCACCGCGGCCGATGAACTCGTCGAGCGCACCCGCGCCGCGACCGACCTGCCCGTGTGCGTGGGATTGGGGGTCAGCACCGGGGAACAAGCGGCGCAGGTCGGTTCGTTCGCCGATGGGGTCATCGTTGGCTCCGCGCTGGTGACCACCTTGCTCGACGTCGAGCCCGAGGCCGGCCTGGCGCGTCTGGCAGAGGTGACCCGCGAACTGGCGGCCGGCGTGAGGGAGAGCAAGCGCTCATGAGCAAGCTCAGCAACTCGACGCGAAGCGCTGGAGAATGTGGTCGCGGAGGCCGTCAAATAGGTCCCTGTCGACCGTCCCGGTTAGCCTGACCACCGCATACCGCACCACCCACCGAAGGAAGCCACTCGCAGATGTCGAAGAAGCCCACGGCGCAGCGCGGGTCCCGCGCCGGCGCGACCCCGCAGGACAGCCGGCAGGCGAAGATCCAGGCCGCCCAGAAGGCGAGCGGGAGCAGCGCCAACAAGATCACCGTCGCCGGCATCGTCGCGATCCTCGCGATCATCGCCGTCGTCGGGGGCGTGATCTGGAACGAGAAGAACAACGAGAAGGAGGCCGGGTCCGGCAACACCGCGCCGCCGGCCGGCGCGACGGTCGATGCCGGCTACCGCTCCTTCGCCGACGTGACGCTCGCGTCCGGCGCGCCGGTGGTCACCGTCTTCGAGGACTTCCAGTGCCCCGCGTGCAAGCAGTACGAAGCTGCGATGGGCAGCACGCTGGCCCAGTTGGCCAAGGACGGCAAGATCGACCTGCGCTACCACATCATGAACTTCCTCGACGACAAGACCGGGGCCAAGCAGTCCACGCCGGTCGCCAATGGCGCCTTCTGCGCGGCTGACCAGGGCAAGTTCCAGGAGTTCCACGACGCCGCCTACACCGCGCAGTACCCCGAGGGGCGCTCGGTCACCACGGCAGATGTCTCGAAGTTCGCCACGACCGCCGGTGTCGGCGATATGGACGCCTGGACCAAGTGCGTCGATGCCGGCAAATACACCAGCTACATCAACGCCTCCAACGAGTCCGCCGGCACCGCCGGTGTCACGGGCACCCCGACGCTGAAGATCGGCGACAAGCTCTACTCCGGCGAGACGCTGGGCGAGGTGGCCACCGCCGACGGCCTGACCAAGGTCGTCGAGGCCGCCACCAAGTAGCCCGGGCCAGGCAGGCCGGGCCAGGAGCCCGTCGGGTCACATCGTGGCCTGACGAGGGAGGGAACTGGGTATGGCAGTGACACCGCCACCACCGCAGGACCGGTCGCCGGCGGGCCGCGGTGCCGAGCCGCGGCCGCCGGCCGGCGCCAGCCGGGGCGCCGTCGCCGCCATCGTGGCGCTGGTGACCGTCGTCGCCGTCGCCGCGGGTGTGATCTGGTCCCAGCGATCGGGCCAGGACCAGGCTGGCCCGGGCGCGTCGGTGCCGGCGAGTGGCACGGCGAGCCGGACCGAGGAGCCCGTCCCGACGGCGAGCGCGGCCGAGGCGACGGCGCCGACAGCCGGCAACACGACGAGCACGGCGTCCGCGTCCGCCTCCGGTCCGCAGTCGACACCCGAGGGCGCCGGCGTGGACGAGGGCTACCGCTCGTTCGCGGGGGTGGATCTGCGGCCCGGCGCTCCCGTGGTGACCGTGTTCGAGGACTTCCAGTGCCCGGCGTGCGCCCAGTTGGAGGGAGCGATCGGGGCCACCCTGAACGAGTTGGCCGCGGACGGCAAGATCCAGCTCAACTACCGGATCATGAACTTCCTCGACGAGATGACCGGCGGCACGCAGTCGACGCCCGTCGCCAATGGCGCCTTCTGTGCGGCGGACCAAGGCAAATGGCAGGAATTCCACGACGCCGCCTTCGCCGAGCAGTACCCCGAAGGCACGTCGGTGAGCGTGGAGCAGATTGCCGCTTTCGCCAGGACTGCACAGGTCCCAGACCTCGACGCGTGGACCGCGTGCACCGAATCGGCCCCCTACAGCACGTTCGTCGCCGACTCCAACGCCGCGGCGACCACCGACGGCGTCACCGGCACCCCCACGGTGTGGATCGACGGGAAGCCGGTGGCTTTGCGGGACATCATCACGCCCGCCGGGCTGAGGGCGGCGATCGTGGATGCGACCGAGTAGGCGGCCGTGATCACCTACATCCCGAGCCCGACGGTGGGTGCGCTACACCTCGGCCCGCTGGCGATCCGCGGCTACGCCCTGTGCATCCTCACCGGCATCGTCGTCGCCGTGTGGCTCGCCGGGCGCCGCCTCGAGCACCGCGGCGGCAAACGCACCGATGCCCTCGACATCGCCACCTGGGCGGTGCCCTTCGGCATCGTCGGCGCCCGCATCTATCACGTCCTCAGCTCACCGGAGGCCTACTTCGGCGCCGACGGCCGTCTCATCGACGCCCTGAAGATCTGGCAGGGCGGACTCAGCGTGTGGGGGGCCATCGCGCTCGGGGCGCTGGGGGCGTGGATCGGCTGCCGCCGGGCCGGCGTGGGTTTCCTCGACTTCGCCGATTCCGCCGCCCCGGGCATCGCCATCGCCCAGGCGCTCGGCCGCTGGGGCAACTGGTTCAACAACGAGGTCTACGGCGAGCGCACCGATGTGCCCTGGGCGGTGCAGATCCACCAGTGGGATACCGCCACCGGGTCCGCGGTCAAGGACGCAAGCGGCGACCCGGTCGTGCTCGGCACCTTCCACCCCACCTTCCTGTACGAGGCGATCTTCTGCCTGCTCCTGGCGATCGTGCTGCTGATGCTGGACCGGCGTCGCGCCTTCGCCCCGGGTCAGCTGTTCGCGCTCTATGTCGCCGGCTACCCGACCTTCCGGATCGTTCTGGAGAAGATGCGCACCGACCAGGCGACGATCATCCTCGGGCAGCGGATCAATGTCTGGACCTCGATCGCCGTCTTTCTCCTGGGCGTGGCGCTCTACGCGTGGGCGGGGCGCCGCTCCCGGCGCGGGTCGGCCGTCTCACAGGGTGAGAAATCCCTGACCACATCGTAGGACGGCCTGATGATAGGGTGATCTCGACGTGGCCGTTGCCGTCCACGCAGGTTCCCTCACAAGTTTGGAAAAGGACGGTGCCCGATGGCCTCTGCCCTCTTCTCGGCCCAGCCCGCCGACCACGGGCTGTATCGCCGCGAGTTCGAGCATGACGCGTGCGGCGTGGCCATGGTGGCAACGCTGCGCGGGCATGCCGGCCACGACATCGTCGTGCAGGCCCTGACGGCACTGACCAACCTCGACCACCGCGGCGCCACCGGGGCCGACCCGCTCGTCGGCGACGGCGCCGGCATCCTGACCCAGGTGCCCGACGCCTTCCTGCGCGAGGTCGCCGGATTCACCCTGCCGCCGCGTGGGTCGTATGCCGTGGGCGCCGCCTTCCTGCCCGCCGACCCGGAGGCCCGCAGCGAGGCCGTCCACCGCATCGAGGACCTCGCCCACGAGGAGGGCCTGGAAGTCATCGGCTGGCGCGATGTTCCCGTCACTCCCGACCTGGTCGGCACCGCCGCCCGCGACTGTATGCCGCACTTCGCCCAGCTCTTCCTGGCGGCCAGCGACGGGGCGGTGCGCGGCATACACCTGGACCGGCGTGCCTACTGCCTGCGCAAGCGCGCCGAGCGGGAGGCCGACGTCTACTTCGCCTCGTTGTCCGCGCGGACCCTGGTCTACAAGGGCATGCTGACCACCGGCCAGCTCGAGCCCTTCTTCCCCGACCTGTCCGATGAGCGCTTCGTCACCGAGCTCGCGCTGGTGCACAGCCGCTTCTCGACCAACACCTTCCCGTCGTGGCCGCTGGCCCACCCCTACCGGCTGATCGCCCACAACGGCGAGATCAACACCGTCAAGGGCAACCGCAACTGGATGGCGGCCCGCGAGTCCCAGCTGGTCAGCGACCTGATCCCCGGCGATCTGTCGCGCCTGTCGCCGATCTGCCCGCCCGGCGGCTCCGACTCCGCCTCCTTCGACGAGGTGCTCGAACTGCTCCACCTGGGCGGCCGCTCCCTCCCGCACGCCGTGCTGATGATGATCCCGGAGGCCTGGGAGAACCACGAGGAGATGGACGCCGACCGGCGCGCCTTCTACGAGTTCCATTCGATGACGATGGAGCCGTGGGACGGCCCGGCCTGCGTCACCTTCACCGACGGCACCCAGATCGGGGCGGTCCTGGACCGCAACGGCCTGCGCCCGGGCCGGTTCTGGGTCACCGACGACGGGCTGGTCGTGCTGGCGTCCGAGTCCGGAGTGCTCGACATCGCGCCCGAGAAGGTCATCCGCAAGGGCCGGCTGCAGCCGGGCCGGATGTTCCTCGTCGACACCGCCCAGGGCCGGATCATCGAGGACGAGGAGATCAAGAGCAAGCTGGCCACCGAGCTGCCGTATGCCGAGTGGCTGCACGCCGGCCTGATCCACCTGGGCGACCTGCCCGAGCGGGAGCACATCGTCCACACCGCCAAGTCGGTCGCACGTCGGCAGCAGACCTTCGGCTACACCCAGGAGGAGCTGCGGATCCTGCTCACCCCGATGGCCCGCACCGGCGGTGAGGCTCTCGGGTCGATGGGCACGGACACCCCGATCGCGGTGCTCAGCCAGAAGCCGCGGCTACTGTTCGACTACTTCACCCAGCTGTTCGCGCAGGTCACCAACCCGCCGCTGGACGCCATCCGTGAGGAACTCGTCACCTCCCTGGGCACCTCGCTCGGCCCCGAGGGCAATGTCCTGACCGCCTCCCCGGCGCACTGCCGCCAGCTGGTCCTCGACTTCCCGGTCATCGACAACGACCAGCTCGCGAAGATCATCCGCATCAACGCCGACGGTGACCTGCCGGGCTACGCCACTCATGTCGTCAAGGGTCTCTACGACCACATGCGCGACGGCGAGGGAATGGCGGCGCGTATCGACGAGATCTGCGCCGAGGTCTCCGAGGCCATCGCCCGGGGGGCGCGGTTCATCGTCCTGTCCGACCGCGACTCCGGCCGGGACTACGCGCCGATCCCGTCGCTGCTGCTGACGGCCGCGGTTCACCACCACCTCATCCGGGAGAAGACCCGCACCCAGGTCGGTCTCGTCGTCGAGGCCGGTGACGTCCGCGAGGTCCACCACGTCGCCCTGCTCATCGGCTACGGCGCGGCGGCGGTCAACCCCTATCTGGCCATGGAGTCGGTCGAGGACCTCGTGCGCTCCGGGACCATCACCGGCGTCACGGGGGAGCAGGCGGTCAAGAACCTCATCAAGGCGCTCGGCAAGGGCGTCCTGAAGGTGATGTCCAAGATGGGCATCTCCACCGTGGCGTCCTATCGCGGCGCTCAGGTCTTCGAGGCCATCGGCCTCTCTCAGGAACTCGTCGACACCTACTTCACCGGTACCGTCACCCAGCTCGGGGGTATCGGCCTCGACGTGATCGCCGCGGAGTGCGCGGCGAGGCACGCTGCGGCATACCCGCCGGAGGGGGTGCGGCTGCCCCACCGCACGCTGGAGGTCGGCGGCGAATACCAATGGCGCCGCGAGGGCGAACCGCATCTGTTCGACCCCGAGACGGTCTTCAAGCTGCAGCACTCGACGCGTCAGCGCCGCTACGACATCTTCCAGCAGTACACCCGGCGGGTCGACGAGCAGGCCGAGCGGCTGATGACGCTGCGGGGACTGTTCGCGTTCAAGAACGGGGTGCGCGAACCGATCTCGATCGCCGAGGTGGAGCCGGTCAGCGAGATCGTCAAGCGGTTCAACACCGGCGCCATGAGCTATGGCTCGATCAGCCTCGAGGCCCACCAGACCCTCGCCATCGCGATGAACCGTCTCGGCGGGCGCTCGAACACCGGCGAAGGCGGCGAGGACCTCGACCGGCTCCTCGACCCCGAGCGCCGCTCGGCGATCAAGCAGGTGGCTTCGGGCCGGTTCGGGGTCACCTCGGCATACCTGACCCACGCCGACGACATCCAGATCAAGATGGCCCAGGGCGCCAAGCCCGGCGAGGGCGGCCAGCTGCCCGCCCACAAGGTCTACCCGTGGGTGGCCAAGACCCGCCACTCGACACCCGGTGTCGGCCTGATCAGCCCGCCACCGCACCACGACATCTACTCCATCGAGGATCTCGCCCAGCTGATCCACGACCTGAAGAACGCCAATCCGGCGGCGCGGATCCACGTCAAGCTCGTCTCCGAGGTCGGCGTCGGCACGGTCGCGGCGGGGGTGTCCAAGGCGCACTCCGACGTCGTGCTCATCTCCGGGCACGACGGCGGCACCGGGGCCTCACCGCTGACCTCGCTCAAGCACGCCGGCGCTCCCTGGGAACTCGGCCTCGCCGAGACCCAGCAGACGCTGGTCCTCAACGGGCTGCGCGACCGGATCGTGGTCCAGGTGGACGGGCAGCTGAAGACGGGGCGTGATGTCGTCATCGCCGCGCTTCTCGGTGCCGAGGAGTTTGGGTTCGCCACCGCCCCGCTGGTCGTCAGCGGCTGCATCATGATGCGGGTCTGCCACCTCGACACCTGCCCGGTCGGCATCGCGACCCAGAACCCCGAACTGCGCTCCCGCTACACCGGACGACCCGAATTCGTCGAGACCTTCTTCGAGTACATCGCCCAAGAGGTGCGCGAGCACCTGGCCGCACTCGGCTTCCGCTCCATCGCCGAGGCCATCGGCCAGATCGGCGCCCTCGACACCACCGCCGCGGTCCACCATTGGAAGACCGACGGCTTGGACCTGACGCCGATCCTGACCGAGGCCGTCCCCGGCGACGGTGTCACGCGCTACCAGAGCGTCACCCAGGACCACGGACTCGAGAAGGCACTCGACCATCAGCTGATCTCGATTGCCCGCACCGCCCTCGATGACGGCGACCAGGCGCGGGGCCAGTTGGCGATCCGCAATGTCAACCGGACCGTGGGCACGATGCTCGGTCATGAGGTCACCAGCCGGCAGGTCGCCGGCCTGGCCGACGGCAGCATCGACATCACCCTCACCGGTTCGGCCGGCCAGTCCTTCGGCGCGTTCCTGCCCACCGGAGTGACGCTGCGCTTGGTCGGCGATGCGAACGACTATGTCGGCAAGGGGCTTTCGGGTGGCAAGCTGGTCGTCAGCCCCCACCCCAGCTCGGTCTTCCGCGCCGAGGAGAACGTCATCGCCGGCAATGTCATCGGCTACGGCGCCACCAGCGGCGAGATCTTCCTGCGCGGCATCGCCGGTGAGCGCTTCTGCGTCCGCAACTCCGGCGCGACCGCCGTCGTCGAGGGCGTCGGCGACCACGGGTGCGAGTACATGACCGGTGGAGTGGCGCTCATCCTCGGGCGCATCGGGCGCAACTTCGCCGCCGGCATGTCCGGTGGGGTCGCCTATGTCCTGGACCTGCCGGCCCATCGCGTCAACGGCGAGTTCGTCGACATCGTCGCGCTGCGCGACGAGGACGAGGATCTCGTCCGCACCCTGCTGCAGGCCCACGCGGACGCCACCGGCTCCCCGGTCGCGGCGGACCTGCTGGCCGATTGGGAGAGCGCCAAGGCCCGTTTCTCCCTTATCCTCCCGCGCGACTATGCACGGGTGTTGCAAGTGCGAGCGGACGCCGAGGCAGAGGGCATAGCGCCCGAGTCCGACATCGTGTGGGAACGGATCATGGAGGCGGCACGTGGCTGACGCACAAGGTTTTCTCAAGACCCGCGAGCGCGAGCTTCCCGAGCGCCGCCCAGTGCCGGTCCGCATCAAGGACTGGAAAGAGGTGTACGAGGCGCAGGACGTCGCCCAGCTGCAACGGCAGGCCGGGCGCTGCATGGACTGCGGCATCCCGTTCTGTCACTCCGGCTGCCCCCTCGGCAATCTCATCCCCGAGTGGAACGACATGGCCTGGCGCGGCGACTGGCGCGGCGCCATCGAGCGGCTGCACGCGACGAACAACTTCCCGGAGTTCACCGGGCGGCTGTGTCCCGCCCCATGCGAGACCGCGTGCGTCCTCGGGATCAACCAGCCCGCCGTGACGATCAAGCAGGTCGAGGTCACCACCATCGACCGCGCCTGGGAGGCCGGCTCGGTCCCGCCGCAGCCGCCGGATCGCCTGTCCGGCAAGACCGTTGCCGTCATCGGCTCCGGCCCCGCGGGCCTGGCTGCCGCGCAGCAACTGACGCGGGCCGGCCATACGGTCGCCGTCTTCGAACGCGCCGACAAGCCCGGCGGGCTGCTGCGCTACGGCATCCCCGAGTTCAAGATGGAGAAGGCGGTCCTGGACCGGCGCCTGGGTCAGATGGAGGCCGAAGGCACCCGCTTCCGGTGCGGCGTCGACGTCGGTGGCTCGCTCACGGGCCAGCAGCTGCGTGCGCGGTATGACGCGGTGGTCCTCGCCATCGGATCGACGCTCCCGCGTGACCTGCCCGTGCCGGGCCGGGAGGCGGACGGCGTGGTGCAGGCGATGGATTTTCTGCCGCAGGCCAACCGGGTCGCCCTCGGCGAGCGGGTCGCCGACCAGATCACCGCCACCGGCAAGGACGTCATCGTCATCGGCGGCGGTGACACCGGCGCCGACTGCATCGGCACCTCCCATCGACAGGGCGCACGATCGGTGACGAGCCTGGAGATCATGCCCCAGCCGGGGCCGGAGCGCCCGGGCAACCAGCCGTGGCCGACCTATCCGATGATCTTCCGGGTCGCCAGCGCCCACGAAGAGGGCGGGGAGCGGCTGTATGCCGTCTCCACCCAGGAGATCACGAAGGACGCCGACGGCCGGGTCGCCGCCCTCCGGGTCCAGGACGTGCGGCTGGGGGAGAAGGGGTTCGACCCCGTCGAGGGCACCGAGCGTGAGCTGCCGGCGCAACTAGTCCTGCTCGCCATGGGCTTCGTCGGCCCGCAGCAGCAGGGCCTGGTCGAACAGCTGGAGGTGGAGCTGGACGAGCGCGGAAATGTCAAGCGGGACAAGGACTTCCAGACCACTGTGCCTGGCGTCTTCGTTGCCGGTGACGCCGGACGCGGCCAATCCCTGATCGTCTGGGCGATCGCGGAGGGCCGGGCCGCCGCCAGAGGGGTGGATGAATACCTCATGGGCGCCTCGCAGCTGCCGCGTCCGATCAACCCCACCGATCGTCCGCTGACGGTCTGAACCACACGTCCGCCCGCGGGGCTGACGACGGGCTCAGGCGCTGGCCAACGGGCCTGCCGCGGCCGCGACGCGGTCATGAGTAAGCGTTTACACGGTTACCATTGACCTATGCGTCGAGCGAAGATCGTCTGCACCATCGGCCCGGCCACGGCCGCTCCCGAGCGCCTGGCCGAGCTGGTGGCGGCGGGCATGGACGTCGCGAGGATGAACCTGTCCCACGGCAGCTACGAGGACCACGCGAAGGTCTACGCCAACGTTCGCGAGGCATCCAACGCCAGCGGCCGCGCCGTGGGCGTGCTCGTGGATCTCCAGGGACCGAAGATCCGGACCATGCGCTTCAGCGGGGGTCCCATCGAGCTGATCGCCGGCGACACGTTCACCATCACCACGCGCGATGTCGACGGCACCCAGGAGATCGTCGGCACCACTTTCAAGGGCCTGCCCGGCGATGTCGAGCCCGGCGACACCCTGCTCATCGATGACGGCAAGGTCGAACTGGTCGCCACCGCGGTGACCGACACCGACGTCACCTGCGAGGTCGTCCAGGGCGGCACGGTGTCCAACAACAAGGGCATCAACCTGCCCGGCGTGGCGGTCAGCGTGCCGGCCCTGTCCGAGAAGGACGAGGAGGATCTGCGCTGGGCCCTGCACCTGGCCGCCGATTTCATCGCCCTGTCCTTCGTCCGTTCGGCCGAGGACATCCGCCGCGTCCACGAGATCATGGACGAGGAGGGTTTGCGGCTGCCGGTGATCGCCAAGATCGAGAAGCCGCAGGCCGTCGAGAACCTCGAATCCATCGTCGCGGCCTTCGACGGGATCATGGTCGCCCGGGGCGACCTCGGCGTCGAACTGCCGCTGGAGCAGGTCCCGCTCGTGCAGAAGCGCGCCATCGAGATCGCGCGCCGCAACGCCAAGCCGGTCATCGTCGCCACCCAGGTGCTCGAGTCGATGATCGAGAACCCCCGCCCCACGCGAGCCGAGGCCTCCGATGCCGCCAACGCCGTCCTCGACGGCGCGGACGCCCTCATGCTCTCCGGCGAAACCAGCGTCGGGGCCCACGCGATCGGCGCGGTCAAGACGATGGCGCGCATCATCGAGAACACCGAGGAGACCGGGTTCGAGCGCATCTCGGCCCTGACCGCGCCGCCGCAGACCGTCAGCGGAGCCATCACACGCGCGGCGGTCGACATCGCCCAGCTCGTCGGCGCCCGCTATCTGGTCACCTTCACCACGTCGGGGAGTTCGGCGCGCGCGATGTCGCGGCTGCGGCCATACCGCCCGATGCTCGCCTTCACCCCGAGCCCCGCCACCCGCAGCCAACTCGCCCTCACCTGGGGAGTGGAGACCTTCCTCGTCCCCAATGTCACGCACACCGACGACATGGCCTTCCAGGTCGACGAGGCCCTGATGCGCGACAAACGCTGCCCCGAGGGCGAGCGCGTGGTCATCGCCGCCGGTTCCCCGCCCGGCGTCAGCGGGACGACGAACGCCTTGCGCGTGCACTCGGTCGGGGACGCCATCAACCACCGAGGGGCGTTCGCGCACCTGTGACAAGAGTCCACCGCAGCCCGGGCGTCCGCTGTCGCGGAACGTCACCGGTATGCTGTGCGGGCACCTCGCCGGGGTGGTGGAATGGCAGACACGGAGCACTCAAAATGCTTTGCCGCAAGGCGTGCGGGTTCAAATCCCGCTCCCGGCACGTGAACGACGAGCGACCACGCGGGTCGGCTCGAGGACAGATGAGGTACGCACGATGAGCAATGAGGCCAAGGCCACGACGACCGCTGCCGGGAGCGCTCCCACCGCGCCCCGCATCGTCGTGGCTGAGGACGAAGCGCTGATCCGGCTCGACCTGGTCGAGATGCTCGGCGAGGCCGGGTATGACGTGGTCGGGCAGGCCAGCAACGGCGAGCAGGCCGTCGAGCTGGCCGTGCAGACCCGGCCCGACCTGGTGATCATGGACGTCAAGATGCCCGTGATGGACGGGCTCGCGGCCGCCGACGAGATCGGCAAGCAGCGCCTGTGCCCCGTCATCATGCTGACCGCCTTCTCCCAGACCGAACTGGTCGAACGGGCCCGCGACGCCGGAGTGATGGCCTATATCGTCAAGCCCTTCACTGCCGCCGACCTGGCGCCGGCGATCAATATCGCCCTCTCGCGCTGGAGCGAACTGAAGGAACTCGAGAAGGAGGTCGCCGACCTCGGCGAGGCCCTCGAGACACGCAAGGCCGTCGAACGGGCCAAGGGCGTGCTGATGAAGAAGCTCAAGCTGTCCGAGGCCGAAGCCTTCCGCTGGATCCAGAAGACCGCGATGGACCGGCGCATGGGGATGAAGGACGTCGCCGAGGCCGTCATCGCCGGGATCGACAAGGCCTGACCCGGCCGGTCCTGCTGCAACTCGTCACAAAGTCACATCCGACTCAGACGTCCCAGGCGTTCCCGCAGGTCAGGGACCTCGTCGTGGCGTGCGGAACACCGGGTTTCGCAACCCGACCCCCAGGCCTTAGAGTGCCCGTTACCGGCTGGTCAACGCGCCCCCACGCGCTGCTCTCCCGGACCTGTCCGACCGCTGTATTCGACGCCTTATGAGGAGCCCCCGGTGGCACGTCCCCACCTCAATGTGACCAAGGCCCTCCCCGGCGATGCCGGTGATCTGTCGGCGTTGTGGATCGAATGGGCGCTCTGCTCCGGGATGAGCCACGACCTGGCGGCGCGGGCCGGCAATGTCGCGCGGATCACCGAAGCCCTCGAGCGCCCCGTAACGACCGTGCTGCTGGCGCGTCTTGACCACCGGCCCGTCGGCTTCGCCGTCGTCAACACCCGCAATCACGGCCTGCTCGACCCGGCCGGCCTCGCGATCGACGAGCTCTATGTCATCCCCGAAGGTCGCCGCCAGGGCGTCGCGGCCGGCCTTCTCGGCGCGGTGGCGACCATGGCCGAGAGCGAGGGCCACGACCTGGTCTTCGCCAATGTCGCCGCCACCGACAAGCTGAGCAATCGCTATCTCGCCCGCCTCGGATTCGGCACCACCATCACCCGCCGCGTGGTGCCGACCGCGGTGTTGCGCCGCAAGCTGTCCGGCGCCGACACCGCGTCCCAGGAGATCCTGCTCGGCAAACGGCGCACCCTCCGGGCGCGGTCCCGCGGCGCCGTGGGCTCGGCGGCACCGGCGCGGGCAATCTCGTTGCGCCGCACCGCAATCTAGCTCTCACTCGGCCTTCGCACCCGGCGGGAGATCCCGCAGCAGGCAGGTGATCCGCGACGTGCAGCACCGGCGCCCCTGATCGTCGGTGATGACCACCTCATACGACACCATCGTCTTGCCGGCGGAGAGCACGGTGGCGACTCCCGTGACGATGCCCGAGCGCGCGGCCCGGTGGTGGGTGGCGTTGATATCGATCCCGACCGCTGCGCGCGCCGGACCGGCGTGCATGGCCGAGCCGAGCGAGCCGAGGGTCTCGGCCAGGACCACACTCGCGCCCCCGTGCAGCAGGCCATACGGCTGCTGGTTGCCGGCCACCGGCATCGTGCCCACCACCCGGTCCTTGCTCAACTCGGTGATCTCGATGCCCATCCGATCGGCGAGGGTCCCCTTCGACATGGCGTTGACGGCCGCGAGGACGTCCGCGGAGGAGGAGAAGATGGCGTTGTCGGTCATGACGCATAGGCTGCCATGCGTGAGTCGCCTACTCCTCCTCGACGGTCATTCGCTGGCCTATCGCGCCTTCTACGCGCTGCCGGCCGAGAACTTCTCGACCAAGACCGGCCAGCACACCAACGCCGTCTACGGGTTCACCTCGATGCTCATCAATGTGCTGCGCGACGAGGACCCGACACACATCGCCGTGGCCTTCGACCACTCCCGGCAGACCTTCCGGATGGAGGAGTATGCCGAATACAAGGCCGGCCGGTCCGCAACGCCGAGCGAGTTCTCCGGCCAGCTGCCCCTGCTGCGCGAGGTCCTCGACGCCCTCCAGATCCGCTGGCTAGAGGTGCCGGGTTTCGAGGCCGACGACATCATCGCCACGCTGACGACGCGCGCCGCCGAGCAGGACATGGAGGTCGTCATCTGCTCCGGCGACCGGGACGCCTTCCAGCTGGTCACCGACACGGTCACCCTCCTGTATCCCGTCCGCGGGGTTTCCGAGGTGTGGCGGATGACGCCGGACAAGGTGGAGGAGAAATATGGCGTCCCGCCGCAGCGCTACGGCGATCTCGCGGCCCTGGTCGGTGAGTCGAGCGACAATCTGCCGGGGGTGCCGGGAGTCGGTCCCAAGACGGCCGCGAAGTGGATTCAGCAGTATGACGGCCTGTCCGGCATCGTCGCCCACGTCGACCAGATCGGTGGCAAGGTCGGTGCCGCACTGCGCGACAACCTCGCGCAGGTGCTGCGCAACCGGCGGCTCAACCAGCTCGTCCGCGATCTCGACACCGGGCTCACCGTCGATGACCTCCAGCGGCGGATGTGGGACCGCGAGCGGGTCCACGAGGTCTTCGACGCCCTCGAGTTCCGCGTGCTGCGCGAGCGGCTGTTCACCACCTTCGACACGACCGCGGTCGAGGCCGAGGGCGGCTTCGACGTCGAGACCCGCTCGCTGGCAGGCGGCGACGTGGGGGAGTGGCTCGCCGGCCCGGGGCGCACGGGCGAGATCGGCGTCCACGTCGTCGGCTCGTGGGCCCGCGGTGATGGGGACGTCGGGGCGCTGGCGCTGGCCGGCTCCGAGGGCCCGGCCGTCTTCATCGACGTCACCCAACTCGATCCCGACGGCGAAGCCGCCCTCGGGCATTGGCTGGCCGACCCCGAGGTGCCCAAATTCGTTCACGATGCCAAAGGGCCGATACACGCTCTGCACGCGCGCGGGTGGGAGCTGGGCGGGCTGGCGCTGGACACGGCGCTGGCCGCCTACCTCGTCAAACCCGACCAGCGCGACTTCGACCTGGCCGATCTGGTCGTGCGGATGCTCGGTCGTGACCTGCGGGCCGAAACCGGTGCCGCAGAGGGGATGCTCGACTTCGGCGCCGATGATCAGGCCGAGATCGCCGACGCCGGCGTCCGGGCGCGCGCGGTCCTCGACCTCGGCCACACCCTCGCGGAGCAGGTCGAGAAGGCCGGGGGCACCCGGTTGTTGCGTGAGGTCGAGCTGCCTCTGGTCGGCGTGCTCGCCGAGATGGAGCAGACGGGCATCGCCGTGGACCTGACCCACCTCGAAGCCCTCGAGAAGGACTTCGCCGACGCGGTCGAGCGGGCCCAGGAGGATGCCTATGACGCGATCGGCGGCGAGCAGATCAACCTCGGCTCTCCGAAGCAGCTGCAGGTCGTCCTCTTCGACACCCTCGCCATGCCCAAGACCAAGCGCACCAAGACGGGATGGACCACCGACGCGGAGGCGCTGGCTGATCTCTACACCAAGACGGAGCACCCGTTCCTCGAGGCGCTGCTGCGCCACCGCGACGCGACCCGGCTGCGGGTCACGGTCGAGGGGCTGCTGAAGTCGGTCAGCGACGACGGACGCATCCACACGACATACGAGCAGACCATTGCGGCGACCGGGCGCCTGTCCTCCAAGGACCCCAACCTGCAGAACATCCCGATCCGCACCGACGAGGGCCGGCGCATCCGCGAGAGCTTCGTCGTCGGCCCGGGCTACGAGTCGCTGATGTCGGTCGACTACAGCCAGATCGAGATGCGGATCATGGCCCACCTGTCCGGCGACGCGGGTCTGATCGAGGCCTTCCGGTCGGGGGAGGACCTGCACCGGTTCGTCGGCTCACGCGTCTTCGCCGTGGCGCCGCAGGACGTGACGCCGGCGATGCGCAGCAAGATCAAAGCGATGTCCTACGGCCTCGCCTACGGGCTGTCCGCGTTCGGGCTCTCCCGGCAGCTGACGATCCCACGCGAGGAGGCCAGCGCGCTGATGGAGGAGTACTTCGCCCGCTTCGGTGGCGTCCGCGACTACCTGCGCGATGTCGTCGCCGACGCGCGCGCGACCGGCTACACCGAGACGATGCTCGGCCGGCGCCGCTACCTGCCCGACCTGACCAGCGACAACCGGCAGCGGCGCGAGATGGCCGAGCGGATGGCACTCAACGCACCCATCCAAGGCAGCGCCGCCGACATCATGAAGGTCGCGATGATCAACGCCCACAACGCATTGCGCGACGCCGGTCTGAACTCGCGCCTGCTGCTCCAGGTCCACGACGAACTCGTCGTCGAGGTCGCCCCCGGCGAGGCCGAGCAGGTCGAAGCGCTCGTGCGGCGCGAAATGGGTTCCGCCGCAGGCGAGATCGACGTCCCCCTCGACGTCAGTGTCGGCATCGGCCGCTCCTGGCACGACGCCGGCCACTAGGCCACCCCACGACGCGTCCTCGGGCGAGGTCCTAGAGTCGGTGCATGCCAGCAGACCACCCCACGATCTTGGCCACCTCCGGCGGCTACCGATTCGGCACCCGCACCCGGATGGAGTTCAACCACCTCGTCCACCACGCGGTGGAGTTGGCGGGGGTCAGTGGCCACGCACCCCGGGTGTGCCTGGTGGGCACGGCCTCCGGGGACCAGCGCTGGTTCGCCGCCGAGATGGACGAGGCGGCCCGGGTCGCGGGCTTCGACCTGACGCACCTGCACTTGTTCCCGATGCCGAACGTCGAGGACATCGAGGGCCACCTGATGGCCCAGGACGTCGTGTGGGTCAACGGCGGGTCGGTCGCCAATCTCCTTGCGGTGTGGGATGTTCACGACTTGCGTCCGGTCTTCCGTCGCGCCTGGGAGGCCGGTGTCGTGCTCAGCGGCGTCTCGGCCGGTTCGATCTGCTGGTATGACGGCGGCTGTACCGACTCCTACGGCCCCGACCTGCGCGCGGTCACCAACGGGCTGGGGTTGCTGCCATACGGCAATGGCGTGCACTACGACTCCGAGGAGCAGCGCCGGCCCACCGTCCACCGGCTCGTCGGCGACGGCACCCTGGCATTGACCCACTGCACCGACGACGGCGTCGGCATCGTTTACCACGGCACCGACCTGGTCGAGGCGGTCACTGAGCAGCCCGGCAAAGGTGCCTACATCGTGCAGCGCGGTGGCGACGGGCAGGTCAGCGAGGAGCGGATCGAGCCGCGCATCCTGGTCTGAGTGCCAGAGGCGGGTGCGCGGCGACCCGGCACCATTGCGATTGGCTGTCCGACAGCGTATTCCGGCAAAACGCCGCCGAGCATCGATCCTGCTGTGAGCGTCGCAGGACGCTCCCGAGACGGTGGCCCACGTCGGTCGCGACACCGATCGGGTGAACCCGACGCGTTGCCGGGGCGCTCCGCCGGGCGCGGAGCGTCCCGTCAGCGGGCCTCGTCTGTTGCCCGTCGCATGTAGGCGAGCCCGGCGAGAGCCACGACGGCCAGGACGGCGACCGCGGCGGAGATGACGCCGGCGATCGTCTGCGGTGCCAACCAGATCGCGAGCACCATCGCCGGCGACGCCGCCCACACCACGAGCGAGAGCCGGCGCCGGCCCCGGGCGACGTCGACGTAGGTCGCCAGCTGCACCACCGACAGCAGGCTGCCGGCGACGGCGAACCAGGGCGCATAGCCGGCGGCACCGGCATATTCTGGCCCGGCGAGGGTGTCGGTGATCACGGCCCCGCCGACCCACGACGCGAGGACCGCCGCCGACGCGATCACCGCCACCGCGCCGAGGGCATAGCTGCGCGCTTTTACCGCCGAGGAGCGGGCCGCCTCGTGCGGGAAGACCCACAAGGCGATGAAGTTCGTGCCCCAGAACGTGACGCGCCCGAAGACGGTCAAGAAGGCGTACCACCCGGATTCCTTGTCGGGCAACACGGCTCGGGCCGCGAGCAGGTCGGCGTTGAGCAGCACGACGAGGGCGCCGGCCCCGAGCGCGGCCCGCAGGATCCCCGACCAACCGACCCTCGGCCCGCCGTCCGACGAGCGCGGGCGAGGGACCCGCCGCAACAGCAGCGCGCCGACGATGTTCGTCGCCACCGCGGTTGCCGCCGACGCCCACAACGCGAAGGCTGCGGACTCGTGAAGCGCAGCGGTCAGGACGGCAGCGACGGTGCGGCTGGCGCCGCTGAGCACCAGGAGCACGCCGAAGTCCGCGACCCGGCCGGCGCCGAGCAGGATGCCCAGCTGCACGCCGACATACGTTTGCGGCACCATCACCGCCGCGAGCGCAAACACCAGTGTGGGAGAGGGCAGCCGCAGGATACTGTCGATGACGGGGGTGGCCAGCAGGGTGACCGCGCCCGTCGCGAGTGAGATGGCGATCCCGCGCCGGTGGAGCCAGCCACGCGGGGCACGCGGATCGACGGCGACCGCCCGCGTCGCCTCCAACTGCACCGCCGTGGAGGCGATCGAGAGCACCACGGAGAGCCCGAGAAGTGACCCGAGGACGCCATATCCCACGGGCCCGAGCGCCCGGGTCAGGACGAGGATGTAGACGTACCCGAGCGCGCCGGCGAGCACGGTCGCGACCGCGAGCACCGCACCCGAGCGGGCCATCGCGTTGCGGGGCACCGCCTCCGGGGCGGCCGTCACGGCGTACCGGGCGTCGGGTCGGGGCGACGCCGGAGGATGAGCAGCAGGTTCCACGTCACGAACTCCCGCAGCACCGGGACTGCGAGCACGTGCCGCGCGAGGTCCGGCAGATAGCGCGGACGAGCGACGAGCACCTCGACATCGGGGTGGTTTCCGGCCCAGCGGAGCACGTCGGCGACGCTGGTGCGGAAGAGGTTCTCGCCCAAGCGGTTCTTCGGCAGCTTCCCGTGCTTGGCGCGATAGCGCCGGATCGCGTAGTCGCCGCTGACGTAGTGCCAGGGCGAGGTCTCATGCCCCCCCCACGGCGAGAGCCAATTGGTGTAGCTGAGATAGAGCACACCACCTGGCCGCAACACCCGGACCAGTTCGTCGGCCACCGGCTCGACATGCTCGACATGCTCGAGCACATTGCTGCAGAAGACGACATCGACCCCGCCCGACGCGACCGGCAGCGCGTCGGCCGACCCGACGATCCCGCCGTCGGCCACCGACGGCACACCCGGATCGTGGTCGAGCGGGACATAACGGGCGCCCCCCGCCCGGAAGGCCGCCGCGAACTGCGCCGGCCCGGCCCCGACGTCGAGCACGACCTTGTCCCGCACATCGACCCATTCGCCCAGCGCCGCAAGGGAATCCGTGGCCAGGTCGCCATAGAAGCGATCCGGGTCGGTCTGCTCGACGCGGAAGCTCGCGAACAGTGCAATCGAGCGTCGTATGCCGCGCCGCTGCCGCGGCCCGGTCGGCTGCGCGCCGATTCGGCGCAGGGTCGGCATCAGTCCGCCCGGTATGCGGTCAGCCGCAACGTCGGGCGGGTGCGCCGCGCGACCGCGCGCGTGGCGAGGACGACCGGCGCGCTTGCCACGGCCGCCGCGAGGACCCGCTTGTCGGCCAGGACACCGTCGGCCCGGTGCTGACCGCGCATCCGGGCCAGCGACGCGGCGTCGGTCGTCACACTGTCCATGACCAGCCGGTCGATCGTGGCACCGGTGAGCCCGGCACCCGATGCTGCCCGTGCGAGGGAGTCGGCGGAGAAGAAACGGATGTGGGTCGGATCCTCCAGCATCCACCACGAGGAGCCGTAGGCCGTCAGCCCCCACGAGTCCCCGGCCGGCGTGAGGAAGACCGCCCGCCCTCCGGGGCGCAGCATCGTCGTGGCCGTCGCGAGAGTCGCGGCGACATCGTCGACATGTTCGAGCACGTGCACCCCGACGACGAGGTCGGCGTCGAACCAGCCGTCGGGCAGGTCCTCCGCCGGGCCGCTCCACAACGCCCCGTGCTCGCGGACCACCGGGTCGACGTCGACATCGAGCTGCCCGGGATCGACGCCGCCGACCCGCGCGCCCGCGTCGTGGAAGCGGCGCAGCAGGGCCCCCGCGCCGTAGCCGATCTCGAATACCGAACTGACGGCCTTGGGCCGCAACGCCCGGAAGGTCAGCGCGATCCGGGCCGAATCGAGGGCGGGATCGCCGCCATACGCCAGGTCGCGGTGCGCGGCCGGGGCGGACAGCAACGGCCGGCGGACGTGCCCGCACGCCGGACAGCTTTCGAGCGTGCCGCCGCCGCGGAGCTGCCGGGGAACCGTCGCGGACGCGCAGATCTCGCACGCACGGCCCCGCACGTAAGTCGTCCCGGCTGCCGGCATCCCGCTATCCTAACGGCGAGTAACCCCGGCCTTTGGTCGCGTCGGGATCGCGGAAAGGTCATCTTCATCGTGCACGAACAAGGCTGCGTGCCGGGCCGTCCGCTGCGCATTCTCTATCTGTCGTGGCGCGACCGGGAGCACCCCGAGGCCGGGGGCAGCGAGACCTTCGTCGAACGCACCGCCGCAGTGCTCGCCGAGCACGGACACCAGGTCTCCTTGTTCACCGCCCGCTTCCAGGGCGCGGCCAAGACCACCTGGCACGAGCGGGTCAAGGTGGTCCGCGGCGGCGGCCGGTTGGGGGTCTATCCGCATGCCCTCGCCTATCTGCGCCGTCACCGGGCGGACTTCGACGTCGTGCTCGACGTGCAGAACGGGGTGCCGTTCTGGTCGCCGGTGGTGGCGCCCGGCATACCGGTGGTCAATATCGTTCACCACGTCCACCGTGACCAGTGGCCGATGGTCCTCGGCCGCCGCCTCGGCGCCTTCGGGTGGGCGCTGGAGTCCAAGGCGGCGCCGCGGGTCTATCGGGGCAGCCCCTATGTGACGGTCTCGCAGGCCACCCGCACCGACCTCGCCTCGCTCGGCGTCGACCCGGCCCGCGTCGAGGTGATCTATTCCGGCAACGACCAGCCGCACGACCTCGAGTCGTATGCCGCCGTCGAGCGTTCTGCCGAACCGAGCCTGATGGTCTTGGGCCGGCTGGTCCCGCACAAGCACAACGAGACCGCCATCGACGTCGTCGCGGCCTTGGCCGAGCGCTATCCGACCCTGTCGCTGGACATCGTCGGCAGCGGCTATTGGGAGGAACGGCTGCGCGCCCACGCGGACGCCTCGGGCGTGGGGGAGCGGGTGCGTTTCCACGGGTTCGTCGACGAGCACACGAAGCACCGGTTGCTCGCGCAGTCGTGGGTGGTGCTCATGCCCTCGCAGAAGGAAGGATGGGGCCTGACCATCGTCGAGGCCGGGCTGCACGCCACGCCCGCGATCGCTTTCGCGTATGCCGGCGGTGTCACCGAGTCGATCGTGGCCGGCGAGACCGGCCTGCTCGCGCGGGACACGGACGAGTTGATCGCCCACGTGGACACCCTGCTGGCCGATCAGTATCTTCGCGCGAAGTACGGCGAGAATGCGCGCCGGCACGCCAAGCGGTTCAGCTGGGAGCGCGCGGGTTGCGAACTGGAGTCCTTCGTCAGCCGCGTCGTCGCCGCGCGTTAGCACCCGGGGAGTGAGTTGATGACCAGCCCCGCGAGCTACTACCGGGAAAATGTCACGTGGGTCGGCACACTCGACCGGCGACTGTCCGCCATCGCGGACCTCGTCGTGGGGCGTGGGCCGCGCCGGGTCCTCGACATCGGCTGCGGTCAGGGCGTGCTCCTCGATGAGTTGGCGACGCGGTTGCCCGCGGACTCACAACTCGTCGGGCTCGACGTCGTCCCCCCGCCGGCAGCGGCGCCGTGGCGGGGAGTGACGGGTGATATCGCCACCCGGCTGCCGTTCGCCGACAGCAGTTTCGATGTCGTCGTCGCCGGCGAGGTGATCGAGCACGTGCCGCACCCCGACCTGATGCTCTCCGAGATCCGCCGGGTCCTCGCACCGGGAGGCCGGCTCGTCCTCTCGACCCCCAATATGGTGGGCTGGGCCAACCGCGTGCTGGTCCCCTTCGGCATCCAGCCGCTGTTCACCGAGACCTCGAGCGAGGTGCACCTGGGGCGGCGGTGGCGCGTCCTCGGTCAGGGCAATCAGGTCCAAGGGCACCTGAAGGTGTTCTCCCACCGGGCCCTGCGGGAGATCCTGGAACGCACCGGCTTCACGATCGTGCGCACGCTGGGGATGCCGGGGGAGTTCCCGGCGCCCGTCGATCGCGTGGACCGGCTCTGTGCTCGGTTTCCGTCGATCGCCTCCGACCTGCTGGTCGTGGCCGAGCCCGCGGCGACCATCCCGCACGCCCCGCCGCCGCGTCGCAAGGACGACCTCCCGACAACCGCCGCCGCCCGAGACGAGAAGAGCCGAGACGAGAAGAACCGAGACGAGAAGAACCATGCCTGAAACCACCGAGACCGAACGCACCGTCCTCACCTTGTCGGTGGGGGCGCGTGTCGGGGCGGTCCTCGCGCTGCTCCTGCTCATCGCCGCGGGCTACCTGCTCTGGTCGCCGATCCAGCTCTACCCGGCCGACGGTTTCCCCATCTCCTGCGGAAGTGGTGCGCGCCTGCCCGCGGACAACCTCGGCACCGCCGCCTGCGGCAAGATCAACGCGATCCGGTCGTGGCAGGCCGGGAGCCTGGCTCTGGCCGCCCTCGTCGTCGCGGTCGGCTCTGCGTTCGCCTTCGGCCTGCGACGCCACCGTGAGCCCATCATCGGCGCTGAGCAGCCCGTCCCCGAGTCGCCCGCGTCCTCAGCGAAACCGGGTCACTGACCGAAGGCCATCAGCTCGGGGGCGATGCGACGCCATACGACCAATGCCCCGTCCTCGCTCAGGTGCAGCCCGTCGGTCCGTAGCGTCACGGCACCGTCCTTGTCGGCGTAGCCGGCGGAGCAGATCGTCGCGTGGAGATCGACCACCGCGACGTCGGGGTGGGCATCGGCGTACTCACGGATCGTGGCATTCAGCCACGCCAGCCGCTCGGGATCGTTGACGATCCCGGCGGTCCGGCTCGCCGCGTCGGGGCTGATCCGCATGCACAGGACGGTCGCGAGGGCGAAGTGGCGAGAATTGGTCCCCACGAGTTCTCGGCGCTGGTCGATCTCCTCGAAGAGCCACTGGCGATAGGCCGTGGTGGCGAAGGTAAGCACCGAACCGCGCACCTCGCGGTCGAAAAGTTCGCCTTGGCCCAGCATGAGCACGACGACATCGGGTTGCTCGACGGCGACCTCCCGGGTCCAACGGGCCTCCCACTTGGCACAGTCCGGGAGGTTCGCCACCGTCTGGCCGTCCACGACCCTCTCGGGCAGCAGTGAGCCGCAGCCCAGCTGGGTGCTGCCGTTGACCGACAGTCCGTCGATTCGATTGCCGAAGTTCTCTCTCAGGGCGAAGGTCTGGGAGTCACCGAGGAGGAAGACGTCCACGAGGTTGCCCTGCGCGTCCGGTACCGGGAAGGCCCGCGCGCCCTGGAGCGCGGCCGTCGAGGAAGCTGCCGTGCTGCCGGAACTGGCCCAGAAGACCCCCGCCAGCAGGGCCATCATCGAGGTAGCCACCAGTCGCCTCCACTGCGTATGCGTCAGATGGCGCTGGAGACGCTGCGAGCGGATGGGTTCCTCCACGAAGCGGTATGACGCGGCGGCCAACAGGGCGGTCACCCCCACCCGGAGTGTCAGCAGCAGCGGCCCGTCCAGGCCCGTGCGGTCATGGTTGAGTGCGACATACACGGGCCAATGCCACAGATAGAGCCCATAGGAGACGATGCCGACGGCGACAAGCGGCCGGGACGCCAGAATGCGGCCGAGCAGCGATCCGGGATCGCCCCACACGACCGCGATGACGATGGCCGACAGGATCGCGGTGAGGAAGAATCCACCGCGGTACATCCACGGCGCGAGTTCACGGGCATACGCAATGACGGCCAGGAGCCCGGCGGCGCCCAGCCACCCCATCGCCCGCGTCCCCGGAATCCGCATCAGACGGGACCCGACCCTGGTGTGGACGGCGCCGGAGGGCCGCGTCAGCCCGGGCGTGACCGCGAGGACGGCTCCCACGAGCAGCGCCTGAGCGCGGGTGTCCGTCCCGTAGTAGACGCGGGAGGGGTCGGCCGCCGGGTCATGCAGCGCCGCCATGAGGACAGCGGACGCCGCGGCGCCGAGCGCGAACACCCCGCGCAGCAGCGGCATGGCGATCCGGGCCCGGCCCAGCAGCAGGACCAGGAGCAGCGGGAACAGGATGTAGAACTGCTCTTCGATCGCCAGCGACCAGGTATGCCGCAGGGGCGAGGGCTCGATGAACTGGGCGAAGTAGGACTGGTCGGTCGACAAAAACCACCAGTTGGAGACATAGGCCAGGGTCGAGAGGAAGTCGCCGCGCAATCTGCCCTGGTGCTGCGCGACGAGGAAGAAGGCGCCGGCCGCGGCGATCACGATGAGCAACGCCGGGAAGAGCCTGCGGGCCCGGCGCAGCCAGAACCTCTTGAGCGCGATCCGGCCCGAGCGCGTCCACTCCTTGACCAGCAGAGAAGTGATGAGGAAGCCGGACAGCACGAAGAAGACGTCCACGCCGAGGAAGCCGCCGGCGGCCCACGAGACGCCGCCGTGGTAGAGCATGACAAGGCTCACCGCGACGGCGCGCATCCCGTCCAGCGCCGGACGGTAACCGAGCTGTTCGCCGCGGTCGCTCATCGCGTCGGCCGGCCGGTCGGTTCCGGAACCCGGTGCGGCACAATGAGCGGGTTCGCGACGGAAGGACGGCTGGTGCTCAGGCGACGCGGCGTGCCCATCGTGCTCGCACTCATCCTGTTGCTCGTTCTCCTGCTCAATCACCCGGGTGTCCTGGCGCCCGACATCAAGCCCGAAATCTACATGGCGCCGTGGCGTGAGGCGCAGGCCCTGAGCCGCGCCTGGCGGGAGAGCCCGAAACTCGGCGAGCCCAACTTCAACGTCGGGCTCTTCCCGGTGGCCTGGGTTGTCGGCGTCATCCAGGCGATCGGCTTCGACGCCGACCTGTCGATGCGAGCGCTGCGCTGGGTCCTGCTGCTCGTCGGCGGTTGGGGAGCGAGCCGGCTCTACGGCCTCGTCGCCGGACCGCAGCGCCGACCCATCGGACATGTCATCGCCGCGGTGCTGTATGTCGCGAATCCCTACATGGTGACCGCCGGCGACTTCCTCGCGATCGTCCTGCCTGCGGCCTTCCTGCCCTGGATGGCGCTCTTCCTGCTCCGCGCCGCGACCGCCGGGGGCTGGCGCTACCCAGCCGCGGCCGCCCTCTGCTTCGCTGCGATGAGCGGGATGAACGCGGCCGTGATCCCGCTCATCCAGTTGCTGTGCCTGCCCGCGGTTCTCTGGTATGCCGCGCGGGGGCTGGGCGTGGGCTGGCGCCGGACCCTGATCGCCGCGGGCAAGTGGGGCCTGCTGGCGGGCTTGCTGTCGGTCTATTGGCTGGTGCCGAGCGTGGCCGCCCTCGGCGCGGGCAGCCATGTGACGCACTTCAGCGAGAGCCTCGAGGGCATCGCGGGCTCGTCCTCGTTCGGGGAAGTGATCCGCGGGCTGGGCTTGTGGGTGCTGTATGGCCGGGACGCCGACGGGCCGTGGCAGCCCGGCTTCGCGGCATACCTGGACAACCCGCTCGTGATCGCGGCCAGTTTTCTGCTGCCCCTGCTCGCGGTGCTCTCCGCCCTCGTCGTGCGCGGTCCCGCTCGCCGCTTCGCCCTGCTCCTGGCTGTCCCGGCGACGGTGCTCATGGTCGGTGCGCATCCGGTGAGTTCGCCCACGCCCTTCGGGAGAGTCGTGCTCTGGGCCTTCGAACATGTGCCCGGCGCTGCCGCTTTCCGCACGACCAACAAGGTGGGCGCCGTGATGGTGCTCGGCCTGGTCCTGCTCTGTGCACTCGCGGCGCCCGAAATCCTCAGGCGTGCGCGACGGTTCGCCCCACGTCCGGTCCTGGCCGTCGTGGCGGCGGGAGCCCTCGTGATCAACACCTGGCCTGCGTGGACCGGTGGCCTCTACAGCCTGCCGCTGCCGGTCCCGGACTACTGGTACAAGGCGGCGGACGCGCTCGATCGGGGGCCGGCCGATCGGCGCGTGTGGTTCCTGCCGGGTGTGGCCCAGCCGCAATACACCTGGAGTGAGGATCGGCCCGACGACCTCAACAACGCCGTCCTGTCCCGGCCCTCGTTCGTGCGCATCACCCTCCCGGAGTCCTCGCCCTACGGCGCCAGCCTGCTGGCCGCCGTCGACACCGGGCTCCAGGAGGGCACCCTGCCCGCGGGAACGCTGTCCGCGTCCGCCCGGTACCTGGGGGTGGGAGACGTCCTGGTCCGCCACGATGTGCGGTGGGACAAGGCCGGCGGCGCACGCCCCCTCGATGTCGCGCTCCAGGTCGGGTCCGATCCCGGGTTCCGGTTCACCGGCGCCGACGGCGCCCCCGGGGAGGGGATCCTGCGCACCGCGGACCAGCCGCCGACCGAACTCGACCTGCCGCCGTTGCAGCGCTACGAGGTCAGCGACTCACGTGCTGTCGTGCGGTCGGAGGCGCTCGACGGCCTCGTGCTGGTCGACGGGGACGGCTGGGCGCTGGCGCCCCTCGTGCAGGTGGGCCTCCTGCCCGCGCAACCGGTGTTCACCTTCACCAGTGCGCTGCGCAAGGCGGACCTGGTCGCGCGCTTGGGCTCGACCAGTCGCCTGGTGCTTACCGACACCAACCGCCGGCGTGAGGTGACACCCAATCGGCTCACCAGCGCCTATGGACCGGTGGTGGCCGCGTCCACCGACCCCGGTCCCACCATCGCATTGGGGGACGAGGACTCGCAGACGGTGCTCGTGTCCGAGGGCGGTGCGGTCACGTCGACCCAGGACACGCCGGAGTACGGCGTGAACGCCGCAAGCTCCCCGGAGAACGCCTTCGACGCCAATCCGACGACGGCCTGGACTTTCGGGGAGTTCGGCGAGGCTCTCGGTCAGAGCGTGACGGTTCGACCGAGCAAGCCGGTCGCGGTCGATGAGGTGGCGATCGACATACCGCCCACGGTCGGGCAGCGCATCACCGCCCTGCGCGTCGAGGCCGACGGTGCCGCAAAAGAGGTCAAGGTCCCCGGCGACGGGCGGGTGGCCGTCGCCTTCCCCGGGGTGCGGGCCACGGTCTTGACCGTCACGGTGACCGGGATCGAGGGTGAGGGGGACAACCCGGTGTCCATCGCCGACGTGAGCGCCCCGGGACTGCACATCCGGCGCGTAGCCCGGCTCCCGATCGCGACGACCACCGCCCTGGAGCGCCTCGACACCTCCGCGCGAAGCGCCCTCGCGGCGACGCCCACCGATGTCGTGCTCACCAGGGTCGCCGGCCAGGCGACGCCCGTGGATGACGAGGAGCGGCGCCTGGACCGTGACTTCACCCTCCCGGCCGATCGCGACTTCCGGGTCTATGGCCTGGTCCGGCCCGACGCGAGCGCGCCCGACGACATGCTCGACACGGTGTTGGGCGTCACCGGCAACGCCGTGGCCCGCTCCTCCTCACGAGCCTTCGACGCGGTCGAGGTGCGTGGGTCGCGAGCGTTCGACGGCAATCCGAAGACGGGGTGGATTCCGGGACGCGGGGTGCGCGGTGAATGGCTCGAGGCCACCCTGTCCCGCCGGCACCCGATGTCGTACATCGTCGTGGAGCAACCATCCGACGCGAGCACGTGGGTCACCCGAGCCGAGGTCCTCGTCGACGATGCTGTGGTCGCCACTGCGACGCTGTCCCCCGGCCGCGTGCGGATCCCCTTCCCCGAAACCGTCGGGCGCACGCTCCGATTGCGGGTCACGGACTACCAGGGGACCGGCTTCCCCATCATCAGCGAGATCGAGGCGGCGGGCGCCCGGGTCGCCCCCGCCCGAGAGGCATCGAGCCAGGAGTGCATGACCCTGGGAACCCTGGACGGCGTCCCGCTCAAGGTCCGTCCCGTCGGGGCCGTCGACGGGGAGGGCCCGCGCCTGGTCGCCGGCTGCGACACCGTGCGCCTGGCTGCGGGGAAGCACCGGCTGCGCTCTCTGCCCGGCTGGGCCGCCGACACTCTCGTCCTGCGTGACACGCTCGGCGAAGCGGCGGTGCCGGGCCGTGCCGGTCCACAGCTGTCCGTGGATCGCACGTCGGCCGCGGAGTACCACGTCTCGGCCGCGGCGGCCGACGAGCCTTACGTCCTGGTCGTGGGCCAGAACATCCATCCCGGCTGGACTGCCACGATGGACGGTGCCGACCTCGGGCCGGCGACGGTCGTCGACGGCTACGCCATGGGATGGGTGATCAGGGACCTCGACGCCCACACGTTCCGGATCCGGTATGCCGCGCAGGGCGCCTCGGATGTCGCACTCGCCGTCTCGGGGGGCGGGCTCATCGTCGCGGGCGCCCTGCTCGTGATTCCGTCCGGCCCCCGCTCGCCGGAGCCGGCCCGTCAGGCACCGGTTGGTCAGGTGGGGCGCCGCGCCGGCCGCCGGTGGCCCTGGCTCGTCTTCATCCTCGGGTGTGGCGTCTTCGCCGGGGTCGCCGGCGCGCTCGCCGGACTCGTTGTCGCGCTGTGGGTCGTGCTGCGCCGACCATCCTCCGGGACGCTGGTGAAGGCGGCGGCGCTCGCCATGGCCCTCGCTCCGCTGGCGTGGGTGATCGGCAATGTGCCGCGCTGGGGCCAGATCGGACCGCAACTCGTGCTGGCCAACCCGGCGCCGTCGGTGCTCGTCATCGCCTCGTTGGTCTGCCTGCTCGCCGGATCCCGCGGTGATGAGGATGCGGGCGGTGCCGCTGCACATGACGGACGGCACCGGGCCAGGAGCCGCCGGGCGTGGTCAGCGCCACGGCCCGCCCTCGATCACCGCCCCGTCAGGGACGATGGCCGCCGGGGGGACGGCGGCGCCCGAGACCACCGCCCCGGCGCCGACGACGGCCTCGGCCATGACCACCGAACCGATGACCCGGGCGCCGGGCCCGACGACGGCATGGGGGCCGATCGCTGACCCGTCCGCGACCACGGCGTCCGCCGCGATCGTCGCCGTCGGGTCGATGTGGGCGTCGGCGCCCGACGCCAGGACCAGCCGTCGGGAGGTGCGCACCACGGCTTCGGGCGTCCCGATGTCCTCCCAGAGCGCCTGCTCCCGGTAGGCCGTGACCCCGCCCCGGGCGACGAGCGCCGGCAGGACGTCACGTTCCAGCGACACGACACCCGGGCCGATCGCCTCCACCACCCGGGCCGCGAGCACATAGGTTCCGCCGTTGACCTCGTGCGACGGCGGGTGCGGGCTCTTCTCGAGGAACGCCGTCACCCGACCCCCGGCGTCGGCGACGACACACCCGAACGGCCGGGCATCGTCCACGGTGCGGATGTGGAGCACCGCGTCGAGCCGGTCGTCGGCCAGCGCCAGCTGGCGGCCCAGGTCATGACCGGTGAGCAGGTCGCCGTTGACGACGACGATCCAGTCAGGGACATCACCGCGGGCCGCCACGGCGAACCGCAGTCCGCCACCGGTGCCGAGAGGAGCTGGTTCGGTGGCGTACTGGAGGCGAACGCCCCACCGTGAGCCGTCGCCCAGCACCGGCGCGAACCGATCGGCGAGGTGAGCGGTGGCCAGGACGACGTCGACCACCCCGTGACCGGCCAGCCACCGCAACTGGTGGGCGATGACCGGTTCGCCGCCGATCTCCAGCAGGTGCTTGGGACGATCGAGCGACAGCGACCCCATCCGGGTGCCCAATCCGCCGGCCAGGATGACGGCAAGGCAATCCGTGCCGGCACGGCGGAACGGCCCTCGGGAGGGAGTGCTCACTGCTCCTCGATCCGGGATAGGTTAGGCCGTCAGGTTACTCGCAGGTACCTGCCCGGCGGGACCTTCACGAGCCACGAAACGAGGAGTTCTCTGGTGACCGTCTCCGATGACCACGCTGTGGTCAGCGTCATCGTCCCGACGCGCAACAACGCGCGCACGATCGAGGCGTGTCTGGCGTCGGTGCGCGACCAGACCTACCCACATGTGGAACTCATCGTCGTCGACAACGCCAGCACCGACACGACGTGGACCATCGCCGAGCGCTTCGCCGACCAGGTCCTGGCCGGAGGCCCCGAACGCAGCGCACAGCGAAACCTGGGCATCGAGGCCGCGAACGGCGACTGGGTGCTGTGGCTGGACAGCGACATGATCCTGCCCCCCACGACCATCGCGGTGGCGATGCGCACGGCCACCACGGCCGGTGCCCAGGGCATCGCGCTCCCCGAACGCACCATCGGGACCGGCTTCTGGACCGCGTGCCGTGCCCTGGAACGCGAGTGCTACCTGGATGCTCCACTGCTGCACAATCCGCGGCTCATCCGGCGCGACATCCTCACCGGCGACGGGGGTTTCGACCTGTCGATGTCCGGCCCGGAGGATGCCGATCTGCGGCTGCGGATGCGGGCCGCTGGGGCGGCCATCGCGCTCGCGCCGGTCCTCGTCGACCACGACGAAGGACGCCTCACGGTCCGGTCGGTGATCGAGAAGCGGGTCTATTACGGGCGCTCACTCCCGGCGTTCGAGGCGAGTCACGATGGTGCTGTCGCCGACCAGGGCAGGTCGGTCGCGCGGGCCTACGCGCGCAACTGGCGCCGCCTGGCGCGAGACCCGATCCATGCCGCCGGCATGCTCGGACTGCGCGGCCTGGAGGCCGGTGCCTATCTGACGGGGGCTCGCCGGGCACGCCGCGCTGCTCGCCGCTGACGCACGCCCCGGATTCTTACCCCGCGGGTAACTTCTGGTACCTGATTGCGGTAGCCTCAGCCCGGCCCGACCCGGCCCGATGACTCCTGAAAGGACCACCCGTGCCCCCGAGCCGCTCGACCCTGCGTGCTCGCGCGCCGCTGCGCGTGAGCTTCGCCGGCGGCGGGACCGATGTGCCGCCCTTCCCCGAGCGGGAGGGCGGGGCGGTGCTCAGTGCGACGATCAACCGATACGCCTACTGCACGTTGCGGCCGCGCGACGACGGCACGGTGAGCGTGCAATCGCTCGACTACGGCGACACGGTCGACTTCTCCCTCGACAACCCGGTCACCTTCGACGGTCGCCTCGACCTGCCCAAGGCGGCCATCGCGCACCTGCTGGACTATCCGCACGCCTTCACTGCCACCGGCTTCGACCTCTTCCTGCACACCAACGCCCCGCCCGGCTCCGGCCTCGGCTCATCGAGCGCGGTCATGGTCGCCGTCATCGCCGTCGTCGCGGCGCATCTCGGGGTCGACCTGACCCCGCACGAGATCGCCGAGCAGGCCGTGCGCCTCGAGCGGGAAGACCTGGCCATCCCCGGTGGCCTGCAGGACCAGTACGCCGCGGCCTTCGGCGGCTTCAACTTCATCGAGTTCGGCAAGAACGAGGTGACCGTCTATCCGCTGCGGGTGCGGGAGGCGACCGTCCACGAACTCGAGCACAACATCCTGCTGGCCTTCACCGGCCATACGCGCAGCGCCGACCACATCATCGAAGACCAGATCAGCCGGTATGAGGAGGGCCAGGCGGACGCGCTCGCGGGCCTGCGCGCGCAGAAGGACATCGCCCACGCAATGAAGCGCGCGCTCCTGCGCGGCGACGTGCCGGCCTTCGGCGACCTGGTCGGGCAGGCGTGGGTGGAGAAGCAGAAGATGTCCTCGCGCATCACCACTGCGCTGATCAACGACGCGGTCGAGACGGCCCTGTGCCACGGGGCGCTGGGGGCGAAGGTCACCGGCGCCGGGGGCGGCGGGCACATGGTCTTCGTGTGCGAGTTCGAGCGCAAGCACATCGTCGCGGAGAAGCTGCTGGCGATGGGTATGACGGTGGGCGAGTTCACCTTCAGCCAGCAGGGCGTGACGACGTGGCGGGTGGAGAGCAGGTGAGCAGCGCATCGCCCGAGGAGGTCCGGGACCTGCACGCGGCCGCCCGCGAAGACTGGGCGCGCTTGGCGCAGGCGCTCGCCGACCCCGGCCTGGTGGCCGCGGTCGATGCCGCCGGGCAAGCCGTCCTGGCCGCGCTCGCCGCCGGCAACAAGCTGCTGGTATGCGGCAACGGCGGCAGCGCCGCCATGGCCGCCCATCTCGCGGCCGAGTTCGCCGGCCGCTGCGTCCTGGACCGCGAACCCCTGCCCGCCCTCAGCCTCGCCGAGTCCTCGACGGCCATCACCGCCATCGGCAACGACTACGGCTTCGAACTGGTCTTCGCCCGCGGCGTCCGCGCCCACGGCCGGCCGGGCGATGTCCTCATCGCCATGTCGACCAGCGGCACCTCGTCGAACATCCTCACCGCCCTGGACACCGCCCGGGCCAGCGGCCTGGTGACCATCGCGCTGACCGGCTCCGGCGGCGGGCACCTGGCGGCGCACGCCGACCACGCGCTGCTGGTGCCCTCGGACTACACCCCCCGCATCCAGGAAGTGCATCTGATGTGGGCACACGCGTGGTGCGAGGCGGTCGACACCGTCTGGGCGCGCTCGTGACCGAGCCGGTCACCATCCCGCCCGCGCGGCCGGATGCGCTGTGGGACATCGTCTTTCTCGACCGGGACGGCACGCTCAACGAGCGGGTCGTCGGCGGTTATGTCGATGACCCGGAGCGCGTCGTGCTGCTGCCCGGCGCTGCTGGGGCGGTGGCCCGGCTCAACGCCGCCGGCCTCCCGGTCGTCGTGGTGACCAATCAGCGCGGGCTGGCCACCGGGCGGCTGAGCGAGGAGCAGTATGCCGCCGTCACCGCCCGCATCGCCGACCTCCTCGCCGCCCGGGGCGCCTGGATCGACGCCACCTTCGTGTGCCGGCACGATCACGGACAGTGTGACTGCCGCAAACCCGCCGACGGCCTCTTCCGGCAGGCCCTGGCCGCCGCGCCGTGGGCAGACCCGGCCCGCTGCGTCATGGTGGGGGACATGCCCGGTGATGTGGCGCCGGCACGCGGCCTCGGGATCACGGCATACCAGCTCGGCACGGACGTGCCGGACCTGGCGACGGCGATCGAACGCATCCTGCGCTGAGCCGCGAGGCTCTCAGAAGGTCGCGACGAGAGCGCGGTGGTCGGACGGGGTGTCCAGGAGCCGCAGCCGGCGCGCCGGCCGTGGCCCGAAGATGTCGTCGATGCGTTTGAGCGGGCCGTAGGAGCCGGGCAGGTCGGGCCGCCAGCCGGGGCTGGTCGGGGTGATAGCCGGTGCCGTCCATGGCGTAGGCGACCAGGTGGTAGCTGACGATCAACAGCCGGGCCGTGGTGGACGGGTCGACCAGCCGGGCCAGCGTTGCGAACCGGGGCGGCAGGCTCGGGCGGGACGGGCTGGGCTGCTGCGGGGGGGCTGGGCTGGTGCAGGGGACATGGGGGAGCCTTCGGGGACGCAGCTCAGTAGGGGTCGTACGGCGAGTCGTGGCCAAATGCTCTCGCAACCCCCCGCAGCCTCAACCTCAACAAGACCTTGATGGCGATATTGCGGGTCCACCAGGGCATTTCCCGCAGCAGACGAGCGCGATCGGCCGCCGTCGGCGTGCCGGCCTCGAAGACGGCGAGGGAGCCGGTGCGGGAGAGATAACGCAGCGGTGCCCCGGGCCCCAGGAGGGGGAGGACGCCGAGGGTCACCCCGACGGAGGAGAAGCAGTCGTGGACCAGCACCCGCCCGCCCGGCCGGACGTATGCCGTCCAGCGCAGGTCGTCGCGCACCGTCACGACATCGTGTTTGCCGTCGATGAAGAGCAGGTCGAGGGGGTCGGTCCACAGCGGCCGCACGGCGGTGGAGTGGTCGGCGATGAGGCGTACCCGGTGCTCGACCCCCGCCCGCCGCAGGTGCTCCTCGAACTTGTCCCGGGTCTGGGGGGAGCCGTATTTCCAGTCGTCGACGAAGGGGTCGACGGCGATGACCCGGCCATCGCCGGTGACCGCGGAGGCGAGGACGACGGTGCTGCGGCCCTGATAGCTGCCGATCTCGAGGATGCGCGGTGCCGCGCCGGCGCCCCGAGCGCTGTCCCAGAGCAGGCGGGCCTGGTCGGGGGTGAGCCAGCCGGGGATGTCGGCGGCGTGCGCGAAGGCGGCGTCGAAGGAGTCGGCGCTCATCGGGACACTCCTCGGTGGACCCGGGGCGGTGCAGGCACGGGCGGGGACCTCCGGGTCGTGCAAGGGGGGCGGGCGCTCGATTGTGGCATGGTGAATGCGCCCACGAGACCTTCAGGAGACCGCCATCAGCCTCTTGCGCGCCCGGCCGGCCGATGCGGCCGCCGTCGCCGCTGCGCTCCTGATCTGCGGGCCGGTCTTCGGGCCGGGCACGGTGATCGCCTACGACATGGCGTGGTCGCCGCGCCCGGAGTGGACGCCGTTCGTGCTCGGCACCGGCATCCCGGCACCGCGAGCAGTCCCCAGCGACGCCGCCGCGGTCCTGCTCGGCAGGCTGCTCACCGCGGGTGCGGCCCAGGCGCTCATCCTCACCGCGATCCTGGTCCTCGCGGGTGCCGGCGCGGCGCGCCTGGTCACCACGGTCACCCCGGCAGTGGGCAGTGCCGGACGGGTGGTCGCCGCGATCGTCGCGATCTGGAATCCCTTCGTCGCCGAGCGGCTCGCGATCGGGCATTGGACCGTGCTGCTCGGGTATGCCGTGCTGCCCTGGCTGGTGCGCGCCGCCGGCAGCGTGCGGGCAGGTGGGTCCGTCTCCGCCCTGCTCGCCTGGCTCGCCCTGTCCGCGCTCGGCGGGGCGAACGCACTGGTGCTGACCGCCCCTGTCGCGCTGGTGATCGTGCTGTGGCCGCGCGCCCGCCGGCGCGCCGCCGGGCTTGTCGTGCTGGCCGCAGCGGGGTTGAGCGCCTGCTGGGCCCTGCCGGCAATCGGCGCCGACGTCACCGGAGCCCGCGGCGGTGCCGCGGCGTTCGGGGCGCGCGCCGACACGGCATACGGCCTGCTCGCCTCGCTCCTCACCGGCGGCGGTTTCTGGAACGCCGCCAGCCACCCCGCCGCCCGCGGCGCCGGCGCCGCGACCGCCGGGCTGACCCTGCTCACCCTCGTCGCGCTCGGCGCCGGCCTGCCACCGCTCGCCCGGCACCTGCGGCCCCTGGTCGCCGCGGCGGCGGCCGGGTTCGTCCTGGTCCTCGTCAGCGGCACGGCCCGCCTGGCCGGTCCGTGGGACGGCGCGCTCGCAGCCGTGCCCGGCGGGGCGATCCTGCGCGACAGTCACAAGCTGCTCGCCGCGTGGGTCCTCGTGCTCGCCCTGGCCGCCGGCGTGGCCGTCGACCGGCTGCAGCGCTGGCCCCGGCTCGCGGGGGTGCGCCCGGTGCCGGCCGTCGCCGCGGCGCTGCTGCCGCTCGCTCTCACGCCCACCCTCGCGTGGGGCCTCGCCGGCCGTCTCACCCCGGTCCACACCCCTGCCGACCTGCTCGCCACGACCCGCACCCTCTCGCAGCAGCCACCGGGCCTGGTGGCCGTGCTGCCGTGGAACCAGTACCGCCGCTACCCGTGGAACGGCGACCGGATCTCCTTGACCCTCGCCCCGCGCCTGACCGGCCAGCAGGTTCTCGTCAACGACGCCCTGCCGACGCACGCCGGCTGGATCGCCGGCGAGGACCCCCGGGCCGCGGCCGTCACCGCGGACCTGGCGGCCGGGATGGACCCCGTCGCGGCCCTGCGCCGCCAGGGCGTGCGCTACCTCCTCGTCGAGGCCGACGCCGCCGCCGCGGCCGCCCCGGGCGCCGACGACGACCCGGACACCGCTGGGCCGGCCGCGAAACGGCCGCTGATCCCGGCGAGCCTGGCGGCACAGGCGCCGCTCGCGCAGGGACCGAACGCCGTGGCCTACGACCTCGGACCGGGTCCGGACGACGGCCGCCGGCCCGCCACCGTCGCCGGCCGAGCGGGGTGGGCGATCTTCGTCACGTCGTGGGCGGCGATCATGCTGTTCAGGGTGGTGTCCGCGGTCGCCCGAGGGCGGCGCAGCGAACTCGTCGGCGTGCCCTGACCCACAAGTTCCACAGCCCGCCATCGCTTTGCTACCCTGCGGTACATGTCTACCGGTAAGCGCGGTGCCGCCGCTTTTGTCACGGGCGTCGTCCTCGCTCTACTCGGGATCTGGGGCGGCGTCGGTGCCATCACTCCGGCCGCCAACAAGGCCCCCGCCGAGCTCGCGACCTACGACGCTCCCTGACGCCGGTTCCCGGCGTTCTTCTGCGGCTCCACTGCCGTCCAGGGCAGTGGGGCCGAACTCGTGCCAGGGGTTGGTCAGTCCGGCGCGCCGGGGCCGACGAGCAGTCGCTCCCACGCATCGATCGTCTGTGACCACCGGAAGCGGCTCACCCACGCGGCCGCTGCCTCGCCGAGGCGGTCCCGCAGAGCCGGATCGGCCAGCACCGAGCGCAGCGCCGCGGTGAAGGCGGCGCCGCCTTCGTCGCACAGTAGCCCCGTCTCGCCGTCGCGGATCGAGTCGCGCAACCCGCCGGCCTCCCGGAACGCCACCGACGGCGTCCCATGCACGCCGGCCTCGACGACGACCAGCCCCCATCCCTCCTTGATCGACGGGAAGGCCAGCACCCACGATTCGGCGAGGAGCCGGTGCTTCTCCGCCTCCGAGACCTGCCCGGTGAAGGTGACCTGGCCGCTGACGCCGAGCCGGGCGGCATACTCCTCGAGCTGCGGCCCCCACCACCCGGACCCGACGACGTCCAGCCGCAACCCCGGGAACTGCGGTCCCAGCTCCGCCAGCGCATCCAGGGCCAACTCGACCCGCTTGTGCGGCACGAGCCGGCCCAGCACCGTCACCAGGGGCGTCGGCGAGCGCCGCGCATCGGGGTCGGCGACGACATCGGTGCCGTTGTGGATCACGGTGATCCGATCCGCGTCGACGCCGAGGGAGACCAGCTCGGCGCGCGTCGAATCCGACACCGCGACATACTCACTGCCCGCGTAGACCCGCGGCGCCACCCGCGACTCCAACGCCCACCCCACCCCGGCGGCCCGCTGCCCGAAGACCATCGGCCACTGTTCCTTGTGGACGTGGTGGACGAGGTTGATCACGCGGGTGCGGCCGGCGAGCGGCGAGAGGAACGGCATACCGTTCTGCACGTCGACGATCACGTCGGCGCGCTGCCGACCCGCGACCTGCGAGGCCAGCGCCCGCGGAAAGACGCCGTAATGGCCGCCCCGGCGCGAATAGGCGACCCCGTGCACCACCTCGTCCGGCAGCCCGCCGGGGTAGGCCGCGGTGCGGATCGTCACCTGATGCCCGCGCCCGGCGAGCCCTTCGGCGACCTCGGTGAGGTACTTCTCCGCGCCGCCCGCCTCGGGATGGTGATGGTCGCGCCAGGACAGGAACAGGACGCGCAAGTGGCGGCGGCTCACGGGCATCCTCTGGCGGCTGGGGTCGGACTTCGCCCCTAGCATGTGCGGGTGCAGGCCGAGGCAGAGGGAAAGATACCGCACGGTAATCGCCCCGCCGCCCGCCTCTACACGTGGGCCGGTCTGCTGGTGATCTGGACCGTCGCCTGGTCGACGCCGACCGGGCAGATCGGCGAGGACACCAAGAACGACCTGTATGTCGATGCCTGGGGGCTGCTGCGCCGGGCCCTGCACCTGTGGGATCCGCAGGTCACGTGGGGGATGCTGCAGAACCAGGGTTACGGCTACCTCTTCCCGATGGGTCCCTGGTATGCCGTGCTCGGCGAGATCCTGCCGGTCTGGGTGGTCGAGCGGCTGTGGTGGTCGGCGCTGCTCACCGCCGGTTATCTCGCCACCCTCGCGCTGGCGCGCGCGCTGGGGTATGCCGGGGGGCCGGGGTATGCCGGGGGCCCAGGGGATGCCTGGGATCCGGGGTATGCCGGTGCCGGCGCCGTCCACGTCGGCGCGCTCGCCTACGCCCTGGCTCCGCGCGTGCTCTCCACCCTGGGGGCCATCTCACCGGAGGCCCAGACCCAACTCCTCGCCCCGGCGATCCTGCTGCCGCTGGTGTGGGCGGCCGCGGGCCGGGTGGCGGCGCGCCGGGCCGCCGCCCTCTCGGGCGTCGCGATCCTGCTCTGCGGCGGGGTCAATGCGACGGCGACCCTGCTCGCCGCCGTCCCGGCTGGGATCTGGCTGGTGACCCGCCGCCGCTGGTGGCGCTCGGCGCTGACGTGGTGGTGGGCGCTCGCGGCCGTGGCCGCGACGGCGTGGTGGCTCGGGCCGCTGCTGCTGCTCGGCCGCTACTCGCCGCCCTTCCTGAACTGGATCGAGAACGCCGCGGTCGTGCTGCGCCCGGTCGGGATGCTCGACGTCGTCAAGGGCACGACGCACTGGCTCGGCCATCTTCTCGTGCCGGGAGGCCCGTGGTGGCCCGCCGGCTGGGCACTCGCGAACGGCTGGAGCATCGTGATTGCCAGCAGCCTGCTCGGCGGGATCGGCCTGACCGGGCTGCTGCTGCCGATCCGCGAACGCCGGTTCCTGGTGCTCACCCTCGTGGCCGGCCTGGTCCTGCTGACCGTCCCGCACGCCGGCCCCCTCGACAGCCCGCTCGCCGGCACCGCCCGCGACCTGCTGGACGGCTCCCTCGCCCCGTTGCGCAATGTCCACAAGGCCGACCCTCTCGTCCGGCTCCCGCTCACGATCGGCCTGATCAACACGCTCCGTCACGCGGCCGCGTGGCTGCGCGCGCGAGCGGACGCCCCGGGGGCCGGGCGCCACCACACCCGCCTGCGCCCGGCGCTCGCCACCCTCGCGGGTCTCGCGCTCGTCGTCACAGGGGCCGCGCCCGCGCTCGCCGGCGTCGTCGCGACCCGCGGCACCTTCACGGCCATGCCCGACCACTGGCGCGAGGCGGGGGAGTGGCTGACGCGGCATACCGGGCAGGGCGGCGCGCTCCTGCTGCCCGCGGCCAACTTCGGCGAGTACACGTGGGGCCGCACGATCGACGAGCCGTTGCGGTCGCTGACCACCGCGCCGTATGCCGTGCGCGACGCCGTCCCGCTCACACCCGCCGGCACCATCCGCTTCCTCGACGAGATCACCCGGCGCGCCCAGTCCGGCCGCGACCTGCGCGGCGTCGGCCCGGCGCTGCTCGCGTCCGGCGTGAAGTATGTCGTGCTGCGTGGCGACCTCGACACCGCCCTCACCGGCGGCCCGCCCGTCGCCGTCACCAGGTCGGCGCTGCTTGACACGCCCGGGATCGCGTTGGTGGCCCGGTTCGGGCCGATGAGCACCGACATCACGGGCACCCGCGTGGCCCCGGTCGAGATCTACGCCGTCACCGGCCGCGCCGCGCCGCGCGCGAGCCTGTGGCCGGTGACGTCCGTGCCGGTCGTGTCCGGGGCGAGCGAGGTGCTGCCGGCGCTGGCCGAGAGCGGGCTCGCGCAGGGGCCGGTCCGCTTCGACGGCGACGCCGATCCCGGCGAGACCAACCCGCGGATCGAGACCGACAGCTTCCGCGCCCGGGACCGCTACTTCGGCGCGACCCGGGGCCAGGACGTCACCCGCACCCTGACCGCGGGCGAGTCGGACGCGAGCACCGACTACTTCCCGTGGCCGCACGGGCGCCTGCGCTCCACCATCACCTACGGCGGCGGGATCGCCGGCGTGTCGGCCTCCACCGCACTCGGCGACCAGCTCACCCTCGCCGGACTCGCGCCCGCGCGCCGGCCGTATGCCGCCCTCGACGGCGACCCGGCGACCGCCTGGCTGACGTTCGGCGACTCCGCGCCGACCCTGGCCGTGACCTTCCCCGCCGAGCGCACCGTCCATACCGTCCGTGTCCGGCCCGCGGCGGACCCGGACCTCTTCGGCGCCGGGATCAGCTCGCCGACGTCGGTGCGGATCTCGTTGGGCGGCAAGAGCATCGACACCGAGATCGGCGCGTCCGCCCAGGTGTCCCTGCCGGCGGGGATGCGCGGCCGCGAACTCGAGGTGCGGATCCTCGACACCGTGGACGGGGCGCCCGGCACCGTCCTGACCGGCCTGGCGGAGGTCGGCATCGACGACCTCGCGCCGGCCGAGACCGTCCGGCTGCCGCAGCCGGTCACCCGCGGCGTGACGCAGGGCTTCGTCCTGAGCCGCGACAGCGATGCCGCCGACGGCTGCATTCGCACGGCGGCGGGTTTCCAGTGTCTCGGCGGCGGCTACCGCCCGGCGGAGGAGAGCGGGACCCTGCGGCGAGAGGTGACGACGACGGCCGACGGGTCGTATGCCGTCAGCGGCCGCCTCGTCGCGGACCCGGCCCACCCGTCGAGCGCGCTGGCGATCCCCGGCGTCCGCGAGATCACGGCGTCCTCGACCCGCACGCTCGGGCTGCCCGGCGCCCCCCGGGCCGTGCTCGACGGCGACCCCGAGACGGCGTGGAGCCCGGCCGCCGGAGACCGCTCGCCGACGGTGACCGTGCGCTTCGCGGCCCCGGTGCGCACGGCGGCGCTGCGGCTGCGGACCCGGGCCGACTGGCTCGCCGACAACGCCCCGATCGCCGTTGCCGTCACCCGCGGCACCGATCGGGACGTGACGACCCTGGGCGCCGACGGGCGCATCGACGTGCCGGCGCGCACCAGTGACACGCTCAGCCTGCAGCTGCTGCCCGACGCCGGCACCCGCCCGGCGGCCTCGCTCGAACTCGCCGAACTGACGATCTCCGGCTTCACCCCGCAACCGGCCACGGCGCCGATCGGCGCGCCGTGCGGGTCCGGTCCCCGGGTGACGGTCAACGGCCGGGCGGTCCCGACGTCGGTGCTGGGGGAGCGACGGGCCCTGGTCGGGGAGGGGTCATTGGTGTGGCAGGCCTGCGACCCGGTCCGGCTGGCGGCCGGCCCGAATGCGGTCACGGTCGAGCCGTGGCGCGACCTGGTGCCGGTGCAGGTGATCGGGCGCACCGGCGAGGGTGCGGTGGCCGGCTCGATCGTCGCGGCCGGGGTTGACGCTCAATTGGCGGAGGGCGAAGGCGGCCGGCTGGACGGGACCATCGAGGCGGCGGCCTATGACCGGCTCCTCGCGTTGACCCAGAACGCCAACGCGGGCTGGCGGGCCCGGATCGGGGATCGGGCCCTCGCGGCGTCGACGGTGGACGGCTACCGGCAGGCGTTCGTCGTGCCGGCCGGCGTCGGGGGTCAGGTCCGGGTCGAGTTCGGGCCCGACCGCGCCTATCGCCTGGCCCTGGGGTGCGGCGCGCTGCTCGCGCTCGGGCTCGTGCTGGCTGCCGCCTGGCCGGGCTGGCGGCGCCCGGAGCCCGGTGGCCGCGAGTTCGGTGACCGCGAGTTCGGCGCCCGCGAGTTCGGTGACCGCGAGTTCGGTGGCCGCGAGCCGGCCGCCGCGGTGCCGGCGGCACCGTCGGCGGCACGGGCGGCGGGACGGGCGGGGCTGCAGGTGGTGGGCGTCATCGGGCTGGCGATCCTCATCGCCGGATGGGCCGGCCTGGTCGTGGCCCTGGCGTGCGTGGTGGCGATCCGGATGCTGCCTCGGCTGCCTCTCGGGGTGCTCGCGCCGGTCCTGCTCGCCGGCGCGGCCGGCATCGTCCATGCGCACGCCGCCTCGGGCACCGGCCCGGGAAGCCCGGCCGTGGAATCGGTGACCCGGGTCCTCAGTCTCGCGGCCGTGCTGCTGGCCTTGCTGGGGCCGGCGCATCTGCGGCCGGCGCATCTGCCGCCGTCGGGTCTCCCGATCCGGGAGCGGGCGCCGGCACACGCCGCCGGCGCGCCGCCCAGCGCATCGCCGGCAGTTCGATCCACCGGTAGCTCGCGGCGGCAAGCCCGAGCGTGACCGGCACGCCGATCGCCAGCAGCGCGGCCAGGCCGCCGTTGAAGATCCGGGCGCCCGAGACGGCATACAAAGCGACGAACACCGGCAGGTGCCACAGGAAGATCCCGTAGCTGATCCGCCCGAGGGTGCGCAGCCACGGCCGGGCCAGCCACGCGGCATACCCGCTGCCCGGCCACAGCACGACGGGGGCGAGCAGCGCCCCGCTCACCACGCACGAGAGCAACATCTTGATCCCCAGGTGCCACCCGCTGATCGTGCCGAGCGTCAGCAGGCCCGCGAGGGGCGTGGTGGCCAGCAGGTATGCCGCGCCGCCCAGCGCGAGCACCGGGCCCGGCGCCCGCGTCCCGGCCCGTAGGCGGCGGGTGATCGGGTGGTCGGGACGGGCGATCGCCTCGGCCAGGATCATCCCGACGAGGAAGCACCCCGCGCGCGCCGGCAGCCACCGCTCCACCGGCACATCGTGTTCGAGATCGGCTCCCGGGATCAGCCCGGCCAGCAGGACCGCCGGACCGAGCAGCCAAACCAGCAGCCGCAGGGGCGCGTCGGGGCGGCGGCGACGCAGCCGGTGCAGGGCGGCGGCGACGAGGGGCAGCAGTAGGTAGAAGGAGAGTTCGGTCGCGACCGACCACGACTGGGAGAAGCTCGGGATGTGCGAGCCCGGCGCATAGATCTGTACGGCCAGGGCGTGCAGGACGCTGTCGAGCGCCGGCGGCCGGGCCAGGGCGACGACCGCGGCGAGGGCCACCCAATAGGCGGGGAGCACGCGCGCCAGCCGGCGCAGGTAGTAGCTGTCGAGGGCCAGCCGCTCCTGCGGCGCGGTCAGGAAGCCGCGGTGCAGCAGATAGCCCGAGAGCGCGAAGAAGAGCGCAACCCCGAAGTCGCCGCGACCGAGCAGCCGGCCCCACAAGCCGCCGGTGGTGACACTGCCGGACAGGTAGGCCGCGTGCGTCGCCACGACGAGCGCAACGGCCACGGCGCGTAACCCGTCCAGGGCGCCGACGTGCCGCGGCAGGCCGTCGCCCTGGGGCGGCATACCGTCGGTGCCCCGGCGCGGCATACCGTCGGTGCCCCGGCCACGCGTCATGGCGGGCAGGATACGGCCTGACCGCCGTGGTGTTTCCGATTCCTTTTACCCGCTGGTAGCATCTGCCGACCCCTCGCGACGGCGGCGAGCGGCAATCATTCGGAGGAGAGCCACTCGACCATGCGGAAAATTCTCGGCCCGCTGCTTCTCGGCTTGGGAGGTTTTCTTCTCACGACGGCGCTCCTGGTGCTGCTGTGGGTACCTGGTCAGGTCAAGAAGACCCCGCTCGATGTCGACAGCCTCACCACGCTCAGCGGCGACGCGAGCTACCTCGGCTCCGATCGGGCGCCGATCAAGGCGACCAGTCACTCGGTCATCGACGGCGATGCCTCCGACGGCAAGACCGCGGTCTTCCAGACCTTCTCCTGCTTGATGTGGAACAAGGACGGCAATGCGCCGGACTGCGTCTCGGGTGAGGGTGAGGACAGCCAGCTGATCAACGCCGGCACCGACGCGTTCGCGACCGACCGCAAGACCGCGCTCGCGGTTTCCGACCAGGAGAAGTACCTCGGCAACCTTGCGACGACCCACCAGGGGCTGATCAACAAGTTCCCCTTCGACGTCGAGCAGAAGACCTATCCCTTCTGGGACGGCATCCTCGACCGGGCGGTGGACGCGGTCTTCGTGGCCGAGGAGAAGCTCGACGGCCTCGACACCTACAAGTTCAACGTCAACGTCAAGGACGAGCCGGCCGAGATCGCCAGCGGCGTGCAGGGCAAGTACTCCCTCGACAAGACGCTGTGGATCGACAAGGCCACCGGCTCGATCATCAAGCAGGTCGAGAAGCAGGTCCGCGTCTCGGCGGACGGGGCCTCCGCCCTGGACCTGAGCATGGGGTTCACCGACGACCAGGTCGCCGCGAACATCAAGGACGCCAAGGCCAACGGCAGCAAGCTCGGCCTCATCGGCACCCTGCCGTGGATCGCCGGCCTCCTCGGTCTGCTCAGCCTGCTCGCCGGCTTGATGCTCAATCGCGACGACGAGCGCCATGCCGGTGAGACCGTGCGCACCCGGACGGTGACCCCGGACCTCACCCCGAGTGCCGCCGCTGGGGCGACCGCTGCCGCGCCGACGCGCGGGTCGGTGCGGGCCGCCGCACCGGATGCCCCCACGCGGCCCATCGCGACGGAGACGGTCGAGCGGACCTCGCGTCGTGAGGGCTGGGATCTCGGGGAGTCGGCGCGCCGCGAGGGCGGCGAGGCCGAGCCGACGGTCCCCCGGGCCGACCCGGATCCGACCAAGGAGTAGTCATCATGCGGGTCGTCGTCACAGGCGGCGCCGGCTTCCTCGGTTCGCATCTGTGCGAGCGCCTCATCAAACGCGGTGACGAGGTCGTCTGCCTCGACAACTTCCTCACCGGAAGCGCGGCGAATGTCGCGCACTTGCAGGGCCGCGCAGGGTTCCGGCTGGTGCGCACCGACGTCACGGACTATCTGCACGTGGTCGGGCCCGTGGACGTCGTGCTCCATTTCGCGAGTCCCGCGTCGCCGGTGGACTACCTGCAACTGCCGATCGAGACCCTCAAGGTCGGCTCCATCGGCACCTTGCACGCGCTCGGGCTGGCGAAGGAGAAGGCGGCACGGCTCGTGCTCGCCTCCACCTCCGAGGTCTACGGCGACCCGGAGGTACACCCGCAGCCCGAGACCTACTGGGGGCATGTGAACCCGGTGGGCCCGCGGGGGGTGTATGACGAGGCGAAGCGGTTCGCGGAAGCCCTCACGCTGGCATACCGCAACACCCATGGGGTCGACACCGGAATCGTGCGGATCTTCAACACGTTCGGGCCGCGGATGCGTCCCGACGACGGGCGGGCGATCCCGAACTTCATCCGGCAGGCGCTGGCGGGGGAGCCGGTCACGGTTGCGGGTGACGGCAAGCAGACGCGGTCGATCTGTTATGTCGACGACCTGATCACCGGCATCCTCGCGATGGCGGACAGCGATCACCCGGGGCCGGTCAATATCGGCAACCCGCACGAGATCGCCATGCTCGACCTGGCGCGGTGGATCATCGAGCTGACCGGCTCCGAGAGCGAGATCGTCCACATCGAACGCCCCGTTGACGACCCGACGATCCGCCAACCGGACACGACATTGGCCCGGGAAGTGCTCGGGTGGGAACCGCTGGTTCCCGTGGAGGAGGGCTTGCACCGCACCATCGCGTGGTTCCGTGCCCAAGAGCAGGAGCACGCGTTCTCGGTGCCGCCCCTGGATCCGCAGGCGACCGAGCACATCCTGCGCGGCGAATAGGCACCGCGCGCCCACCCGGGCGCGCGGCACATAATCCTCAGTCGGCGGCCAAGGCTGCCGCCCCGACGATGCCGGCCTGGTTCTCCAAGGCCGCGGGCACGATCGGGGTGCGCAGGTCCAGCAGCGGCAAGAACTTGTGGTGCTTGCGCGAGACGCCGCCCCCGACCACGATCAGATCGGGCCACAGCAGGTCTTCGAGCTTCTTGTAATAGGGCTGTAGGCGTTTGTGCGCCCACTCCTGATAGCTGAGTTCTTCCTTGTCCTTGATGCTGGAGGCCGCGCGCGTCTCGGCATCATGGCCATTCAGCTCCATATGCCCCATCTCACAGTTGGGGATGAGCACGCCATTGTGCAGCAGCGCGATGCCGATGCCGGTCCCGAGCGTCGTGAGGATGACCAGGCCTTGGGCACCCTTGGCCGCGCCATACCGCTGCTCGGCCACCCCGGCCGCGTCGGCGTCGTTGACCAGCAGACACTTGCGCCCGATCGCATCGGAAAAGATCTTTTCGCCCTCGGCATCGATCCAGGCCTTGTCGATATTCGCGGCCGTGCGCACCACCCCGTGCTGCACCACGCCGGGAATCGTCACCCCGATGGGCGCATCGGCGGGCAGATCGTCGGTGAACTCATCGGCGATCTGGTCGACGATCTTGGCCACGGCCGCCGGGGTCGATGGCGCCGGGGTCGCGATCTTGAGCCGGGGTTGCAAGAACTCCCCGGTTGCCAGATCGACTGGCGCGCCTTTGATTCCCGAACCGCCGATGTCGATGCCGAGTGCCACCGCGTGCGCCATTGCTCGCGCTCCGTCCTGATCGAAAGAGGTCATCGGGGCACACCCGCCCCGATCCATATGTTCACCAGTGATCTTGGCCCATCCGGTGCCCGAGCGCTAGCTCTGGATCACATAGTGCGCAAAATGCTCAGCGGGTCTAGGGTCGGGATGCGGCGTGCATCACAGGGGATGCGGCCCCCGATCCTGGGGAGTTGGGCATGAGCGAACATGGTCCGGTTTCGGACGTCGAGTCGATCTATGACGATGCGGACACCAGTTCGGGACGAAGTGCGATCCGCATCGCGAGCGTCGCCGCTCTTGGTGGCTTCCTCTTCGGCTATGACTCCGCGGTCATCAATGGCGCGGTCTCGGCCATCGAGACGCACTTCGAGGTTTCCTCCGAAGCCCTCGGGTTCGCGGTGGCCTCAGCGCTGCTCGGCGCCGCGGTCGGCGCCTTCACCGCCGGCGGGGTCGCCGACAAGATGGGCCGGCTCGCCGTGATGAAGGTCGCGGCGGTGCTCTTCTTCGTCTCCGCCTTCGGCACCGGCTTTGCCAACAGCCTCTGGATGCTCGTGGTCTTCCGCATCATCGGCGGACTCGGGGTGGGCTTCGCCTCGGTCATCGCCCCGGCCTATATCGCCGAGATCGCCCCGGCCCGCATCCGTGGCCGACTCGGCTCCCTGCAACAACTCGCGATCGTCACCGGCATCTTCGTCTCGCTGCTTGTCGACTATCTCCTGGCCAATGCCGCCGGCGGTTCCCGCGAGGTTTTGTGGATGGGCCTGGAGGCGTGGCGCTGGATGTTCCTCGCGATGGCGATCCCGGCCGTCATCTATGGCGTGCTCTCCTTGACGATCCCCGAGTCACCGCGCTATCTGATCGCCGCCCACAAGATCCCCGAGGCCCGCAAGGTGCTGACCGCCCTGCTCGGCGAGAAGAATCTCGAGGTCAAGATCGACCGCATCCGCTCCTCGGTCGCCCGCGAGAAGAAGCCGTCGATGGCCGACGTCAAAGGCCCAGCCCTGGGCCTGATGCCGATCGTTTGGATCGGTATCGGCTTGTCGGTCTTCCAGCAGTTCGTCGGCATCAATGTGATCTTCTATTACTCCAACATCTTGTGGGAGGCCGTCGGTTTCAGTGAGGACGACTCCTTCAAAATCACCGTCATCACCTCGATCGTCAACATCCTCGTCACCCTGATCGCCATCGCGACAATCGACAAGTTCGGCCGCCGTCCGCTGCTGCTCATCGGCTCCGCGGGCATGACGGTGACCCTCGGCATCATGGCCGTCATCTTCGCCGGGGCCCCGCTCGTCGACGGCGTCCCGCAACTCTCTGACGCGGAGGGGGTGACGGCGCTGATCGCCGCCAACCTCTTCGTCGTCTCCTTCGGTATGTCGTGGGGCCCCGTCGTGTGGGTGCTCCTGGGTGAGAAGTTCCCCAACAAGATCCGGGCAGCCGCCTTGTCGCTGGCCGCTGCGGCGCAGTGGGTGGCCAACTGGTTGATCACGGTCTCTTTCCCCAAGCTGCGCGACACGCTCGGCCTCGCCTACGGCTTCTATGCCATCTGTGCCCTGCTGTCCTTGATCTTCGTGTGGAAGTGGGTCAGTGAGACCAAGGGCAAGGAACTCGAAGAGATGGACGACGCCCTCAACTGACGTCGGCGGGCGGTTTGCCGCAGACGAAGATCGCCGTCCCCGGCAGGACCCGCCCCCGCGTCGGGGACCAGCCGCCCCACTCCTGCTCGTTGCGCTCGGGCCATTGCGGCTCGACCAGATCGAGCAGGACCAGGCCCGCGGCGACGATCTCACGCACGCGCTCGCCGAGCGTGCGGTGATGCTCGACATAGGTGACCTCACCGCGGTGGTCCCGCTCGACATACGGCCGGGTGTCCCAATAGCTCTGGTGGGCCGTCAGGCCGGCCGCGCCCGGCACGTCGGGGAAGGCCCATCGGATCGGGTGCGTCGTCGCGAAGACGAACCGGCCGCCCGGGCACAGCACGCGCGCCGCCTCGCGCATCACCCGCGCCGAATCGGCGACGAAGGGCACCACGCCGTATGCCGTGAAGACCACCTCGAAGGCCGCCTCGGCGAAGGGCAATCTGGCGCCATCGCACTGCACCAGCGGCACCGGCTGAGCTGCGGCCCGATCGATGGCCTGGCTCTGGGCGAGCATCCCGCCGGACAGATCGCTGGCCACCACCGTCGTGCCACGCGCTCGCAGCCAGCGGGAGCATTGCGCCGCACCCGCCCCGATCTCGAGGACCGGGCCTTTCGGCGCCACTCCACCGGGACCCAGCAGCCCGAGGTCGGCCTCACTCCACCCCTCCGGGCCCCAGATGAAGCCGGCATCGCCGAGGAAGGCCCCATGCTCGGTGTAGTAGTCCGCCGCCTCGCGATCCCACCAGTAGCGCTGAGCGCGGGTGGACTCCGCCTGCCCGACCGGATCCCGGCTGACCTGGGTCGATTCGCTCATGACGCTCCAAAGCCGATCAAAGGGAGCGGTTTGGCAGGCTATGGCCAAGACCACTAGACTGGCATCGCACACGTGTGCGCGTTTTCGCGTGCGCGCGGGCATGTCCATTATCCGCACGATTCACCTGTCCACATCGAAGGCCCTTCTACACATGACTGCAACTACGGTCGCTTCGACCGCCCCTCAGGTCGCCATCAACGACATCGGCACTGAGGAAGAGCTGCTGGCCGCCATTGACCAGACCATCAAGAACTTCAACGACGGCGACATCGTCGTCGGCAATGTCGTCAAGGTCGACCGCGACGAGGTCCTCCTCGACATCGGTTACAAGACCGAGGGCGTCATCCCCAGCCGCGAGCTGAGCATCAAGCACGACATCGACCCCAACGAGGTCGTCACCGTCGGTGACGAGATCGAGGCCCTGGTTCTCCAGAAGGAGGACAAGGAAGGCCGCCTGATCCTGTCCAAGAAGCGTGCGCAGTACGAACGCGCCTGGGGCACGATCGAGAAGGTCAAGGAAGAGGACGGTGTCGTCAAGGGCACGGTCATCGAGGTCGTCAAGGGTGGCCTCATCCTCGACATCGGCCTGCGCGGCTTCCTGCCCGCCTCCCTCGTCGAGATGCGCCGCGTCCGCGACCTCCAGCCGTATGTCGGCAAGGAGATCGAGGCCAAGATTATCGAGCTCGACAAGAACCGCAACAATGTGGTCCTGTCGCGCCGCGCCTGGCTCGAGCAGACCCAGTCCGAGGTGCGCTCCACCTTCCTGCGCGAGCTGCAGAAGGGCCAGGTCCGCTCCGGTGTCGTCAGCAGCATCGTCAACTTCGGTGCCTTCGTCGACCTCGGTGGGGTCGACGGCCTGGTGCACGTCTCCGAGCTGTCCTGGAAGCACATCGACCACCCGTCCGAGGTCGTCGAGGTCGGCGACGAGGTCACCGTCGAGGTCCTCGACGTCGACATGGACCGCGAGCGCGTCTCCCTGTCGCTGAAGGCGACCCAGGAAGACCCGTGGCAGCACTTCGCCCGCACCCACGCCATCGGCCAGGTCGTGCCCGGCAAGGTCACCAAGCTGGTGCCCTTCGGTGCGTTCGTGCGCGTCGCCGACGGCATCGAGGGCCTGGTCCACATCTCCGAGCTGGCCGAGCGCCACGTGGAGCTGCCGGAGCAGGTCGTCACCGTGGGCACCGACATCTTCGTCAAGGTCATCGACATCGACCTCGAGCGGCGCCGCATCAGCCTGTCGCTGAAGCAGGCCAACGAGGACGGCGCCGGACAGGTCGAGTTCGACCCGACCCTCTACGGCATGGCCGCCGAATACGACGAGGACGGCAACTACAAGTACCCCGAGGGCTTCGACCCCGAGACCGAGCAGTGGCTCGAGGGCTACGACGCGCAGCGTGAGGCGTGGGAGAAGCAGTACGCCGACGCGCACGCGTTGTGGGAGAGCCACCGCGCCCAGGTCGAGTCGGCCGCCAAGGCCGACGCCGAGGCCGCCGAGGCCGCGGGCGAGGCCCCCTCGTCCTACTCCTCGACCACGAGCGAGTCCACCACCTCGGCTGCCGCCCCGGTCGCCGAAGGCACCCTGGCCTCCGACGAGGCCCTGGCCGCGCTTCGCGAGAAGCTCACCGGTCAGTAGGACCCCGCTCCACGGCATACGACGAATCCCCCGGTCACCAGCTGATGGTGACCGGGGGATTCGTCGTATGCCGTGGTGGGTCGGATGCCGAGCCGGCCGGCTGCCGGTGCCGCGTCAGGCGCTCGGCTTCACGCCCCACGCCTCGGCCACCGTCGCCGGATCGGTCACCCTCACGGTGTCCGGGATGGCGTCGATGACGCGGATGAAGTCGCGGATGCAGTACAGCTCGGCGTCGGAGGTCCAGTGCGTGTTCTCCGGGCCGGAGCAGTTCCACTGCATCGCGGTGCCGGGAGAGCTGGTGCCGGTGACGAAGCGGTAGAACTGCAGGGTCGACCAATAACCCGGGTTGACCTTGACCTTGGGGATCAGCTTCGCCGGGGTCATGTAGATCGACTTGTAGAGCAAGGAGTTGCACGGCTGCGTCGGGTCGGCGCACTTGCCGCCCTCGACGGAGAGGGTGGACTGCCAGTTCGGCCATTTGGTCCCTGCGGCCTTACTGGTCAGGCCAGTGCCGTACTTGCGGCCGAAGGCGAAGCACTTCTTGACCACCTGGGCCTGGATGGTGTCGTTGAGCTTATTGTTGGGGTAGGCGAACAGGCCCCACGCGCGAGTGTGCCCGCGCCGCGCCAACGCCCCGACCGAACCGCAGGACTCGGCGTGCTGCTCGGCTCGCGTCAGCTGGGTCATGTTCAGGTAGTTCATGCCGGCGCTGGTGAAGGTCCAGCCGTAGTTCGTCCGCAGCTGGGTCAGGTCGTTCCACGACGTGGTCTCGACATAATTCTCGAAGCAGTACGGCGTTTGCCCCGTGCGCTTGACGACGACATTGCCGACGCCGCTCACGCCGCGATCGCGCATCACCGTGGCCACCCGAGTCAGCGGGACGGAGTTCGGCAGGGGCTCGCATCCCCTGTCCATCGACTGCCGCTGGGTGCGCCCGAACAGGATCGTCAGGTATGCCGCGTCGGCCCGCGTGCCGGGGGCGGCTGCGGTGCTCACCGAGGCGGCAGTCGTGGCGGCGGGCTGGGCGTTCGCCGTCGTTGCGGCTGCGGCTCCCGCAGTCAGGGTCACGGTGGCGGCGGCGAGGGCGGTGGCCGATCTGCGCATTGCTGAAGTACTCCTTGGCCGGCGGTTCCCGGGTCCGGGCCCACGGGAGCCGCGCCATCGTGCGAGCGGGTTACTCGGGCAGTGTGCCATCGTGACCAGCGGATTGCCAGCCAGGGTGTCTTGTGCCACGCCGTGGATCACTACTGTGTGCACATGCTGCGGATCGGTGTCACCGGCGGGATCGGCTCGGGCAAGTCGAGCATTGCGGCAGTGCTGCGTGATCGCGGCGCAGTCATCATCGACGCCGACGCCATCTCCCGGCAGGTGGTCGCCCCCGGGAGCGCCGGTCTCGCCGGGGTGCTGAAGCATTTCGGCCCCGGTGTGCGAGCCGCCGACGGCTCGCTGGACCGGGCCGCGCTGGCCCGGCTGGTGTTCACCGATCCCGGGGCGCGCCGGGAGTTGGAGGCGATCACGCACCCGCTGATCTGGGCCGAGGCGGGACGGCAGTTCGCCGCGGTGCCCGCGGACGGCGTTGCCGTCCATGACATGCCCTTGCTGGTGGAGAAGCGCATGTCGGGGGAGTACCACCTCGTGATCATCGCCATGGTCGATCCCGAGACGCGTGTGCGCCGCCTCGTCGAACAGCGGGGACTGGACGAGGCCGACGCTCGCGCCCGGATCGCCGCCCAGGTCAGTGACGACGAGCGGGTGGCGGCGGGTGATGTCCTCCTGGACAACGGCGGCACGCCCGACGACCTGACCGCGGCCACCGGCCGGCTCTGGCAGGAGCGGATCGAGCCCTTCCGGGCCAACCTGCTCGCGCTGCGCCCGGCCGCCCCCGCCACCTCCCCGTTGGAATTGGCGGGAGCGCAGGCGCAGGCGGGTCGCATCGCGACGCGGATCGCCCACACGATCACCGACCGCATCGAAGCCATCGGCGCGCGAGTCACCTCCGTGGCCGGGGGCCTGCTCACCATCGACTGCGGCGTGGTCGCCGCGAAACCGGCCGGAGACGGTCCGTGGCTGGCTCCCGAACACCGCGCCACCCTCACCCACGCCGGCTTCCCCGGCGTCGCCGGCGGTGACGTGTTCGGCAACTGTGACCCGGCCTGGCCCTCCCGGATCACCCTGCGCCGCATGCCGTAACCCCTCCCCGTCCAAACCCTCCGCGTCGTGAGGGCACGACTCCCGACGGGACGGGTGGGACGCCGGTGCCCGTCAAGCCGGCAGCAGCGGATAACAGGCAGCGACCCGCTCGCGCCACCACTTCTCGCGGGCGGGGGCGACGGCATACTCCTGCAGCAGTCCCGCGGACGGGACCGGGCGGCATACCGGGAGCGTGCCGTCCCGGGGAAGTAGCGGGTCAGACGTGACGTCGCCGGCCATCAGGTTGAGCGTGCCGAGACCACACGCGCCATACAGATCCGGCAGGGCGGCGGCGAGGGCCACGCCGGCGGCGATGCCGACCGACGTGTCGAGCGCGGAGGAGACCACCGCCGGCAAGCCGCACGCGTCCACGATGTCCAGCGCGCGGCGCACGCCACCGAGGGGCGCGACCTTGACGACGACGAGGTCGGCCGCCTGCTGCCTCGCCACACGCAGCGGATCCTCCGCCTTGCGGATCGACTCATCGGCCGCGACCTTGATGTCGAGGCCGCCTCGCGCCAGCGCCCGCCGGACGTCACGCAGTTCGGGGACGGTGGCGCACGGCTGCTCGATGTAGTCGATGCCGTAGGGAGCGAGCCGGGCCAGCAGACCGGTGGCCGCCGCGACGTCGAAGGCGCCATTGGCGTCGACGCGGATCCGCCCCGCTGGGCCGAGGTGGTCACGGACGGCGGCGACCCGGTCGACGTCGTCGCTGCGCCCCTGACCGGGTTCGCCGATCTTGACCTTCACCGTGTCGCACCCCGGGAAACGCGCCAGGATCCCCGGAACTCGTTGTGCCGCAACGGCAGGCACCGTCGCGTTGACGGGGACAGCGGTACGCTGCGGGGCCGGCCACTCGTCATACCCCGACTCGATCGCCGCTGCGAGCCAGCGGGCGGCCTCCGGCGGTTCGTATTCGAGGAAGGGACCGAATTCGCCCCACCCCGCCGGCCCCTCGACGAGGGCGGCCTCGCGCGTCGTCACGCCGCGGAAGGGCACCCGCATGGGGATGGCGACGACGTGAAGCCGGGCGAGCAGGTCGTCCAAGGGCGGGGTCGTCATGGCCGGACCTGTGGCGGCGCGTCGGTCGCGCCCGGTGGTATGCCGCGCCGGCGCAGCGCCGCCTCGGCCCGCGCCAAGCCGCCGTGCTCGAGTCCGGCCAGGGGCGACTCGCCGGACCAGATCAGGCGCCCGCGGCGGCGGACGGTGACGCTCAGCGTGCCGGCGAGGTGCTCGAGCGCCCCGGCGGTGTTGCGTCGCTCGTCGGGGAGGGGCACGGGGAGCACGTGCGCGTCGCCGAGCGGCGCCGCGCCGTGCACGTCCACCCGCCACCCGTAGCCGCGCCCGCGCAGCCGCCAGGTGGTGTCGTCCACCTGCGCGCGGACGGGTGACAGACCGGGGTTGCCCAGCCGCACGACGCGGCCGCCCGGCAGCCGCACGACGAGCCCGGTGACGGTCGTCCGGATCGGCCCGGTATACACCTGACCGCCGGCGAAGGCGACGCACGCGTCCTGCTCGGCGAACGCCTGCGCCTGCCCCCACCACCAGGAGTCGGGGAATCCGCCCTTGCCCCAGTTCTTTTCGCCGTACACCTGTGCGTCCGTGAACTCCCACCGGTCGTCACCGGCCGTGACGACACCGCTCGCCTGGCCGCCGAGGAGCCACGGGTGCCAGTACTGGTTCAGGCCCGGCACGCTCTGGAAGATGCTCGACCCGCCGAAGGGCCGAAGTGGCCAGGGACGTGGTTGCGCCACAACGAAGTTTGCGCTCGCGCCGGCCCACTCGGCGTGCACCCGGCCGGCGTCGGCGCGGAAGGCGGCGCCGGCGGCGGCCCCGAGGCGGTGCGGATCGGCATACCCCTGCTCGTGCGCGAGCGTGGAGATCGCGCCTCCGGGCGACAGTGCGATGCCGAGCGTGGACCACGGCGCCGAGCCGTCGTGGGGGCGGTTGATGCCGGCGAGCACGATCGCGGCGCGGCCGGATGCGCGTTCGCTGATGCGCCAGAAGTAGCCCTCCATCGCCAGCCCGTGCGCGCTGAGCGGGTCCCCGAAGGGCAGGTCGGCGCCGCTGGCCCGGTATGCCGCGTGGAGCCTCCTGAGGGCCGTCACCCGCGCCACGCCTCGGAGAAGTCGGCGTGCTCGCGCACCCAGGCATGCATCGCGACCGCGGCGGCGACCGAGGCGTTGATGGATCGGGTGGATCCGAACTGGGCGATGGAAAATGTTGCGGCGCAGGCATTTCGGGCCTGCTCCGAGAGGCCGGGGCCTTCTTGGCCGAACAGGAAGCACACGCGTCGGGGCAGGGGTGTATCTTCGAGGTGGAGGGAGCCGGGCAGGTTGTCGACGCCCCACAGTCGCACGTCCCGCTCGTGCAGGTAGCCGGCGAGTTCGGTGGCGTCGGCGTGATAGCGCAGGTGTTGGTAGCGGTCGGTGACCATGGCGCCGCGGCGGTTCCAGCGGCGGTTGCCGACGATGTGCACCTCCTTGGCGAGGAAGGCGTTGGCGGTGCGGACGATGGTGCCGATGTTGAAGTCGTGCTGCCAGTTCTCGATCGCGACGTGGAAGTCGTGCCGGCGGCTGTCGAGGTCGGCGACGATCGCCGCCATCGACCAGTAGCGGTACTTGTCGACGACATTGCGCCGGTCACCCTCACGCAGCAGTGTCTCGTCATAGACCTCCGCGCCCGGCCCGTTCGGCCACTCGCCCACCCACGGCCCCAGGCCGACCTCTTGGGGGCCGTGGGGCATGGGGTCGTAAGGGGCGCGCTGCTCCTGCGTCACTGGAGCGCCGAGAGATCGTCGGGTGCGTCCGCGGCATACGGCAGCAGCACCTCGAGGGGGATGACTTCGAGCGTCGCCTCGTGGGTGGCGGCCAGGATGACCGGCGCGGCGGCGCCGTCCTGGTGGGCGTGCAACCAGCGCAGGGCCACGACGCACCAGGTGTCGCCGGGCTGCAGGCCGGGGAAGCGGTATGCCGGGATGGGCGTGATGAGGTCGTTGCCGGTGCGCTGCTGGTGGTCGAGGAACTCCGGCGTCATGACCGCACAGATGGTGTGCCGGCCGAAGTCCTCGGGCGAGGTCCAGCACGCCCCGTTGCGGAAGAACCCGGTCATCGGGTCGGTGCCGCACTCGGCGAGGGGGCCGCCGAGCACATTGCGAGCCGTCGTCACGCTGGGCAGATTACCCGCCGGGCGTCCTCGCGGAGTCGAGCGGCCGCGGCGCAGCACGGACGTCGAGCCACATGGCGCCGGCGACGAGCGCGAGGCCACGTGCGAGCCACGCCCTGGACGGCAGGTCGAACGGGGTTATCCCAGCGGTGCGGGATCCTTCGGGTTTGGGCGCAGCAGGCGGGCGAGCCGGTATGCCGGTGTCCGCAGCGTCGTGACCAACGGATAGCTGCCTGCCCCGGGAGTGGGGTGGGCGACGGCGTCGAAGCGGATCCGCTCGTCGTGGTCGCTCCAGGCGACCCCGAGCCGCCCGATCGGCTGCCACCCGCCCCGGCCCAGGGCGGCATACAGCTGATGCTCCGCAGGCGGGAGAAGTCCCTCCCCGTGGCCCTCAGGTTCGGCGCGCAGCAGCAGCGGGCCGGCGGGGGAGTCCACCGGGAGGAGGGTGGTCAGCGTGCCGAAGGTGCCGGGCTCGCGGGTCTGCAGCACGAAGCGGTCCAGCCCTCCGGCGCCCGTGGAGGCCAAGAGCCAGTCGACGAGCGCCCCCTCGGCCTCGAAGCGCACGGCCAGCCCGTGGATGTCGGCGCGCTGCGGACCGACGCCGATCGCCCACGAGAAGCGAGCGGTCACCTCATACGATCCGGGGGTGTCGAGGACGGGCACTCGGAGCGCGGCCGCGCCCGAGATGTCCAGCACTCCCCGTCCGACGACGCCCTTCGGGTGGAGGGGTTTGCGATCGCGCAGCAGCGCGAGTGCCGAGGTGGCCCCGGCAATCGCCACGCCGGGGACAAGACCGAGAAGTCGTTCCACAGGTGAGGGCAGCACCGGGCGAGCATAGGCCGATCCCCTCTCGGGAACAGCGTTGTCGGTGGGGGCGTTTACGGTTGAATCATGCGTCCGGTCACTGAACTGAAGCGGCGGGTGGCCCCCTTCGAGGTCGTCTCCGAATTCGAGCCGAGCGGCGATCAGCCGCAGGCCATCGGCGACCTCGCCACGCGGGTCAAGGCGGGGGAGCAGAACGTCGTCCTCATGGGCGCCACCGGCACCGGCAAGTCGGCGACGACGGCCTGGCTCATCGAGCAGGTGCAACGGCCCACGCTGGTGATGGCGCCCAACAAGACCTTGGCCGCCCAGTTGGCCAACGAGTTCCGAGAGCTGTTGCCGCACAACGCCGTCGAATACTTCGTCTCCTATTACGACTACTACCAGCCCGAGGCCTACGTCCCGCAGACCGACACCTATATCGAGAAGGACTCCTCGATCAACGACGAGGTCGAGCGGCTGCGGCACAGCGCCACCAACTCGCTGCTGACCCGCCGCGACGTCGTCGTCGTGGCGTCGGTGTCGTGCATCTACGGCCTGGGCACGCCGCAGGAGTATGTCGACCGGATGGTGCCGCTCAAGGTCGGCGACGTCATCGAGCGCGACCAGCTCCTGCTGAAGTTCGTGCAGATGCAGTACACGCGCAACGACCTGGCCTTCACGCGCGGGACCTTCCGGGTGCGCGGGGACACGGTGGAGATCATCCCGGTCTACGAGGAGCTCGCGATCCGGATCGAGTTCTTCGGGGACGAGATCGAGAGGATCTACACCTTGCATCCGTTGACCGGAGAGGTGGTGCGCGAGGAGGAGGAGATGTACGTCTTCCCCGCCACCCACTATGTCGCCGGCCCGGAGCGGATGGAGCGGGCGATCTCCGGCATCGAGAAGGAACTGGAGCATCAGCTCGCGACCTTCGAGAAGCAGGGCAAGCTGTTGGAGGCCCAGCGGCTGCGGATGCGCACCACCTACGACATCGAGATGATGCGCCAGATCGGCTCGTGCAGCGGCATCGAGAACTACTCGATGCATATCGACGGCCGCTCGCCCGGGTCGGCGCCGAACTGCCTGCTCGACTACTTCCCCGACGACTTCCTTCTCGTCATCGACGAGTCGCACCAGACGGTCCCGCAGATCGGCGCCATGTACGAAGGCGACATGTCCCGCAAGCGCACCCTCGTCGAGCACGGTTTCCGGTTGCCCAGCGCCATGGACAACCGGCCGCTGATGTGGGAGGAGTTCCTCGAGCGGATCGGCCAGACCGTCTATCTCTCGGCGACCCCGGGCAACTATGAGCTGGCGAAGGCCGACGGCGTCGTGGAGCAGGTCATTCGCCCCACCGGACTCGTCGATCCCGAGGTCATCCTGAAACCGACGCGCGGGCAGATCGACGACCTGCTCGACCAGATCAATCAGCGGGCGGCCCGCAACGAGCGGGTGCTGGTCACGACACTGACCAAGAAGATGGCCGAGGACCTGACTGATTACTTGCTCGAGAAGGGCGTGCGGGTGCGTTATCTGCACTCCGACATCGACACGCTGCGCCGGGTGGAGTTGCTCCGAGAACTGCGGTTGGGCGAGTTCGACGTGCTCGTCGGCATCAACCTTCTCCGCGAGGGTCTTGACCTGCCCGAGGTGTCGCTCGTCTCGATCCTCGACGCCGACAAGGAAGGCTTCCTGCGCTCGGCCCGCTCGCTGATCCAGACCATCGGCCGCGCGGCGCGCAATGTGTCCGGTCAGGTGCACATGTATGCCGATCAGCTCACCCCGTCGATGCAGGAGGCGATCGAGGAGACCAACCGCCGCCGCGAGAAGCAGGTGGCCTACAACCTCGAGCACGGGATCGACCCGCAGCCACTGCGCAAGAAGATCGCCGACATCACGGACATGCTCGGCCGCGAGGACGCCGACACCGACACCCTGCTCGGATCCGGGCGCACCCAGTCGCGCGGCACCCGCGGCGCCGGCCGCGGTGGCCGCGGGGCGATGATGGCCGACACCGGTCAGGTCGCGACGATCAAGGGCCTGCCCGCCTCGGATCTCGCCAACCTCATCCAGGAACTCACCGAGCAGATGCACCAGGCGGCCGCGGAGTTGAAGTTCGAGGTGGCCGCTCGGTTGCGGGACGAGGTCAAGGACCTGAAGAAGGAGTTGCGCCAGATGTCCGAGGCTACCCGCTGACGCTCGCCCGACGCGCGTCCCTCTGCCACACTCGCCCCATGACGCCCGAAGAGGTTCGTGACCACGCCTTGGGCAAACCCGGGGCACACCCCGACGAGCCATGGGAGGGCGACCACGTCGCCAAGGTCGTCGAGAAGATCTTCGTCTTCGGTCTCGGAGGCGACTCGGTCGGGGTCAAGTGCGGAGCCAACCGGGCCGAGGCGGATGAGTGGCTGCACCAGTACCCCGACGATGCGACGGTCATGGCCTACACCGGGCGCAACGGGTGGAACACTCTGCGGATCGGTGGGGCGATCCCTGACGGGGAGATCCTGGAGGCGATCGACACCTCATACGATCTGATTGTCAGCAAGCTGCCGAAGTCCAAGCGCCCCAGCTGATCCGGCATCAGCGTCGCGACGTGAAGCGCAGGGAGTAGCCGTCCGGGTCAACGACCCGGAAGTCGGTGAGCCCCCAGGGCCGCTCAACGAGATCCTCATCGAGCACGAGTCCGGCGGCGCCGGTCGGCCATGCTCAACGTCCTCGCCGTGGTCGTCGAGCTCGGCATCGAGGCACACCTATGCCCGATCAGTGATCCCACATGTCCGAGATCGTCGTCAACGTCATCCCCCGGGACCGCAAGGTGGGCACGATCGTCTTGAGCGCCTCGCCGGTGTGATAGCCGCCGAGGTGCGACAGGACGATGGTTCCGGTCTCGGGGGTCGGGTCGAGGACGGCGTCGATGATGTCCTGGGTCGTGGTCGCGGGATCCCAGTCGATCGTGTCGCGACTCCACATCATCGTCTTCGGATAGCCGACGCCTGCGACGACAGACTGAACGTGGCTGTCATACACACCGAACGGTGGACGCCAGTAGGGCCGGATCGGCATGCCAGACAGGCGCTTGAGCACCGATTCGGCGTCGCTGAGTTCGGACCGGATGAAGCTGTCGGTCATCGACCGCTGACACGGAGCTGACGTGGGCGACCCGCCGCCGCCGTTGACGAGATCGCAGTGGTGCACCGTGTGATTGCCGACCTCGAACAGCTCCGGGTGCGCGGCGATGAGACCGAGGATCTCCCGGCCTTCGCTCGTGTCGGCCATGATCGAGGTCGGGAAGAACGTGGTGCAGACCTGGTTGTCGATCAGGTAGCGGACGATGTCCGCGCCGCCGTCGAGCCGCCCGCCCATGTCGAGGGTGTAGGCGATCTGCTGCACGGTCATCCCGTAGATCTTCTTGACCGCCTCGACGTCGGTGTTCACCGGTGGTTTGCCGGCCCAGCACACCCCGAGTTCCTTCTGGACCAGCCGCGGCACATTGATGGGCACCGACGCCGGACCGCCGAGGATGTATGCCGTGTCCGGTGACAACCGGGTGAGCTCGTCGCTCGTGCCGCTCGGTAGGGTGTCTCGCCGCGAGAGCAGGATCGGCCCGCGCGTCCTTGTCGCCTGTGCGCTGCCGGCCAACGCGTCGGGGTAGTTGGCGCCGGTGGCGATCATCATGGCGGGCCGGTCGGTGCCGAAGATCCGCTTGGATATGGCCAGTGCGGTGTCGTAACGGTCATCGCCCCAAAGACGTTCGACGGGAGCGATATCGGCGAGGTCTGCGGCGACGCCCGCGTCGACGGATGCCGTGCCACCGAGCAGGAAGATCCGCTTGGGTGCCAGCCGCCGCAGTTCGGTCGCGATCGCGGCCGGCACCCGGTCGGGCTCGGTGAGGAGCATGGGTGAGCCCTGCACCGCGGCGGCGGCGCCGCCGGTCAAGGCGTCCGGCCAGACCCGGCCGGAGGCGACGTATGCCGTCTCGACCGTCCCCGTGAACACTTCGGCACTCGCCTTGGCGGCCACCGCGAAGCGGTCCGCCCCGTCGAGGCGTTCGGCCCCTTCGTCGGTCCAGGCGCTCAGGTCGACCATGACCTCGTCGCTGATGGTGGCCCTACCGCCCAGGACCAGGATCTGGCTCGGTCGCAGCCGGTCGAGTTCCTGCGCCGTCGCCTTAGGCACGCTGTACTTCGTGACGAACAGGACCGGAGCACCGAGCTTGGCCGCCACCGGGCCGGCGGCGACGCCGTCGCTCCACAGCTCGCCACTGGCGATGACCACCCAGTGTGACGTGCCGGGCTGGAACTCACGGCTGATCGCGGCCGCCGCGGCATACCGATCGGCTCCGGCGAGCCGCTCGATGCGGAAGGACAAGCTGCGCGCGCCGGCCTGCGACGAGACGCTGACCCCCGGCGCCGGCGCCGGCGCCGACGCCATCGGAGCCACCGGAGTCACGGCCGAGGAACCACCACACCCGAGCAGCGCAAGCGCCGCGCTGAGCACGCAGGCCGACAGGACTGACATACGGAACCGGCGCATGGCGCCCTCCTTCACTCGGACTTCCACAGTGTTCACGCCTGGACCGACAACCCGGTTGACCGGGGGAGCAAGATGGGTGGGCCCCGTGAGCGGGCGGCGGAGTCTGCTCGCCGGAGGCGCTAGACTCTGCGAACGCGAAGGGGAGTATCCCGACACGTCCGCCTCGTCATCACGGTCCCACCGGACCCGGGGCGGCGGTCCACTCGTGGGCGGGAGAGACCTTCGGACTGAATCACGTCATGTCCGGAAGGGGCCCTGCTTTGACCACGATGCTTGCTGCGGCGAATGAGACGCAACTGAACTTACCGACCTGGGCGTGGTGGCTCACGATCGGGATTGCGATCGCCGTGTTGGCGTTCGACGTCCTGTGGATCATGCGCAATCCGCACCGCCCGTCGACCAAGGAACTCGTCGTCGCCCTCAGTATCTACATCGGTGCGGCCGTGGCCTTCGGGATCGCCCTGCTCGTCACCAAAGGTGGCAAACTGTCGGGCGAGTTCTTCGCCGGCTGGCTGACCGAGTACAGCCTCAGCGTCGACAACCTCTTCATCTTCCTGCTGATCATGGCGAACTTCGCTGTGCCGGAACGACTTCAGCAGTTCGCTTTGATGATCGGCATCGTCATCGCGATCATCCTCCGTGGCCTGTTCATCTGGGCCGGCGCGGCGGCGATCAACAACTTCTCCTGGGTGTTCTACATCTTCGGTGCTTTCCTGATCTACACCGCGTGGAAACTGGCGAGCGGCGGCGAATCGGATGATGACGAATACGAAGAGAACAAGTTCATGAAGTTCGTCGAGAAGCGCATTCCCTCGACGAAGGAGTACCACGACACGAAGCTGTTCTCCCGGGTCAACGCCCGCCGGGTCGCCACGCCCATGCTGTTCGTCATCCTCGCGCTCGGCACGACTGACCTGCTCTTCGCGCTCGACTCCATCCCCGCGATCTACGGCCTGACCAAGGAGCCCTATATCGTCCTGGTGGCCAACCTGTTCGCGCTGATGGGTCTGCGCCAGCTGTACTTCCTGCTCGGTGGCCTGCTCCAGAAACTCGTCTACCTGAGCATCGGCCTGGCCGTCCTGCTCGCCTTCATCGGTGTCAAGCTGCTGCTGCACGCCCTCCACGAGAACGAGCTGCCGTTCATCAACGGCGGCGGGCACGTCAGCGTGCCCGAGATCCCGATCGCCGTCTCGCTCGGCGCGATCGTGGTCATCCTCGGCGTCACCACCATCGCCAGCCTCTGGAAGTCGAAGCGGGACGCGCGCCTGGAGGCCTGAAGGCACGCGGGCTAGAAGCCGGTATGCGGTGCGGCCGGGGCGCGCGTCCACTCAGGTGGCCGCGGCCTCGGCCGGATCCTTTTCGGTGCCTCCGCCGCCCATGATCAGGATGCTCGCGCCCACGACGAGCGCCATGCCCAGCAACTGCCAGACGTGCAGCCGTTGGCCAAGCACGAGCAACCCCGCCAGCGCCGCGCACGCCGGCTCCAGGCTGAGCAGGATCCCGAAGACCGCGGCGCTCATGCGGCGCAACGCGATCAGCTCGAGCGAATACGGCAGGAGCGAGGAGAGCACGGCGATGCCGAGCCCCTTCGCGAGCAGCGGCGCGCTCCAGTCGCCGACGGTGGCCAGCCCGAAGGGCGCGACGAAGCAGGTCGCGATGAGCATCGCGATCGCGAGCCCGTCGAGCTTGGGGAAGGCGGCCCCGGTCCTCCCGCTGAGGATGATGTATGCCGCCCAGCACGCCCCCGCGGTCAGCGCCAGCAGGATCCCGGCCCAGCTGAGCTGATCCAAGGGCACGTGCAGGGCCTCGGATATCAGGACCACCCCGACCGCGGCGCCGGCGACCGCCACATAGTCCGAGGGGCGGCGCGAGAGGACTGCGCTCAGCAGCAGCGGCCCGATGAACTCGATCGTCACCGCCACCCCGATCGGCAGATGCGCCAGCGAGCCGTAGAAGGCGAAGTTCATCAGCCCGAGCGCGAGCCCGAACAGGATCACCGTGCGCCAGGCTGCCGCGCTATACCCCCGCAGCCGGGGCCGCACCACCGCGCAGAGGATGACGCTCGCGAAGAGCAGCCGCATGGTGACCGACCCGGCCGCCCCGATGTGCGGGATCAAGGTCGCCGCTAGCGCCCCGCCGAATTGCACCGAGACGATGCCTGCGAGCACCAATAACGGCGCGGGGACACGGTCGGCGGCAGTCACCCGAGCAGGGTAGGCGTTCGCTAGTCCCGGTGGTGGTCAGGTGGGGTAGCGACGTCATAGCGTCGCTCCCTCGCACACGACCAAGGCCATTGCTCGACTGAGCACCCCGCCTTGAGGAGGTCGTCATCACCCGTACCGGGCACGACCCCGTCGTCATCGTCTCCCTTGCCGACTACGAGTCGCTTCGGGGGACGGCTTATCTCATGCGGTCACCCGCCAACGCCCGGCGCTTGCTCGATGCCATGGAGCGCCTCGAAGCTGGGCAGGGCCACCCCCACGACCTCATCGAGACCGACTGAACGTGTTGCTGGTCTGGGACGAGAACGCCTGGGAAGGCTACCGCTGGTGGCAGCGGCAGGACCGTCAGGTCCGCAAGCGCATCAACCTCCTGCTGACCGACATCACCCGCAACGGCAACGAGGGAATCGGCAAGCCGGAGGCGCTCAAACACGACTTCGCCGGCTACTGGTCACGCCGCATCACGGACGAGCATCGGCTGGTCTACAAGATCGACGGTGACCAGGTGCGCATCGCCGCATGCAGGTACCACTACGGGTAGCCACGGTCGTCGGCCGTGCTATGGGTCACCAGCCGCGGGCGCGCCACTCCTCGAGGTGCGGGCGTTCGGCACCGATGGTCGAGTCGTTGCCGTGGCCGGGATAGAACCACGTGTCGTCGGGATAGACATCGAAGATGCGCTCGGTGACATCGGCATACAGCGACTCGAACGACTGGCCGGGCAGCTTGGTGTTGCCCACGCCGCCGGGGAAGAGCGAGTCCCCGGTGAAGAGGTGGGTGATGCCGCCGGGGTCGGCATACGCGAGCGCCACGCCGCCGGGGGTATGCCCGCGCAGGTGGATCACGTCGAGCGTCACCTCACCCACGTTGATCGTGTCGCCCTGCCTCAGGCGCACGCCGGGCGCCACCGGGAGCGCGTCGGCGTCCTCCTCGCCGGCGTAGGTCGTGGCTGCTGTGGCTCGGGCGACGTCCTTGAGGGCGCGCACGTGGTCCCAGTGCTGGTGCGTGGTGACGAGGTGCGATGCCGCGCCGGTGCCCTCCGCGATGAACGACATGATCCGGTCGGCGTCGTCGGCCGCGTCGATCAACAGCTGCTCGCCCGTGGCCCGGCAGGTGATCAGATAGACGTTGTTGTGCATGGGGGAGACGGACATCTTCCGTATGGTGGCCCGGTCCAGCTCGCGCACATCGCTCGGTCCGCCCGGGTCCACGACGCCCGTGTAATCGGTCGATCCCGGAGTCATCGTGGATCCATCCCGCGGGCGAGCCGGGTCAACGCGGTGCCGAGAGCGGCCGGATCGCTCGTGTCGACCATGCCGATCTCCTGTTCCCAGAGGCGTCGCAGCAACGCCGGCTCGACGTCCGCGAAACCGAAGCCGGCATCGAGATCGACGTGGTGATAGATCAACTCGCGCAACCGCATACCCGGCAGGTTGCCCGCCTGGAAGGTGGGCCCACCCGGCACCCGCTCGACCTCGCGTGCGGGGTCGGCAGCGGCCAGCCGAGGCAGTGCCGCGACCAGCGCCGCGCCCTGGTCGCGCGCGAACGCACGCAACTCATCCGGCGGCAACTGGGCCGACCGGTCGATGTCGGCGTCCCGGTCGGCAACGCCGGCGTACATCGTCTCGCCACTGTCGTCACACGCGGCCCGGACCAGCCGCAGCAGGCCTTCGGCGTTGTGCCCGAGGTGGGCGATGATGTGGGCTCGTGTCCAGCCGGTGCACAGGCTCGGCTGGGTCAGGTCCAGGTCGGCGGCGGCGTCGTCCACGGCGGCGGTATGCCGCGCCACAGCGGCCAGCACCGTATCGATCGGCGAAGTCTCGTTCACGTGCCGACCCTAGCGAGCGCAGGCGGGCCGGGCCAGGCTCAGCCCGCCTTGCGGGCCCGGCGCGCCGCAGCAGATGCGGCCTTCGACACCTCGACCTTGGGCGGCACGACCCTCTTGGCCGCGACCTTTTTGGCCGGGGCGCGCTGTGCCGTTGCCTTCTGTGCCGTTGCCTTCTGTGCCGTTGCCTTGGTTGCCGTAGCCTTGGTTGCCGTAGCCTTGGTTGCCGTGGCCTTGGTTGCCGTGGTCTTGGTTGCGGTCGCCTTCTTCGCCGTGGCCTGCACCGTCGCGGAGGCTCGGTGCGGGGTCCGGGCGGAACGCTCCAGAATCGGCGCCAGGAAGCGCCCGGTGTGCGAATCCTGATCTGCCGCAACATCTTCGGGAGTGCCTTGGGCGATCACGCGGCCACCGCCGGACCCACCCTCGGGTCCCATGTCGATGATCCAGTCGGCGTTCTTGATGACGTCGAGGTTGTGCTCGATGACGATCACCGTGTTGCCCTTGTCGACCAGTCCCTGCAGGACGATCAGCAGCTTGCGAATGTCCTCGAAGTGCAGGCCGGTCGTCGGCTCGTCGAGCACATAGATCGTCCGGCCGGTCGAGCGCTTCTGCAGCTCGGAGGCCAGTTTGACGCGCTGCGCCTCGCCACCGGATAGCGTCGTCGCCGGCTGGCCCAGCCGGACATACCCCAGACCGACCGCATTGAGCGTCGACATGTGGCGCGCGATCGCCGGCACCGCCGCGAAGAACTCCTCCGCCTCCTCGATCGGCATGTTGAGCACGTCGGCGATCGTCTTGCCCTTGAAGTGCACCTCAAGGGTCTCGCGGTTGTAACGCGCCCCATGGCACACCTCGCACGGCACATAGACATCCGGCAGGAAGTTCATCTCGATCTTGATCGTGCCGTCACCCGAGCAGGCCTCGCAGCGCCCGCCCTTGACATTGAAGGAGAACCGGCCCTGCTGGTAGCCGCGGATCTTCGCCTCCGTGGTCGTGGCGAAGAGCTTGCGGATGTGGTCGAACACGCCCGTATAGGTCGCAGGATTCGACCGCGGCGTCCGCCCGATGGGGCTCTGGTCGACGTGCACGACCTTGTCGAGGTGCTCCAACCCCGTGACCGACTTGTGCCGGCCGGGGACGTGCCGGGCGCCGTTGAGCTTGTTGGCCAGCACGTTGTAGAGGATGTCGTTGACCAGCGTCGACTTGCCCGACCCGGACACGCCCGTCACGGCTACGAAGGTGCCGAGCGGGAAGGACACGGTGACGTCGTCGAGGTTGTGCTCCTTGGCACCGACGACCTTGACCATGCGCTGCCGGTCGATGGGCCGCCGCACCGGGGGAGCGGGGATCTCGAGCCGCCCCGAAAGATATTGCCCCGTAATGGAATCGGGGTGGCTGAGCAGGTCGGTCACCGGCCCGCAGTGCACGACGTGGCCACCGTGTTCACCGGCGCCCGGCCCGATGTCGACAACCCAGTCGGCGTGCTCGATGGTGTCCTCGTCGTGCTCGACGACGATGAGGGTGTTGCCGAGGTCGCGCAGCCGCTCCAGTGTCTCGATGAGCCGGTGGTTGTCGCGCTGATGCAGGCCGATCGACGGCTCGTCGAGGACGTAGAGCACCCCCACCAACCCGGAGCCGATCTGGGTCGCGAGCCGGATCCGCTGCGCCTCGCCGCCGGACAACGTCCCCGCCGGCCGGTCCAGCGACAGGTAGTCCAGTCCCACATCGAGCAGGAAGCCCAGCCGGGCGTTGATCTCCTTGATCACCCGCTCGGCGATGGCGCGCTCGCGCGTCGTGAAGTCGACCGCTTCGAGGAAACCGGCCGCCTCCTTGATCGACAGCCTCGACACGGCGGCGATCGACTGCCCGCCGATGAGCACCGCCAGGGACTCGGGCTTCAGGCGCGTGCCCGCACAGGCGGGGCAGGGCACCTCACGCATGTAGCCCTCATACCGCTCCCGGCTCCAGTCGGACTCGGTCTCGGCATGACGGCGTTTGACGAACGGCACCGCCCCCTCGAAGCCGGTGCTGTAGGAGCGCTCACGGCCGTAACGGTTGCGGTAGCGCACATGGACCTGATGGTTCTTGCCATGCAGGACAGCGGTTTTCGCGCGCTCTGGCAGTGCCTTCCACGGCGTGTCCATCGAGAACGTCAGGTCCTCGGCGAGCGCCGTCAAGACCCGCTGGAAGTATTCGGCCGAGCCGCTGCCCTGGCCCCATGGCGCAATGGCGCCCTGCGCCAGGGACAAGTCCTCGTCCGGGACGATGAGTTCCGGATCGACTTCGAGTTCGACGCCGATACCCGTGCACTTGGCGCACGCCCCGAAGGGGCTGTTGAAGGAGAAGGAGCGCGGCTCGATCTCGTCCATCGCCAGCGGGTGCTCGTTGGGGCACGCCATCCGCTCCGAGAAGCGCCGCTCCCGCCCGGGGTCGTCGGCCGGCAGGTCGACGAAGTCCACCACGAGCAGCCCACCGGCCAGCGAGAGCGCCGTCTCGACCGAGTCGGTGAGCCGGCGCTTGGCCGAGCGCCCCGCCTCACTGTCGGAGTTCTTGGCCACCAACCGGTCGACGACGACGTCGATGGTGTGTTTGACCTGCTTCTCCAACTTGGGGTGATCGGAGAGGGTGACCACCTGCCCGTCCACCCGCGCCCGCGCGAAACCCTTGCTCTGCAGCTCGTGGAACAACTCGACATACTCGCCCTTGCGAGCCCGCACCACCGGCGCGAGCACCTGGAAGCGCGTGCCGTCGGGCAACTCCATCAGCCGGTCGACGATCTGCTGCGGAGTCTGTTTGGTGATCGGCTCCATGCACACGGGGCAGTGGGGGCGACCGGCTCGGGCATACAGCAGACGCAGGTAGTCGTGGACCTCGGTGATCGTGCCCACCGTCGAGCGCGGGTTGCGGTTGGTCGACTTCTGGTCGATGGAGACGGCGGGGGAGAGCCCTTCGATGAAGTCGACATCGGGCTTGTCCATCTGCCCGAGGAACTGGCGCGCATACGCCGACAGCGACTCGACATATCGCCGCTGGCCCTCGGCGAAAATGGTGTCGAACGCGAGGGAGGACTTGCCCGACCCGGACAGCCCGGTGAAGACGACAAGGCTGTCTCGGGGCAGTTCCACCGAGACGTCCTTGAGGTTGTGCTCTCGTGCGCCACGCACGATGAGCTTGTCGTGGAGCCGGCTTCCGGCGCCACGTTTCGAGGTCGAGATCGTCACGACGGCAATGCTAGGCGGCACCTCCGACAATCCCCCCATCCGAACTCCCCAAGGCTCGATTCGGAACTACCGGCAAGTAACCTACGGTTGCGTAGGTTACGCTGGAGGGGTGAACGCGGCAGCGTCTGAACCAACGCGTGGCTCCGCCCTGGCCGATGCGGCCGGCGGGGTGCTCGATCAGGTCAAGCCGAAGTTGCGGGGCTGGTTGCATCTGGGCGCCTTCCCGCTCGCCGTGGTGGCCGGGATCGTCCTCGTCGGCCTGGCCCCACCCGGGCGAGGTCGCATCGCCTGCGCCGTGTTCGCCCTCAGCGCTGCGGCCCTGTTCGGCACGAGCGCGCTCTATCACCGGGGCCACTGGTCCCCTCGCGTCGCGCGCCTGCTCAAGCGCATCGACCACTCCAATATCTTCGTCATCATCGCGGGCAGTTACACGCCGTTCACCGTGCTCTTGCTCCCGCCGGACCAGGCCCGCACCCTGTTGTGGATCGTATGGAGTGGCGCGCTGCTCGGGGTCGCCTTCCGGGTGTTCTGGGTCGGCGCCCCCCGCTGGCTCTACACGCCCGCGTATGTCGCGCTGGGCTGGACCGCCGTCTTCTACCTGCCCGACTTCCTGCAGCGCGGCGGCGTGGCCGTCCTGACGCTCGTGCTCGTCGGTGGCATCCTCTATACCCTCGGCGGCCTCGTTTACGGCATCAAGCGTCCCAACCCGATCCCGCGGTGGTTCGGCTTCCACGAGGTGTTCCACGCCTTCACCATCGCGGCCTTCGTCGTGCACATGGTCGGGGTCTTCCTCGCCGTGTACACCCCTGTCGCCCAGTCCGGCTAGTCAGGCGGTCAGTCTTCTCCCAGGTAGGCCTTGCGGACGTCGTCGGAGGTGAGCAGCTCCCGGCCGGTGCCTTGGAGCACGACCTTGCCGACCTCGAGGACGTAGCCCTTGTTGGCCAAGCGCAGGGCGGCCTGCGCGTTCTGCTCGACGAGCAGGATGGTGGTGCCGCGGTCCTGCAGCGTGCGGACGGTCGTCATGATGCGCTTCATCATCAGCGGCGACAGGCCCATCGACGGCTCGTCCAGCATCAGCAGCTTGGGTCGCGACATCATCGCACGTCCCATGGCGAGCATCTGCTGCTCACCGCCGGAGAACGTGCCCGCCGGCTGCTTGGAGCGTTCCTGCAAGATCGGGAACAGCTCGTAGGCCTCCTGCAGGTCCTTGCCGATCTCGCCGTCTTCGCGAGTGAAGGCGCCGAGAAGGAGGTTCTCCTCGACGGTCATCTGCGGGAAGATGCGCCGGCCCTCGGGGCAGTGCGCGATGCCGAGCACCACGATCTCGTGCGCGGGCACGTCGTCGATCCGCTTGCCCTGGAAGGTGATCGAGCCCGCACTCGGGCGCAGCAGGCCCGAGATCGTCCGCAGGGTCGTGGTCTTGCCGGCGCCATTGGTGCCGATGAGCGAGACGACCTCGCCCTGGCCGACCGTGAACGAGATCCCCTTGACGGCCTTGATCTTGCCATAGCTGACCTCGAGGTCCTTGACCTCCAGCATTGCCGGGGCCGATGCGGGTCGGGTCAGGTCGGATTCGTGAACCGCGTGACTCATGCCTGCACCTCGTCCTCGTCGTCCTCGAGTTCGCTGCCGCCGATATAGGCCTCGACGACGCGCGGATCGGATTGCACTTCACCGGGTGTGCCCCACACGAGGGCCTCGCCGCGCACGAGACACAGCACCCGGTCGCAGAGCTGGAAGATGAACCGCATGTCGTGCTCGATGACGACGACGGCCAGGCCTTGGTCACGGATCTTGAAGATCAGGTCCATGGCCTGCTGCGTCTCCAGCGGGTTCATGCCGGCCGTGGGTTCGTCGAGCAGGATCAGCTTGGGGTCCGTCGCCAGCGCCCGGGCGATCTCCAGGCGCCGCTGGTCGCCATACGGCATATTGCGCGCCAGCAACTCGCTGGACTTGCCGAGCCCGACGAAGTCGAGCAATTCCTGCGCCCGCGAGCGGGATTCGGCCTCCTCGCGGCGGTACTTCGGCCCGTGGAGCACCGACGTGATCGCGCCGGAGGTGGTGCGGCAGTAGCGCCCCACCATGACGTTCTCGAGTGCCGTCATATTGCCGAAGAGCCGGATGTTCTGGAACGTCCGCGCCATCCCCGCCTTGACCACCGCACGGGGCTTGGGCGGCAACACCTCGCCGTAGAACTTCACCGTTCCCGACGTCGGCTTGTACATACCGGTCAGGCAGTTGAAGAACGTCGTCTTGCCGGCGCCGTTGGGCCCGATCAGGCCGACGATCTCGCCCTCGTGGACGTCGAAGTCGACCTTGTTGACAGCCACCAGACCGCCGAAGCGCATGGTGACCTGCTCGGCGTCCAGCACCTTGGCGCCGCGTTGGGGGCGGGCTCGGCCGTCCTGGACCTCGGTGTCGATCACGGTCATCGGGCTGCCTCCGGTGCGGCGTCGATCAGATGGTCGGCTTGGACCTCTTGGGCGAGTTCCTCGTCGTCCTCGTGGAACTCCAGTTGCCGTCGTTTGCTGGCGATCAGGCCCTCGGGGCGCACCCGCATCATGATGACGAGGAGGAGACCGAAGAGCAGCAGCCGGTACTCGCTGAAGAAGCGCAGCTTCTCGGGCAGCAGTTTCAGGATGGTGGCGCCGATCAGGACGCCGGCAACGGTCCCCATACCGCCGAGCACGACGGCGGCGAGAAGGAACGCGGACTCGAGGAAGATGTACTGGTCGGGGGAGGCCGCCGTGTCCTGGTGCGCCTTGATCGTCCCGGCGAGCCCGGCGAGGAAAGCACCGACGGCGAAGCCGAGCAGCTTCAGGCCGAAGGTGTTGACCCCCATCGCCTCCGCCGCACGCTCATCCTCGCGGATGGCCACCCAGCCGCGTCCGATCCGGCTGTTGTTGAGCCGGGTGAAGACCAGGATGATGAACCCGATGAGCAGCAACAGGATGAAGTAGTAGTTGCTGAACCGGCCGAGCTGGATCCCGAAGACGGTATGCGGCTTGCCGAAGTCGAAGCCGAAGAGGTTCAGATCCGGGATGCCGGGTATGCCGTTGGGGCCGTTGGTCAGGTCCGGCCCGTTGTTGCCGTCCAGGTTGAACATCGACAGCCGGAAGATCTCACCGAAGGCCAGGGTCACGATCGCGAGGTAGTCGCCCGACACCCGCAGGGTCGGTGAGCCGATGATCAGACCGAGAGTGGCCGCGACGCACGCACCGATCAGCATGACGACGATGAACGGCGGCTTCCAGCCGATCGTGGCCGAGGCGGCATTCGACATCATCGCGCCGACATACGCCCCGGAGCCGAGGAAGGCGATATAGCCGAGGTCGAGAAGGCCGGCGAGACCCACGACGATGTTGAGGCCGATCGCGGTGGCCGCAAAGATGAGCACCTGTGTGGCGATCGACATGTTCGCGTCCGAGCCGTCCTGGGTGAACGGGAACAGGAACGCGACGACGAAGGCGGCCAGCGTCAGCACGTGCCGGTGCCGTTGCGCGACATGGCTCATCCAGGTGAAGAAGCCCGCGCGGGCGAGGGCCATGAAGGCGACGGCCGCCATGACGAGGAAGCCGACGAAGATCCACGGGTCGTCTCGTCCCAGGACGTATGCCGCACCGAAAAGGATCGCGGCCATGCCGAGCACGATGACGACGATCTCCAGGACGGGGTTCGCCTTGGCCTTGGCGAAGCTGTTGAGCTGGCGCTGCGGCACGAATCGTGCCCCGACCGTCAGCAGGAGCGCGCCGGCGAGTGCCAGCCAGCCGCCGGGGTTGACGTTGACCAGGCCACCCGCCTCGGAGGCGATCGCGACCAGGGAGAACACGACGAAGAGCAGCGACCCCGTGCCGAGGGCGCGCAGCCCCAAGGCGGTGTCGAACCAGTCGCCGAGCCGGTGCAGCGGACCCCTGTGCATGAGCGCGAGCAGGACGCCGACGGCGCCGAGGATCATCGCGAACAGCTGCAGGCTGGCGGGCCAGAAGGCGATGGAGATGTCGCCCAGGATGCTGGGGTCGAAACTCCAGGAGAGCAGGCCGCTGATCAGCAGCAGCAGGGAACCCACGAGCGCCAGCGGCCAGCCTTTGCCGGAGTGCTGCTCGCGGAGGGTGTCGGGGAGGGTCGGCAGGTTCACGCGCGGTCCACCACCTTCGCGCCGAGCAGGCCTTGGGGCCGGAATACCAGGATGACGATGAGCAACGCGAAGGCCCACACGTCCTTCCAGGAGGACCCGCCGAACTGTCCGAAGGGATCGGGCAGCATGCCGGTGTACTGGGTGATGAAGGCCTCGGCGAGCCCGAGCACCAAGCCGCCCACGACGGCGCCCTGGATATTGCCGATGCCGCCCAGGACGGCCGCGGTGAACGCCTTCAGGCCGGCGATGAAGCCCATCTTGAAGTTGACATTCGTGATCTGCAGGCCCTGTGCCACGCCCGCGATCGCCGCCAGCGCGGCACCCACGGCGAAGGCGACGACGATGATGCGGTCGACGTTGATGCCCATCAGGCGTGCGGTATCGGGGTCTTGCGAGACCGCCTGCATGCCGCGGCCCAGCTTGGTCTTGTTGACGAACCACCACAGGCCCACGGCACTCAGCAGGAGCATCGCCACGGTGAAGATCGCCGCCCGCTGAATCGTGACGCCCTCCATCGGGTGGAAGGCCCTCCCGGTGACGACGTCGATCTGCGGGAAGGGGATCTTGGCCTTCGCGGACGGGAAGTCGGTGCCGGGCACCTTGTCGAAGAACAAGCGCACGAACTCCTGGAGAAACACCGAGATGCCGATGGCGGTGATCAGGGGTGCCAGGCGAGGGGCATTGCGCAAGGGCCGGTAGGCCACCCGCTCCATGAGCACGGCGGTCCCCACCGACGCGATCATCGCCCCGATGATCATGATCGGCAGGATCCACAGCGCGGTCTGGCCTTGGAAGAGGAGCAGATAGGTGGCCAGGGCTCCGAACGCGCCGATCATGAACACCTCGCCGTGGGCGAAGTTGATCAACTGGACGATGCCGTAGACGACGGTGTAGCCCACGGCGATCAGCGCGTAGAGGGAGCCCAGCGTCAGCCCGTTGACGAGCTGCTGCAGGAAGATCTCCACGACGGGTCTGCTCCTTAGGTGTCAGGCCGCGCGCCGGGGGTGACCGGCGTCACAGCGCGAGTGCTGGGAGAAAGCTAGCGAACGGGGCCGACATCGAGAAAACGCGACGCCTCGAGAGGAGCGCACCGCATTGCGCGCACTCCGAATGCAATGGCGTCGATGACGGACAGCGTGCTGCCCCCCATCGACGCCATTGCCTCGGATCGGCCTAGCCGATCACTTGAATTCGTCGGTCTTCTCGGTCTTCCACTCTCCGCCGGTCACCTTGTAGACCGTGAGGATCTTGGTGGTGGTGTCGCCGAACTCGTCGAAGGCGACCTTGCCCGTGACGCCGTCGAAGCTGACCTTGCCGAGGGCGTCGACGGTGGCCTGGCGGGCATCCTCGACGCTGGCGGCGTTCGCCAGCGAGGTCTTCAGCGCGTTGATGATGGAGTTCGCCGCGTCATACGCATAGCCGCCGTAGGCCGCAGACGGGTCCGAGTAGCCGGCTGCCTTGTACTCCTCCAGGAACTTCTTGCCGGAGTCGGTGCTGTCGGTCGGGGCGCCCACCGACGTCGCGAGGTCGCCATCGGACGTCGACCCGGCGAGTTCGATGAACTTCGGGTCGAAGATGCCGTCACCGCCCATGAGCGGGATGTTCAGGCCCTGGCTCTTCATCTGCTGGCTCAGCGGGCCCGCGTTGGGGTACTCGCCGCCGTAGTAGAGGGCCTTGGGGCTCTTCGGCTTGATCGCCGAGACGACAGCGTCGTACTTGTCCTCGTCCGGGTTGATCGTCTCGGCCGCGACGACGGTGCCGCCGAGCTTCTCGAACTCTTCGGTGAAGGCTTGAACCAGGCCCTGACCGTAGGCCTTCTTGTCGTGGACGGTCGCGACCTCCTTGATGCCCGACTCGAAGAGGAAGCGGGCGGCGAAGGGGCCCTGGATGGCGTCGGTGGTGCAGGTGCGGAAGTAGGTCTTGAACGGCCGGGCCGGGTTCGCCGCGTCCTCGCCCTTGGTCAGGGAGACACCGGTGTTGGCGGGGGAGACCTGGACGATATTCGCCGAGCTGAGGACGGGCTGGACCTGGAGGGCAACGCTGGAGTTCAGGGTGCCGACGACGCCGATGACGTCCTTGTCGCCCGCCAGCTTGGTGGCGGCGTTCTTGCCGACATCGGCCGTGGCCTGGTCGTCCTCGGCCGCCAACTCGAGCTTCCAGCCCGGGATGGCGTTGGTCTCGTTGGCCTGCTTGATGGCCAGGTCGACGGAGTTCTGGATGCCGAGGCCCAGCGCTGCCAGGTCTCCGGACAGCGGGGCGATGACGCCGATCTTGGCGGTCTTGGTGGCACCGCCGGCGCTGGCACCGGATCCGGCTGCGGACGATGAGGTGTCGCTGCCGCCGCGGGATCCGCACGCGGACAGGGCAAGCGAGGCGACGAGCAAGGTTGCGCCGACGGAGACGGCGGAGCGCTTGGGCACGAGTGTTCCTCCTGTATTACGTGCCGACGGTTCACGTCCCGTCGGACCCGGCGGTTGGCCGGAGTAGGCGCACAGTATCCGCAAATCGGTAAGGAGCAACACGCCTCGCCGGTTGTGTAGTCGTCTCGTTACCGCAGGACCCGACTTTTAACGCTCAAGAAACATCCCGCTCGCCTAGGATGGGCGCCCGTAACGACTCAACGAGAGGTATGCCGATGACGCACGAAATCGCCGAATCCACGCGTCGATCCATGCTCGCCGCGAGCGGAGCGAGTGCCGCCGCGGTGGCGCTGACGGCCTGCGGATCCGGTGCGAGCGATGGGTCATCGAGCGGGAGCACCGGAGCGGCCGGCGCATCCGGGTCGGCCGCGGCCGGCGGCACGAGTGTCGCGAAGGCGGATGTCCCCGTCGGTGGCGGCACCATCCTTGCCGACGCCAAGGTCGTCGTCACCCAGCCGAGCGCGGGGGACTACAAGGCGTTCAGCGCGGTCTGCACCCACCAAGGCTGCATCGTCAGTTCGGTCGCGAGCACGATCGACTGTGCCTGTCACAACAGCGTCTTCTCCATCAGCGACGGGTCCGTCGTGTCCGGCCCGGCGACGTCCGCGTTACCCGCGAAGACCGTCACCACGAATGGCGACAACCTCACCATCAGCTAGAGCGTTAGATCCATTGTTCATGGCCTGACCTGCGCGAATCCACCGCTGTCGGCCCGCGAGCCTAAGCTGCACGGGTGGCCGATCCCTCGTCATACCGCCCTGCGCCGGGGTCGATCCCGACGGATCCCGGGGTCTATCGGTTCCGGGATGTCCACGGCCGCGTCATCTATGTCGGCAAGGCCAAGTCGCTGCGCTCGCGGCTCTCGAGCTACTTCCAAGACATCGCCGCCCTGCATCCGCGCACGGCATCCATGGTGCGCACCGGCGCCTCCGTCGAGTGGACCGTCGTCACCAACGAGGTGGAGGCGCTCCAACTCGAATACTCCTGGATCAAGGAGTTCGACCCGCGGTTCAACGTCAAATATCGCGACGACAAGTCCTATCCCTATCTCGCCGTGACGATGGGGGAGCAGTTCCCCCGCGCGATGGTGATGCGCGGCGCCAAACGGCAGGGCACCCGATACTTCGGGCCCTATGCCCACGCGTGGGCGATCCGCGAGACCCTCGACCTGATGTTGCGGGTCTTCCCGATCCGCACCTGCAGCGCCGGCGTCTTCAAACGCGCCGGCCAGGTGGGCCGGCCCTGCCTGCTCGGCTATATCGACAAGTGCAGCGCCCCGTGCGTGGGCCGGGTCGACGAGGACCGGCACCGCGAGATCGCCGAGGACTTCTGCGACTTCATGGCCGGCGACACCGGCCGCTTCGTCAAGCGCCTCACGGCCCAGATGAAACAGGCCGCCGCCGAGCTGGAGTTCGAGCAGGCCGCCCGGCTGCGCGACGACATCGAGGCGATGACCAAGGCGCTCGAGCGCTCGGCCGTGGTCTTCGCCGACGCCACCGACGCCGACGTCTTCGCCATCGCCGAGGACGGCCTGGAGATGGCGGTCCAGGTCTTCCACGTCCGCGGCGGGCGAGTGCGCGGCCAGCGCGGCTGGGTCGCCGAGATGGACCGCGAAACCGTGCCCGACCTCGTCGAGCAGCTGCTCATGCAGGTCTACGGCGGGGAGTCCGCCGACGGCATACCCCGCGAGATCCTGTTGCCGGTGCTGCCTCCGGAACCGCTGGCCATGGCCGAGCTCCTGCGCTCGGTGCGCGGCGCCAAGGTCGCCGTCAAGATCCCGCAACGCGGCGACAAGAAGGCCCTCCTCGACACCGTGCGCCGCAACGCCGAGCAAGCCCTCGCCCGACACAAGGTCGCCCGCGCCGGCGACCTGACCGCCCGCGCCCAGGCCCTCGACGAACTCGCCGACGCCCTCGGCCTCGACGAGGCCCCGCTGCGGATCGAGTGCTTCGACGTCTCCCACGTCCAAGGCACCAATGTCGTGGCCTCGATGGTCGTCTTCGAGGACGGGCTGGCCCGCAAATCCGAATACCGCCGGTTCATCGTCAAGGGCGAACAGGTCGACGACACCGCCGCGATGCGCGAGGTCCTCACGCGGCGCTTCGCCCGCTACCGCATCGAACGCACCGAGACCGAAGACGGTAAGGCCAAGAAGTTCGCCTACCCGCCCAACCTTCTCGTCGTCGACGGCGGCCGTCCGCAGGTCGACGCGGCCGCTCGCGTTCTCGAAGAGCTGGGGATCGTCGACATCGCCTGCGTGGGTCTCGCCAAGCGACTGGAGGAGGTATGGCTGCCGGGCAGCGACTTCCCGGTGATCCTCCCGCGCGGCAGCGAGGGTCTGTATCTGCTGCAACGGGTTCGCGACGAAGCGCACCGCTTCGCCATTACCTTCCATCGCGAACGGCGCAGCAAGGCGATGACGACGAGCGCACTCGACGGCATACCCGGCCTCGGCGCGCAGCGCCAGAAAGCCCTGCGCCGGCATTTCGGCTCGGTCGCGAAGATCCGCGCCGCCACCCCCGAGGAGATCGCCGTCGTGCCCGGCTTCGGGTCCGCCCTCGCCCAGGCCGTATGGAGCCACCTGCAGGGCAGCGCCGCCGAACCCGCCGTCAACCTCACGACGGGCGAGATCCTCGACGAAGAAGGCCCTGGGGATGGGCCGGCGGATCTCGACCCGGCAGACGTCGAACGATCCGACACAATGGTCCCGTGAGCGAGCCGGCCGCTGAGGTGGACCCGATGACGCAGCCCTCGGCTGACCCCGACACCGATCTCGACGTCGAATTCCTCATCGTCACCGGCATGAGTGGCGCCGGTCGCTCGACGGTGGGCCACGTCCTCGAGGACCTCGGCTGGTTCGTCGTCGACAACCTCCCCCCACCGCTGCTCGTCGACCTCGTCGACCTCGCCCACCGCGTCTCGCGGCGCCCCGGCCGGCGGCATCAGCGAGTGGCCGCGATCGTCGACGTGCGCGCGAGAGAGTTCTCCGACTCGCTGAGCGGCGCGATCGACCGGCTACGCCAGAGCGGGCGTACCCCGACCGTGATCTTCCTCGACGCCACCGACGAGGCACTGGTGCGGCGCTTCGAGAGCGTCCGGCGGCCGCACCCGCTGCAGGGACAAGGGCGGCTGCTCGACGGCATACAGGCGGAGCGGCAGCTCCTCGGCGAACTGCGTAGCAGCGCAAGCGTTCTGATCGACACCAGCGGACTCAACGTCCACCAGCTGACCCGCAAGATCACCCCGCTCTTCTCGCAGATCGAGCAGCGCACCCGGCTGGCGGTCGTCTCGTTCGGGTTCAAGTACGGCGTGCCCCTCGATGCCGACTTCGTCTTCGACATGCGCTTCCTGCCCAACCCCTTCTGGGTACCGGAGCTGCGCAGCCTCACCGGCACCGACGCCCCGGTCTCGGAGTTCGTCTTCTCCCAGCCGGGCGCGGAGGAGTTCGTCGATCGGGTCGCGGCGCTCATGGAGACCGTCGCGGCCGGGTATGAACGCGAAGGTCGGCGCTATGTCACCCTCGCCGTCGGCTGCACCGGCGGCAAGCACCGGTCCGTTGCCGTGGCCGAGGCGCTCGGGCGGCGACTGGAGGGTGACGCCTTCGCCACCTTCGTCGTCCATCGTGACCTGGGGCGCGAATGACGCGCGTCGTCGCCCTCGGAGGAGGGCACGGGCTGGCCGCCTCGCTCTCGGCGTTGCGGCATGTCTGCGACGACATCACCGCGATCGTCACCGTCGCCGACGACGGCGGCTCCAGCGGCCGGCTGCGCCAGGAGTTCGGCGTCCTGCCGCCGGGGGACCTCCGCATGGCGCTGTCGGCCCTGTGCGCCGAGAGCGACTGGGGTCACCAGTGGCGGGATGTGCTGCAGCACCGCTTCTCGGGGGACGGCCCGCTCGGCGGCCACGCCCTGGGCAATCTGCTCATCCTCGCGTTGTGGGATCTCGATCCGGAGCCGGTCTACGGTCTCGACCTCGTCGGGCGGCTGCTCAATGCCCGCGGCCGGGTGCTGCCGATGGCGGCGGTCCCGCTCGACATCACCGCGCAAGTGGCCCTGGATCCGGACCGGCTCGATCTGTGCACCGAGATTCGCGGCCAGGACGGGGTGGCGAAAACCAGTGGTCACGTGCGGTCCGTGGCGCTGATCCCGCCCGATCCGCCCGCCCACCCCGAGGCGATTTCCGCTCTGGCACAAGCGGATTGGATCATCTTCGGCCCGGGGTCGTGGTTCACCTCGGTGCTGCCGCACCTGCTGGTGCCGAAGCTGCGGCAGGCCCTCGTCGCGAGCCCGGCGCACCGCCTGCTCACCCTCAATCTCGAGATGAACACCCTCGAGACGCGGGGGTTCTCCGCGGTCCGGCACATCGAGACGCTGCGCGAGCACGCCCCCGACCTGCGGCTCGACATCGTCCTCGCCGACCCCACGATCGTCGACGACGTGGCCGCCCTCGAGGAGGCCGTGGCCGGCCTCGGCGCGAGGCTCGTCATCGCGGACGTTTCCAACCCCAGAACGCCCGGCGCCCACGACCCGCTGCGCCTCGCCGCGGCATACCGGGACATCTTCGGCGACTGAAGCGGCGGACGGGACGAGGTGACCAAGAGCGCGGCCCCCGGGTTCAGCGAGACCCGCCGGCGGATGGCACCATAGCCCGATGGCCATGACCGCTTCCGTCAAGGACGAACTCAGTCGCCTCGAGGTGACCAAGACCTGCTGTCGCAAGTCCGAGGTTGCCTCGATGCTGCGGTTCGCCGGTGGCCTGCACATCATCGGCGGCAAGATCGTCGTCGAGGCCGAACTCGACACCGCGAGCGTGGCCCGGCGGCTGCGCAAAGAGGTCCACGAGCTCTATGGGCACCGCAGCGAGGTCGTCGTCATGGCCGCCGGCGGGTTGCGCAAGGGCAGCCGGTATGTCGTGCGGATCGTCGAGGGCGGTGAACTCCTGGCCCGGCAGACCGGACTGATCGACGCGCGCGGTCGCCCGGTGCGCGGACTGCCCGCCAAGGTCGTCGGCGGCTCGATGTGCGACTCGGTCGCCGCCTGGCGTGGTGCCTTCCTCGCCCATGGCTCGCTGACCGAGCCTGGCCGGTCGTCGGCGCTCGAGATCACCTGTCCCGGACCGGAAGCCGGCCTGGCGCTCGTCGGTGCCGCGCGGCGGCTGGAGATCCCGGCCAAGGCCCGCGATGTGCGCGGCGTCGACCGGGTCGTCATCCGGGACGGCGACGCCATCGGGGCGATGCTGACCCGGATGGGCGCGCATGACGCCGTCATTGCCTGGGAGGACCGCCGCACCCGCCGGGAGGTGCGCGCCACCGCCAACCGGCTCGCGAACTTCGACGACGCCAACCTGCGCCGCTCGGCCCAGGCGGCCGTCGCCGCCGGCGCCCGCGTGCAGCGGGCGCTGGAGATCCTCGGCGACGACGTGCCCGATCACCTGCGCGTCGCCGGCGACCTGCGGATGGCGCACAAGCAGGCTTCTCTGGAGGAGCTCGGGGCGCTGGCGCAGCCACCCATGACCAAGGACGCCGTCGCCGGGCGTATTCGGCGGCTGCTGGCGATGGCCGACAAGCGGGCGGGTGAACTCGGCGTCCCGGACACCGAGGCGGCGATCTCCGCCGACCTGCTCGACGACTGAGTCGCGCCTCTCACGCTCTGAGACGCAGCCGAGAAAAGCGTCCGATGGCTGGGCGGGGTGCCTTGGCGAACCGGGGCGCAATAGGCTGGGTATCGGTCAGGTGCCGCATAGAGGCGACACCGCATACCCCCTACGGAAGGCAAGGCTTTCAGCAATGACTGTTCGCGTTGGCATCAACGGCTTCGGCCGGATCGGCCGCAACTTCTTCCGCGCCGTCCAGGCGTCCGGCGCCGACATCGAGATCGTGGCCGTCAACGACCTGACGGACAACAAGACGCTCGCGACCCTCCTGAAGTACGACTCGGTCCTGGGCCGCCTCGACGGCGACGTCACGTTCGACGAGGAGTCGATCACCGTCAACGGCAAGTCCTTCAAGGTCTTCGAGGACCGCGACCCGGCCAACCTGGACTGGAAGTCCGTGGGCGCCGATGTCGTCATCGAGTCCACCGGCTTCTTCACCGACGCCACCAAGGCCAAGGCCCACATCGACGGCGGCGCCAAGAAGGTCATCATCTCCGCCCCGGCGAAGAACGAGGACGCCACCTTCGTCATGGGCGTCAACGAGGGCGACTACGACCCGGAGAAGCACCACATCATCTCCAATGCCTCCTGCACCACCAACTGCCTGGCGCCGATGGCCAAGGCCCTCAACGACGAGCTCGGCATCGTCAAGGGCCTGATGACCACCATCCACGCCTACACCGGTGACCAGAACCTGCTCGACGGCCCGCACAAGGACCTGCGCCGCGCCCGCGCCGCCGCCCTCAACATCGTGCCCACCACGACCGGTGCCGCCAAGGCCGTCGCCCTCGTGCTGCCCGAGCTGAAGGGCAAGCTCGACGGCTACGCCCTGCGCGTCCCGACGCCCACCGGCTCGGCCACGGACCTGACCTTCGAGGCCAGCCGCGAGACCACGGTCGAAGAGGTCAACGCCGCCGTCAAGAAGGCCGCCGAGGGCCCGCTCAAGGGTTACCTGCGCTACTCCGAGGACCCGATCGTCTCGATGGACATCGTCACCGACCCGGCGTCCTGCATCTTCGACGCCCCGCTGACCAAGGTCATCGGCAACCAGGTCAAGGTCGTCGGCTGGTACGACAACGAGTGGGGCTACTCCAACCGCCTCGTCGACCTCGTCAACCTCGTCGGCAAGAGCCTCTGATCCACCATGGGTGATCTGGCCTCCCTGGGCGACCTGCGCGGCAAGCGCGTGCTCGTCCGGTCCGACCTCAACGTGCCGCTCGACGGCACCACGATCACCGACGACGGCCGGATCCGGGCCTCGATCCCCACGATCAAGGCTCTGACCGAGGGGGGCGCACGCGTCATCGTGTGCGCCCACCTCGGCCGGCCCAAGGGCGCCCCGGAGGACAAGTACTCCCTCGCGCCCGTGGCCGCCCGCCTCGGTGAACTGCTCGGCCAGGACGTCACCTTCGCCACCGACACCGTCGGCGAGTCCGCCCAGGCGGCCGTCGACGCGATGTCCGACGGGGACGTCGTCCTGCTCGAGAACCTGCGCTTCAACCCCGGCGAGACCGCCAAGACCGACGAGGAGCGGGCCGAGTTCGCCGGCGCGCTGGCCGGCCTGGCCGACGCGTATGTCTCCGACGGCTTCGGGGTCGTGCACCGCAAGCAGGCGTCCGTGTATGACGTGGCCACCCTCCTCCCATCGGCGATGGGTGGTCTGGTGGCGGCCGAGGTCGATGTCCTCAAGCGGCTGACCGAGGACCCCGAGCGGCCGTATGCCGTGGTCCTGGGCGGCGCGAAGGTCGCCGACAAGCTCGCGGTCATCGACAACCTCCTCGGCAAGGCCGACCGGCTGCTGATCGGCGGCGGGATGCTCTTCACCTTCCTCGCGGCCCAGGGCCACGAGATCGGCAAGAGCCTCTTCGACGCCGACTCGGTCGAGGCGTGCAAGGGCTATCTGGAGCGGGCCGCCGCCGAGGGCGTCGAACTGGTGCTGCCGGTCGACATCGTCTGCGGCAAGGAGTTCTCCGCCGACACCGAGACCGCCGTCGTCGACGCCGACAAGATCCCGGCCGACATGATGGGCCTGGACATCGGCCCGAAGTCCGCCGAGCTCTACGCGTCCAAGCTGGCCGACGCCAAGACGGTCTTCTGGAACGGCCCCATGGGTGCCTTCGAGATGGCGCCCTTCGCTGCCGGCACCAAGACCGTTGCTCAGGCCCTCGTCGACGCGACGGCCGCCGGTGCGCTCACCGTCGTCGGCGGTGGCGACTCGGCCGCTGCCGTGCGGCAGATGGGCTTCGCCGACAGCGACTTCGGTCATATCTCCACCGGTGGTGGGGCCTCCCTCGAATACCTCGAGGGCAAGGCGCTGCCGGGCATCACGATCCTGGAAGGCATCAAATGAGCCGCACCCCGCTGATGGCGGGCAACTGGAAGATGAATCTGGACCACCAGGCGGCGACGCTGTTGGTGCAGAAACTCGACTGGACCCTCAAGGACGCCAACCACGACTTCGGCGCCGTCGAGGTCGCGGTCTGCCCGCCGTTCACCGACCTGCGCACCGTGCAGACCCTGGTCGACGGCGACAAGCTGGAGATCAAGTACGGCGGTCAGGACCTTTCGGTTCACGACTCCGGCGCTTACACCGGCGAGATCTCCGGCGCCTTCCTCGCCAAGCTCGGCTGCACCTATGTCATCGTCGGGCACAGCGAGCGGCGCGAGTACCACAACGAGACCGACGAGGTCGTCGCGGACAAGCTCGCCGCGGCATACCGCTATGGCTTGACGCCGATCTTCTGCTGCGGCGAGGGCCTGGAGATCCGCAAGGCCGGCACCCATGTCGCGCACGTCCTGGATCAGATCCGGGCCGGCCTGGCGCAGCTGACGCCGGAGCAGGTGCGCTCCATCGTCATCGCCTATGAGCCCATCTGGGCCATCGGCACCGGCGAGGTCGCCACCCCCGATGACGCCCAGGAGGTCTGCGGCGCCATCCGCACCCAGCTCGCCGAGATGTACACCGGCGACACCGCGGACGGCATCCGCATCCTCTATGGCGGCTCGGTCAAGTCGAGCAATATCGCCCAGATCATGGGCGGCAGGGACGTCGACGGCGCCCTCGTCGGCGGCGCCGCCCTCGACGCCGCCGAGTTCGCCGCGATCTGCCGCTACCAGCAGCACGTCGTCCCCGACGCGTAGATCGCCGGAGTCACAACTTTTCCGCCCAGGGCGGAAAACTAGCGGTGCGCAACGGAACAGTTCCGTTGCGCACCGCTATGTTCCCGCCCAAAACCCCGCCGTATGCCGGGGGAACCGGTCCGCGCAGCCGGCGCGTTGGGACGGGTAGGCCGCGGCAGGTATCCTTTTTCGGTTGGCCGCGGCCGGCCACACTCGATCGAAAGGTTGGAACCGATGGATGCGGTGCGCATCGGACTGCAGGTGCTGCTTGTCATCTCCGGGCTCTTCCTGACCCTGCTCATCCTGCTGCACAAGGGCAAGGGCGGTGGCGTGTCCGACATGTTCGGTGGCGGCCTGTCGACCTCGATGTCCTCTTCCTCCGTGGCCGAGAAGAACCTGACCCGCATCACGATCATGATGGCCCTCGTGTGGGTCACCGCCGTGGTCGGCATCGGCCTGATCGACCGCTTCAACGCCTGAGGGCCGGACCGGACGCCACACCGACCGGGCTCAAGAGGTGGGGCGATCACCCCACGTCCGCATGGGTAGCCCCGTCGAATGAACCCGCAGCCGCGGGTCCGCCGGACTCGTGACTGATACGGATCGCACCTGGAACCGGGTCGCCCCACACATCTCACCCGTCTCGACGTACACTCCACTCGACACTGCACAGGTCATGACGTCAGAGAGGACGAACGGGAACTATGGCTGGTGGTAATGCCATTCGCGGGAGCCGGGTGGGTGCCGGACCGATGGGTGAGGCCGAGCGCGGCGAAGTCGCCGCCCGCGTCTTCGTCTCCTACTACTGCGCCAACAACCACGAGACCCGGCCCAGCTTCGCGGAGGAGCCCGGCCTCGTCATACCGGAATTCTGGGACTGCCCTCGCTGTGGCTTCCCCGCCGGTCAGGACAAGGACAACCCGCCCCAGCCGCCCAAGGTCGAGCCCTACAAGACTCACCTGGCCTATGTGAAGGAGCGCCGCTCCGACACCGACGGCGCCGCCATCCTCGACGAGGCGCTCGGCAGCCTCCGCGACCGTGGCCTGATCAAGTAACGCGCGTCTGACTGCGTCAGCGCTTGGTGGCCGCCCGGCCCGCTCGGCTGGTGGGCTCCGAAGGTGGCTCCAGGTCGGTCTTGGTCGACGCGGCCAACTTCTCGGCGGCCGCCACCTTCACGCTCTGCTCGTCATCGCTCGCGTCGGGAAGTTCGGTGACCATCGACGCCGCCTTGCCGAGACGGTTCTTGCGGTGCACGCGGTTGGCGATCTCCATCGCCTCCTTCTCCGAGACCGCGAGTCCCGAACGAACGGCCGCGCCTGCGGTCATCGTCTTGGCGGTGATTTTCGGTATGCCGCGCCGCAGCGCCTCCTCGTAGACCTCGTCGGAGTCCAGCCGGCGCAGTTCGTCGGCGAGGCACTCGGCGTCCTTGCGGTGCGCCAGGGCTATGGTGCGCTCGGGCTGGCCAGTCTGGATGGCCGTGGCGACATTGCCCTCCTGCGGGCGCACCAGGTCGATCGTGCTGGACTTGCGGGTCAGGCGCACGGAGATGATGCCGCTGCGGTGGGCGCCGCGGACCAGCGCGACGGGGCACTTCAGGTAGGCGGCGAGCCAGCCCGCCAGGAGGTCGCCGGACGGTGAATCCGGGGCGGCGACGACGAGGGCTTCGGTCACCGGCTCGTAGGGCGCCTGGTCCAGGGCAGCGGCGAGCAGGCCGCGCCACAGGGTGATCCGCGACCAGGCAAGGTCGGTGTCGCCGTCGGTGTATGCCGCGGCGAGCCGGCCGAGGACCGCCTTGGGTTTCGCGGCCGACTTCGCCGAGTCGGTGACCCGCCGCTGCGCCATCGCGCCGATGGGATCCGCGCCGGGGTCCTTCGGCGGCTCACCCGGCCACCAGACGACGATGGGGGAGTCAGCCAGCAGGAGGGGCGTGACGACCGAGCGGCCGTGTGCGGCCAGGGGCCCGTAGAGGCGGGTGACGACGACCTCGCTGGCGCCGGCATCCCCGCCCACCCGGATCTGGGCATCCAGCCGTGCGGCCCCTCGCTTGTTGGCGGTGATGACGACGATGATCCGGGAGGGGTGCTGCCGGCTCGCGGTGTTCGCCGTGTCGATCGCCGCGTCGGCGCCCTGTTCGTCGGTCACGATGACGAGGGTGAGCACGCGCGAGAGCGCCATGGCGCCGACGTCCTGGCGCAGCGCGATGAGCTTCTTGGAGATGTTGGCGGTCGTGGTGCTGGGCAGGTCGACGATCACTTCCGGGGTCCCCGATCAGTAGCGGAGCGACGGAGGAGCGCAGAACTTATTGGGGTGGTCATGGAAGCCTCCATTCGCGGCCGTCGCGGCGCATCAACTCATCGGCGGACTTGGGCCCCCAGCCGCCGGAGGGATATTGGTCGGGTTTGGTGCCCTGGCGCGCCCAGAAGGCCTCGATCGGGTCGAGGATCTGCCAGGACAGCTCGACCTCCTCGTGGCGCGGGAACAGCGGCGGCTCGCCCAAGAGGACATCGAGAATGAGGCGCTCGTAGGCCTCGGGAGAGGACTCGGTGAAGGCACGGCCATACCCGAAATCCATCGTCACATCGCGCACTTCCATTTGCGCCCCAGGCACTTTCGCGCCGAAGCGCAAGGTGACGCCTTCGTCGGGCTGGACCCGGATGACGACGGCGTTCTGGCCGAGCTCTTCGGTCGCGGTATCGGTGAACGGCAGGTGCGGTGCCCTCTTGAAGACGACGGCGATCTCGGTCACGCGTTTGCCGAGCCGCTTGCCGGTGCGCAGATAGAAGGGCACCCCCGCCCACCGGCGGGTCTCCACGTCGAGGCGGACCGCGGCATACGTCTCGGTTGTCGAGGTGTTGGGGACGCCCTTCTCCTGCAGGAATCCCACGACGTGTTCGGCGCCCTGCCACCCCTCGGCATACTGCCCGCGGGCGGTGCCGGTGGCCAGGTCCTTCGGAATGCGAACCGCCCCAAGGACTTTTTCCTTCTCCAAGCGCAGCCCGTCGGCGTCGAACGAGACCGGTTCCTCCATCGCGGTGAGCGCCATCAGCTGCAGCAGGTGGTTCTGGATGACGTCGCGGGCGGCGCCGATGCCGTCGTAATAGCCGGCCCGGGCGCCGATGCCGATGTCCTCGGCCATCGTGATCTGCACGTGGTCGACGTAGTTGCTGTTCCACACCGGCTCGAACATCTGATTGGCGAAGCGCAGCGCCAGCAGGTTCTGGACCGTCTCCTTGCCGAGATAGTGGTCGATCCTGAAGACCGCGTCGGCCGGGAAGACACCCTCGACGATGGCGTTGAGTTCGCGGGCGCTCTTGAGGTCATGCCCGAACGGTTTCTCGATCACGACCCGGCGCCACGAGCCCTCCTTCGGCGTCGACAACCCGGCACGCTCGAGTTGCTCGCAGACGGTGGCGAAGAAGCCGGGCGGGATCGAGAGATAGAAGGCCGTATTTCCGCCGGTGCCGCGCATCTCGTCCAGTTCGGCGAGCGTGGCGGCAAGCAGGTCGAAGGCGTTGTCGTCGTCGAAAGTCCCTGGGACAAAACGGATTCCCTCGGCCAGGGAGCGCCACACCTCCTCCCGGAAGGGCGTGCGGGAACGCGCCTTGATCGACTCGTAGACGATCTTGCCGAAGTCCTGATCGGCCCAGTCGCGCCGGGCGAACCCGACGAGGCTGAAGCCCGGCGGCAGCAGACCCCGGTTGGCCAGGTCATAGATCGCCGGCATCAGCTTCTTGGTCGCCAGGTCGCCCGTGACGCCGAAAAGCACCAGGGCGCAGGGTCCGGCGATCCGTGGCAGCCGTTTGTCGCGAGGATCGCGCAGGGGATTGTGACCAGGAGCGACACGGGCGGGACTCATCGCGTCCTTTCAGGTGAGAGCGGAGGACTTCTCCGGGGTCTTCTCGGGGAGTCTTGGCGGCGGGCGCCGGCTTGCGCCGACGCCCGCCACGATGGGGGTTATTTGGCCGCCTCCAGTGCGGCCTGGAGGTCGGTGAGGAGGGAGTTCCAGGACGCCTCGAACTTCTCGACGCCCTCCTTCTCCAGCAGCTCGGTCACCTCGGTGTACGAAATGTTCTGTGCCGCAATGTCATCGAGCACCTTGGCCGCATCGGCGTAATGCCCCGTCACGGCGTCTCCGGCGATATTGCCGTGGTCGATGACTGCGTCGAGGGTCTTCTCGGGCATGGTGTTGACGGTGTTGTCCGCGACCAGGTTGGTGACATAGAGGGTGTCGGAGTAGTCCGGGTTCTTCACGCCCGTCGATGCCCACAACGGCCGCTGCTTGTTGGCGCCCTCGGCCGCGAGCGTCTCCCAGCGCGACGTCGAGAAGACCTCCTCGTAGGCCTGGTAGGCCAGCTGGGCGTTGGCGACAGCGGCCGTGCCGCGCAATGCCATCGCCTCCGGAGAACCGATCGCCTCCAGCCGCTTGTCGATCTCGGTGTCGACCCGGCTGACGAAGAAGGAGGCGACCGACCAGATCGTCGAGAGGTCCTTGCCGGCGGCGAGCGCGCGCTCCAGCCCCTCGAGATAGGCGTTCATGACAGCGCGATAGCGCTCGAGGCTGAAGATCAGGGTCACGTTGACGCTGATGCCATCGGCGATGACCTCGGAGATCGCCGGCAGCCCTGCGAGAGTGGCCGGGATCTTGATCATCACATTGGGACGGTCGACCTTGGCGTAAAGCGCCTTGGCCTGCTCAACCGTCGGCCCCTCATCATGGGCCAGTCGCGGGTCGACCTCGATGGAGACGCGCCCGTCCTTGCCGCCGGTCTTGTCGTAGATCGGCCTGAGGACATCACACGCGTCGCGCACGTCCTGGGTCGTGATCTCGAACACCGCCTCCTCGACGGACTTGCCCGCTTCGGCGAGTTCGGCCACCTGCGCGTCATACGCATTGCCGTGATCCAAGGCGGCCTGGAAGATTGACGGGTTCGTCGTGACGCCGACGACCCCGCTGTGTTCCATCACGTCCTTGAGGTTGCCGGAGGTGAGGCGTTCGCGGGACAGGTCGTCCAGCCACACCGAGACGCCGGCGTCGGCCAGGGCGGTCAGATTGGCATTGTCAGTCATCTGTTCTGCTCCTTGTGGGTATGCCGTGCTCAGGACTTGCCCGCGTCCACGTCGGTGTCGGCGGAGCTGGGTTGCGGTGCGTCGGGTCCCGCGGCCGCGGCGGCCGCCTTGATGCTGCGCTTCGCGGCGGCGACGACCTTCTCGGGCGTGAAACCGAACTCGCGGAACAGGGTTGCGGCATCCGCGGACGCGCCGAAGTGGTCGATGCCGACGATCTCGCCCGCGTCGCCGACGACGTCGCGCCAGCCCATCGGCACCCCGGCCTCGACCGAGACGCGCGCCTTGACGGCGGCGGGGAGCACCTTCTCCTGGTAGCCCTTGGTCTGGGTCTCGAACCACTCGCGGCACGGCATGGAGACGACGCGGGTGGCGATCTTGCCCTTCTCGAGCGTGTCGGCTGCTGCCATCGCCAGGCCGACCTCGGAGCCGGTGGCGATGAGAATGACGTCCGGTGTGCCGGAGGAGGCTTCGCGCAGGATGTAGGCGCCCTTGCCGACATTCGAGATCTTGCCGGCGACCTTGGGGTCCTGCGTCGGCAACGCCTGCCGCGACAGGCACAGGCCGACCGGCTTGGCGTTCTTGAGGATCTGCACCCAGGCCGCCGCCGTCTCGTTGGCGTCGGCCGGCCGCACCACCTCGAAACCCGGGATCGCGCGCAGCGAGGCCAGGTGCTCGATCGGCTGGTGTGTCGGGCCGTCCTCGCCGAGGCCGATGGAGTCGTGCGTCCACACGAAGGTGACGGGCAGTTCCTGGATGGCCGCCAGCCGCACGGCGGCGCGCATGTAGTCGGAGAAGACGAGGAAGGTGCCGCCGTAGGGGCGCATCAGGCCCTCGAGGGCAATTCCGTTGAGGATCAACCCCATCCCGAACTCGCGGATGCCGAAGTGCAGGGTGCGGCCGTAGGGCCCGCCCGACCACTCCCGCGTCTGCTTGGAGGCCGGGATGAAGGACGGCTGCCCCTCCATCGTCGTGTTGTTGGATTCCGCCAGGTCGGCCGATCCGCCCCACAGCTCGGGCACCACCTCGGCGAGCGCGCCGAGCACCTTGCCCGAGGCGGCGCGGGTGGCGATGCCCTTGGGGTCGGCGGGGAAGGACGGGACGGCCTTATCGAGACCGGCCGGAAGCTCTTGGGAGACAAGGCGATCCAGGAGCGCGGCGCCCTCCGCGTTGCCCTTGCGCCACGCGGCATACCGCTTGTCCCACTCCTTGTGCAGCGCCTTGCCGCGGGCCTTGACCTTGCGGGTGTGGGTGATGACGTCGCGGGAGACCTCGAAGGTCTTCTTCGGGTCGAACCCCAGGACCTCCTTCAGGCCGGCGATCTCGTCGCTGCCGAGCGCGGACCCGTGCGATTTGCCGGTGTCCTGCTTGGTCGGGGAAGGCCACGCGATGATCGTGCGCAACACGATGATTGTCGGTTTCGTGGCGTCCCGGGACTTCTCGCAAGCCGCCAGCAGGGCGTCGACGTCCTCGACGTAGGTCGCGCCGTCGCCGTCCTTCCGCCAGTCGATCTCGACGACATTCCAGCCGTATGCCGCGTAGCGGGCGCCGACGTCCTCGGAGAAGGAGATCTCGGTCTTGTCCTCGATCGAGATCGTGTTCTGGTCGTAGATGACGGTCAGGTTGCCGAGTTCCTGGTGGCCGGCGAGCGCGGAGGCCTCGTGAGTGACGCCTTCCATGATGTCGCCGTCGGACGCGATGACCCAGATGTGGTGGTCGAAGGGGCTGGTGCCCTTCTTGGCGTCCGGATCGAACAGGCCGCGCTGGCGGCGCTGGGCGAAGGCCATCCCGACGGCCGAGGCAAGGCCGGACCCGAGCGGGCCGGTGGTGATCTCGACGCCCGTGGTGTGGTGCACTTCCGGATGCCCGGGGGTCTTCGAGCCCCAGGTGCGCAGCGCCTTGAGGTCGTCGAGTTCGAGACCGTAGCCGGAGAGGTACAGCTGGATGTACTGCGTCAGCGAGGAGTGCCCGCACGACAGGACGAAGCGGTCGCGACCGAGCCAGTGCTCGTCGTTGGGGTCGATGCGCATGACGTTCTGGAAAAGGAGATAGGCGACGGGCGCCAGGCTCATCGCCGTCCCGGGGTGGCCGTTGCCGACCTTCTGCACCGCGTCGGCGGCCAGCACCCGGACGGTGTCGACGGCACGCACATCCACATCGCTCCACCCCGCCTTCTTCGCCTTGGGCGCCGGCACCGAACGGGTCGGGGCCTTCTTGGCGGCACGTTTGCGGGCGGGAGCGGTGGACGCTGCAGTCACGGTTGTCCTTCCTGGACGGGCGTGCGGGATAAATCTGCTCGGTTCAGCCTAGTGCGTGTGACGCGCGCCGCAGCGGCGGTGATCGGCCGACTTGCGATGGGCCGGTCCGCCTATCCGGCGCGACTCACGCCAGCGCGAGCGGCACCGCGAGCGCGACGAAGCGCGCGGCCCGGCCGGTCAGGCACAACACGGTGAACTCCCACCGTCGCTGGCCCGCCGCCCCCGCGGCCAGGCTCACTGCCGCCAGCGGCGGCACACCGACGGTCGCGGCGGCTAATACGAGAGGTATGGCCGTGCGCCGTCGCCGGAATCCGTCGCGCACAAGGGCAGCCCAGCGCGGGGTCGCCCGCTTCCCAGCGAAGCATCCGGCCCCGCGCCGCGCCGTCTCGAAGATGACGACCTTGCCGGCGCTCTGGCCCACCGCCAGTGCGAGCGCCACCGCGAGCGCCGTGCCCACACTCGCTCGGGCGGCGGCGACGACATACACCTCGGCATTGACGACAGGCACGAACGCCGAGACCGCGCCATAGCTCACAGCGGCCAGGACGCTCAGCATCGCGCGTCCAGCAGGCGCAGCACGCGGGCCGCGGACCACAGCTTGACGACGAACACGCCGACCGCGATCGCCAAGGCCGCCCACGACAGGCCGAGCAGGAGGGCGCCGACGACGCCGGCAGTGTTCGCGGCCTTGGCCGGCGTCGACCAGTTCAACCGCCACACACCGGCGTCGACGCGGTAGAAGTAGTTCGGGCTGAGCAGCGGCCAGCAGAGGAACGCCAGGGACAGCATCGCGTCGAGCACGAGGAAGGTCAGCAGGAAGACGACGGCGACCGGGATGACGCCGCTGACGTGCGTGACCAGCCCACCGCACAGGATGGCCGTGCACGCGCGGTCGCCGACGATGTCGAGGACCGCGCCCAACCGGGTCTCCTGGCCCAGCCGGCGCGCCGACCAGCCGTCGAGGATGTCGCCGGCCCAGTAGACGGCATACGCCACCGCGAGCAGCGCGAGATCTCCGGTGCTGAGCGCGACGGTCCCCAGCGCGACGGCGAGTGCGCTGCGCACCAGCGTCACATAGTTCGGAACCGTGCGCAGCGGACCGACTGGCAGGCCGGTTGCCGGCGGCGTGCGGGGCGAAGCGAGTAAGCGGGTCATGCGCCGACGCTCTCGCGCCCGACCGGGTATGCGGATCGGCCGCCGGTGCCGAGCCGGCCGGTACCCGGGTACCGAGTCCGCTCGGGCGGCTGACAGCCGGGGTTCCGAGGCCCAGACTGTCGGTGTGCGCCTCGACGTCTCGACCGTGCGCGCCGCTGCGTATGCGGTGGCCGTCGCCGCCGCCTGCGTCAGTTCCGCGGCCGTGAGCCGGGGCGGCGCCGGCGCCGACTTCGTTCAGTTCCTCGCTCCGTTGAGCCTGCTCCTGGCCTGGTGGCTCCCCGAGCGCCGCCCGCTCATCCTGGCCGGCGCCATCGCGATCATCGGGGCCGGGGTCGCCGATGACGGCGCCGTCGGGGTCAGCGTCGCGGGGCTGGCCTTCCTGGGAGTCGCCGAGGACCGCCGGGCCCGGCCGTGGCGGGTGGCGCTCGGTGGTGGCCTGGCCGGCGGGATCCTCGCCGCGGGGCTGAGAGGGGACCCGGCCGGCCTGTTCGGGGTGCTGGGCAGTGTCGCCGTCGGCGGCGGCGCGGCGCTGCTGCTGCGCTATTGGGAGCGCACGAGCGAGCTGACGAGCGAGACCCGCGAACTGCGCAGCAAGGCGGCTTGGCTCGAGCAGCGCACCGCCCTCGCCCGTGAGCTGCACGACGTCGTCGGTCACCAAGTGACGGCGATCGTGGTCCAGGCCGAGGCGGGGCAAGTGGCCGACCCGCAGCGTGCTCTGGAACGGATCGCCGGCCTGGGCCGGACCGCCCTCACTGAGCTCGACCGGCTCGTCGTGCACCTGCGCGACCCGCGGCAGGAAGTCGCCGTCTCAGCGCCCCCGCGGCTGCTCGATATCGATGAGTTGCTCGCTGTCCCCCTTCGCGAGTCCGGCGTGGACGTAAAGGTGCGCATCGGCGACGGGCTCGACCTCGCGGACGCCGACGTGCTCGCCGTCTACCGGATGACGCAGGAGGCGCTCACCAATATTGCCCGACACGCCGGGGCCCGGTGCGCGTGGGTCGACCTGCAGCGCACCGGTGACCGAGTGCGGCTGCGGGTCAGCGACGACGGCGTCGGGCCCGCCATCCCGGCGGGCGAGCCGGCCCGGGGACTCGGACTGGTCGGGATCGCGGAGCGGGCCGCGGCATACGGCGGCACGGCCGAGTTGCTCTCACGGCCCGGCGGCGGATCCACACTGGACGTCGTCCTGGTGGTGCCCACGGTGAGCAGGAGAGCCCGGTGATCCGGGTCGCCGTCGTCGACGACCAGGACCTGGTCCGGCAGGGCCTGGCCCTGATCCTGCGCGCCCAGCCGGACCTTGATGTGGCGGTGGAGGCGGCCGACGGGCAGGAGTTCCTCGACGCCGTCCGCGCCGACCCGCGCGTCGACGTGGCACTCGTCGACATTCGAATGCCGGGTCTGGATGGGCTCGCGGCCACCCGGGCCCTGGCTGCCGTCCCGCACGCGCCCGCCGTCATCGTCGTGACGACCTTCGACGAGGACAGCTATGTCCTCGACGCCATCGCGGCCGGGGCTCGCGGCTTCCTGCTCAAACGGTGCTCGGGCCGCGAACTGGTCGAGGCGGTGCGCCGAGTCGCGGCCGGGGACTCCATCCTCAGCCCGGACGTCACCGGCGCGGTCCTGGACCGGGTGCGTGCGCTCGGGCCGGCGACGTTGGCCGACCTGACACCCTTCGCGCTGACGGAGCGGGAGCGCGAGATCCTAGCGCTCCTCGGCGCCGGGCTGACCAATGCGGAGATGACGGTCCGGCTCCACCTGTCGATGAGCTCGGTCAAGACGCACGTGAGCAATGTGCTGGCCAAGACGGGAAGCCGCGACCGGGTCCAGGCTGCCATCCTCGCGATCCGGGCCGGACTGTCGTAGGCCCCGCCCCGCCCGGCCCCGTCGCCCGTGGCCGGTCAAGGGGGCCGGTAGACTTCCAGGAGAACACGCGCCGACCTCCGGCGCCCGCACCAGTCGAAGGCCGAGGGCCCGCTTCCGTGACCACGCTGCATACGCCCGCCGCCGTGCCGACGCAGCCGACGTGGCGGCGCACGCTCGCGGCATACGTTGCGCTGACCAAGCCACGGATCATCGAACTGCTGCTCGTGACAACGGTTCCCACGATGTTCCTCGCCCAGCGCGGGGTGCCGTCGCTGTGGCTCGTGGTCGCCACGCTCATCGGCGGCTCCCTCTCCGCCGGTTCGGCGAACACCTACAACATGGTCTACGACCGCGACATCGACGCGCACATGGGTCGCACCGCGAACCGTCCGCTCGTCACCGGCGAGGTCACGCCGCGAGCCGCCCTGATCTTCGCGACCGCGCTCGCGCTGATCTCGACGATCTGGTTCGCCGTCTTCGTCAACGGTCTCTCGGCGGCCTTGTCGCTCGCCGCGATCGTGCTGTATGCCGTGGGCTACACGATGATCCTCAAGCGCCGGACTGCACAGAACATCGTGTGGGGCGGCATCGCCGGGTGTATGCCGGTGCTCATCGGATGGGCGGCCGTCACGGGCACCGTGTCGTGGGCGGCGGTCGTGCTCTTCCTCGTCATCTTCTTCTGGACCCCGCCGCACTACTGGCCCCTGTCGATGCGGTTCAAGGAGGACTACGCGCAGGCCGGAGTGCCGATGCTGCCAGTGGTGGAGGGCAATGTCGGTGTCGGCCGGCAGATCGTCGCCTATTCGTGGGTGATGGTGGTGACGTCGCTGGTCCTGATCCCGGTGGCGCCGATGGGCTGGCTGTATGCCGTGGCCGCCGTCCTGTCCGGTGGGCTGTTTCTCGCGGAGGCGCACCGTCTGCTCAGGGCGGCAAAGGGCGATGCGTCGATGGCGCAGTTGAAGCCGATGCGCCTGTTCCATTACTCGATCACCTATGTGACGGTGCTCTTCCTCGCCGTTGCCATCGACCCGCTCGTCTTTCACGCCCTGCCCTGGGGTTGATGAACCTTCGCGTCGCGTGGCCGTGGGCCATGACGTTGGCCACATTGACGAGTCGATCGGGGGTTGAGGGGGATCTCGGGACATCCGGTGGCGGATAATGGAGGTGGTGGCCGGAATGGCTATTTCGCGGGGCGTGGTTTGGACGGGATGTCCACCCGTGATCGTGTTAGAGGCGAGCCGACCGCCGCGACAGGAGAGAAGAAATGAATATCCACACCGGCCCAGACTTCGTGGCGTCGGAACTGCACTACCGGCTCGAAAGCGCCACCCCGACAACGACATCGCCGGCGCGCTCCCACCGCCGGCGCGGGCTGCGGGCGTTGCTGCGGCGCCTCACCACCCCTGAGTACCGGCCGTGGCCGGACGGGGACGGTCCCACCCAAGTTCCCTGATCCCGCCGACACGTGGTCTCCCCGACCCGTCGGCGGCAGCGCGGCCGAAGAAAGGGTGATGCCCTCGCGGCGTCCTCGGGTAGGGTGCTCCCGTCTCACCTGATCGGCGGAAGGGGGTGCGAGATGTCGACCAAAATATCGACGGCGCGCCCCCGTCTCACCTGACCAAGACACCGGACTGGTGCGTGCCTGCATACCAGGAGAAGCACCATGAAGATCAGAGCGATCATGATTGATTGCACCGACCACTATGCCCAATGCCGTTGGTGGGAAAGCGTTCTCGACGACTACGCGGACGCGCCCGACGACCCGAACTGTCCCGACGACGAGACGATGACGCTCGTCGGCCCGGAAGCACAGCCGTGGCTGTGCTTCCAACGGGTCGAGGACCCCGAGCGCACCAAGAACCGGCTGCACTTCGACCTGCATCCACTGGGCCGGACCCGGGATGAGGAAGTCGAGCGCCTCCTCGAGCTCGGTGCCACGGTCGTCGGCGACCATCGGCGCCCGAACGGCTCCGGCTGGGTGACGATGGCCGACCCGGAGGGCAACGAGTTCTGCGTCGAACGCAGCGAGGCGGAGATGGCCGCCGGCCAGTAGCCGCAACGGCTCCTTGCGTCCCGCGTGATTGCCGACGTGACACTCACGCGGGCCGCAGGGTCTGCCCCGCCGTGCTTTCTCGCACTTGCAGGGACCAGGGCACCTCCACCCGTTCGGCCGGCCCCGCCCCGCCTTCGATGCGCCGGATCAGCAGGTCGAGAACGCTCATGGTCAAGGCGCCGAGATCCGGTGCGATCGTTGTCAGGGTGGGCGTGTGGTAGCGCCCTTCGGGGATGTCGTCGAAGCCCGCGATGGCGATATCGTCCGGCACCCGGACCCCGGCCTCGTGGCAGAACTCCGCCAAGGTGCGCGAGGCCTTCATGAGCGGCAACTCCCCGGCCGACTTCCCCGAGGAGCACTACGAGGCGGACTGGACCGGCCGGTTCACCCTGGAGCAGCTCAACGCCACTGGTCGCCGGGGGATGGGCCTGGACTGACGCAACAGGTCAGCGGCCGTTGGCGGAGAAGTGCTGCCAGTCCTTCAGGGAATGCCAGTCGCCGCCCCAGGACCAGCCGACGCCGGCAAAGGCCCGCACCACGACGTCACCGGCATGGATCATGCCCGTCGCCTCCTGGTCGCGGTCGACGAAGTCGCCGGCCGTCGCGGGATAGACCTTGCCGTCCTTGACCATCGGGTTCTCGACCGGGTTGATGTCGATGGCGCGGCCGTATGCGTGCTGGGAGCACGAGGTCGTGCCTTCGACGAAGCGGCCGTTGAAGGCGGAGCTGTTGTCGTCCCGCATCGACATCTCATCGTCGGCGCCGTAGTCCTCGACGGTGACCATCTTGCGGATCGGGAAACGCGCTTCGTAGAGCGCACCCAGAGCCGAGACGACGGCGTCCACCGCGTCCTCGTTGAGGACAAGTTCCCCGGTATGCGGCGTCTGGTCGAAGCCCCAGTAGCTCACCCGCACCAGGCGCAGGTCGGCGAACGGGACCGAACAGGTGCCGTTCCACGAGCCGCTTTCGATCATGCGCTGCCTGCGTCCTTCGTAGATCGGGAAGACTTCGGCGGCGAACGCTGCCGGCGATGATGAGTCTCGACTCGAGGGCGCCGTCGTGGGCACCGTCGTCGACGGGGTGCCCCGGGGTGTGGTCGTGGCCGGAACCGATGCGGAGCCGGTGTCCGCGGTGGTGGTCTGTGAGGCGCTCGTCGACGTGGCCGGGTCAGTCGCACAGCCGGCGACGAGGAGGAGGGCTCCTGCGGCGACAGCCCTGCGGAACATGGCTATTCGAGGGAGGGGTCGTGTGACGTCGGCCGCTTGAACTGCTTGATCGCGGCGACGAGGGCGACGACCAGGAGGCTGGCGAGCAGCATGTGTGTCAGGACCAGAGCCTCCGGCAGCTTGGTGAAGTATTGCGTGTAGCCGACGGCGCCCTGGGCGAGGGTCACCAGAAGCACGGCGCGCCAGGCGTCGCGCAGGTGGCTCGAGTGGGACGAGATGCGAGTGGCGACGACCATGGCCACCACGAGGCCGACGAAGAGCATGACGGAGTCGGCGTGCAGCCACGAGGCCGAGCGCGGGTCGAAGGACAGGCGCGCCGGCTCGTCCGCGTCACCGGAGTGCGGGCCGGACCCCGTCACGGCGGTGCCCAGGACCAAGACCACCACCGCGAGTGCCGCTGTGGCCCACCCCAATTGGCGCACGATCTGGGGCGCCGTATGCCGCCGGGGGCCGGGCGGCATACCGCTCTCGACGAAAGCGGCCATGGCCGCGGCCACCAGGCCCATGGACACCAGGAAGTGGGCGGCGACCGTGGCGGGGTTGAGGCCGGTGCGGACGGTGATGCCGCCGAGCACGGCCTGGACGCCGACACCGACCAGGACGAGCAGCGCCGGGCCGAGCAAGGCGCGGCGGCGGTCCGTCCACTTCCAGATCGCGAGGACGGCGGCGATGGCGACGAAGCCGACCAGGCCGGTCAGGGTGCGGTTGCCGAATTCGATGTACTTGTGGAAGCCCTCTGCCTGCTCCCGCACGGGGGTATACGAGCCGGGCACGCACTGCGGCCAGCTCGGGCAGCCGAGGCCGCTCCCGGTGAGGCGGACCAGGCCGCCGGTGACGACGATGAGCACCTCGACGATGACGTTGAGCAGGAGGATGCGCCGCAGCCACGGCGTCGTCGTGCCCTGATGCTCAGCGGTCAAGCGCGGTCGATCGTGGTCGAGCGTCGTCACGGGCCCAGCCTACGCTCGGCATACGGTTGGCCCGAACGGCCCCGCTGCCGTCGCGCGGACGGATCACTAGGGTGAGTGGTATGACGATCGTCGACCCGACCACAACCACCGCCTGGGCCACGCTGACGGGGCTGAAGACCGCATATACACCCGATCTGCGCGCCGCGTTCGCGGGCGATCCGGAGCGCGCCGCCCGCTTCACGCGCACGTGCGCCGACCTCTACGTCGACCTGTCCAAGAACCTCGTCGATGACCACATCCTCGAGGCCCTCGTCGCCCTTGCCGACGAGGTCGGTCTCGGCGACCGGCGCGATGCAATGCTGAGCGGCGAGCGGATCAATGTCACCGAGAACCGGTCGGTGCTGCATACGGCGCTGCGCCGGCCCGCAGGGGACTCGCTGGTCGTCGACGGCACCGACGTGATGCCCAAGGTCCATGCGGTGCTGGACAAGATCTACGCGTTTGCCGACAAGGTCCGCGACGGGGAGTGGGTCGGCGTCACCGGCAAGGCGATCGAGACGGTCGTCAATATCGGCATCGGCGGCTCCGACCTCGGACCGGTGATGGTGTATGAGGCGCTGAAACCCTATGTCCACGAACGCATCCGGTGTCGGTTCATCTCCAACATCGACCCCACTGACTCGGGGGAGAAGCTCAGCGATCTCGACCCGGAGACCACGCTGTTCATCGTCGCGTCCAAGACCTTCACGACCCTGGAGACGCTGACGAACGCTCGCATGGCGCGCGACTGGCTGTGGCGCCGGCTCATCGAGCAGGGGGCGATCGAGGACACCGAGGAGGCGCGGAAGGGCGCGGTCGCCAAGCACTTCGTGGCGGTCTCGACGGCGCTGGACAAGGTCGCGGACTTCGGGATCGATCCGGCGAACGCGTTCGGCTTCTGGGACTGGGTGGGCGGTCGCTATTCGGTCGACTCGGCGGTCGGCACCGTCGTCTGCGTCGCCATCGGCAAGGAGAACTTCGCCGACTTCCTCGGCGGCTTCCACGCCGTCGACGAGCACTTCGCCACTGCGCCGTGGGCGCAGAACGTGCCGGCGCTGATGGGCTTGCTCAACGTCTGGTATGTCAACTTCTTCAAGGCCGCGAGCCACGCGGTGCTGCCGTATGCGCAGTACCTTCACCGCTTCGCCGCCTATCTGCAGCAGCTGACGATGGAGTCCAACGGCAAGGGCGTGCGCGCCGACGGCGAGCCCGTCACGACCGAGACGGGCGAGGTCTTCTGGGGTGAGCCGGGCACCAACGGGCAGCACGCCTTCTATCAGCTGATCCATCAGGGGACCCAGCTGATCCCGTGCGACTTCATCGCGATGGCGAACACGGCATACCCGACGAAGGACGGCGACGCCGACGTCCACGAACTCCTCCTCGCCAACTTCTTCGCCCAGACCAAGGCGCTCGCCTTCGGCAAGACGGCCGACGAGGTTCGGGCGGAAGGGGTTGCGGAGGAACTGGTCTCGGCCAAGGTGTTCGAGGGCAACCGGCCGACGACCTCGATCATGGCGCCCGCCTTGACCCCGTCAGTCGTCGGTCAGCTCATCGCGCTCTACGAGCACATCACCTTCACCCAGGGCGTCGTGTGGGGCATCGACTCCTTCGACCAATGGGGCGTCGAGCTCGGCAAGCAGCTGGCGATGCAGATCGCCCCGGCGATCTCGAAGGATGACGCTGCCCTCGCGCAGCAGGACGGTTCGACGCGCGGGCTGATCGCGTACTACCGCTCCCAGCGGTCGTAGCCCCCGGAGGGCCGGCCTTCGGATCGTCTCGGACCTGCCATGTCGCACGTTGGGCGATTCGGGTGCCTGCATCGCCCAACTTGTGACACCGCGCTGGTGCGGCGTCAGCGAGCGGTCTGTCGCTGCGGGCGCCGACGAGCGCGGTTGCCGGGGTTCGCGGCGGGCTGGCTCTCACGGCGGGCCCGATCGGCCCGGCCCGGCCCCGGTGACTGCGCCGATCGCGACGGCTGACCGGAGCGCGGTTGCTGGGCGCGGCCCGGGGACGGTGCCGCTGGTGGCGTAGAGGCATAGCCACCGGGGAAATCCCTTGTGCCAGGGGCGAGTTGGCGAAGCAACGGGTGGGCCGGGTTGACGCGCGTGATGGTCGGGCGGATGCCGGCCTTGCGGGTCAGATCCCGGACATCGCGGACCTGGTCATCGAGCATCATCGTCACGACCGTGCCGGAGTTGCCCGCGCGGGCGGTGCGGCCGGAGCGGTGCAGGTAGGCCTTGTGCTCCACCGGCGGGTCGGCATGGATGACGAGCGCGACATCGTCGACGTGGATGCCGCGGGCGGCGATGTCGGTGGCCACGAGGGTGCCGGCAGCGCCGCTGTGGAAGGCGTCCATCGTGCGCGTCCGGGCGTTCTGCGACAGGTTGCCGTGCAACTCGACCGCCGGGACACCGGCCGCATTGAGTTGCCGCGCAAGCTTTTTGGCGCGGTGCTTGGTGCGGGTGAAGACGATCGTGCGGCCGGGCGCGGCGGTCAGGTCGAGCAGGACCGGCAGGTGGTGGTCCGGGCCGACGTGCAGCACATGGTGGTCCATCTCGGCCACCGGGCTCTGAGCGGAGTCGGCTTCGTGAGTGACCGGCCGGCTCAGATAGCGCTTGGCGAGGACGTCGACGCCGGCGTCCAAGGTTGCGGAGAAGAGCATGCGCTGGCCCTCGCGAGGGGTGCGGTCGAGGAGACGGCGCACGACGGGCAGGAAGCCGAGATCGGCCATGTGGTCGGCCTCGTCGAGGACCGTGACCTCGACGGCGTCGAGGCTGAGGTGGCCCTGGCCGAGGAGATCCTCGAGTCGGCCCGGGCACGCGATCACGATGTCGACGCCCTTGCGAAGGGCCGCGACCTGGGGGTTCTGCCCGACGCCGCCGAAGACGGTGCGGGAGTTCAGGCCCGTTGCCGCGGCCAGCGGGGCGAGGGACTCCTCGATCTGCGCGACCAGTTCACGGGTGGGCGCGAGGATCAGCGCGCGGGGGCGCTTCGGCATACGGCGCGATGGGGCGGAGGCGAGTCGGGCGACGAGGGGCAGGAGGAACGCGTAGGTCTTGCCCGAGCCCGTGCGGCCGCGACCGAGGACGTCTCGGCCCGCGAGAGAGTCCGGGAGCGTCGCGGCCTGGATGGGAGTAGGGGTGGTGATGCCACGCTGCGCGAGGGCGGCGGTCAGCTTGGCGGGCACGCCGAGCGTGCCGAACGTCGTGTCGGTGGACACAGAAATAGTGCTCCAATGAGTCTCGAACGGTCGTTCTGCCCGGCGCGAGCGTCGTTGGTGTGATGTAACCGGCTCGCAGCAGCACTGGCGATCGACAAGCGAAGCGGCCCGCGGCAGAACTGGTCGGGCCGATCCACCCATTCTACCGTGCCTGGCCGGCCACCCCTTCGCAGGGGCGGCCGGCCCGATACGTGGCCTTCAGGAGCGTCGGCCGTCTGCCGTGACGATCTCTGCCGCCCCGCCGGCGGCAGTGACCGAGCGCGCGGAGGCGCCGGAGCCGTCGTGACGGGTCGCGTGGCAGGGGGCCGTCAGCACGCCGGTGGACGTCTCGTCGAGGGTCGAGCCCGTGACGGCCAACTGCATGGGATCGGCGGCGCACGGCACGGTGTGCGGCTGATCCTCCCAATCACCACTCGACCCGACGGACGAGGTCCGTGGTGCGTTCGGGCCCGGCGACCAGGTGACCGTCACCTGAGTACCGGCCTTGAACCCGATGCCCCCCATCCCGATCACCCTGCTCGGGTCGTCGGTCTCGTAGTAGACGCAGTACTGCGCGATGACCCAGATGTCGGTGTCGACGTAGGCGTCCGAGCCCGCCTTCTTGGCCTGCAACGTCCACCTGTTCGCCTGCATGGCGGGAAGCTCCTGCGTGGTTTCGGCCAGTGAGCCGTCAGCGGCGGTGGTGAGCGTCGTGACCGTGATGTCCGGAGCGGCGCCGTCCTCGCGGTGCAGGACGACGTCATAGGCCGTAGACGGTTCGAGGCCCCTGCCGGATAGCTTGAACCGGTTGGAGCGACCGAGTGCCCCATGGGCTTCGAGCGTTGCGCAGGTCCCGGACGCCTTGGGCCGCAGTCCGTCCGACGAGACCGGGGTCACGCTGATCGCCGGCCGGGGGATCTCGACGGCGCAGCCCTTGTAGGGCCCGGTCACCGGCGACCACGTGCCGGTGCCCTTGATGACGACCTGCACCCGCTCCGGCGGTGTCCCGCTCGCGTCGATGGCTTCCATCGCGGCCTGCCACTGAGACTCGCTCGGCTTCCAGGACGCCTTCCCGATCACCGCCGGCGACTCGTACAGACGGGTCTGCCAATCCGCGCTCCAGAACTGGATCGTGAATCGGGTCAGGGGGAAGTTCGGTCCGGCCCCGCCTTTGTCCCATTCGAAGGTCGGCGGCTCGTTGTCATAGAACACCTGCGGCGCAGCGGGTTTGGTGAGCTTGGGCACGACCTTCTGGTCCGTCAGCTGGCAGGCGACATCGTTGCTCTTCTCGACCCGGGCCGCGACCGGGGTTTCGCTGTCGTCGAAGGGCGCCGCGCCGGCAGCGTTCATCAACAGGGGCAACGCTGCGCTGAGGCGGGTGGGCTTGCTGGCGACCAGGGTGCTGACGATCGTGTCGGTGGACAGACCCAAGGCAGGGTTGTGGCCGAAGAGCCACAGGATCCGGGCGATCGCGGCTTCGTCGTCCTCGCCGACGCTCGCGCCGCCGGCCGAACTCGCGAGGTCGGCGCGGAAGCCGCCGTCGTCGTATGCGGTGTCGCCGGCCTTGGGGATGCCGAGGGCGCTGACGTTGAGCTGCTGCTGACCGACGACGCCCAGCCAGGTGGCCAGGCCCTCGGACCAGGCGAGGCTGGTGCCCTTGGACTTGCCCAAGCTTTCGGACAGGTTGGTGAAGAAGGAGTGCTTTGCGCCCGGCAGTGTCGTCAAGAAGCCCTTGCGCGCCAGATAGTGCCCGTACTCGTGCAGGATGACGTCCCAGTCGTAACGGTCCTGCATCCTCAGCCGGATCGTGCTGTCGGTGTTGTTGGAATCAGTGTCCGGAAAGAGCACCGAGGTGCTGCCGAGGGAGATGCCTCCGTTGAGTTGCCGACCGAACGCGACACCGCTGACGAGGGCATCGGCGATGCTGAAGGCGCCATTCTGCTGACTCGAGGCGACCGGAGAGACCAAGCCCACCGATTGTGCTGTACCGGTTGCCTGTTTGGGCGCCGACGACATCGAGTAGGTCGCGGTGGGCTGGGCCGGACGGCCGACGATGAACCCGTCACCCTCGCTGCGGGCGACGACGAACAGACGTCGCGGCTGTCCGTTCGCGCGAACGGTCGTCGTCGTGAACCGGAAGGATCCGGTGGCGGAGGTCTTGCCCTGGTGCAGCAGCCTTCCCTGCGCGCTGCCGTCGGCGTCACGCAGTTCGAGGTGGACCGTGCGCGAGCGGTGTTGCGTGCCGTCCGACGCGTAATAGCTGACAGTTCCCTTCACGACCGTGTTCGTCGGTGGCGCGGCGCTCGCAAAGCCCATTCCGGCGCCGGCGACGGCCAGCCCCGAGAGCAGTGCCGCCGCGGTGGCTTGCCTTCTTATCCTCATACGAATTCCCCTGTCTCCGCGTGTATCTCGCGCTGGTGTCGGCTGCCCCCCAGCCGTGTCGGCACCCTAAGCGCACCGGCCGACCCTGAGGAAGGCTTCGGGGTGATTTGGTGGGAGAGTTGAGTAGAACCGCTCATCGGCCGCGTGCGGTGATGTCGCGGGCGCCTCAGCGGACGGTGACAGCGATGCCATGCCAACCGCTCGCCCCATCAGGGGCGGGTTCGGCGATCTCACCGGATTGGATCGTGCCCTCGCCGTCCGTGGCGCGCACCGTGAGTCGGCGACCACCGGTGTGCGCCTCCCAGGTCCAACGCCACTGCCGCCAGTAGTGGCCGCCGACGTCGGGACCGAGCTCGGCTTCCTGCCATGGGCCCTCGTCGACACGGACCTCGACGCGCGAAATCCCTTGGTGCGCTTGGGACCACGCGACACCTGCTACCACGACCTGGCCCTCGGCCACAGTCTCGCCACGCCGTGGCACGTCGATGCGGGCCTGCGTCTTGACTTCCGCCCGTTCGGCCCACCCGCGCGTGCTCCAGTAGGCCTTCTCGGCGGCATACGTCGTCGCGGTGAGACGAGTGAGCCACTTGGTGGCACCGACATACCCATACAACCCCGGCGTCACCATCCGCACGGGGTAGCCGTGTTCGCGGGTGAGCGGCTTGCCGTCCATCGCGACGGCGAGCAACGCGCCGCGCTCGTCGGTGAGCGCAGCGACGGGGGTGGAGATCGTCATACCGTCCTGCGATGTGCTGAGGATCTGATCGGCGGTGGCGCGAACTCCGGCGCGTGCCAACACATCTCGCGTCAGCACCCCTAACCAGCGCGTGGACCCGATGTATTCGCCCCCGACCGGATTGCTGACGCAGTTGAGGGTGATGTCGGCTTCGACCATCGGCATCGCGAGCAGGTCGTCGAAGGTCAGCTCGATGTGGCGGTCCACGTCACCGTCGATGCGCAGCCGCCAGTCGGCGGCGTCGATGCGTGGCAACAAGAGCGCGGTGTCGACGCGATAGAAGTCGGCGACCGGGGTGCGCAGCGCGCTGAGCCCCGGGACCGTCGCCTCCAAGCCCGCCGGCAGGGGCGGGAGTGGGCGGGCCGGTGCCGGCAGGGCGAATGGCGTTGCGCTGCCTGCGGTTCCAGCGCCGAGCCGCATCCCGAGGTATGCCAGTCCACCGCCTGCCGCGGTCAACGCGCCGGCCGTGAGGAGGGTCCGTCGCACTGGGTCGGAGGGTGGCTGCGCCGGAGGATTGACATCTCGACGACCGCGAATCGACATCTCGACGGGGTCGAACCGAGATCTCGACGGGAGGATGGTGCGGAGGGTGAGGGAGCCGGCGGCGACGGCGGCGAGGGTGGGGAGGGCGGAGACCGGGCCGGCGTCCGGGCGGGTCAAGGCGGCCGCTGCGGAGAGGACGCCCAGGGCGACGAAGAGCCACGTGCCCAGGCGGCGCCGGGGCTGCAGCACACCGGCGAGCGCACCGAGGGCGAGCACGACCAGGACGACGCCGGCGACGAGCGCGGGCTTGTCGGCGGTGCCGAGTGTCGAGATCGCCCACTCCTTGACGGCTCGGGGCGCCCGGTCGACCAGGGTGGAGGCCACCGCAACGGCGGGCGATGCCGGCGGCGCGACGGCGGCGGCCACCAGGTGACCCGCGCCCAGGGCGAAAGTGGCCGAGCCGACCCCGATGGCGGCTGCCCCGGGGGAGGGGAGCTGCGCCATTGGTGCCTCCTGGGAGCCGGCGTGGTCGGATCGGTTGCCGAACACGGTAAAGGCGATCGGAGCGCAGCGCAGGGTTTCGGGATCTTACGGAGTCATGACGATTTCACCGCGCGGCGGGCGCGCCCGGCGCGTCAGTCGGACCAGCGAAAGACACGCGTGGCGAGGAACCCGCAGACGCCGCCCCACGCGAGCAGGACCAGCCACTGACCAACCGGCCACGACCCGTGCACGAAGGCCGCTCGCAGGGCATCGCCGAGGGCACCCGATGGGAGCGCCTTGGCGAGGCCACCAGCGGCGTTGGGAAGGGTCGTCGTGGGCAGCAGGAGGCCGAGGCCGAGGAAGAGCACCCACAGCAGATTCGCCATGGCGAGAACGGCTTCGGCCCGCAACCGGCCGGCCACCAGCATCGCGATCGCCACGAAGCATGCAGCGCCGATGACGGTGGTGATCAGGGCCGGCGCGATGCCGGATCCTGCCGGTCGCCAGCCCAGGGCCAGGCCCAGGACGCTCAGCGCGATGAGGTGGATCGCGAGGACGGCGAAGGTGGCGAGAATCTTGCCACCGAGGAGTCCGTCGCGGCCGAGCGGCGTCGTGCCGAGCAGACGCAGCACCCCATTGCGGCGATCGAAGGCCGTGGCAATCGCCTGGCTGGTAAAGGCGGTGGAGACGACGGCCAGGGCGAGCACACCGGGCACGATCGCGTCGATCCGTGGAGCGGGCAGGTCAGGGACGGACGCGAACTTCAGGCCGACCATCGCCATGGCCGGCAGCAGGAAGGCGACGAGCAGTTGCTCGCCGTTGCGCAGCATCGTGCGGGCCTCGAACCCCGCCTGCCGGCGGATGCGTATGCCGCGCACCGCGGCCCGCGGAACCGTCGCCGTGGTCGTCGGCCCGGTCATCGCTTGCCTCCGCGGGTGAGGGAGAAGTACACGTCCTCGAGGGATTTCGCCCCGGTCACCTCGGCCCGGCCACCGAACGCCCGTACCCGCCCGGTGTCCATGATGACGATGTCGTCGGCGACCCTGTCCGCCTCCTCGAAGGAGTGCGTGGCCAAGACCACAGCGGCGCCGGCGTCGGCCTGTTCGCGCACGATGTCCCACACATCGAGCCGGGTATGGGGATCGAGGCCGGCGGTCGGCTCGTCCAGGAAGAGGACGTCGGGCCGCCCGATCAGGGCCGCGGCCAGGGCAACGCGTTGGCGTTGCCCGCCCGACAGCCGCCGGATGATGGTGCGAGCGAAGCCGTCGATCCCGAGTCGCTGAGCCAGCGCGACGGGATCGGCGGGCGCGGCATACAGCGCGGCAAGGTGCGTCAAAAGCGTTGGGGGAGTGGACATCGACGGCAGACCGCCGTCCTGCAGCATCAACCCCACACGGGCGCGATGCTCCGCGGAAGCACCCCAGGGATCCTCGCCCAGCACGTGCGCCGTGCCCGAATCCGGCCGCTGCAACCCCTGCAAGCACTCGATCGTCGTCGACTTGCCCGCGCCATTAGGGCCGAGCACAGCCGTCACCCGCCCCGACTGCGCCGACCAGGTGACCCCGTCGAGCGCTCGAGTGGCCCCGAAAGACTTCACCAGATCGCGGACCTCGACTGCGGGCACCACCGCAGTCTAAGGCGCCCCACGGGGTGACCTAATGTGCTGCCCATGTGTTTCGACGAACGCGCGGCGACGTGGGACGACGACCCGGACAAGGTGGCGCGTAGCGCCGAGGTGGCGGCCGCGATCCGGCGCCAGGTCGATCTTGGCGACCGGCCACGCACGCTGGAGGTGGGTGCCGGCACCGGACTCCTCTCTCGGGCCCTACGGGCCGACCTCGGGGATGTCGTGCTCTCCGACTCCTCGAACGGCATGATCGAGGTCGCCGAGCGGGTGATCGCCGCCGAGCGCCTGATCGGGTGGAGCACGGCATACGCGAACGTCGACCGCGGCGAGCTGCCCGCCGGGCCCTTCGACCTCGTGCTCAGTCAACTGGCGCTGCACCATATGGCCGAGCCGGAATCGGTGCTCCGCCTGATCCACGCTGCCCTCAACCCCGGCGGTCATCTCGCCATCGCCGACCTCGACCACGATCCCGATGGCGCCTTCCACAAGGCTCACGGCGACTTCCACGGCCACGACGGCTTCGACCGGGGCCGCCTGACCCACTGGTTGACCGAACTGCGCTTCGCCGACATTCAGATCAGCACCGCGACCACGCTCACCAAGGACGTCGACGGCGAACCACGCGAGTTCCCGATCTTCCTGGCCACCGCCCGCAAGCCGGGCTGATCCCAGGATCGCTCACTACCGTCGAGCCATGCGACGCATCATCCGCGCGACGGCCACGCTGGCCCTCCTCACCCTCGGCACGGCCTGCTCGGGCGGGTCCGGAGAGTCATCGGGGACGAGCGCGCCGGCATCCGGCTCCGCCGCCTCGACTTCCGGGACATCGGCTTCGGCGACGACGGGGGGTGCGAGCGCCGCGCCATTCCAGATCACGGAGGTCGCGGCATACGACGAACCGTGGGCGATGACGTTCCTGCCGGGCACGCCCTACGCGGCGATCACCCAGCGGGGCGGCCAGCTGATCGTCCGCGACATGGAGGCCGGTACCGATCTCGACGTCGACAACGAGCCCGAGGTCGCGGCCGGCGGCCAAGGCGGTCTCGGCGACATCATCGCCGCTCCGTCCTACGAGCAGGACCAGCGGATCTACCTCAGCTGGGTGGAGCGGGGCGACAACGGGACGCGTGGGGCGGTCGTCGGCAACGGGCGGCTGGTCATCGACGACGTCAGCGCTCGCATCGAGAACCTCAATGTCATCTGGCGGCAGGTGCCGAAGGTGGAGGGCGAGGGCCACTTCGGGCACCGGCTCGCGATGAGCCCCGACGGCACCTACCTGTTCGTCTCCTCCGGGGAGCGGCAGCAGTTCGACCCCGCGCAGGACCCGGGCACCAACCTCGGCAAGATCCTGCGGCTGAATCCCGATGGCTCTCCCGCACAAGGCAATCCGCTCTCGGACCAGGAATACCCGTCGGACGAGATCTGGTCGTGGGGACACCGCAACCCGCTCGGTCTCGCGTTCGACGCCGCGGGCAACCTCTGGGAGTCCGAGATGGGCCCGAAGGGCGGGGACGAGATCAACCTCATCCGTGCCGGCGCCAACTACGGCTGGCCCAAGGCGTCCAACGGCTCGCACTACAGCGGCGAGGACATCCCGGATCATGCGGAGGGGGACGGGTATGAAGCGCCGAAGGTCTTCTGGAATCCCTCCATCTCGCCCGGTGGGCTGATGATCTATTCGGGTTCGGCTTTCCCGGAATGGGTCGGCGATGCCTTCGTGCCCGCCCTGTCGGGTCAGTCGCTGATCCGGGTCGACATCGACGGGACCTCCGCGACGGCCGCCGACCAGTGGTCCGACGGCCCGCTCGGCGAGCGGCTGCGGGAGGTCGAACAAGGCCCGGACGGCACGATCTGGGTGCTCCAGGACGGCGGCGGCGGCAAGCTCCTGCACCTGACTCCGCCGGCCTGAACCTGAAGTTAGGTTTACCTTATTTCGACAGGCGCGGAACAATTACCTAACATGGATGTGTGAATATTTCACGCGCCTCGCTGGCGACGGCCGACGCCGCGCCCGAGTCGCGCACGCGCGAACGCGTCCTTCGTGCCGTCAGCCAGCAGGGCCCGATCACGACGACGGCCCTCGCCGAGTCGTTGGAGTTGTCCGACACCGCGATCCGGCGCCATGTCGACAACCTCGTGACCGACGGGCTGATCGAGGCGCATGACGGCGCGAACCCGCGCCGCGGGCGGGGCCGGCCGGCCAAGTCGTATGTCGTCTCGGAGGCCGGCCATGGTGCCCTCACCTCCGACTACGACCACCTCGCCGGTCAGGCGCTGCGTTATCTCGCCGAGACGATGGGGCCGCAGGCCGTCGAGGACTTCGCGCGGCAGCGGATCGCCGACTGGGAGGTGCGGTATGCCACGCAGCTCGCCCCCGACCTCACCCCCAGCGAGCGTGCCGAGGCCCTCGTCGCCGCGCTGACCCGCGACGGGTTCGACGCCAGCCTGCGCCACGTCGGCGGGCCGGGCACCCCGAGCGCGCTGCACGGCATACAGCTGTGCCAGGGGCACTGCCCGGTGCGCGGCGTCGCGGCGCAATTCCCGCAGCTGTGCGAGGCCGAGACCGAAGCCTTCTCCCGCCTGCTCGGCGTCCACGTGCAACGCCTGGCCACCCTCGCGCACGGCGATCACGTGTGCACGACCTTCATCCCCACCCCCACGATCCCCCATCAATCGGAGGCGTCATGACCCAGAGCATCGAAGACCTCAACCCAGGTCTGAAGGGACTCGGTCACTACGAATACGGCTGGGCCGACAGCGACTCGGCCGGTGCGTCCGCGCGACGCGGGCTCAACACCGACGTCGTGGAAGACATTTCGCGCCGCAAGAGCGAGCCGGAGTGGATGCGTGAGCTGCGCCTGAAGTCGCTGCGCCTCTTCGACAAGAAGCCGATGCCGACCTGGGGCAGCGACCTGACGGGCATCGACTTCCAGAACATCAAATACTTTGTGAAGTCCACCGAAAAGCAGGCCACCTCCTGGGAAGACCTTCCGCAGGACATCAAGAACACCTACGACCGGCTTGGAATTCCGGAAGCGGAAAAGCAACGACTGGTCGCCGGAGTGGCCGCGCAATACGAAAGCGAAGTGGTTTACCACCAAATTCGAGAGGATTTGGAGGAAAAGGGTGTCATTTTCGTCGACACCGACACGGGATTGCGCGAGCACGAAGACCTCTTCCGCGAGTACTTCGGATCGGTAATTCCCCCGGGGGACAACAAGTTCGCCTCGCTCAACACGGCCGTCTGGTCGGGCGGTTCGTTCATCTATGTCCCGCCGGGTGTCCACGTCGACATCCCGCTGCAGGCCTATTTCCGGATCAACACCGAGAACATGGGCCAGTTCGAGCGGACGCTGATCATCGCCGACGAGGGCTCTTATGTGCACTACGTCGAGGGGTGCACCGCGCCGATCTACAAATCGGACTCTCTGCACTCCGCCGTCGTCGAGATCGTCGTCAAGAAGAACGCCCGCGTTCGCTATACGACGATCCAGAACTGGTCCAACAACGTCTACAACCTCGTCACCAAGCGCGCGACCTGCGCCGAAGGCGCGACGATGGAGTGGATCGACGGCAATATCGGTTCCAAGGTGACGATGAAATACCCCGCCGTCTACCTCCTCGGCGAGCACGCCAAGGGCGAGACCCTGTCGATCGCCTTCGCCGGCGAGGGCCAGCACCAGGACGCCGGCTCCAAGATGGTGCACGCCGCGCCCAACACCTCCAGCCAGATCATCAGCAAGTCGGTGGCACGCGGCGGCGGCCGCACGTCATACCGCGGGCTCGTGCAGGTGATGGAGGGCGCGACGGGCAGCAAGTCCAGCGTCGTCTGCGACGCCCTGCTCGTCGACACGATCAGCCGCTCCGACACCTACCCCTATGTCGACATCCGCGAGGACGACGTCCAGATGGGCCACGAGGCGTCCGTCTCGAAAGTCTCGGAGGACCAGATGTTCTACCTGATGTCCCGCGGCCTGTCCGAAGAGGAGGCGATGGCGATGATCGTGCGCGGCTTCGTCGAGCCGATCGCCCGCGAACTCCCCATGGAGTACGCCCTCGAACTCAACCGTCTCATCGAGCTGCAAATGGAAGGCGCGGTCGGCTGATCCATGTCGCTCCTGACTGAGAAGACCCAGCGACCCGGGCCGGCGCCGCATACCGATGCAGCGGCTGCGTTCGTGCCCGACCAGTCGCGCGCCGAGCGCACCCGGTCGTATGCCGTGGCCGACTTCCCCATGCCCACCGGCCGGGAGGAGGAGTGGCGGTTCACCCCCGTGGACCGGCTTCGTATGCTGCTGCGCGACGAGCCGACCGGGCTCTGCCTCGATTGGGACGAGTCGCTCCCGGCCGGTGTGCGCCTGGGCACGATGAGCGTCGAGGACTGGCGCGCCAGCGGCGCGCCGGCGCCCGGCGACCGCGCGGCCGCCATCGCGGCGGCGCACAGCGGGGGAGTGGCGGTGCTCGACATCCCCGGCGATGCCGTGCTGACCGAGCCGGTGCGAATCACGTTGTCCGGCAACGACGGCCAGCTCGTCCACGGCCACCTCCTGATGCGCGCCGGCCGCTTCAGCAAGGCCACGGTGGTGCTCACGCACGCGGGCCACGCGGCATACAGCGAAGTGCTCACGGTGCTCGCCGGCGACGGCGCCGACCTGACCGTCGTCACCCTGCAGGAGTGGGACGACCGCAGCCAGCACCTCGCCGAGCACGACGTCGTCGTCGGCCGTGACGCCACGGTCAAGCACATCGCCGTCACCCTCGGCGGCGGCATCGTGCGCCTGAACACCAACGCGACGTATGCCGGTCCGGGCGGCACCTTCGAGGGCTACGGGGTCTACTTCGCCGACGCCGGCCAGCACCAGGAGCACCGGCTGTTCGTCGACCACGAGGCGCCGCACTGTCGCTCCAATGTCGAGTACAAGGGCGCGCTGCAGGGCGAGGACGCCCACACCGTCTGGGTCGGGGACGTCCTCATCCGCGCCGCCGCCGAGGGCACCGACACCTACGAACTCAACCGCAACCTGCTGCTGACCGACGGAGCCCGCGCGGACTCCGTGCCCAACCTCGAGATCGAGACCGGCGAGATCGCCGGCGCCGGACACGCCTCTGCGACAGGCCGTTTCGACGACCAGCAGCTCTTCTACCTGATGGCCCGTGGCATCCCCGAGGCGGAAGCCCGGCGCCTCGTCGTGCGCGGCTTCTTCGCGACCGTCGTCTCGAAGATCGGCGTGCCCGAGGTCATCGGCCACCTGATGACGGCCATCGACCAGGAGTTGGAGGGCGCCCAGTGACTCCCGACCACGCGACCACTGACCACGCAGCCGCCGACCCCGTGACCACCCAGGCCGAGCTGGTCCCCGTCGCCGTCTGCCGCCTCGACGAGCTCCCCGACGTGGGTGCCGCCAAGGCCGACATCTATGGGCAGCCGGTGGCCATCGTCCACACCGAGGACGGCGACGTGTATGCGATCGACGACATCTGCAGTCACGCCAATGTCTCTCTGAGCGAAGGCGAACTCGAGGGGTGCCAGCTCGAATGCTGGCTCCACGGCTCCCGATTCGACGTGCGCACCGGCGCGCCCAGCGGCCTGCCGGCGACCGAGCCCGTTGCCACCTTCCCCGTGACCATCGAGGACGGCGAAGTCTTCGTCTCCGTCCCCGCGTCCCTGATTCCCGACAGCGAGAAGTGAAAACCATGTCCACCCTTGAGATCCGCGACCTGCACGTCTCCATCACGGCCGACGACGTCGAGAAGGAGATCCTGCGGGGGGTCACGTTGACCATCAACTCCGGCGAGACCCACGCGATCATGGGCCCCAACGGCTCTGGCAAGTCGACGCTCGCCTATTCCATTGCGGGGCACCCCAAATACACGGTCACGTCCGGCTCGGTCACCCTCGACGGCGAGGATGTGCTCGCGATGAGCGTCGACGAGCGCGCCCGCGCCGGCCTCTTCCTCGCCATGCAGTACCCCGTCGAGGTCCCCGGCGTGACGGTCAGCAACTTCCTGCGCACCGCCAAGACCGCGATCGACGGCGAGGCCCCCAAGCTGCGCACCTGGGTCAAGGACGTCAAAGAGGCCATGGGCAACCTGCGCATGGACCCCGCCTTCGCCGAGCGTGGTGTCAACGAGGGCTTCTCCGGTGGCGAGAAGAAGCGCCACGAGGTGCTGCAACTCGAACTGCTCAAGCCCCGCTTCGCCATCCTGGACGAGACCGACTCCGGTCTCGACGTCGACGCCCTGCGCGTGGTGTCCGAGGGCGTCAACCGCGCCCAAGAGACCAATGACATGGGGGTGCTGCTCATCACCCATTACACGCGGATCCTGCGCTATATCAAGCCGCAGTTCGTCCACGTCTTCGTCGACGGCGTCATCGCCGAGCAGGGCGGCCCCGAACTCGCCGACCGCCTCGAGGACGAGGGCTACGACCGCTTCGCCACCGCCGGAGTCTGACCCGGCCATGACCGTCCACGCACCGGCACCGATCGCGTTCGGCGATCAGGAACGCGCGCGCATCCGCGCCGACTTCCCGATCCTGGGCCGCACGGTGCGCCACGGGCACCCGCTCATCTATCTCGACTCGGGTGCCACCTCCCAGAAGCCGTATGCCGTCATCGACGCCGAACGCGATTGGTACGAGCGGCTCAATGCTGCCCCGCACCGCGGCGCGCACGCGCTGTCCGAGGAGGGCACCGAGGCGTATGAGGCGGCCCGCGCCACGGTCGCCCGCTTCATCGGAGCCCGGCCGAGTGAGATCGTCTTCACCAAGAACGCCACCGAGTCGATCAACCTGGCGGCCTACGCCTTCTCCAACTCGGCAGCCGGCGGCGGCGGCCGAGATGATCGCTTCCGGCTCGGCCCCGGCGACGAGATCGTCGTCACCGAAATGGAACACCACGCCAACCTCATTCCGTGGCAGGAGCTTTCGAAGCGCACCGGGGCGACGCTGAAGTGGTTGTCGGTCGACGACGACGGCCGGCTCGATCTGTCGGCCATCGACGACGTCATCACCGAGCGCACCAAGGTCGTGGCCTTCGTCCACGCCTCCAATGTCCTCGGCACCATCAACCCCGTCGAGGTGATCGTCGCGCGTGCCCGGGAGGTCGGCGCGATCGTCGTCCTGGACGCGTGCCAGTCGGTGCCGCACCTGCCCGTCGACGTCACCGACCTCGGGGTCGACCTGATGGCCTTCTCCGGCCACAAGATGCTCGGCCCCATGGGCGTCGGTGTCCTGTGGGGCAAGCCCGAGATCCTTGAGCAGATGCCCGTCTTCCTCACCGGCGGGTCGATGATCGAGACCGTCAGCATGGACGGCGCCACCTATGCGCCCGTGCCGCAGAAGTTCGAGGCCGGCGTCCCCAACGCCGCCCAAGCCGTCGGGCTCGCCGCGGCCTGCGACTACCTCTCCAACCTTGGCATGGACAAGGTGAGCGCCCACGAGCACGCCCTGACCGGCATACTGCTCGACGGCCTGCGCGAGCGCCCCTGGACCCGCCTGATCGGCCCGGACAGCCTCGAAAACCGCGGGGGAGCAGTGAGTTTCGTCGTCGACGGCGTCCACGCCCATGACGTCGGGCAGATTCTCGACGACCACGGTGTTGCAGTGAGAGTGGGACATCACTGCGCCTGGCCGTTGCACCGTCGCTTCCGCGCGGCGGCGACGACGCGTGCCAGCCTGGCGCCCTACAACACCCCCGAGGAGATCGGCGCCTTCTTCACCGCCCTCGACACGGTGCCCGGCGTCTTCGGGATCGAGGTCTGAGGTGGACCTCTACCAAGAATTGATCATCGATCATTCGAAGCGACCCATCCGCATGGGCCTGCGCGAGCCGTTCGATGCCGAAGTGCACCACGTCAACCCGACGTGCGGCGACGAGATCACGCTGCGCGTCGATCGCGATGGCGAGACGCTCACCGACATCTCCTACGACAGCCTCGGCTGCTCGATCTCCGTCGCCTCGGCGTCGATGCTCGCCGAACTGCTCACGGGCGAGGATCTCGACACGGCGCGTCACACCTACGCGGCGATTCGGTCGATGTTGACGTCCAAGGGCGAAGATCCCGGCGACGAGGACGTCATCGGCGACGCGATCGCGCTCGCCGGCGTCGCCAAATATCCCGCGCGCGTCAAGTGCGCCCTGCTGTCGTGGATGGCGCTCGCCGACGCGCTGGCCAAGACCGGAGTCAACCTTTCGGAGGAGTCACATGACTGAAAACGCCACTCTCCCAGCGAATGTGGCCGACCTGGAAGAAGCCATGCGCGATGTCGTCGACCCCGAACTCGGGATCAACGTCGTCGACCTCGGCCTCGTTTATGGCATCACCGTCGACCCGCAGAATCACGCGATCATCGACATGACGCTGACGTCCGCGGCGTGCCCGCTGACCGACGTCATCGAGGACCAGACGGCACAAGCACTTGACGGTTTGGTAACAACGCATCGCATCAACTGGGTCTGGATGCCACCATGGGGACCCGACAAGATCACCGACGACGGCCGGGAGCAACTACGTGCCCTTGGTTTCAACATCTAGCCCGAGTGGCGCCCAGGCGACCCCTCGCATCATCGAGGTCGCCCCGGAGCGCCTGTCCGCATGGCTCGCCGGCTTCGCCGAGCGCCACGGCGGCGAACCTCCGCGCGGCGTGCCGCACAGCGTCACCGCACCCGACGGGGTCGTTGCGCGCTTCGACTACTTCGATCACGACCCGTTCGGCGTGATCCTGGTGCGCCGGGGCGGGTATGCCGTGGGCCGCGTCCGCAACGGCAGGCTGCTCCTGCACAAGGTCGGGACGCGCTACGTGCAGGGCAAGACCGCTGCCGGCGGCTGGTCGCAGCAACGCTATGCACGACGGCGCGAGAACCAGGCCGACGAGCTCGTCACGGCCGTGGCAGACCACGCGGCGCGCATCCTCGTCGACCTCGCCCATGTCGCGGAGGAAACCGGCGAGATCCCGATGGGCGGGATCCCCGTGACACCCGGCCTCGTCGTCGGCGGTGACCGGCAACTCGTCGGCAACGTGCTGAGCGACAAGCGGCTTACCTCGTTGCGCGATCTGCCTCGGCGCAGCCTCTACGACATCGGCGATCCCAACCGGGCCGTGCTCGAGACCGCCGTCAAGCGGGCGACCGCCGTGCGGATCAGTCTGGGCGAGACCCCCTGACCGGCACTCACCCCGCTCCTCCACGACGAAGGCCCCCACCGGAATTCCCGGTGGGGGCCTTCGCCATTGCGAGTGACCCTCAGCTGACGACCTGGCTGTTCGGGTCCTGGACGTTGAAGGTGTTGCACTTGTTGATGTCGTTGCCCGACTTCATGCCCTGGATGAACCAGCGCTGCCGGGCCTCGGCCGAGCCGTGGGTCCAGTTCTCGGGGGTGACCCGGCCCTGGGTCTTGGCCTGGATGTTGTCGTCGCCGACCGCCGATGCAGCCGAGAGCGCGTCGCGGATGTCGGTCTCGGTCAACTCCTTCAGGAAGGTGTTGCCCTGGGCGTCCTTGGTCGTGGAGGCCGCCTGCGCCCACATCCCGCCGAAGCAGTCGGCCATCAACTCGATGCGCACCGCACCAGAGGTCGCACCCTGCGGATCCTGCTGGGCCTGGCCGAGCAGTCCGAGGACGTTCTGGATGTGGTGGCCGTACTCGTGTGCCACGACGTACTCCTGGGCCAGCTTGCCGCTGGAGGAGCCGAAGTTCTGCTCGAGGATGTTGAAGAAGCTGGCGTCGATGTAGATCGACTCGTCGAGGGGGCAATAGAACGGGCCGACCTGGTTGGAGGCGGTGCCGCACGCCGACTGCGTCGCGCCGTTGTAGATGATCGTCTTGGGTTCGCGGAACTGCTTGCCGTATTTCTGCAGCTCGGGCCCCCAATAGGCCTCGGCCGAGTTGACCGTGCCGACGATGAGGCACTCGACGTATTTGTTGGCGTCCGCGCCGGTCTTGCACTGCTGCTGGATGGCGCTGCCGTTGATGTCCTGGGCGTTGGTGCCCGGGTCTGCGGTGGTCGTGCCGCCACCCGTGGGGTCGCCGCCGAGCAGCATCGTCAAGATGGCGATGATCAGTCCGAGGATGCCGCCACCGACGACCATGCCGCCGCGGCCCCCGCCGCCACCGCCGCCCGTGCCGACGGACGAGGTGTCCAGCTGGACGTTGTCGTTGAAACTCATGCAGGGACCTTTCCCGCCCGTGGAGCCGATTCGGCCCCGAAGTGGTAGCGATCTAGACTAACCGTGCGGGCCGTCCGCATGGTCCCCGGCGCCCCGCAAACACCACAGTCGTTATGCAGGCCTTCGCGTGCGCCCGCGCGCGTGCGAGTTCTGGCCATCGTGATCTGAAACCGAGGAGTATGCCGTGATCGCCGCCAGCGACCTGGAGTTGCGCGTGGGCTCGCGGCTGCTCCTGGACGAGGCGACCTTCCGCATCAACCCCGGCGACCGCGTGGGACTCGTCGGCCGCAACGGTGCCGGCAAGACGACCCTGTCGAAGGTGCTCGCCGGGGAGGCCCTGCCCGCCGCCGGCCGGGCGACCACCTCCGGAACCGTCGGCTATCTGCCGCAGGACCCGCGGACCGGTGACCTCACGGTGACCGGGCGCGACCGCATACTGTCCGCTCGCGGCCTCGACCACATCGTGCGCGACCTGCGCAGGGCCGAGCACGCGATGGCGGCCGCGACCGACGAGGCGCGCGAGAAGGCGATGCGGCGGTATGCGCGCCTGGACGCCGAGTTCACCGCCGCCGGCGGGTATGCCGCGGAGTCCGAGGCCGCGTCCATCGCCGCCGCGCTGGGGCTGAGCGAGCAGCAGCTGGAGCAGCAGATCGCCACCCTCTCGGGCGGTCAGCGGCGCCGGATCGAGCTGTCGCGCATCCTCTTCTCGGGGGCGACGACCCTCCTGCTCGACGAGCCCACCAACCACCTCGATGCCGACTCCATCATCTGGCTGCGCGACTACCTGAAGGGATATCCCGGCGGGCTCGTGGTCATCTCCCACGATGTCGACCTGCTGGGTGTCGTCGTCAACCGGGTCTTCCACCTCGACGCGAACCGCGCGGTCATCGACATCTACAACGTCGGATGGAAGGCCTACCTCGAGCAGCGCGAGGCCGACGAGAAGCGGCGCAAGCGCGAATACGCCAACGCCCAGAAGAAGGCGTCGGCGCTGCTGGAGCAGGCCGAGAAGATGCGGGCCAAGGCGACCAAGGCCACGGCGGCGCAGAACATGATCCGGCGCGCCGAGCGGATGCTCGCCGGCGTCGAGGGGGAGCGGGCGCACGATCGGGTGGCCAAGCTGCGCTTCCCCGAGCCCTCGCCCTGCGGCAAGACGCCGCTGCGGGCGTCCGGCCTGTCGCGGTCATACGGCTCGACGGAGGTCTTCACCGACGTCGACCTGGCGATCGACCGCGGCTCGAAGGTCGTCGTGCTCGGCCTCAACGGGGCCGGTAAGACGACGCTGTTGCGCATCCTCGCCGGCATCGACGAGCCCGACACCGGGCAGGTCGAGCCGGGACACGGGCTCAAGATCGGCTACTACGCGCAGGAGCACGAGAATCTCGACCTGGCGCGCACCGTCCTGGAGAACATGAAGTCGGCCGCACCCGACCTGGGGGAGACCGACGTCCGCAAGGTGCTCGGCTCCTTCCTGTTCGTCGGCGACGACGTCGACAAGCCGGCGCGTGTGCTGTCCGGCGGCGAGAAGACCCGTCTGTCGCTGGCCCTGCTCGTCGTCTCGTCGGCGAACGTCCTGCTGCTGGACGAGCCCACCAACAACCTCGACCCCGCCTCCCGCGAGGAGATCCTCGGAGCCCTGTCGACCTACACGGGCGCGGTCGTACTGGTCACCCACGACGAAGGTGCCGTCCAAGCGCTCGAACCCGAGCGCATCCTGCTGCTTCCCGACGGCGTCGAAGACCTCTACGGACCCGACTACCTCGACCTCATCGCGCTCGCCTGAAGCCACGTCTCACCGGTGATACATTCGCTGGGTGAACACGGTGACCATTCGTGAGCTGCGCAACAGCGGGGGAGAGGTCATCGCCCGCGTTGCCGGCGGGGAGACCGTGCTCGTCACCCGAGACGGTGAGCCGGTCGCCCGTGTCACTCCGCTGCCGCGTCGCCCCGCGTCGGCGGAGGTCCTGCAGGAGCGCCGCCGCTGCTTGCCGAGGGTCGATGCTGATGCATTGCAGGCCGATATCGACGACGTGCTGGATCCGGCGCTGTGAGTGATCACCCGCGCGGCATCATCGACACCTCTGTCGTGCTCAGTCTCGCCGACCTGCCGACACAGGCACTTCCGGCGGAACCCGTCATCACGGCGATCACTCTTGCGGAATTGAGCGTCGGACCCCTCGTCGCCACGACCGCGGCCGAGCGGGCCGCTCGCCAGGCGCATCTGCAGCAGGCCGAGGCGGACTTCGACCCGCTGCCCTTCGACGCCGCCTCCGCGCGGGCCTTCGGCCGGGTCGCCGCGTCACTACGCGAGGCTGGGCGAAAGCCTGCGGCCCGGGCATACGACGCCCTGATCGCCGCGACGGCCCTGGCGAACGACCTGCCGGTCTATACCGCCAACCCGCGTGATTTCGCAGGCATCGATGGCCTCACCGTGCGCGACGTGCACGGCATACCGGGCGATGCCAGCCCTGTGCCAGGGCATCGCGCCTAGCTTTCCGGCTCTCCCAGGCCTGGGCCGGCTGACGCTTCCGAGCGGTCGGCCCACTCGAGCAGGGTTTCCAGCCCGTATGCCGTGTCGTCGATCTTCTCGTGCGGGTCGCCTATCTCGGCGAACCGGCCCGGCACGGTGGCCAGGGTCAGGTCGCGGGGGTCGACGTCGGCGAGTTCGTCCCACTCGATGGGCGACGAGACGGTGCCGGAGGGCAGGCCCCGCAGGCTGTATGCCGCGGCGAGGGTGTGGTCGCGCGCGTTCTGGTTGTAGTCGATGAAGACGTGCTTCGGGTCGCGGTCCTTGCGCCACCAAGTCACGGTCGCCTGATCCGGCATGCGCGCGGCGACCTCGGAGGCGAAGCCCCACGCCGCCCGCCGGACGTCGGCGAACTCCCACTCCGCACGGATCCGCACATAGACGTGTAACCCCGATCCGCCCGAGGTCTTCGGATAGCCGGTGATCCCCAACTCGTTCAGCACCTCGTGGGCGACGGCGGCTACCTCCCGCACCGCGTCGAAACCGGCCTCGGGCATCGGGTCGAGGTCGATGCGCCATTCGTCGGGGCGGTTCACATCGGCGGCGCGCACATTCCACGGGTGGAACTCGACCGTGGACATCTGGCACGCCCAGATGACATCTGCCAGGTGCGCCGGGGCGAGTTCGTCGGCGTGCAGGTTGTAGCGCGGGAAGTCCAGCCGCACCGTCGGCACCCAGTCGGGAGCGCCGGAGGGCAGACGCTTCTGATAGACCTTCTGCCCGTCGAGCCCGTCGGGGAAGCGGTGCAGCATCGTCGGCCGGTCGCGAAGAGCGCGCAGTATGCCGGGGCCCACCGCGAGGTAGTAGCGCGCGACGTCTTCCTTGGTCCACCCGTGCTCCGGGAAGTAGACGCGGTTCGGGCTGGAGAGCCGCACTGAGCGCCCGTCGACGTCGAGCATGATCGGCTCGCCGGCGGGCTCCTTCTTGGCCGTCGAACGCTTCGCCGGCGCTGCGGCGCCGTCCCACTTCTCCGACCCCCTCCGACCCCAACCCGCCTCTTGCGCAGACTGTTTCCACGCACGTGGCCCCTTGCTCGCATCGGCGAACGGCGTGCCCGCCTCGTCCAGCGCTGCCGCCAACACCATGATCGCCTTGGGCCCGACGCCCTTGACGGAGGCGACCTCGACCATCGTCGCGCCCGCCAGGTCGGCAAGTCCTCCCCAGCCGCGCGCCTCGAGGGCTCGTCGCGCGGACGCGCTGAGACTCTCGGGCCAGTGCTTGTCCTTGCTCACCCGCCCATGGTGGCCCACGACCGGGGACAGACTCCTCGAGTGAGCGCGACACGCCCAGGTTCGTGCCGGATCGTGGGCGTGTCGCGCTCACTCGACGTGGCCCAGGCTCGCGCGGGGTCCGGCTAATCCAGGGGCCGGCTAGTCCAGAGGTCCGGCTAGTCCACGTCGGCGCGGTCCTTCAGGTGCAGCAGCTCCACGAGGGCGGCGTCGCGGCGCCGGAGCAGGTCGGTCTCGTCCCGATCGGCCAGTTCGGCGTCGACGCCGGCGACGATCTTGGCGATCAGCTCGTCGGACAACTGCGGGTGGCCGAGGTCGTCCCACCACTGCACCATGGGCGGGCCGAGATGTTCGAGGATGTGTCCGATGCCTTGCCCGCCACCCGAAAGGTGCTGCGTGGCGAAGGGCCCGGCCAGGGCCCAGCGCAGTCCGGGCCCGTTGGCGATAGCCAGGTCGAGGTCCGCAACGGACACCGCGCCGATGTCGACGAGGTGGTAGGCCTCGCGCCACAGGGCGGCCTGCAAACGGTTGACGATATGTCCCGGGAACTCCTTCTGCACCCGGATCGTGCGTTTGCCGACGGCGCGGAACACCTCCTCGGCCCGCATCATCGTCTCCGCCGACGTCGTCGGCGCGGCGACGAGTTCCGCGAGCGGCACCAAGTGCGGCGGGCTGAACGGGTGGGCCACGAGGACCCGCTCCGGGTGTCGGGTGCACGCGTCGGCGAACGAACTCGGCATCAGGCCTGAAGAGATGGAGGTGAGCAGCACGTCCGGCCCCGCGCCGCCGCGTCCAGCCCGGCGAAGAGCTCGCGCTTGAAGTCGAGTCGCTCCGGGCCGGTTTCGATCACCAGATCGCAATCCGGCTCTGCCGCAACGGCATCCGTCACCATCGTGAGCCGAGACATGGCCGCGTCCGCGCCGGGGTCGTCGAGTTCGCGGCCCTGGTCGGGGACGACGAAGAGCAGCAGCCGGCCGTTGCCACCGGCCTCCTCCAAGTGCACGACGAGCGCCTCGTGGACACCATCGACCTCTTCGGTGACGCGATAGAACTCGGCCGTGCCGAGTCGCACGCCCCCGTGGTTGAGAGTCGCATCGCTGCGGCCGGCCACATGGCAGGAACCGTTGGGCTCGAAGACGATCCAGTCGCCGTGGCGCCAGATGCCGGGGTAGACGTCGAAGTAGGTGTCGCGCATCCGTTGCCCGTCGGTGTCGCCCCACAGACCGACGGGCATCGACGGCATGGGCTTGGTGATGACGAGTTCGCCCAGCTGGCCGACGACGGGATTGCCCTCCTCGTCGAAGGTCGCGGCCGCGACACCGATCGACGGACCGGAGATCTGGCCGGCCGACACGGGCAGCAGCGGGTCGCCCTGGACGATGCCGCTGCAGACGTCGGTGCCGCCGCTGCCGACGTTGAGCAACACACCGGGGAACTGCTCGTAGACCCAGCCATAGCCCTCCGGCGGGAGCTCATCGCCCTTGCCTAGGCTAGGCCTCTCGATCGCCGGTCAACGCAATGTGCACGATCCCCGCAACAGCCTGGCCTTCGAATTCGCCCGCCTCTGCATCGAGATCCAGCCGAAAACCTTTGTCATGGAGAACGTTCCAGGCATCACCAGCATGCGAACCCCCGAAGGAATCCCGGTCCTCGACGCCCTGGCCCTCTACTTGTCCGACGGCGGGATGGGCACCTACATCGCGCTCCGACAGGCCCTCGCCGGCATCGAAGCGACCGCCGTCGCGAGGCCGATTCGAGCCGCCCAACCCGAGTGCAACACCGCCGCCGACCCCGCAGAACCAGACTGGGCGCTGGCGCTGTTCGAGCTGCCCACGCGCCAACAGTCCACAGGACCGACGACACGTTCCAACCCTGCACGAGTCCCGCGCCGCCGGAAGAGGACAACGCCGCCGCCGAGCGTGTATCACTGGTGACATGAGCGCCCGCCACTGTCGCGAACGTGCCGTGGCTCTTGGTGGCGCAGGGTGTCGATGTCGTCGATCGCCTCCCGACCACCCCCGAGTATGGTGGCGACATCGATCAGGCCCTGGCCGCGGTGATGCTCCGGGACGAACCCACGACGGATCAACGCGCTGCAGAGTTCGGCTCTCGGGCCCGACTCGGTCCGCCCAGGAGCCGGACCGAGACCCCGCCGGCGTGGGCGACCACGCCGACACCATCACCGGAGACCGACAGGCCCGCAGCCCCCACTACGTACTCTTCATCTGGCAAGTGCCTTCCCGTTCGGGCCCCTTGTGATGTCGCCACACAAGTATCCCGTTACAGGACAGGCATTTTGGTGCATCCAGGGTGGCGTGTCACCCACTCACCCATGAAGGGCTGAGCTAGTACACTTGTGATCGAGTTGAGCTGATGTAAGGATTATCCCAGCAGGACTGAGGAGGCACGTGTCTAATTTCGAAATTCTATCTCTGTTCCTTTCGCTTCTTGCCCTGATCTGCGCGTCACTGGCTCTGATCGAGACAAGGCGTGCTGCACGAATACAGGAGCGGCAACATTTCCACTTTGAGGGAGCTGAGGCAGCTATATCGTGGCGCGCACAAATTCTTGAGCTTTTCGACCGGGGACTAACTCCGGTCCAAATTCGTAGAATAATGCTTCTAGAAGACGGCGGAGACGGGTACGAGGCCGCAAACGGTCGCATAGAAGATATTTTGCACGATCTTATTGTGATTCGAGACGAAGCGCCTAAACATAGCCCCCACGTCTAAAGCGAGTTCTTTGCTTCGAGCAGTGTTTACACCGCCAATGAGGTCTTGAGGTCACTGGGCGGAGGTCCCTTTGCGCCTGAGTAGCGAGGTCCCCCCTGCCTCGGCCCTCCTACGTTAATCCCTGCGCGCGCCAAGGCCAGTGCTGTGACACTTAACACGTTCTCCAGCGCAGATCGGCGTAGTGCAGCAAGATATCAGCGTGTCAACAACAGCTCAGAGAGCGTCGTTGAGTTTCGAGCGGCGCATCATATTTCTTCAGATCATAGGAATGATCCTGGCCGCTCTGGCCGGCCTGTTTGGAGCCGTATGGGTCGCGCATGTCACGTCTTCGGTCCAAAGGGAATCTGCTCTCGCTTCTGCCGCATCACAGCGAGAAACGGAGTTAAGGGGAAACAGGGTTATATACTATACCGAATATCTTCAAGCGCTCTATGAGCTGAATGCGCTTGTGAACGACCACGGCTATATTGCGGAATCAAACGATCTCGATCGGGACGGCCGTGAGTTCTATCAGGAAGGACGACCGCTTCTTTCTAGCCTGAGGGCGAGAGAGGCGCGCGTAAGAATGGTCGCGTCCGACGCGGTTCTTAGTGAAACGAACGCAATGAACGATACGTGGTCGAAGTTTTACCGGGACTTCGTTTGTAATACAGGCCTGCAAGCACCCGGAAAAGACTGCGCGCGAGTAGCCAGCGACGCCACGCTCGCCGCCCTCGATGGAGATAACAAGGCGTTCGAACAGGCTCGGAAGAACCTTATAACAGCGTTTAGATCGGACATAAAAGATTAGCGCTCGAGGAGGAACTTCTTTTCCCTAAATTGCTCGCCGCGTCATTGTTGGGTCATGAGCAATGATCAGAACCTGTGGATGGCCCTCGGCGGGGTGACGTGAGGGGGCGCACCTTCCCGAGGAAGATCTGAAGTCCAAGAAGCTCTGATCAGGACCGGCGTTGGCGCGCTGGTTCGGGAAGGTGCGCTCATGCTCACCGTAGTTGACGATGCCCACGACACACATGCACCGGTCGCGGTCGGTGGGGACATGTTGGACGAGCTGGCCCGTGAAGGCGCCCGCCGGATGCTGGCGGCGGCGTTGCAGGCCGAGGTCGCCGCGTACGTCGACGCCCACATCGGCCAGGTTGATGAGCACGGCCACCGGCTGGTGGTCCGCAACGGCAGCCATGCCCCCCGCCAGGTAGCGACCGCGGCTGGTGCGGTGTCGGTCAGGCAACCGAGAGTCAACGACAAGCGCGTCGATCCTGTGACGGGAGAACGGGTTCGGTTCGCGTCGGCGATCCTGGCGGCCTGGGCCCGCAAGTCCCCACAGGTCGCGGAGGTGTTGCCGCTGCTGTACGCTGCACGGGCTGTCCAGCGGCGACTTCACCCCCGCGTTGGAGGGGTTCTTCGGGTCCGCGGCGGGCCTGTCGCCGGCCACCGTGACGCGCCTGGCCGCGCAGTGGCAGGACGAGGCCCGCGTCTTCGGTTCCCGGTCGCTGGCTGAGGTCGACTACGTGTACCTGTGGGTCGACGGGATCCACGTCAAGGTCCGCCTCGAGCAGGACAAGATCTGTCTGCTGGTGATGATCGGGGTCCGCGCCGACGGCACCAAGGAGCTGGTCGCGATCGGGGACGGGTTCCGCGAGTCGGCCGAGTCGTGGGCGGACCTGCTGCGCGACTGCAAGCGGCGGGGGATGCGCGCCCCGGTGCTGGCTGTCGGGGACGGTGCGTTGGGGTTCTGGGCAGCGGTCCGGGACGTCTTCCCCGCCACCGTCGAGCAGCGGTGCTGGTTCCACAAGATCGCGAATGTCCTTGCCGCACTACCGAAGTCGGCCCACCCAGGGGCGAAGAAGGCCCTGGCCGAGATCTGGAACGCCGAGGACAAGCAGCACGCCGAAACCGCCGCGCGGGCGTTCGCCACCGAGTACAGCACCAAGTGACCCAAAGCCACTGCGAAGATCACCGACGACCTCGACGTACTGCTGGCGTTCTATGACTACCCGGCCCAGCACTGGATCCACCTACGCACGACGAATCCCATCGAGTCGACCTTCGCGACCGTCCGCCTGCGCCAACGGGTCACCAAGGGGCCGGGCTCCCGCGCCGCCGGAATCGCCATGGCCTACAAGCTCATTCAGTCCGCCCAGCGCCGCTGGCGCGCGGTCAACGCACCCCACCTGGTCGCCCTCGTCAGAGCCGGCGCGACCTTCCACAAGGGCGTGCTGGTCGAACGAGACGACGACCACCAAGAAGGCGACCAACTCGCCTCATGACACGCGATCCACAGGTCTTGACAATTCCTCACTAGCTCGGCGGCGAGATCTGTGATGGCACGGACACAGGTGACGCACAGATCGATAACCGCGGAGGGTGGACTCCTCGTGGGCCTGGTCAACCATTTGAGTCGCGCGTACTACCGTGGTGTCCACCTCTCCGAGAATCGATGACAAGTTTCGCAGTGACTGAGTAGTCTGTGCAATTCCGCAGTCAAAACAGCCAATGACCACAAAAGCCATACCGATGTTTCCGCGCGTCTTCTCCGAGGAAACGCTAATTGTGTTACCATGCGCATTCAAGTTGTCAACAGCCCGCTTCAACAGAGCAAGGGCCGTCCGCATTTCACCAAGCGCTGAGAGACACTGTGCGCGCAGCAGCAATGCTCTGGAGTAATCGACAAAAAGCGACGGGACGCTCTTCGTTATACTTTCAGCCGTCATGGCACTTCGAGCACCAGACACAAAGTCTCCGGTCTCACGGCTGATTAGGGACGAGGTTAATGCGTGACGAATCTGTTGGAATTGATCGTGAGCGGCTTCAGGCTCCTTCAGATAATCACCCGCTAATTGAATGAACGTCATTGCTTGGCTCGCGCTCCCGTTCCCATCAATGCAGATCCCTGCACAGGTTATCAGCACCCCTGCGGCCAGTGCCCAGCAGCCATCCGCGACGTGCAATTCTGCAGCTCGCTCATTGAGAGCTAGACAGTCCTCGTACTCCCCAAGGGCCCCATATATGTCGCCCTTAAGCGCGAGGGTCCTGGCAACGTCGGAAGACGAGACGAGACTAGCCGCGTGAAGCTGCTCTTTTAATCTAAGAGCCACATCAATCTCGGTTAGCGCGGCATCAAGCTCGCCAGCCTCAAGATAGCTATTCGCAATATTATGAATCAGGGACGCAAGGATGCCCTGATCGCCACTTTCGTCTGCAATTGCGGTCCCTTCGACCAAAATGCGTCTTCCCTGCGCCCACTCTCGGCTTTCGATATAATGAGAACCGAGTCGATTGGCGATATATGGGCCCGTGATTCTGTTTAGTCCCTCAAAGCCAGGGCCATGTCTATAGAGCGACTCTAAATGTGGCACGAGATCCAGGAAAGCTCTATCCCGCCGCGGATTCGTTCTATCGGGCGGAACTTGGGTAATGACCAGCTGGATTGCCGAAGAATAGGCAAGAAACTGCTCTTCTGCCGTCATGCGAGCGCGGAAGTACTCCTGGACTAATGCATGCGATCGAACAAGTTCAGCATCGCGAAACACGAGGGATCGCTGCAAGAGTGCAGCGATCGCCTTCTCGGTCCTCAATCCAGAGGACAAAACCGTACTTAGGCCAGAAGGGTCGAGATCCATGTCCCCGATCGAGTCGAGGCTCATTGATATTGGAGCCGGTGCGAGAAACGCAAGGGTTCGGGCTAAAACGATGGCATCCGCTGGTAGTCCCTGGGTCGACACAGCCAACGAAGAATAGAGCGTCTTCTCGCGCGCCGAAGAGTCCCACAGCACGTTTCCTCTTTCGTCGTGTAAGATCTCGAGGTAGCGCCTGGGCGTCATTTTCGATGTTGCCATGAGTTGTCCGGCCTGGGCTAATAGAATCGGGATGTTCGACAGCTCCTGACTCACGAGCGTCAGTGCCTCCGTGTCTTCAAGGGAGGACGAAGAAGGCAAGAAGCTTCTCAATAGCTCGATACCCTCCTCGCCGGACATGCTTGAAACGACAACCGCGTGCCAATCAGGCCAGGCTTGACTTTGAGATGTCACCATGAGTGTGCCCTGCTCGAACGCAATTCCATCTAGTTGGCCGATATCTGCCACGCCGTCTAACACGACCAGGTAGCCTGGTGTTTCGTCCAGGAGGGCGATCGCCATGCGCGCCTCAACTTCGATGTCTGTATGGCTCCTTCCGTATGCCCGGGCAAGAGCTGCCAATTCCGAGGTAAGCTCCTGCCTCGTTTGTCCGGATATCCAAATTCTTTGCGTATACTCATCCTCGCTGGCGGAGAAGTGTCGCGCTGCAAGCTCACTTTTCCCCGTGCCCGCCATGCCCGTGATGGCGATGCGTGCTGGTGGCGCGCACGACAAGATCTCCGCATTCAGGGCGACACGCTCAACATGAGTTTGATTGCTCTTTTGCGGACGCCACCGAACTGACTCAAGAACCTGAAGAATCCGACTTGGCGAAAGGTGTTGTGCGTGATCGTTTTTCCACTGCTGTAGTTCAGATGCGGGAAACTCTCGGTCATCTGCATCGACAAGGTCGTGATGATATTGGCACAGGATAAGTAGATTCTCATGAGAATCAACCCATGTCGGGTTCAGTGGAGCCGCCCAGCGGGGACCGCCTGGGCTGTGGCCAAAAATGTGGGCGATGCGCCCGTGGGTGACGAACCTAGCCCTCCCTTTCTCAACCAGACGTGCTGTGCAATTTGGCTCTGCGCATTGGTTGCGTGACGAAGCCCAAAGAAGGTTGACCTCGGCTGCGGGAGTTATTCTCCTATGAGATGGCATCCTCTTCCCGTCTGTGCATTCTAGACCCCTGGGTTGAAGTTCGTTACGGTTCCAGGCATAGCGGTTGGATCCCCTTGCGTGCAGGCCGATGGTGTCGGCCACAAAAGCCCAAGGCCAAATTGCATATTTGTAGCATGACTCGGGTGCGGATCAGTACAACCGTAGACCATGGGTTACTCGCGGAGGCTCGGGCGGTGCAGAGTTGCGGGAATGATGCGTCGCTGATGGATCAGGCGTTGCGGGACCAGCTGGCTCGGCATCGACGGGTGGAGACCGACGCGGCATACGAGCGGGCCTACCGCGAGCTGCCTGCCGACGTGGCCGACGAGTGGGGGGCGTCCCGTTGTCAATGGCCAGTTGGAGGTCCCCGCTGGTGGCCAAGTGAAAGTCCCCGGCCCTCTGCTGGTTTTCAGCGGGTGGGGCGCTCACCTCCTTGGCGGGTTCGGGCGTGGCTCATGCGGTAGGACTGGCCGCTGGTGACCACGGTGGTGGCGTGGTGCAGGAGCCGGTCGAGCATAGAGACGGCGGTGGTGTGTTCGGGCAGGAACCTGCCCCAGTCTTCGAAGGACCAGTGCGACGCCAAGCCCAGGGATCGGCGTTCGTAGGCGGCGGCGACGAACCGGAACAGCAGTTGGGCGCCGGTGTCGTCGAGCGGGGCGAAGCCGACTTCGTCGACTAGTACTACAGCCGTAGTTCGTGATCATTGGTGTTCTCGTCGTTGGTAGTGGCTGGTTCGGGCGCGGGCTTGGTGTTGTCGGCGCCATCGGGACCAGGCCAGGAGTTTGGCTGGGGTGGTTGTGGT